>OBEQ010920002.1_pt1 | contig 14195 bp, 7 predicted proteins | sample 1670901 | NCBI WGS metagenome assembly OBEQ01 (sample SAMEA104232315, study PRJEB22302) | groundwater metagenome | biome: forest; feature: aquifer; material: groundwater | place: USA | collected 2011-08-07 | depth 5.4 m
TATCGCTCCTGATGAGGCCATGATGAGGCTCGCCCTTGAAGCCGGCGTCCGGTACTTAGTCTGCGAGGGGTATGAGGCCGGGGGGCACGTCGGGCGACAGAGCACGCTCACCTTTGCTCAAACGGTGCTGGATCTGAAACGGCGCAAGCCATCCCTCTTCCACGACCGCCACGTGATCCTTGCAGGGGGAATCTTCAATCGGGAGACAGCATTCATAGCAGCCATGCTCGGTGCGGATGCCATCCAGATGGGCACCACCTACTTGGCCACGCGGGAGATCGTCGAGACCGGAGCCCTGACAGCGCTCTATCAGCGGATGATCCTGGAATCGCCTCCGGGGGGAACCATCATTTCAGGCCAGGGCACCGGACTTCGGGTGCGCTCCCTGAGGACCCCGAAAGTAGCGTCTCTAATATCCCTGGAGAGAGAGTTTGCAGCGGGCCGCCAGGACGAACGTTCCTTCCGGGCGAAAATAGAAGAGATGTCCGCAGGGAGCCTCTTTGCCGCGGCCCGCGGTCTGGACAAACCGGGAGGGGCGCCTCTTGATGAGCGGGCCTGTCTGCAGCGCGGGCAATTCATGAGCGGGGCATGCGCCGGCCTTATCGGCCGCGTCCGGACGCTGCGGTCATTTCACCGCGAGCTTGCCGAAGGCCCTCTTGAGCTCCATCAGCCTTTTGTAGAAACCCCGTCCTCGCAAGTTCGCCACAGCCTCACCCGGATCGCCCCGTATAAAGACTCGCGCGAGAGGATTGCGATCACAGGGATGAGCATTGTAAATGCCTTGGGGAATAGCCCGGAGGAGGTCTGGGCCGCAAGCCTGGTAATGAAGAGCGGGATTACATTGGTCCCCCCATCGCGGTGGGACCACGGGCGTTTTTATGATCCCCGGCCGCACGTTCCGGACAAGACCTACTGTCAGGTGGGCGCCTTCCAGGATTTTCATATTTCCCGCAATGATCTCGGGATCTCCCCGCAGGATTTCCGGACCATGACCCGGGCCACAAAGATCACGCTGTGGCTGGCAGAGAGGGCCATCAGGGCCTCGGGCATCCTGGAGTCGGACATCCCGCGCGAACGAATCGGGGTCCTCATCTCCCAGAACTCGGGAGAGGCAGCGGGAACACTTTCCAATATTCACATCAGGGCGTACGTTCACGACATCCTCGCCGACATCAAGAAGGCCGTTCACCTGACGCCGAGTCAGTTAAACGCCATCGAACAGGCGGTGAAGTCGGGTCGTATGGCCCCGGACGACACCACACTCCTGGGCAGACTCAACTGCGCGACGGCTGGTTTCATCTGCAATCGGTATGGGTTCATGGGACCGAGCTTTGCTGTCTCCGCTGCCTGCGCGACCGCGCTGGTCGCACTGCACAGCGCCATTCAGATGGTCCGAAACGGCATCATCGATGCTGCCATTGTGGGAGGGGCCGAAGAGGACCTTACCCACCTGCATTTTCTGGAATTCTCCGCACTCGGCGCACTTTTTGGGCTGTCCGGACAGGAAAGACCCCCTCGCGAGACCTCCCGTCCCTTCGATGCCGGACGAGACGGCATGGTGCTGGGCGAAGGCGGTGGAATGATCATCATCGAACGGGAAAGTTTGGCCCGCGCAAGAGGAGCGCGTCTCCATGCCATCATTACCGGCATGGGGGCGAGCAACAACCACATGGGCATGGTAGAGTCCTCCAGTGTCAGCCAGGAAATGGCCATCCGCGCCTCTTTCCGCGAGACACCCTACGGGCCTGATGCGGTAGACCTCGTGGAATGCCACGCCACGAGCACCCGGCAAGGGGACGTCGAGGAGGTCCGTGCATTGAAGACGTTCTTTAATTGCTCCAGTCAAACAGTGCTCACTTCATTTAAATCCCAGATCGGGCACACCCTGGGCGCCTCGGGCATTAATAGTCTTATTCGGGGGGCAATGGCTATGAAGTCGGGAGTTTTCCCCGCCACCCTCAATTATAAACATCCGGATCCGGAAATCGACTTGAAAGGATCGGGGCTCCTCATCACCCGGGAGCCTCTTGATTGGAAGTGCAGGGCCGGCGAGCCCAGGAGGCTTCAGGTCAACGCATTCGGGTTCGGAGGTTCCAATTACGTTGTACAGGTGGAGCAGGCCATGGATGAAGTGGATACGGTCCTGGTTTCCCCGGAAAGAGAATACGGTTTCGACAAAGAACCTGATCTCCGTAGAAAGAAGGGGTGTGACTCCCCGACGCTCCTGGGCATCTCTTTCTTCCAGACTGAGATCCACGGCCGCAACTGCCGGATGGCGGTCGTGGCGCAATCCGAAGAGGAGGCGCTCACGGTCATCGAGAGGTCGGCCCCCCTTGCCGAAGCCGGGATCGCCTCACCCGGGGTATTAAGGTCCCTGGCGCAGCAAGGGATTTTTGTGAGCAGCGAGGACCTGCCGCCACGGCCGCTCGCTTTTGTTTTTCCCGGACAGGGAGCACAGTATGGAGGAATGGGGCGGGATCTCTACGAGTCCTTCCCTGTCATCAAGGAGTGGATGGACCGGGCCGCAGCTGCAGCGGACTTCGATCTCCTTCACTTATTGTTCCACGATCAAGAGGAAAATCTTCAAAAAACCCGGTGGCAGCAACCTGCTATGTTCGCCGTTGAACACGCCATGGCCCGATACCTCGTCACCCTCGGTATTCACCCTGTGGTCATGGCCGGCCACAGTTTGGGCGAACTGACCGCCTTGTGCCTGGCCGGAGTCTATTCCCCGGAGGACGGGTTTCGAATCGTGAACAAGAGAGCCCTCTGCATGGACAAGGCCGCTGCCATGCACCTGGAACCCGGAGTTATGGCGGCCGTAGATGTCCCCCCGGATATGCTTAAAGAGATGATCTACGGGGTGGAGAATGTTCACATCGGCAATATCAATTCACCGCACCAGGTTGTCCTCAGTGGCGGTACGTCGGCAATCAAGGATCTTGCAAAAAAAATAAAGGGAATGGGGTACCGCGCCACCCTGCTGCCGGTCAGCATGGCCTTCCACTCTCCTATCATGAGGGTCATCCATGATGAGCTCGCGGCGTATATTGCCTCCATTCCATTTCATTCCCCTCAGATTCCCGTTATCTCCAACACGACCATGGTGCCGTATCCATCGGATCCCAATGAGATCAGGCGAATCCTGATGGCCCACCTGGAATCTACCGTCCGCTGGATGAATAATGTCCAGACCCTTTCGAATGATTACGGGATCCGGCTCTTCGTTGAGGTGGGCCCCGGTGATATATTAAGCAATCTCATCATAGACACGCTTCCTGACCCGGCATGCATCCAGACCTGCCTTCCTTCTGCAGAGGGCCTGACCTACAAGACCGCCCTTGCTCAGCTCTTTGCCCAAGGGCATCTGAAAGTTCAAGAAGAACCAAAGTTTGTTTTCCTCTCTGCATTCAGGAAAGCCCCTGCATCTGGCCGCAACAACCCGGACGGACAAGCCTCCTCTGCCCTCGCCGAAACATCTGAGCATCAGCACCATATAGAGGCGCTTGTTCAGATCATCATGGGCGCTACAGGATTCAACAGGGATGAAATCCGGCCCGATATGGATCTCAGAAGGGACCTCTCCATCCGCTCCAGCCGTCTCCCGATAATCATGGATGCAGCGGAACGCCATTTCGGGATCGCCATCGAACTGGAGGATTTTATAGGTCTCCGTACCGTCAGGGACATCGCCGAAAAGATTTCCGGGCTGGTCGCTGCAAAAGATGGTATCAGCCTGCCGCCGGCCAGCAAGACGACCGGACCCGGCTTAGTGCAGGATGAAACCCTGAAGCCCTTACAGGATGAGGCGAGTTTAAAGCGGCTGGTATTTAGGAGCGTGCCCGTGGAAATCTCGGCAGCAGCACCAATAAAATTAAGCCGGAGCGATTCGGTGCTTCTTCTTTCACCGGATAAGGATAATGCCGGGGACAATGGGATTGCAAAAAATGTCGGAGATATCTTCCGGCAGGATTACGGGATTGACACGATCCCAGTGCAATTGATGAAGGCGAACAATTCCGGACAGGAAGGCCATGATATCTTTACTGATGAAGGCTCTTGTAAGGTATCTGAGAGAATATCGGGTTCGGCGGCCCTAGCCGGGATGGTTATCACCTTGCCTGAAGGCTGGTCGGGAAAGTTAAAGGGTGTAGCGGATGTTGGTAGTGGGTCAACCCACTACCCGGATGTTTCACGGCTCCTGAAGGGATTATTTTTACCACTAAAGGCATTTCTTCAATCACCGGCCAAGAAATTCGTGGTGCTGATCCATTCCAGGGAGGATGCCGAAACTCCCGGTCGGCTGCCGGCGGAAGGGATGCTCGGACTTTTTCTGAGCGCCGCGCAGGAATACCCAGAGGTCCAGTTCCGCACACTGGAAATCGACCGGGATACGGACTTACGCTCTGTCTTGCGCGATGCTCTGGATAGAGGATATCCCGTAGTGGAGACTATGCATCGTAACGGAAAGGTTTTCACCACTGAGGGGCACGTAGCCCCGTCGGTCTTCAAGGACCTGCCGAGTCTTAATCTGAACCCTGGAGACGTTATAGTCATGTCCGGGGGCGCAACAGGGATCAGCGCGCACCTGGCCCGTTGCCTTGTGCCTTTTGGGCCGCGCATAGTTTTCCTGGGAAGGACCACTCTCGATCCGAACATCCATCCTGCAAAACCAGGCCCTCAGCATTGCGGACCCAGGGCATCGGAGATCGCCCGGACACTGGCGGATTTGCACGCCTCAGGAATCGAGGCTACATACTATACCTGTGATGTGACCGACCCCAAAGCCGTCCTCACGATCATGGGCGAGGTGGCAAGCCGTTATGGAAGGATCGACGGGATTATTCACGGCGCCGGAGTCCTCAGGGACGGGCTCTTACGCGAAATGACCCCGGATGATTTCTCTCTCGTCACGAACGTCAAATTCCTCGGGACCTGGAACCTCTTCTCGGCTGCGGAGGGGGCAGGTTTGAGATTTTTCGTGGGCCTTTCCTCGGCGGCTGCCATTCAGGGGAATCCCGGCCAAGCCAACTACACTACAGCCAACCGGATGATGTCTGAGCTTGTCAAACAGCTCCACCGTAAACGCAGGGCGATCCGGTTCAAGGCTTTGATGCTTCCCCCAATCGAAGGGGCGGGCATGGCCGAGGACCAAGAGGTCCGCGAAATGTTGAAGCGAAAGGGCGTGGGTTACATCCATATAAATGAGCTTGCAGGGCTTTTCTGCCGTGAGCTCTTTGTGGCCCCGGCTGATGACGACTGGGTGATGTTCATGAGGAGACTGCCATCCGTGAGGACGTCACTACTCAACGACACAATCCGTCCTTCGCTCAGTGGAAAACTAGATGGAGGCGCAGTGTCCTTCAGCCCGGAGGACTTCCCCATGATAGAAGAGATCGTCTCCCTGGACATTCGCCGGGAACAGCTGGAAGTCTTGAGAACCTTTTCCATGGAGAAGGACCTTTGGATCACGGACCACAGGCCTTTGAGGTTCATAAAGCATCCTCTGATTTCAGCCTGTATGGTCCTGGAGACATTCATGGAAGCCGCCCGGATCCTGTATCCCCACCTCACGGTGCGGGGAGTTCGTGAGGTGCGGCTCATGGAAATGATCCAATGTCCTCCCGGGATCCCACGGCCTTCCAGGATCTCTTGTCGTCGGGCCGGCACAGGTCTTCGGGAGGTAGTATGCGAGGTCTCTCTGGCAGCACAGGAGATCTCCCCCTCCGGGAGATTGACGGACCGCTTCACCCCCCACTACACGGGCCAAGTTATCCTCTCCGGCGTGGATATAGGAGGAGGACCTATAGGGGAGGAGTTCCAGGATTTTCCTGTCGGGCCGGACGAACTGCTGACGGGGCCTACGGATAATAAGAAAGTGCTTAAATGGTACAAAGACCGCAGTGGTCTCGAAGACAGGTATCGCGTGATGGAGTTCCTTGACGGTGCAGGCCCGGGGGTGGTGCGGGGCCGGACCACCTGCCGTGAGACAAGTGATTTCGCAAATCTGCCGAACGCCCGGTACCAATACTCTCCCTACCTTTTAGAGGCACTTTTGCAGTTGGTCGGATTCCACATCGCTCTGACGGACCCATCGGAGCGGAGATCGATGGTTCCTATGGAGATCGGGGAGATGAGGTTTTTGCGCACCTGCCGGGCAGGTGAACAGATAACACTGGAGGCTCGCATGCGGGCGCAAGACGCAGAAGGCCTCGTCTGGGACGCCAGAGGGATTGACTATCAAGGCCGCACAATCATGCAGGTGCATAATATACGCATGCACTGGGCTTCCTCGTGAGCCATGAGTACAGTCAGATGAGAGTGAATTTGGCAAAGGACCGCGAAGAAGTAACCGTCCATACGATGAATCCCGTTCATCGAAGGGGACCCGTCTTTTATGCGTCCCTCCAGCATGACACCGAAATTCGCAAGGGTCATGGTACGAACGGAGAAGCAGCAAAACACCGCCTCGTCTCTATCCTGTGGGACCACCTTGTGGCGAGGGAAAGTCCTCTTTGGAAACGCCCCCAATCCTTAAACAGAAATGCTTTTTCGATTCAGGTGGTCCACGACCAGCTTGGCAAGCCCCATCTCCTGCTGGGAGAGCATCTAGGGCCGGCTGTCTCCTTCAGCAGATGTGGAGGAAGAGTTTGGGCCGCCCTCTGTGCAGATGAGTTTGAGATCGGCATGGATGTGGCGGGGACCGATGAATTCCAGGGAGAATACCCCTTCCAAGGGGTCTTCCATGCAGAAGAGCTTCACCATGCCCAGAGGCTGGAGGGTGCGGATATGGCAAAGGCTTCCGCCCTGCTCTGGTCCATCAAGGAGGCCGTTGTCAAGGCCCTCGGATGCGGTTTCCATCTTGTGGATCCGAGGGAAATCTGCGTCCATCCTTCAGGAGAAGGGGGCGATGAGTATACCTTTTCCGTGTGTATGTCAGGGAAGGCCCTGGCGCGGTTTCCCAAAAGCGCCAGCCGGTCCTTATCGGTACGATCTATTCCCCAAGGGGAGATGTGGCTTTCGATCGCCCTTTTGAATCAACAACCATGAATAACTTTACCTGCAAGTGCGTGTCTCGCTTAGACGGAGTATCGTCGGCAGAACTTGGACGTCTTTTCCAGGAGCCTTCTATCACGGCCCCGCTTCTTTCTCTGTTGCAGGAATCGGGTATTGACGGTTTTAATCTGCGGAGCATCGTAGTCTTAAAAGATGATGTTCCTGTTCTCTTGTTGCCGTTGTTTGAAACACGTTTTGACCTGTCCAGTTTTGTGAATGGATGGCTCAAAAGATCGCTTAAAGTGGCAGGCCGCCTCGTCCCCCCTGTTTTTCAACCCCGTATTTTAAGCGTGGGACTGCTGGTAGGGGAATGGAGTGAAATAGGGATTGATCCTCAGCTTGCTGAGGACACCCTGGAAGCGGCATGCAAAATGGCCCTTGACGCATTGCAAACGCTCGGGTCCGAACTGAAAAGCGACATCGTGGCTTTTTACAACTTTAATCATTGCGGCAAACTTCCCGGAGAAGTATTCGAGAAATTCAACCGGGTGCAATGTCAGTCCTGCGCCCGACAGCCTATTGATTTTAACAGCATGGAGGAATACCTGGGCCGCCTTTCAAGGGTGACGAGAAAAGACCTGCGCCGCAAAATGCGCGCATCTAACGAAGTCAGGGTGATTCGAAGCCGCACAATTTCTCCTTTTCTGGACAGGATATACAAGCTTTATCTGGAAACAGTGGCGCGGAGCCCACTGGCGCTTGGCGTGCTCAACCGTTTATTTTTTGAAAAAATCTGTGAGAGAGTCCCGGGCGCCGAATACACGCTCTATTTCGTGCAGGAAGAACTGGCCGCCTTCAACCTTCTCGTGGTAAAGAAGGAAGCGATGGTGGATAAATATTTCTGTATGGACTACGAGCTTGGCCGCAATTACAACCTTTATGCTTTGTCCTGGCTCGAAAATGTCCGCACCTGCGTGGAGCAAAAAATCCCTCTCTATTACGCCGGCCAGGGCGCGGAGAGGACCAAAGCGCATCTTGGTGCGACGTTAATCCCGAGCTTTATTTTATTCAAACACCGCTGGCCGGTGTTTGACCGTTTTCTTGACGGACAGCCGGCGGTGATCCAGAAGGTCCTCAGCGACCTTGGATTCTGGCACAGGACTGACAGGAGCATCCCCCGCCCCGGGGTCGAAATGGAGATTCGTGACCAAAGAAACTGAATACGCAATCGAAGTCGAGAAACTGACGAAGAGTTACGGAGATTTACTGGCGGTCAACGACGTATCGTTCACCGTCAGTAAGGGCGAGGTGTTCGCCTTCCTGGGCCCAAACGGCGCCGGCAAAACTACTACGGTCGAGATCATCGAGACGATCCGTCCGCCAACTTCCGGGAAAGTGACCCTTCTTGGTATGGACGTTACGAAGAAGAAGCATGACATTGTGCACCGCATCGGCGTCCTCCCGCAGGGGTTCAGTTCGTTCGACAGGATAACGGTCAGGGAGACCCTGCAGTACTACGCGCGGCTATTCAGCGTGAAAACAGATATCGACGGATTGATTGAGCTCGTAAACCTCAGAGACAAGATCAAAGAGCAGTACAAAAACCTCTCTGGGGGCTTGAAACAGCGCCTAGGAATTGCGATTGCTCTCGTAAACGACCCGGAGGTCGTGTTCCTCGACGAGCCGACGACAGGGCTCGACCCCCGCGCCCGACGCGAGGTATGGGAGGTCCTGCTGGGCCTTAAGAAGAAAGGGAAGACTGTATTTCTCACCACACACTATATGGAGGAAGCGGAGCTTCTTGCAGACACGGTCGCCATTATCTCTAAGGGGAAGGTAATCGCCACGGGCTCGCCACGGGAACTCATCGAGAGCAATGCGAATTACCTGGCCCTCACGCTAAAGCCCGTCGATGGAAGAGTCTTTGAAATAGTCCGGAAGATGGGCTTCGAGCCGGTCCTTGACAACCACAACGACATCAAGATCAGGGTAGAGCACACAGACGATGTGCAGAAGATACTGAATGCCATCAGGGATGCAGGGGCCTTGTACCTCGGTCTGGACGTTCGGAAACCCAACTTTGAAGAGGTCTTCCTGAAGCTCACCGGCGAGGCGCTGCGGGAAGGTCCGCCCGAAATGGTGGCGGAATGAACCTGCGGATCATCAGTGCAAATCTTGTTGTGAAGCTCATGGGCTTCTACCGCGAGAAGACCACCATGTTCTTCACGTTTGCGTTCCCGATAGTTCTGATACTCGTCTTCGGCACGATATTTATGAGCCAGGACAGCATGGAATACCGCCTTAGCGTGCAGGACCTCGACCAGACAAAGGCGTCCGCAGAATCCGTCAAAACCCTGGGGCAGAAAGGGAAATTCAAGATAACAAGTGTCGACCCTTCTGTCGACGCCAGGCAGTACGTCAGGGACAGCAAAGTGAACCTTGTTCTCGTTATTCCGAAAGGCTATGAAAAGTCTCTCGTGCAAAGAATGATGTTCAGGGACAATAACTCATCCGTAATCATCACCTATATATACGACCCCAGCTCTTCTTCGGTCATGACAAAGATTCAGATCCTCAATGCAGTGTTTGCCGGGATGAACCAGGGGATATCCGGGATTTCTCCTTTCATCCGATCGGCCGAAAAATCGATACTCGCCAGGAAATACCGGTTCATCGAGTTCTTCGTTCCCGGTATCATCGCGATGTCGGTGATGACGCTGAGCCTTTTCGGCACGGTGGACTCTGACACGGAGCTGAGGCAGAAAGGTGTCATCAGGAAGTTGTCCACCACGCCTATCACCCGTAGCGGCTGGATACTTTCAAATATCCTGTACCACTTCATCCTTGCGGTCATATCCACTATTTTGATGCTGCTGGTGAGCTACGCCGTGTTTGACGTCAGCCTGCATATCGACGCCTGGCTCTTTGCGTTTGTTTTGCTTGACGTCTTCGCGTTTGTCGGGACCGGCATGATACTCACCCGCTTCGTGAAGGAGGCGCAGAGCGCGGCAGCTGCCGCAAACGCCATCAGTTACCCGATGATGTTCCTCTCCGGGAGCTTCTTCCCTATCGAGCTGATGCCGGGGTTCCTGCAGAAAATAGCCAGGACACTGCCTCTTTATTACGTAAACGAGGGGCTCCGGGCATCCATGGTATTTCAGGACAACATGGCCGCGCTGAGGTCTTCCGCAACCATAGGGGTTTATGCGGCCGCGGTCTTTATCCTGGGGATCATGGCCACCAGATGGGAAGAGGGCCGGTGACGGCAAAGGACCCCCTTCGCGCCGTCACGCATACGCACTATCCCCGCGCCATCAGCGCCTTGCTTGCAGCGACGTTAGCGGTACTCATCGATATCATAGTGAGGTCCGGCGCTTACCGGGACCTGCTTCTTGTGCTGCCCGCCGGCAACATCATAAAATTCTCGGCCGGCCTCGCGCCGGCCTTCCTGCAGATGGTCGCGCTCTTCTATCTCATTGTCCTTCTCCCCGGAATTTTCCGCCCGACGGCCATCCTTTTTGCTTCCTTCGTTATAGTCGTACAGTGCTCATACTGGCTGACTCTGAAGCAGTTTATGACCGGCACCGACCTGCTTTTAGCCCTGACCGTAAGCGGTGAAAACCGGTTAGACGCCATCTCAAGCTTCTTTCAGCCGCTCGTCTTCCTGTATGCGCTCCCCTACGTACTCGTTCTGTCGGCACTGTTATTCGTCCACCATGTATCCACTTTCCGCAAGAACCTCGCCCTCAGCCTTCTCCCGGTCCTCTTTCTCCTCACGTCCAATTACATTCTCTTCCTCCATGTGCCGGAACGCAGCTTTCATCTGAACCCTCTGGCCTCCTTTGTCCGTTTAACGCTTCATTACGAGCTTGAGAACCTACGCGCCTATCATGGACCGCGCGACGAACTACCTCCGTTTCACGTCTCGAAGCGGCCGCTAGACAGCATAATCTATGTCATCGATGAGTCGGTCCGGGGCAGCAATCTTAGTCTGAATGGCTATCCGCGAGCCACCACACCGTTTCTTCAATACATCGAGACCCGGGGACGCCTGAAAAATCTCGGCATCTGTATCGCGGCCGGTTCTTTTACCCACATCAGCAATGCCTATCTCATCAGCGGTCACAACTCTCTCCCCGACAACGACTTTCGCACCGACAGGAACCCGACCATCTTTGACTACGCAAAGAAAATGGGCTACGAGACGATCTACATTGATATCAATCAAGCCTATCTCCCACAACTCCTAAAAGCGGCCGGGGATGCTCCTGTTCGGTCCCTGGACCGGTGGATGGACGAGCAGTCATTCGAGGAGCGCCACATCGACCTTGAGACCACGAAGGACCCGGGCATAGCCCGTTTTCTCAGCGGTCTTCTGAATGCGCGGGGCGGCTATTTTATCGTCGTCAACAAAAAAGGTCTCCATTTCAAATATCACTACAGATACCCTGACGAACCGGCCTTTACGGTCTGGAGGCCGGTCATGAAGGCTTCGGACCCCATTGACATCAGCGCGGCCGGACGCGAGAAGCTCGTCAATACCTATGACAATGGGATCCGCTTTCAGGTTGATGAATTCTTTCGGGTGCTTATTTCCGAAACGACAAACCAGAACTATGTTATTTTGTACACCTCTGACCATGGACAGACCTTGTCTGAGCATGGGCAATTGTATACACACATGAAGCCTGAGAAGGTTATCGTCGATGTTCCCGAGTTCCTCGTGTCAGGCGAGCGGTCTGCAAGGAAAGGGCTCTTGGCCGGCATTGCCCCGGGCATCAGGATTTCCCATCTCAACAATTTCGCGACCCTTCTGGACCTGATGGGAGTACCGATGTCCTTGAGGGTCCGTCCTTACGACAAATCGATTTTCTCTTTGACAGCCGGGGACAACAAAGTGCGTTACTATATGAGCGGCTCTCTTCATGGGACCGGTGATTACGTGGTGAAGACGATAGCTACACTGCCTGATCTGCACCTGGCTGTTTCGAGACCTTTCGGCAATGGTAGCAGCGGGCCTAAATAATCAGTTTTGCCCACATGCCTTCTCCATTGCTTGTCTCAAATCACCCATAAATATACCTCCAGCCGCCATGGTATGAATGATACACCTCCAAGAAACGCAGCAGGATCAGATCATGATCATGTCGCGTTCCAAGCGTGCATCTCAAATGTCCCTGCTGGACCAACGGTAATAAGTACTTCGGGAGGGACCCTATCCACATAATTCATAAGAGTTAGAAATATTTCCCTGCCTTTAGCCCCCTGGCGTTCATTTAACTTAGCCAAGCGCCTTCTTTTCGTCGTATTTAGGCCCCAATTACCCAAAAAAAATGGATGTGGTCTGAATTACAGTGATTGGATTGAATTAGACATAAAATCGTCAAAACAGCGTTTTGAGGTTTTTATTACGCTGGCATATAGTAAATCAAGAGGTGAGAATGTTTACAAAGACAGCAGAAAAAGGTCACAACTTATGCTGTTGATATTCAGCAAAACGTTCTAAAGAGAAAGGAGAAAGGTCATGATGGAAACCATACTCATAATACTTGTTTTGTTTTTGATCTTCGGCGGCGGTGGATTCTACTGGTCAAGGCGGTGACATTGGGCACCCATAAAGCACCAGCAGTCAAAATCGAAATCCCAAAGGAGGAATAAAATGAAATCCAGCATGAAGGACGAAGTGAAAGGGGCGTTTCACGAAGCAAAGGGCAAGGCCAAGGAAGTGGCCGGTAAAATAACCGATAATCCCAAGTTGGAGGCCAAAGGTAAAATCGAAAAGATAGGCGGCAAAGCTCAGGAAAAGTTCGGCCAAGTCGAGAAGGTTCTGGGGCATTAGGAGAGAGGAGTAGTTTAAGGAATTAGCTCACCTTAGACCGGCTTTATTATTGCCAATAAGAAAGGTGGTGCAGATTATGATTTATGAACTTGAAAAAACAGCGACTAGAATAACGGTCAAAATGCTAAATGTCTTAGCATTGGTTTTGGTCACTCTCTTTACTATGTCTCTCGTGATTACGAACAGCGCTCAGGCGTTCTCTATTGCCGGTAAGGTCGTAGCGATTGACAACGACAAAAAAACTCTTACGGTGACAGCTTACAGCGAGCCGAATAAGCGAGGTGCAGATTATGCGTTCGGTCTCGATAAGCAGGCAACGGTAATGAGGGGCAAAGAACCGAGCCACTTTAGAGACATCAGGACAGGTGACTGGGTTACAGTCAACTACCACGAGGAAAGTGGCGGGATGGTTGTGGCGGAGGACATCAACATCACCACACCTTATTCCTCGATGTTCTCTCTTCCCGGAAAAGTCGTAACAATAGACAAAGATGCACGGACGTTCACAGTAGATCCTTCATATTATTACGGACCGAACTATAGCGGCAGGATGGGTTTATGGACGTTCTCCATCAGGGACGGCGCAACAGTGATGATGGGCAGTGAGAGCAGGGACTTCAGAGACATTAAAGTAGGCGACTGGGTAACAGTTAACTACTACCAGGTACCTGGCGGGCCTGTCGTAGCTGACGGAATCGCCATTACATACCCTCCCGCTCCTTACATGGAAGGAAGGGTCCAGGCGTTCTCTATTCCCGGAAAGGTTGTCGCAATCGATAGGGATGCAGGAACGCTTACGCTGGATCCGCGGTATTGTTATGGCCCGAACTTTGGCGACAGAATGGGCTTACGGACATTCGCTGTGGAGCGCGGCACATCAATTAAATTGGGGAATGAAAATAAGGACTTCAGGTCCATCAGAGTTGGTGATTGGGTGGTATTGAATTATCACCAGGCAAACAATGGCTTGGTGGTCACCGATGATATCGCCATTTCATCTCAGCCTGCGATAGGTTGTATGGAAGAGCGGGGATGACGGTTTTGCAAAAAAAGGCGCCACTTTTTGCGGCGCTTTTTTTGTGTCCTTCAGTATTCGCCATGGGGAACCTTCTTTCTGCATGTAAGCGATCTGCTGTCCGAACTACTCTCCGGCCCGAAGTTGCGGTTCCGTATTGACGACCGTGCCGGATTCCCGCTATACTTTTTCACGGTGTTGTTTCCTTTGCTTTGTAGAGTAATCTTAACTCTTGAGGATGCGCCGCTTACTATAGTTTTGCACTTTTATTACTTGTACCCCAAGTCCGAATAATGAAAATAAAACTTATCGCACCGCGCGAACAGTGTGAAGACACTTTATCGA
>OBEQ011232242.1_pt1 | contig 14192 bp, 12 predicted proteins | sample 1670901 | NCBI WGS metagenome assembly OBEQ01 (sample SAMEA104232315, study PRJEB22302) | groundwater metagenome | biome: forest; feature: aquifer; material: groundwater | place: USA | collected 2011-08-07 | depth 5.4 m
GACGACTAACGCAGTTATGGATAAAATTGGCTGTATCCCTTTAGGGTTGCTGTCTAAATTGAAAATTTCTTCGTTCTGCCTCCTTGCTGTGGTTATCACCACAAGCTCGTCGGCACGCCTAGAAATTTTCAATTTATCTTAGCAACGCGCTCGAAATCTATTATTAAGATAGGTTCTAATGGATAATTTCACCGCATTGAATGTATATATGGAAAAAGATCCGTTTTGAATACTCAATAATTTCAAACTAATTAGGTGTGGGGGTAGGACAAGTGTGGAAGCCGCAGTCCCGTTAGAGGCAGATCGTCCCAAGATGATCGTAGTCATTCGTCTTCGGCGAGGACGGCCTCTAACGGGATGAAAAAAAGCTCGTACAAGAGGAGACGACGATGTACCAAAGAAAGGGCGGGCTGTATCTGAACCCAGGCGAACAGTTAGTGGCGCCTGGAGCAACACAGCATATCAAGTATATCTGCGGAAAATATATCGCGACTGATTCCGGCATGGGCATCCGCGATGAGAAATTGGGCGGGAATTATTTCCCGGCCAAAACCGAATACGATGGAAAGCTGGATCTCATCCTGCTGACCCATCATCATTTGGATCACTCGGGAAATCTGCCGGCATTGGTTCGCGACAATCCTCAGGCCAAAGTCATCATGACCCGGCCTACGGCAATGGGCGCGGAAATCATGCTAAGGGATTCTCTGAAGATCCACGAAACTGAACAAAAAAACGTCCGGCGAGCCGGAGGCAATCCTGTTCCGTTCGTCTATTCGGAAAGCGATATACACGAGATGTTCAAAAGAATGACTCCGATCATCAAGCCGGGCTGGTATGAAATCTGGCCTGGATGGCTGTTGGGAGTTTATTCTGCCGGGCACACCCGAGGAGCGGCGATGTATTTCATCATCACTCCGGAGGACACGGCGTACTTTATCACCGGCGATGTCTGTTCCCATGATCAGCCAGTCGTAAAAGGCGTGATGCTTCCTCCGCGTGAATTCTTCGGAAATCGCCTGGACGGCAAGCGGATCGTCATGATCACGGAAACGACTTACGGCGATCGAGTAATGTCGAAATCTTTCGATGAACTCTGGACCGAGTTCGGAGAATTTGCCAAGAAAAAGATAGAAGAAAGGATTCAAGAGTTCTATCCTTTATTCTCCGATCGAGCTCCGAATGTGGTCAAAAAGCTGGTCGACCTCGGAATTCATCCTCATGTGGACGGAATGGCGCGCGATTTTCTCATGCTTCATTCCAAAAAACGCGAAGCTTGGTTCAATGACAATATCACCGTGAAAGGGGATCATTCCTACGCATGGTGCGATCAGGACATCAAGCTGGAAATAGACGAAATGATTGAAGCCAAAAAAGTGATCCTGTATCAGAAGCTGAACCGGTATAACTCGCAAGATGAACATCGGAAAGAAGCGAGCCACCGGCTGGCGACTGCCGCGGGAAACTGCTGTGGAATTAATTATTCGCCTATCGCCAGCTCGTCCGCCATGATGGACAAGGGGATGAGTGTCAGGCACGCTGAGCAGATTCTGCCAAATCGCAAAGGAATGGTGATCTCAACCGGTTACCGGTTCCCCAATACGGTCGGCGAAAAGATCCACCATATGAAGAAGGGCGATACTGTCAAATTGACGACCTGGGATCCGGTAAACCGCCGTGAAGTGGAAAAGTCGGTGCCAGTAAGTTGCGAAGTGGCGCACTTTCCACTCTCGGCCCACGATACCGGGGACAAGCTGTTGGAGCGCGTTCGGCTGACGCATGAACGCTTCCATCCTTCGGAAATGACAGTCATCGCGCATCACGGCGATGCCGAGAATGTCGCGGGCTTCATGCGCAGAGTTGAGGCGCTGAACCTGAACAACACCCGCGTCCTTCACGGAAAGCATATGCAGGAAATTCAGTTGTGACTCATAAGCCCCGTTGCGCGAAAGCGCAACGGGGCTTATTTTTTTAAATTTTTATTTGTTTTCTCGGATAAAACCAGTATTTGTTCAACAGAAAGATCCTGCGGACGGGATTTCAGATCTATTTTCATATCATCTAGGGCTTTTTTGATATTTTCTGCCGGTAGTTCCAGTCCGTCTCGCAGATTATTATACAGGGTTTTGCGCGGCTGCTTAAAAATAACATGAATGAGTTTGTAGTAATTTTCCATTATTCCAGATTCCAGATTCTTACTTCTTGATTCCAGTCTTATTACTGCCGAATGGACTTTCGGGGGCGGGTCAAAATCTTCCGGAGAAAGAGTGAAAAGAATTTTCGGTTTCGCCCAGATTTGCGTAGCGGCGGCAAGCAGATTCATCCCGTTAGAGGCAGAGGCGCGCTGCCTGCCCCGTAGCGAACTGGTATGGGGCGAGCCCTCGCGGCCTCTAACGGGATTCATTCTCTCCTGCCCGGCGCATATGCGCTCCGCAACTTCTTTTTGAATCATCAGAACGGTCAGTTCCGGCTTATTTTCCAGTTCGCTGATTGTCCGTAATAATTTTCCAGTGATATAGAACGGAATGTTTCCGACAATCTTATAACTTTTTTCGCCGGAGGCGCCATGCCCGCCGGCAGGCAGGGATCCGCCTTGGGCGGAAGTTTTTTGTTTATAGCTTTTAGACAACGCCGGAAGAATCTCCAGCGCATCGCCAAGCTCAATTATAAGTTCGCTATCTGATTTAAAAAGCATAAGCGCAAGTTCGCGGTCTTTTTCAATCGCGATCAGTTTGGCGCCGATCTTATTGCATTCGTGCAGTAACGGGAAAGTCAGCGCGCCTTTGCCCGGCCCGATTTCAATTATCGTTTCTCCGCTATGCAAATCCAAAGACGCGATTATTTTTTTAATCGCAGATTTGTTTTTCAAAAAATGCTGACCGAGATATTGGCTCATGAATTTAGAATTAGGAATTAGGAATAATGGTTTTTGAATGCCGAATCAGGCCATTTATTATTTTATGCACTTTTACCGCTTGTTCGGAAATTTTCTGGAATTCATCTCCATTGATGTACTCGACATCTTTTGAGATTAACAACTGATTTTGCAGTTCAGTAACCGATCCTTGCGATATAGAATAAAACTGCACTTTTTCCTTATACGATTGCCTGCTAAAACCCTCCGCTATATTTGATGTTATTGATACTGCGCATCTCCTCATTTGGCTTATAAGTCCGAAAACTTCCTCCTTGGGAAATTTCTTAGTAATTTCATATGTATTTAAAGCCAGCACATGCCCCTCTTTCCATGCGTCCAAATCCGTAAAGTTTTTAATTTTCCCTGATTCATTATTCATAATTCCTTATTCCTTTTTCTTTTTTCCTTATTCATTATTCATAATTCCTTATTCCTTTTTCTTTTTTCCTTATTCATTATTCATAATTCCTTATTCCTTTTTCTTTTTTCCTTATTCATTATTCATAATTCCTTATTCTAAATAGATGGTTTCATCATCCCAATCTTTATTTTCTTCTCCGTAACTGCTGACTTTAGTAAATTCAATCAATTCCGGAGGGATTTCTCCGAGAAAACGGGACGGCAGATCGTAAAAACTGATATTCAAATACTTGCGGGCGCGGGTCATCGCCACATACATCAGCCGGCGCTCTTCCTCCAGGTCGTCATTTTTCATCATGGATCTTTCGTGAGGAAGCAATCCTTCATTGGCGCCGACGATGAAAATCCGGTCGAATTCCAATCCCTTGGCAAGATGGATGGTCATCATTTTAACCGCATTTTCCTGCAGTTTTGGCCGGCCGTCCAGTGAAGAAAGCAAAGTCACTTGATCCAGAAAATCACGGGGATTGTTGAATTCAGCGGCAAAATGGACGAGCTCTTTGATATTCTCCAGCCGTTCGTCCGGATTTTTGAAATGCGTTGCCAGGTATTCCGTATAATGCGTCTGCTCCAGAAAATAGTTTATCAGTTCCACAATGGTCAGTTCTCCGGCCAGGCGCGGAAGAGTTTCCAGCAGGATAGCGCGCGGGGCTTTATTGAAAGTCTTGTTGATGCGGCCGCTCCCGGCGGAATCCTGCGGATTATAAGCATAGCGGAGCGCGGCGACGATGTCTTTGATTTCTTTCCGGGCGTAGAATTTCAAACCGCCGAAAATTTCATACGGTATGCGGCTGCGAATGAACGCTTGTTCCAGAGCGCGCGACTGCGCGTTGGTGCGATAGAGAATCGCAATTTCTTTCGGCGATTCGCCGGAGCGCAAAGCGCCAGCGATTTTTTCGGCGATGGAATAAGCCTCCTGTTCCGCATTCTGAAAAGCCAACAGATGGATCAGCTCGCCTTCCGGATTTTTCGTCCAGAGATTTTTCTGCTTCTGGAATTTATTTTTCTTTATCAGTTCCGAGGCGGCGCGGATGATATTCTGGGTGGAGCGGTAATTTTCATCCAGCGTGATGACAGTCGCATCCGGCCAGTCTTTTTCAAAATCAAGGAAATTCCGGAAATCAGAACCCCGGAAAGCGTAAATGCTCTGCGCGTCGTCGCCAATCACGAAAAGATTTTTGTGATGCATCGCCAGAAGTTTCACAAAAAGATACTGATTGGTATTCACATCCTGGAACTCATCAACAAGAATGTATTGCCACCGCTTTTGATATTTTTCCAGAACCGCCGGATGATTCTGGTAAATGCGGACGACTTTTTCCAGGAGATCGTCGAAATCAAAAGCATTGCTTTTCAGCAGGACTGCTTCGTATTTCTGGAAAACCGAGCCGATGACCTGCTCGTATCTTCCGCCCTCCAGATATTCGTCCAGATCCAGCAGATTGTTTTTTATCCGGGAAATTTCCCCCATCACCGCGTAGGGACTGAATCGATCTCCGGATAATTGCATTTCTTTGAGTATGGATTTTATGAGGCTTAAGGAATCTTCGTCGTCAAAAATCGTGAAAAATGGCGCGCGTTTGGCAAGATCGGCTTCTTCTTTCAAAATCCGGACGCCGAGGGAGTGGAAGGTGCCCACAAACGGCATATTGCCGTTTGTGAACATTTGACCACTGACCATTGGCCCTTGACCGGCAGATTTCTTGTTGTCAATTGTCAATTGTCCATTGTCAATTGTCGCCGCTATGCGGCTCCGCATTTCCTTCGCCGCTTTATTAGTGAAGGTTATGGCGATGATGCTTTCCGGATCAATACCTTTTTCCAGAAGATGAAGAACCCGGCTGGTCAGGGTTTTGGTTTTTCCGGATCCGGCGCCGGCGACAATCAGAAGCGGGCCACCGGAATGTTTTACAGCCTTGACTTGAATTTCATTCAGCTGTTGAGAATGTTTTTCCATCAGATTAAGTGTGGCATAAATGGATTTTTCATGCTATACTTTATTTATTATTGAAATTTTAAAGAAACAACTGAATAACGGAAAGATATTGCTGGATTTCCTGAAAGACTGGACAACCGCGATGACGGTTGTTTTTATTGCGGGCATGTCGCTGGCCAATTTTTTCATAATCCAGGCAGAGAGCCGGGTTCCGGAGCGATATCGCGGATTTGCGGAAAGAGTCAACAATCTGGCGCAGATTTCAACTTCGGAATTCGAGGCGAACTTGGATGCCGGCGCGTTTTATGCGGGCAGTCCGATTGACAGCGACGCGTCAGCTGGCGGAGAAGAAACCAGATTCATCATCGTCGACGGAGACACGCTTTTGAACGCTAATAATCCTTTAAGTAATATCGTACCTACCCGCGATGGCCTGATGATCTATAAAGTCCAACGCGGGGATACGCTTTCCCGCATTGCTGCGAACTTTGGCATTTCCCTGAACACCATTTTGTGGGCGAATGAAAATCTGAAAGCTTCCAGTCTTTCGCCGGGGAAAGAAATAGTCATTTTACCGGTGACCGGAGTTTTGCATCAGGTTCAGGACGGCGATACGCTGGATGCGATAGCAAACCGGTATGATGTGCCCGTGGAAAGGATCCTGCGCTCGAATCCATCTCTGCTTCCCTCAAAATTAAGTTCCATCTCTTCAATAATCATTCCGAACGCCAAGCCGATGCAAAGCTCGCAGCTGGCTTCATTGACCAAGCTTCCGAATCTTGCCGGATTTTTTTCTATTCCGACCACCGGCTGGAACTGGGGGCGCCTGCATAATAATAATGCCGTGGATATCGCCAATGCCTGCGGCACGCCGGTTTACGCGGCGGCCGAAGGGCTGGTTTCCGAATCTTCGGATTACGGCTGGAATTCCGGGTACGGGAGTTATGTTCTAATTGAAAATCCGAACGGAACGAAAACGAAATACGCGCACAATCAGAAAAATCTGGTGGCAGTCGGGGATTATGTCGCTAAAGGAGATCAGATCGCAATCATCGGAAATACCGGATTGACGCATGGACCGACAGGATGCCATCTGCATTTTGAGGTTTTTGGGGCAAGGAACCCATTTACTAAATAATCCTCAAACATATTATCCGTCTTTAAATTACGAAACTCTGTTTTTTATAGTTCCCAAGCGTTATTCTCCCCTTTTTTTAAAATCCCCCTCCTTTCAGGCACCCCCTTTAGTAAAGGGGGAATGGGGAGTGGCTGATAAGCCGAGGGATTTATTCTCCCTTTTATAAAGGGAGTACCGCCGATTCGGCGGGGAGGGATTTATTCCTCCTTTTCTAAAGGAGGTGGCTCGCTTACGAGCCGGAGGATTTATTCCTCCTTTCTAAAAATCCCCCGCCTTTCAGGCACCCCCTTTATTAAGGGGGAATCGGGAGTACTCCGATAGCAATCGGAGGGAGGGATTTATAATAAATGAGGAATAGATAGTTACTTTTTGACAGTTTCGTAATTTAAAGTATCCAAGCGCCACTTATTCACCTTTAAGCATTGTTTTGCTTAATAAAAACACTATATAATAATATCAGATGCTTATCTGTCAAATTTACGGCAAATAGGCGTCGTTTCAATGCTTAAAACAGCAATTGCAACCGCAATTCTAGGGCTCGGAGTCCTCGGGGCTTATTTTGTCATCCAAAATACGGATATCAATGCGGAACTCGCCCCGAAAAACGACTCAGCCAACCTGCCGAAGAATTCGCCATTCGTGGAAAATCTGGCCAATGGCGTTATTTCAGAAAAAACAACCGGCTCTGCGGAATCAAATAAAATAATCGGTGAAAATAATCTTACAGATGATTTCATAAACGGCCTTAAGCAGGATATCGCGCAAAATAATTTTGATAACACCTCAAGTAATTTGGTAGTGAGCGATCCGAATCAGATAACCGGTGAGCTTCTCAACGATGCGGTGAAAAAGTTCGGCGCAGAAAGATTGAAGCCGCTCATTGATGAATCTAGAATAAAAGTTAGTCATGATAATAGTCAAAAAGCAATAGAAAATTATATAAATAAATTTCAAGAAGTGATAATGAGTAGTGCTAAAGAAGCATCACTTGATAAATTTAATGAAAATTCCGATCCCGGAGATCTGTCATTCTTAATACCCGTATATGAAAAGGCGATTGAACTATATTATAAACTGCCGGTTCCATCTTCTGCGCTTGCGATTCACAAAAAACAAATGATATTGCTAGCGGAAAAGTTAAGGGCGATAAGGAAAATTTCAAATTATAAAGATGATCCGCTTTCTGCAATTCTTGCGGCCGAAGAAATCAAAAAAATCGACCAAGCATTTTCAGATCTCTCTTTAAAATTTGGCGAGTTCGCCGTCAATCAATAAAAAAATGAATAATTTTCTGAAAAAATCAATGTTGGTGATAGCGCTCTTTAGCCTGCTCTATGCGCCGATTTTTCAAATAAAAGAAGTTCAGGCAAAAGCACCGCCGGTCGGCATAGCATACTACCTTGACCCATCCCACTGGGTAACTTTTGCCAAAGATGCGATCAAAACAACGATTATGACAAAGGATTGGTGGGGAAAAGTTTATGAAAAAGCGCAAAAAATCGCATTTGAAATTCTTCGCCAGGCGATTTTAGATAAACTAGTATCAAATCTTATCAAATGGATTGAGGGTGGCGGGCGGGGAGCGATTGTTGATGATTGGGACGCATTTTTCCAGGACTCCGCCAATCGGGCCGGAGGGATATTTGCCAGCCAGATCGGCAACGGCTTTCTTTGCGGACCGTTCAATCTGCAAGTTCAATTGACATTATTACCGGTGCAGCAATTTGAAAGCGTAACCTGCACCTTGAATGATGTGGTGCGGAATATTGACAGTTTTATGGAAGACTTCCGGAACGGCAGCTGGCTTGGGTATCAATCAACCTGGGAACCTAGGAATAATTTCTACGGCGCGACTCTCATCGCTATGGATGAAAAAAACAGAGTTGAACAGGGGGCGGTTAATGCAGCGGCGGCAGAAGCCGCAGCCGGAAGAGGATTTCTTTCATTCAAGAAATGTAAGTTTGAAAAAGACAAAAATGGAACGCTTAATTCCCTAGGAAATCCATGGAGGCCGCTGCCTCCGGAAGCCGGATTGGGAGTTGAAGAAAAATACTCCAAAAAATGCACTATAACAACCCCGGGAGAAGTCGCCGGAGCGGCGACTACCAAGGCGCTTGTTGATGCCCAATTCATAAAAGCAGAAAGCGCTACATCTGAACTCCTGACCAGTTACTTGGCCGCGATCATCAATGCATCAATAAATACTCTTACTAAAGCGGCGACCGAAGGCCTTCGCGGAGTTGTCGCGGAATCGCTAAAAGATACAAAAATCAATCCGGTTCTTCCATGCGCCGGCCTAACGGGAGAAGGATTTAAATCTTGCATGGCATCGGTAAATGCGGAACGGTCATCTTACCAGTTCTCTCAAGATTCAACCTCGGCAATTTACGCAAGCTCAAATGCCATAGATACCCGATTCCAACTGGCCGGCTATTACAGCCAGAGCATTTTCAATGAAAAAAATCTTGTGAATGCGCTAACTGATTTGGCTGCCTGCAAAAATAATTCGGCCGATATCGTCCAACAACTGGACGGCGAACAGGAAACTCTGGATATTCTGCAGCAAAAATTTGATGACAATCAATTGGTAATTGATCAAGTCCAAGGGCAACAAGGCGGCGAAGTTGCGGATACTAATGAACAAAATATAGGCACGACACAGAGCGAGTGGTCTTCTCTCAGCAACCTCTCATCTGGAGCAACTGATATAGCTGCCGTATCACAGGAATTACTTGTGGCGCAAGACGAGCTTGATTTGATAAAAGAAAAAGTCGCCGCCCAGCTTCCGGGATTGGAACTGCAATTACAATCCTGCCCGAAACCGGCTACGCCGCCGTCTTCTAATTTATAAATCAACTGATTATGAATTTTAAAAAATACCAAAAATACATAATACTCGCTGGAATTGCATCGGTATTTTTGATGACAACGGGAGTTGCGAATGCGCAGGTGATAGATAATATCGCCCTAAGCGCCATCAGTACGGTCATCAGCTGGCTACTCTATACAGTCGGGTTTGTCGCCAGCTGGGGAGTGACTATCGGAGGAACATTGGTAAACTGGTCATTGAACCTGAACTCACATATTTTGACTGATAATCTGGTGCAAACCGGCTGGATTGTCTCCCGCGACATCGCCAATCTCGGATTTGTATTCGCGATAATCCTGATCGCGTTTGCGACCATTCTACAGATGCAAAACTACGCGATGAAACAAGTCCTGTGGAGACTGATTGCCGCCGCGCTGATTGTCAATTTCAGCCTGGTTATTGCCGGAGTTTTCATTGATTTTTCCGGAATTCTGACTGATTTCTTCCTAAGCAGGGCAACTAACGGAAATATAAGTAATTCCGGAGAAACGCTGGTCAATGCGATCGGCGTCCACCGGGTTTTCCAGCAAACTCAAAATGAAAAAACAATAAAAGAAAAGATACCCAGCATAAGTAAGGATCTGAATAATTTCGTGAATTTCATCGCTTCGCTCGCCTTTGCGGTATTTTTCACCATCGCGACAGCCACTGCCCTGTTCTCTTTTGCGGCGATGTTTTTCATCCGTTATCTGTCCCTGATAACACTCCTTATTCTCGCTCCGCTTGCCTGGCTGATGTGGGTTTGGCCGGATACCAAAGGACAATGGTCAAAATGGTGGTCAGAGTTCTTCAAATGGATCTGGTTCGGACCGGCGGCTTCATTCTTTTTCTATCTGGCGATAAGCCTGGCTCTCACCTTCAATAAGGGTGGCGCTAATTTCCTTCCGGAGGGAACATCGCTTGCGACAATAAATGACGCGGGATTGCTTATGCAAAATATCGGCAAGCTGATTGCGCAAATGGTTTCCGTCATTGGACTTATGTATTACGGATTGACCGTCGCAAACAGTATGGGAATCGCCGGCGCGAATTTCGGATTTGCGGTTGCCGGCAAAGTGAAGGGAGCGATGCTTGGCGTAACCGGTTATGGGGCCAGAAAAGGAGTATCCGGAATTGACGCTCTTAGCAACAAATTTACCGGAAAAACCGTAAGGGAGAATTTACAGCGGGCAACCGGGGCGCTTGCCGGGGTTCCGGTTTTTGGTGGACTTGCCCAAGAAGCCAATAAGGCATTACTTGCCGGAGGCAAGAAAACCTCGGCAGAATATAATAGCCATTATTCAAGTATGGACAAGGAAGCCAGATTCAACGCGGCAAGAAGCTCTGCGCTGATTGATCCGGATGAAAGGGCCGCAGTAATGTCGGTGATAGCAGGAAATGGAGAAATCGAGGAATTTAAGAATGAATTCAAGGAAATAATAGGGAGCGATCCTAATACGGGTAAAGCAACTTATGGCGATTGGAAATCTGACAAACATGAAGCGCAATTTGAATCTCTCGGTCAGACAACAGTTGAAAGAGGAGGGGCCGCCGCTAAGGCGATCATCAGCGCTGATCCAGTGTTTGCAAAATATACTGTTAAAAAACTTCCCGAGATGAGCGATGACGGATATGAACTAATGCAAAATAAAGCAATAGCAAAAGCGATTGGCTCCGCTACTGGAGAAGCAATAAAAAATATTAAAATTGATGAGCTAATAAAACCTTCCAATCTTGCAAATTTGCGCAACCATCACTTATCGGCAATCCTTGAAAGAAGCACCGCGGATATAGAAAACTTTGTAAGAGCTCTGGAAAAGGAACTGGCAGTAATAAAAAATACCGATACTAATTTATTGACCGATGAACAAAGAAAATATGTCATATTAGCGCAACGGATAAATGCAACTCCAGCATCATGGGCTGGAACCCAAATTGATCCGGAATTAATAGCCAAGCACTCAAAAAAAACGGGGGATAGTCCTAAAAAACCATTGTTTGACGCAAGCGGAAATCTGATTCCTTAGCTAACAAATTCAATGCCCAACTTATCAAATACAAAACCATTGCATTCCGAATACTTGAAACTGCCAAGCCACATCAAAGAATGGCTTTCTTCAGATCAGCTGATTTATCAAGTGAATGCGGTGTCGGAAAAGTTCAATCTTGATCCAAAAAATATTTCCGTGATGACGAGGCTAACCCTAATGCTGATTGTAAAAGCTATTGCGCCCGCAGACTTCCTAAATGAACTAAGCCACGAGCTTAACATGAGTTTTCAATCGGCAAAAATGCTCGGTGTGGAGATAGAAAATTATTTAAAACCAATTGAAAATGACCTCCGCAGAGATCTCGGAATAGATATAAAACTCATCCAATTCGGCAAGCCCGGACCGCAACAGTCAAATTTTGAAGTCAGGACCACGGAAAAACCGGCGGTTCCGACAGTTGATTTGCAATCCTTCAAGATAAAATCGGAACAGCCAAGCCGGCCGCTCTCGCCGCTGAACTTTCCTTCGGCGCGCTCAGGACAAGAGAAAGAGCGCGAAATTCCGGCAACTCCATTCATACTCCACCAGGAAACTCCGACAGTCGCGCCATCCATTACACCTAGGCCGCAGGAAGCTCCGACAATAAAATCAAGCCTGACGATGAAAGTGCAGAATTTCTACCAATCATCTTCAGTTCCGGAAAGACCGGTTCAGAAGCCTATATCCGTGAAAATTGAAACTCCAGTGACGGATTTCAATACGCAAAAAACCGCCCAGCCAATCAAAATAAACCCCGTTAGAAGCTCGAGCGAGACATTAAACTCCGCACTCACAAATCTCACAGAACATTCACCCTCGTGGCAAGCCACTGGATATTCTGCTTCTAACGGGGTAAACAAACAGGACGCGCCTCCGACTCCGAAACTGGAATTGCCGCCAACACCTCCGTCAACCAATAATAACGAAGCCCGGGTAGTCCATTACAGCGATCTTCGGACACCGCTGAATACTCTCGGCCTGCCGAAAAAAGAAGTAGAAAAAGAAAATGTCGTCGATCTCCGCAAATTAAATACAGTTAGCGGGTTTAATCGTCAATTAGATAATCAATAAATTATATTGACTTTATGGACATTATGAACTTTTAACTTTATAGACTACTCGTATGCAATTCCAAGTACCACAATTCATTGAAACAGAGGACCGGATAATCGGCCCGCTTACCATCAAACAATTTTTATACATTGCCGCCGGCGGAGCGCTCTGCTTTGCGCTTTTCTTTTTCCTTGAACCGGTTTATTGGATTTTATCAGCTGTTTTTATAATGCCGGTTTCCGCATCGCTGGCATTCATCCAGATAAACGGCCGGCCGTTGCCGTCAGTCGCGCTCGCCGCAATCGGCTATTATTGGAAGCCAAGATTCTATGTCTGGCAAAGAAAAGAAGAGGGGGCTTCTGCTCCGAAAATAAGCGCGCCTCGCCCGAGCATCGGCGCCGGCGCGAAATCAATGCTCGATAGCCTGATGAATCAGCTGAATACCAGTAAAAACCCAATTCCACAGCGGGAAAAAGCCGTCGCGCCTTCGGTATTGGACAGGGTAAAGAGCAGTAAGGAACGATTTGAAATGATGCGCAAGATCACCGGGGATAAGGAGATGGCAAGGCGGGTTGATTACCGCTAGGGCGTAGAGGCGGATTAACGCGGATAAAAACGCGGAACTACGCAGAAATTATGGCTACACAAAAAGGTGAAAATCTTTTATACGAAAAAGAGTCTTTCATAATTAGGGGGATTTGCTTTGATTTATATAAGAAGTATGGCGGAGCATTTAAGGAAAGTGTAATTAATAATGCATTGGTCCACGAATTGGAAAAGGTTGGAATAAAAATTGAAAATCAAAAAAGGATAGATATATTACATGACCAGAAAAAAATCGGCGTTTATATTCCGGATTTAATAGTGGAAGGTAAAATTCTTATTGAATTAAAGGTTAAGCCATTTATTACTGCTGGCGACGAAAAACAATTTTGGCATTATTTACGGGCGACTAACTACAAATTAGGATTTCTGATTAATTTTAGTCCGGAAAAATTACAAATTAAACGTCGAATATACGATAAGGCACGAAAACAATATCCGCTTTAATCCGCGTGTTTATCCGCGAATTTCCGCTTCTATTGTATAATCAAGGTATGCCAGATATCAAAGAATCCATTCCAACTCAACAATTTATCGGAATTGAATCTATTGATGACGGGGTCATCAGGCTAAAGGGCGGGGCGATGCGCCGCATTATTCTGGTTTCCGGAACCAATTTCGCCCTGAAATCGGAAGAAGAACAAGGCATCATCACTTACGCCTTCCAAGGCTTCCTGAACTCCATCAATTTCTCATTGCAGTTCTTCATCCATTCCCGGAAACTGAATATAGAAGAATATCTGGAAAAAATGGCGGAACGGGAAAATCAGGAAGAGAATCAGCTTCTCAAAAATCAGATAACCGAGTATCGCGAATTCATCAAATCATTCGTTTCCCAAAATGCCATCATGCAGAAAAGTTTTTTCGCGGTTGTTCCCTATGATCCGCTCAATCTTCCCAGGGCCGGACTGGATATCACCGATAAAATGCTCGGCTGGTTCAAATCAAAAACCTCTATAGAGAGCTCTAATAAATCCGAAGGCGCCAACGAAGCGATGGAACAGCTTAATCAGCGCGTTGATCAGGTCATCAACGGACTCAACCAGGTCGGACTGCGGGCGGTTCCGCTCAATACCGATGAACTGCTGGAACTTTTTTATAATCTCTATAACCCGACAACTACCGAAAAAAGAGGGGTGGAAATAAAAACCAAACAATAGTGCGATACCAATATACGAATGCATGCGAATGATAACGGGATGATACCAATATACTAATGTTACGAATGATACGAATAATACTAATGA
>OBEQ010707277.1_pt1 | contig 14186 bp, 12 predicted proteins | sample 1670901 | NCBI WGS metagenome assembly OBEQ01 (sample SAMEA104232315, study PRJEB22302) | groundwater metagenome | biome: forest; feature: aquifer; material: groundwater | place: USA | collected 2011-08-07 | depth 5.4 m
CTTTCCAATATTTTTAATTTATCTGCTTTGTTAAATTTACGTCGATATATTTTTTGTTTTACTGGCTTAACTTGCGTATCTGACTGATCAACCTGATTGGCTTTGTATTGATCAATTTTATCTAATGATTCCCTTGTTTCTAGTAATAAAGAATCTGTTCTTTTTGGCTGCATTGTGCATTTTTCCTTACCACCCTCAGTTTCTTAGTTTCTAACACATTTTTGTCTCACTGTCGCTGGCACAGAGGGATCCGGGATTATTATTTTACTATTCGGTATTGTTGCTTTGAAACCGTTTCTCTAACATTAAGAACTTAAGCTACCCTAACTTCCTGTAGACAATTAATTTATTTTTTAATCTCATTCTAAACCATATTTTATGTTTAAAATCCATAAAGATACCTATTTTAATTAGTTTAATTTATACTTGAGACAAACTTGAAGTAACGCTCAAACATATCAGCAGAAAAAAAATGCCTTTGCCTGAATCAAGAATTGGAATCGCGATTATAGCATTATGGTATTTTGGAAAAAAACAAGTAACGTTAAAAATAATAGAAAAAATTGAAAAAAAATTCAAAGAGAAGCTACTTTATTAGAAAAAGATATATGGATATGTTGGGCGCTAGAATTTTTATTTAAAATGCCCAATCGATTACCAATGGCTTTCAAAGGTGATACATCATTATGATAACTATCTTAAGTTGCTTAGAGATGATTTTAATAAAATGCTTAGAAATAAGATGTTTTATGGCAAGCAGCCAGATTTTAATAGCATTATTGACGAAATTAAAAACCTAGAGAAAATTATTAATAAATAAAATTTCTCTTGCCGCCCCCACCTTTTTTCCTATAAGCTATGCATCCAGATACATATTTACATTCACTAAATTAATTATTTAATTTCTAAAAATTTCCGAGGTACACTGCCAATGCGCAAGTAACTTTCCAATAAAAACTCCGTTTACAACGAAATCATTTTGGAAATATGACTATGTCGCAGCCTCGCATTCTTGTTAACAACATTAGCTTTACTCTTCCTACTGGAAAAATGCTTTTTAGTGGTATAAGCCTTGCTTTTTCCCAACATAAAATAGGATTAGTGGGTAGAAATGGTATTGGGAAATCTACATTAATAAAATTAATATTAGGCGAACTTTCTCCTCACACTGGTTCCATTCAAGTGGTGGGCAACATCACTTATGTGCCGCAAACACCCATCTTATTGCAAGACATGACTGTTGCTGCTTTTTTAGAATGCGAAGAAAAAATAAATGCGCTGCATCGTATTGCTAATGGCAGCATAGAAACCCAAGATTTTTTAATTTTAAACGATGAATGGGATATTGAAGAACGCGTTCAAGAATGTCTCAACATCTTTGGGTTGGATACTATTCCTTATGATCGCCCTATAAAAATGTTAAGCGGTGGCGAAACGACACGTTTATTATTAGCAAAAGCATTTTTATCAGATGCAGATTTTTTATTGTTGGACGAGCCGACTAATCATTTAGATAGCAATGCACGCAAACAACTTTATCATGCGATTCGTGATTGGAAACGTGGCTTGATTGTCATCAGTCATGATAGAACATTATTAAATTTATTAGATGAAATAATTGAATTAAATACTTTAGGTGTGAATTGTTATGGTGGGAATTATGAATTGTATGAACAACAAAAATTAATAGAAACCGCTGCTAAAGAACAACAACTCCATGATGCCAAAAAATCATTAAAACATTCTCAACAGACGATTCAATCTTCGCGCGAAAAACACGAACAAAAACAATCGTACGGGCGGGATTTAAGACGAAGCGGCAGCATTGATAAACTTGCCGCCAATGCTAAAAAAGGTCGCAGCGAACGTACACAAAATAAATTACTCATCAAAGAAGAGCGGCTCATCCATCAAGCAGAAACTGAACTCCAATCAACAAAAGCACAAATGGAAATAAATGAAGATATACACGTGGATTTACCGGCCACAAAAGTCCCGCAAGGCAAAATAATATTAGCTATTGAAGATCTTAGTTTTTCTTATTCGCCAACAAAAACAAAAAATATTATTCAGCATTTTTCTTTCACCCTACAAGGCCCAGCACGCATCGCACTTGCGGGAGATAATGGCAGCGGTAAAACAACCTTAGTGAAGTTGATTTTAAATCAATTACCCATGCAAACCGGAAAAATTTTTATTGGTACCGAATATGTGAAATACCTTGATCAAAACGCAAGTTTGTTAAATCCCGATACATCTATCTTAGATAATTTTTTGCGATTAAATCCAGATGCCAACGAAAACGATGCTTATCGAAGTTTAGCGTTTTTTTTATTTAAAAATAAAACCGCATTAAAATTAATAAAAGATTTAAGTAGCGGCGAAAAATTGCGAGCATTATTAGCCTGTGTATTCATGTCAACGCATCCACCACAATTATTTATTTTAGATGAGCCCACTAATCACCTTGACTTAAATAGCATAAAAAGTATTGAATCTGCTTTAAAAAATTATCAAGGCGCGATAATTGCTATTTCACATGATGAGAATTTTTTAAATAATATTGGCATAGAAAAAATTATTTATGCGCCGTTTTTTATGCTAAAGTAAACTAGCACACCGTTTCACTTATTTTGACCTGTTATATTGACAGAGCGACTGGATTGCAGGATGCAATCCTTAACGCCAGGGATGTCGTGTTTGGAGCGGGAGTCAATATAACAGGTCAAAATAAGTGAAACGGTGTGCTAGTTATTTTTATCTATCATACTGAAAAGGATATTCTCATGACTAAATACACTCGCTTTATTTTTTTATTTTTTTCGCTATTTCTTGTATTATTTTTTGCGGCTTACAGCTATGCTTATTCCATTCAAAACGGGCGGTTTATTTCCACCAATCAACAATTAAGTTTTAATTTGCCGCAAGCAAATTTAGCTATTCAAGAAACCATGTCTGATGTCTATTTAGTAAAATTAATGTCTGATATTAATGATCCCAACCCAGTTCAATATGCTGTCGTAACGGTCCCGCTTGACGATAGACATTTTCCAGATTACCAAACACGTTCAAAAGATGACTTATTTCATTCACTCCCTTTTAGATTTAAACAAATGGCAAAAGCTGATGGCGATACATTGAAAAATTTAAAATGTAAATATATTAAAGTTGGAAAAGATCAAGCATATCAATGTACTGCTAAATTTGAAAAAACATCTGGATTTTCCCAATTATCCATAGGCTCTTTATTAATTAAAAATGGAGAGTTGATTTATATTTATCAATACGTACCGGCTGATCGCTCATTTGATTTAAATCGTTATAATAGATTACTTCATTCTATTAAAATAAATTAACCATTCACATTACACCGGTGCAGCTAAACGCAAACCACCGTTAGGTATAACCACTCGGCACATAACCAATACGGTAGGATGACTGCAAATAAGGCGTGGTGGAAGTATATGCGCCACCACGCACACCGCGTACGGGAGAAGCAGTATCATTAAAATCATTCCATTCCCACACATTTCCTGATTGATCAAACGTGCCGTAATAACTGTTCACTTTATTTCATTTTAATTCGTCTCTTCATCTACAGAAAAATCTGATTTTTGTCAACAATGAAAATAGATTAGATCAAGTAAACGCGATATTAATGAATGCAAAAAAACTAAAACAATAAAATGGCGCGCAATGTGCCTGCCCATGCAGCCTCAAGTCCTGCACTCGCACCAGGCGCTGGAATATAAGAAATAGCAGGTTCAAGATAAAAAATATTTTTCAGCACTTGTGCTTGATAATATGCTTGATACATTAATTCATGCTGACGACTAAAACTCGTTTGATCTAACCAAGAATAGGCAACACCCGCCCCCATAGAATCATTGAGACGCTGCGGCATTAATCCGAAGGCAGTTAAACCAGCGCCCACGTATTTTGTCATCGGCAACACATTGGAATTATTTTCACCGTATTGATAAAAACCACTAATACCGCTGCTATCATACGATGGATTTTTATACCATAAACGTTGCGAGCCAAAAATATAATAACCCGATGCACCCTGTTCAGAGAGCGTCGGCCCATTTTCCACGCGCCCTGATTGATACCATGCGCCGATACCAATAGTACCCGGCAATTTATTTTTTCCTAATAACCAATCAATACCTGTTTCTGCAATATTAAAATAAGCGCCATTAAATGTAGGTCCCGTCAAACCAGTTTGTTTGCCTTGTGCCAAATTGCCATCATAAATACCATAGGTCAAATACCATGTTTTTATCGGCGAAACACTTACCGTGACGCCATATGCAGAATTGTAATAACCAGGCATGACCCCCAACATCGATGGGTTCACAAAAATGGGCGTGTAAAGCAAACTCGTCACCGCGCTAATATCGGGATCAGTAGAAGCAAGCGGAATGGGTCTAATGACATTACCAAAATCAAATGTCGGTACGGTTTTACCGACACGAATAATTAATTTTTTACTGAAGAGTTCTTGTCGATACCAAAGCTGATAAAGCTCAGAGCGATTAAGTGGCGGCGCACCCGGCAAACTATTATAACCTTGCACACTGCCCGCTTGCGCATTCGTTGCCTGGCCATTGAATTGCAGAAACTGCACATCAAATAATCCGCCCGTTAAGCCAAATGCTTTTTCAGTATTAATGGATAAATCCGCTAAAAATAAGCCGTTATTCGTCCATCTTTCCGCATCGGGGACACCACCAGAAAATAAATAATTCATATCTCCCAGTAACATCCCACCAATACGAACACCATGATCATCTTGAATGCCGAGTTTTTTTTCAACATAAGATTGCGCGAGACCCGTGCCTACAAAAATATTCACTGAGGCAGGGTTGGCAGAAATGGCGCGGGATTCCTCATGCGCATTGTTATTGGCTCGCAGCGTCACAACAGCATTCTGTGATGCGAATGCTGTTGTTGCCTGAATACATCCCAACAATCCAATGGTCAGATAAATCTGACACCATTTTTTTAGTTGATATTTCATTTATATTCCCTACGTTAAGAAACATCGCCATAACGCGCCACATCGCTGCGTTTATAGTAATTAAATCCATCTAATGAATTGTCAATATTGGAATGCACTACCTTCATGTGTTTTCTTTTCGCATAAGGACGTGCAAATTCGTCGTAAATCATTTTATCGCCGAAGTCTACTCCCTTAACAGCAGCATCAAATCGCGTTGCAGCAAATGCAACTTCTTTGAAGCCAGCCCAATAAATCGCAGATAAACACATTGGGCATGATTCAGCGCTACTATAAATCACGCAATGCGACCATTCGCCTGGTTGCGATAATTTCGAATCTTTTTTATTGATGCGTCCTAAATCAAGCACCCCTAATTCTTTTGCGGCCGCACGAATCGTCGTGACTTCTGCATGCGCTGTGGGATCACTCCATTCTGCGACATGATTATGATTGACCCAGTAGCGAATGACTTTTCCAGAATCATCATCGATTTGAACAATGACTGCGCCAAAAGGTCCGCCGCCATTTTGTACTGATTTCAATGCTTCTTCGCTTGCCATTTTCATCCAAGGATCGCTTTTTGCTTGTATCCCTTGATAAATCGAACCGACGAGTAAATTGTATTCTTGACAAGGACGTTGTTGACACTGACTTTTATCTTTTAAGGTGCAAGTGGGGCAATAACCGTCCCACTTTTTCGGGAATTTTTTATATTCTTGTGCGGTAAATACTTTTGGCATGCCACCATAAACGGCATTGTTGCCATCGATTGCATTCATGTGGGTGGTGTTAGAATCATATTCATCGCAAAAACTTTTTTGTGCGGCAAAGGTAAGGTTAGCCAAACAAAATACGGCGATAAACATGATGAATTGGATGAAATGCTTACTATGACTATATGTGTCTCTTTTCATTTAACCCTCCTTAGTTAAAGATGAATGTGCTGCAAAATTCAAACATATTTATACCATATTCCATTGAAAATAGAAGATGGCGCCCCATCTAAATCACTTCCAATTGAAAATTTTTAACTCACATGAATATTCACATTAAAAACAAACACATTATTATTCGCATTCCCACCATTTTTCACGATATATTGATCCAGATAACCAATATCAAATGAAAAAATCGGTGAGGGTGTAATTAAGATGCCGACAAAAAAACGATTTTGATCCACCACACTATTATCTTGTATCCACGTATGCCTCGTCACATTTAAAAATAATTCATTCCATATTTCTGGTGTAATGTATTTAAAATTTTCGATGGGAAATAATAAATGAATTTTTTGCCGCAAACGCACTTCCAATCCTTCTACTGTTTTTTGGGTGGCTTCTTCTAAACGCGTTCTGAATGACATTCTAAAACGTGGCGCTTGCATCGCATCATATATTAATTGCTCCCATACACGATTCACTTTATCCATCCCAGTAATAGTAGTGACTCTATTAGTTGTTTGCGTATAACCCAACCAATAACTAACAAACGGATTATATTGATACCCTATCCCAATATCGGCAAAAAGTTGATGTAATGCTTCTGGCGCCAGCGCAATCCGACCCTGCGGATTAACCACATATAATATTTGCGGATGATTTTTAAGTGCACCCGTCACATTGACACTTGGCCAAAATTCTTTGTGGGTATCAGCATTTGTAATGATTGGATAAAAAAATAAAAAACAATAAAGAAAAAAAATATTCAGTTGAGACCATTTTTTATTTTGCATACGTTTAAACAACCTCTGTCATGACATTTTTGTTTACGAAACCCATAAACTTTTTGCCATCGTACAATGAACTTCTTTTTCATTATCGCCCATTTTTGGTTTCGCAATGCGACAATCCATCGTCAAACTAGCCAGTGAATACACATCTAAACGCGACATTTTTTTCTGAGCAGACACTTTGTTTATCATCGCCATTGCTGCAATACTCATGGCTTTTTTCATATCTGGATCTTTGCCATAGCTTGCAAAATAGTCGGCATTATCTTCTTTTAATAATGCGACCGGTTTCGGTGCATTAATATCTTTAGGAATCATGCAATAAACACCATCAATACCATTCACCACTTCTGCAATTGGACAATTCCACGTTTCAAGCATGACTTTTTCTGCTTCATCTGGTGACACATTGCGTTTTTCAGCAATTAATTTAATGGTTTCCATTTGTAATATCTCGAATGCTTTATTTAAATCAGCATCATAACCCACTGCAATCCACGCTGTTGGTGTTTCAACCCGCGGCCACTCTAGTGGTGTATTGGTTTTAATAACATTAATCGTCACATTTAATTCTTTAAATGCGGTTTCAAGCGCTGTTAAATTAATTTCACCATTACCTTGTGCGCCATGCGAATCACCCGACCACACCAATGCACCTTTCATAAATACTGGTAAATATAATGTGCTACCTGCGGTCATTTCACGCAAATCCAGGTTACCGCCAAAGGGTCCAGGAGGAATAGTATTGTATTTTCCAGGATCTTTACGTGCGACAGCGACAATACCTGGAAACGGTGCCAGTGGAATGACAATGCCAGGCGCAAATTCAGTTATTTTATTTTCCATATCTAAATAAAAATATCGTAATTGGCCTTTTGGAAAATCATCGGGAAATAATCCTTTTAAACCGGATAAATTATCATTCGATGCATAAGCACGCGGAATAATTTTATTAAACTTAATTTGTAAAATATCGCCTGGTTCCGCGCCATTAACATAAATCGGTCCCGTCACTGTATGCGGACCACGTATGGGAAGCACTTTCATCAATTCTGTTAATTGCTTAATAGTCACACCTGGAAAAATTTGATTATTGGAAGCCATATGTGTTTCGATGATAACGGTATCACCAGAATTAATTCGTAATATCGGCGGTAAATTACTATCAAAAAATCCCCATTGAGCAGTAGTGGCATTCGCTGCAAGCATATAAGATTTATTTTTTGCAGTAAGAGGTTGCGGTGGAAGCAACATATCTTTCTGATCAAGTGGCTCATGTAAATAAGGTGTATAGCCTTCAAGACCTTGTACGTTAGATAATAGTGCGGCTATTAACGAGGAAGCAGATGGTGGTAATGATGGTGATGGTGATATTGATAGCGTCGGTGGCGTTGGTGGCGATGACGCTGCAACCACTGCATTATTCAGCATAAATGCGCTTAAACAAGTCACACCAACTAGACGAAATAACTTAGATTTCCTTATCATAAAAATGACTCTCCTTTAATACGTAATAAACAATAAATTTAATTCCTATTTAACTTATCACTTCCTTGCTATCAAACGCTTACATCATGTTAGAGTTGAGTGCCATATCGCCTTTTCTCATTCACGCTTTTGGAAAAAGTAAATTAATATTAAATTGCGCCTGCCAATTTGCGCCTCCTGCTTTTGGAGTTTTCACATTATCGTATGCTTGCAATGAAACATTGACTGCTTGTTCTGCAATTTTAAAAACGCGACCTGCGCCTAAACCAAAAGGCACGGTCCAACGATTATCAGCTGTTTCCGTCCAGTTGGCTAAAATAATAGGTTGCGTTGTCACATACCAGCCGTGAGGAAAATTGTAGTTAACAAAATATTGCAATTCCAATTGATTGACATTGGGTCGATTAGATTGGCCGCCAACAGACCACACGTTAAAAACTAAAAATCCTGCCACCCAATTTCCCGGCATAATAAGCGCCACTATTGATGGGCCAATACTATATTTACCCTGGCCCAATTGTTTTTCTGTCGCCGTTGGTAATACGATGGCAGGGCCTACACCCCAAATTAAATGCTCCGGATGAGCAGGCGATAAAAAGAAAGTGGGAGTAATATCACTCATTCCATTGATATAACTGCGCTGACCCGTAGAAGAAACTTTTTGTTGATGCATAACAGGAAAAATGGTTCGCGTAATCAGATTCCAATTTGTATTCAAAGAAAATGGAATCACTGGTTTTATATCTAAAATATATTGCGTACTTTCCGGATCACCATAACCAAAATTAAAATTACTGTTAAAGGGAACAGAAATTAATTTTGCAACTGGATTTTCGGATTCTTTTGCCAATTCTTCTGATGAAGATACCGGTTGCGCAAATAGAGCAGAATTGAATACCCCTGTAATACAAATTAAAACTAATAATCGAATATAAAAAGACCTATACATATTAACCCTTGTTTAATCTCTATTATTAAAACTATTTAACCACAGGCAAAATATAATGAAGTATTGCACCGAATAATAGTAACGCTAAACAAGTAATATTATAACAAGATGATTTGTTCGACATTTTGTTTAACATGAAGATATCCTTATCTTTTTTTGCTTTAATAAACCGTAATAAATTATTTGACGATTAGTATTACGATTACTAGTAATCGTCAGCATTCCCTGCCAAGTAATCTTTTAGCATAAACCCTTACAAATTGCTTTAATATTTTCTTTTTTTAATAGTTAGCAGCGCACATTGCCAGCCTGCATATAAATTCGCGCATTTTTCTGCACTCATTGTCGGCAGAAATTCTTTATTTAATTGCCACAACGCTGCAATCTCATCTAATGATTGATAAATACCAATTTGTAATCCCGCTAAAAATGCGGCGCCTAATGCCGTTGTTTCAGTACATACCGGTCGTTCTACTTTTAAATTTAAAATATCCGCTAAAAATTGCAGTAACCAATTATTGGCAGCCATGCCGCCATCAACTTTGATGAAAGATAATTGTAGCTGCGGCGAATCTTTTATCATGGCATCAATTAAATCACGTGTTTGATAAACCACCGCTTCTAATGCGGCGCGTGCAATTTGTGCGACACCACTATTAAAATTCAAACCCACCAGTGCTGCGCGCGCATACGGGTCCCAATAAGGTGCACCCAACCCAGTAAAAGCCGGTATCAAATAAACACCGCCCGTATCTTCTATTTTTTGCGCGAGTATTTCTGTTTCTTCTGATGATTGAATTAACTTTAATTTATCTCGCAACCATTTAATGGTAGTTCCCGCAGAAAAAATGCTGCCCTCTAATGCATACGTCACATTGCCTTTGATACGATAAGCAATCGTCGATAATAAATGTTGCGAAGATATTACTAATTTATTTCCAGTATTCAACACAATAAAACAACCAGTACCATAAGTGCTTTTGATCATGCCCGGCTGAAAACAAGTTTGCCCAATGAGTGCCGCTTGTTGATCGCCAACCATACTTGCGATTGGAATTTCATGACCAAAAAATGCTGCGTCCACTTTGCCAAAATCCGCGCTACTATCTAATACTTGTGGCAACAAACAAATTGGAATATTAAACATATTTAAAATATCGTGATCCCATTGTTGCGTGCGAATATTAAATAATAAAGTACGCGAGGCATTGGTCGCATCGGTTGCATGCATTTTTCCTTTGGTTAAGCGCCACAATAAAAATGTATCTATCGTACCAAATAATAATTCGCCTTTTTCTGCGCGCTGCCGCGCACCTTCAACCTGTTCTAACACCCATGCAATTTTACTCGCAGAAAAATAAGGATCTAATAATAGCCCCGTTTTTTCTTGTAATTGCTTACTCAATGAATGTTGCGTGAGTTGCGAACATAATTCCGCCGTGCGTCTATCTTGCCAATTAATGGCTGGATAAATTGTTTCGCCGGTTTTTTTATCCCATATAATGGTTGTTTCACGTTGATTGGTAATACCCATCGCGGCAATATCAGTTGCGGCTAATTTATTTTTATTGAGTGCTTGGCGACAACACTCCAACGTATTTAACCACATTTCTTCAGGTGATTGTTCCAGCCAACCTGCTTGCGGATAGTGTTGTGTTAATGCAATTTGCTGCGTGCTAATTAATTTTCCCGAAAAAGAAAAAACATGCGCGCGACTATTTGTGGTGCCTTGATCAATCGCGAGTAAATAAGATGGCGATGACATGGTTGTTCCCTCAACTTATTTATTTTTATTTACTGAATCGTCGCATTATTCACTTGCTGCAATGGGTTCAGCTAATTCGACAGAAAAAGCAATCGCTAATTTTGCATAATCTGTCATATGTGCCAAAGATAATTTATCCATCGTGTCTTCTTTGGTATGAATAAATGGATTTTCTTCTGTAAACGTCGATTCATATGGCATTACCGCGACATAACCTTGTGATGTCCATGTCGCATGATCACTGCAAGCATAACCACATTGCGTATAAGCAACCGGCTGTTTGACATAGGTCGTAATTAATTTAGCTAAATAAAGCGTTAAATCATTATCGACATAATCGTCGATTAACCACATGGTTAAATCATTATTAGGTGCATAACCTGTCATATCTAATTGCAACACTGCGGCAACAGAAATTTGTTTTTTTTGAAAATCTTCTACAACATTTTGTGATCCTAACAAACCAAGTTCTTCCGCTGCATACCAAATAATATAAATTGGTTTTTTAAATGTCATGGAACTAGCAAGCAACACGCGAGCCAATTCCAATGCAGTCACTGTACCTGTGCCGTCATCATCAGCGCCCGGCATGATAGTAGGAAGAATCGGCAATTCCCACACCACGTCATCCATATGCGTGCCCACCACAACGCCTGGCGCTAAAGAATTACCAATTTTTAAAATCACTGATGATTGCGGTGCAAGTTCAGTCTGTTTAGTAATTGTATTGACATAATAAGTTGGGATGGTATACATCGAAACATCTGTACGAGAAGAATTCTTTATTAAAATATTAAGTTGGTTTTCTATCCATTCATTGGTTTTTTTACCATCCTCATTGGGTATCCATTTAAATGCAAAACGATTAGGAATTGCAGTCAATTGATATAAGTTATCCCACATTTGCTGTGGGTTTATTTGATTCATTAAATGATTTACTTGCTTAGGATATTGTAATACATATATAGATTTTTGATTATTGGCGGTTGCTAAAATAGTTTTTTTATCATTCGTATATTTTTTTAAAAATACAGTTGCTTTATTTTTTGTCGAAAGATTTTTTGGATGATACGCTTGCCAAGCATGAGTGACATTCATAAAACCACCACATACTTTTTGTTGTTGTTTCTTAGCTACTACCAGTGAGTTAATTTGATCAATAGCAATTAATGCAATTTTTCCATTCGAAGCAAGTGTTGCAAACGGAACAACCCTATTTTCCAGCAAACAAAGAGGTGCGATGATTATTTGGCTCACATTCGTTTGTGAAGATTTCGCTTGTGGCGCCGACACGGGTTGTGCTGACATTGCAAACGATGTCGACAGCAAAATAATAAATAATATAAAAAAATATTTTTTTATGGACATACGAATTTCAATTCCTTTTATAGGCAAATCGACAGGGTTGTGATTGAATTAACATTGATTGAGATGGTTGAGATCGATTGAAAATACCCCGAAAAGTAAATTCATTTTCTAAATACTCGCCCAATTCAGGATTTATTTCATTTGCATTTTTAATTAATGCTTGCGCAATATCAGTAAATGAATAATTTTGATCTTCTTTAAATGCCGCAAGCATTTTAACATAAATTAATTTGATGGTTTCAACGCCATACAACATTGCCGCCTTCCATAAGGGTTGATTAATTGCAGAAGCATTAAAATCGAAATCAGGTGTATTCAAATATTCTGCTAGAAAAGGATCTGTCGCCGCTTTCTGCAATACTTTTTTGATTTCGCCATAAGGAATAGGAAAACGTGCAGCAAAAATTGGATCTTGTAAAATAATTTCAAATAATTGCTTTTTTGTAATTAATGCATTAGTAATATGTACATAAGTATTAATATCATAAGCAGATGCAGGTAATTCATCTTTTTCAATAAATGTATTTCCTGAATGCAAAGCCGCCAGAAAATCCGCAGAACTTTGTGATAAAATCTCACCCGGATTATTTAATCGCCCTACCGCATTATCCCGCACCCAATGGCCTATTTCATGATGAATAACAGAAATATCTGCCGGCGTACCTGGGTAAGTAATAATACCATCTTCGATGCCCGTTGAGCCTCCAGTGGGAAAACTAACTTCTTTGGTTAACGTTAACTTCAATGTTTTTCCTAACGGTAATCCTAGTTTCATAAAAATTTTATTATAATCTTCGATTTCTTTGACTGCATAATAATAAACGTGCACAAAAGCAAAACGCTCGTCATCCATCGGATAACAAAATCGACCCTGCTCATCGGGTTTCATATTTTTAGGAAGATTTGCAAAATTAAATTGCTTCGTTTGTAAGACACCGCCTTCAAATGTCGGCAATACTACTTCGATCGCAATAGGTTTTGTTCCCTGAAAGATGGCAATACATCCAGTTGTTGTTGTTGTTGTTGTTGTTGTTGCAATTGCTTTTGTCCATGTGACGATAGCCAAACACATTATTAATACGTTTAAAATAATTTTAACAATCATGAAATATTATTTCCTATTTCTAATAAATTTTAATTCGCCTAGTAAAAATTAATTAACGAATAGTAAACTAATTTTTAAAATGAAACAGCTATAAACAATATATAAATATGTACGATATTGATCAGGTGAATCGTAGTAGTAAATAGTGCGCCTGATAGCTGCGAACCATCTCGTTCTAAATAGTATTGTTGCGTATTGCTGTATTCAGCCTGAGATCTATCATGCGGAGAAAAGCAACCTGTGATAAAAACCCATTAATTGATCAATTTTAGATCAATAAATGCTTGTTGCTTATTTTTAGGCTAACCAATATCATGAGCTGTTTTTTTAAACTAATAACAAACCGAGGACAAGCGACATGAAATTCACCAAAATTGCTTTATTATTCACCGCACTATTATCACTTGCAGGTTGCGCAAGCATCGCCGGCGATAACACCCGTGCCGTAAAAGTTACTTCCCAACCAGCGGGCGCTGCTATTTATGTTGATAACCAACAATATGGTATTACTCCTGCGGTCATCACTTTGCCAAATTATATCTATGGCGGCAAAAGTGTCACTCTAAAAAAAGCGGGTTACCAAGATCACACCTCTATGGTAAATAGCAAATTCCAACCGATTGCTTTACTCGACATCTTGTTCTGGCCAACACTTTTAATTGATGCAGGAACAGGTAACATCGTGAAAATCGATCCAGCGAATTTAAATCTTAATGCAAATTTACAACGCGCATAAACGCATCAATATAAATATAAACAAGTAAAAAAACTTTTATC
>OBEQ012137091.1_pt1 | contig 14186 bp, 15 predicted proteins | sample 1670901 | NCBI WGS metagenome assembly OBEQ01 (sample SAMEA104232315, study PRJEB22302) | groundwater metagenome | biome: forest; feature: aquifer; material: groundwater | place: USA | collected 2011-08-07 | depth 5.4 m
CATCCTGTGATATTATCTTACGATAATATTTACGCCCCCGCCAGGAATCGAACCTGGATGTCCAAAGGACTCCGCTCGCTCGCATTTTTCTCAATAAAAGGAGAGGGTAGTGTAGGCAGAATTTAATTCTACCAAGTTCGAGGCGGGAATGGCGAACTGCACGAAGCGCTCTGAACGCTTGATCTCTTTCAGGCTCAGGTACTGCGCCGGGTCGAACCCTTTGACCTCTGCGGCGATCTGCGACTCAAAGGCGCTGGCATCAAAGCAGCCGATCTTCCCCAGGCCGCTCTTGCCAGCCAGCAGGGCGCTCCACATCGTCGGCACATCGTTGCCGATCGGCGTGACCACCCCCAGCCCCGTGACGACGACTCGTTTCATGCGCTCATCCTGAAAACACGAACGTCCCGCCAGCGGCGGGACGTCCCGTTGATTGACGCTAATTGTGCGGCAAGGCTATTTCGCGCCAGCGGTCTTGGAGTCGATGTACTTGATCGCGTCGCCGACGGAGGCCATCTTCTCGGCGTCCTCATCAGGAATCTCGATCCCAAACTCTTCCTCCAGCGCCATGACGAGCTCCACCGTATCGAGCGAGTCGGCGCCGAGGTCCTCAATGAAGGAAGCCGCGTCCGTGACCTCTTCCAGCTTGACCCCCAGCTGCTCTGCGATGATCGCCCGTACCCGATCCGCGACAGCCTCTGCCATACAATCCTCCTTGTTCTCGTCCTTACATTGCGAGCCCGCCGTCCACCACCAGCACATGCCCAGTGATGTAACGCGCGGCATCGCTTACTAAAAACAGGGCGGCGCTGGCCACATCCTTCGGTTCGCCCAGCATGCCCATCGGGATCGCTTCCATGAGCCGCTGCTTGGCCTGCTCCGCCAGCGCGTCGGTCATCTCGGTCTTGATGAATCCTGGAGCGATCGCGTTGCAGGTCACCCCGCGGCCGGCCAGTTCCTTCGCCACCGCTTTTGTGAAGCCGATGATGCCCGCTTTAGATGCGGCGTAGTTTGCTTGCCCTGCGTTTCCAAAGATCCCAACAACTGATGCGATGCTGACGATCCGGCCCCGCCGCTGCTTCATGAAGTGCTTGGTCACGGCCCGGGTGCAGAGGAAGGTGCCGCGGAGATTGATATTGAGCACCCGATCCCACTGCGCATCATCCATCCGGACGAGCAAACCGTCCTTGGTGATGCCGGCGTTGTTGACGAGTATATCGATTCTGCCCAGTTTGTCAAGCACTTTTGCCACGCCGCCGTCCACCTGTTTTCCGTCGGTGACGTCGACGACGCAGCCCTCCGCGCGCCGGCCAAGCTGCCGCAGTTCCTTGGCGGTCTGTTCCAGCTGCTCGGGGTTGACATCAAAGAGCGCGAGATCCGCCCCCTCATGGGCAAACGCCAGGGCGATTTCCCGCCCGATGCCCCGGGCGCCCCCGGTAATCACCGCGACTTGGCCGGCAAGTTGCATCGGATTCGGCTAGGAGTAAATGGGCATGCTGCAGAGTGGTCCTGGCATGGTAACCGGGCGTATTATACGTAGGGCCGCGCGGCAACACAAGCAGGAAAAGCGCGGTGCAAATCGGCTGAGGCTGGAACGGACTTACGTGGCGTGCTTGACTGGCACCGGACTGCCGGTGTTCCTGGAGACCGCCGGCGGCGTCCCATTAGAGCCGGCCGGATGCGCCGGATCCGGCAGATGATGGTTCAGCGGCTGGAGCTTCCCATCCTGGTACAAGCTGATGATGGCATCCACCACGACCGGGTCAAACTGGGTGTTGCGGTTGCGCTTGAGCTCCTCAATCGCCTTCTCAACCGTCATCCCTTTGCGGTACGGCCGGTCGGTCACCATCGCATCAAACGCATCCACCGCAGTGGCAATCCGGGCGCCGACGGGAATCTCTTCCCCTTTGAGCCCGTCAGGGTAGCCGGAGCCGTCGTACGCCTCCTGGTGGTACCGGACGATCTTCGACATCTCTTTCAAGCCGGCAATTTGCTCCAGGATCTCCGCCCCATCGACCGGATGGCGGCGCATAATCCGCCATTCCTCATCGGAGAGCGGCCCGGGCTTGAACAGGATCTCTTTGGGGGTGAAAATCTTCCCGACGTCATGCAGGAGGATGCCAGCCAGTAGGACCTCGTCGGGCATCCCGCCGAAGGACACACCCATCTCCTTGAGCTTGGTGATGATCTTGGAGGCGTACTCGACGCTGCGGGAGACGTGCTCGTGGGTGTAGTGCGGATCGATTTTGGAGATGACCATGGAGAAGGCGGAGACAATCCCGCGGGTCACCTGCCGCATGTCCTCGAGCGACCGCTTGAGCTCTTCGTTGGCCGCCCGGAGGTCCTCATACAGCGAGGTGCTGACTTTCGCCAGCACCTCATCCTTCAGGTATTCCAGGCTGAACGGTTTGATCACGTAGTCGCAGGCACCGAGCGACTTGGCCTTCCGGATGGTCTCCTCATCCTCGACCGCGGTGATGATGATGACCTTGATGGTCTCATCCAGCTGGTGGGTCTCTTTCAAGACATCGAGGCCGTCAAGGCCCGGCATATGGAGATCGAGGAAGACGAGGTGCGGGCGCTCATTGCGGATGCAGGTGAGCGCCGCCTCGCCGTCATGCGCGAGCCGGACGTCGAACCCGCGCTCGACAAAAAACGACTCCAACAAACGGCAGATTTTCTGCTCGTCGTCGGCCACGAGGAGTTTGACCATGTCACCTCAAGTCCAGGACCCCACGCTTCAACCATACCTGAAGCCGGGCCGCCTTGGCAAGCGCAACCGATAAAATTGCTTAACGAAAGATAAAACTGCACACGCCGCGCCTAGCGGTTCGAACCTGACACGGCGGCGGCAACCTCACGCCAGGCGGGCAAATGGATCGTAAAGCACGCGCCCTTGCCTTCCGTGGACTGCACGTCGATCGTCCCGCCGTGCAGCTTCACGATCCGCTGGGTCACGAACAGGCCCAGGCCCGTCCCGGTCTGCTTCGTCGTGTAGAAGGGGTCAAAGACTTTAGTGAGCTTATTTGCTGGAATCCCAGGCCCGGTATCGGCCACCTGCACGCGGACGAATGAGCCGTTGGTTGTGTCGGCCCGCACCTCAAGCCGACCGCCCTTCTCGCCCATCGCCTGGCACGCGTTCAGGACGAGGTTGAGGAGAACTTCCTGCAGTTGGTTTTGGTTGCCGCGCACCTTCGGCAGGTCCGGCTCGACCTTGACGACGCGCTCCACCTTATCCATCCGGACCTGGTAGCCGGCCAGCGTCAGCGTTTCTTCGATCGTCGTCTTCAGATCCAGCGGCGCCATGTCCGACGGCGCGGGCTTGGCAAAGCGCAGGATACGGCGCGTGATGTCCGCCGCCCGTTGGCATTCTTCGATGATGCTCTTGAGCACGTCATCCACCTTCCCATCCTGGCCCTTGAACCGCTCGAGATACAGCTGCGCCTCGCCGGAGATGATGGTCAGCGGATTATGAATCTCATGCGCCATGCCGGAGGCGAGCTGGCCCAGGCTGGCCAGCTTCTCCGACTGAATGATATACGCCTCGTTGTTGCGCAGCTCCTCGAAGAACATCGCGTTCTCGATGGCCAACGCCCCCTGGTTTGCCAGTCCGGAGAAGATGGCGACGTCATCCACCGAATAGCCTTCGCCGGAGCGCTTCGCTCCGAGCACGAGGAAGGCCAGCAGCCGGTCGCCGGAGAAACTCGGCACGATCAGCCGGGCCTCGAGCTTGCGCATCCACGAGTAGGCCCAGGCCGCCTTGCGGACCCGATCATCCGAGCGCTTGGCCTCGATGTCCGCCTGCAGCTCCTCGACGACGAGTAGATCCTTCTCCTCCCGCAACAGTTCAATTAGGGGATCGGCTTGCTCGACGATGAGATGTGACGTCATCAGGGAGGGGTAGCGGATCGCCTTCAGCACGTAGCGTTGCTCCTTCGGCTCAAAGAGGAACAGGCCGGTGTTGGAAAGCCGCACCGTGCGGTTGACCATGTGGACGACAAGGCGACACAGCGTCTGGATGTCCTTGATGCGGGTCATGCCGCTTGAGGCGGCAATCAGCGTGCGGTGGTAGCGGCGCTGATCCCGCATGAGCTGCCCCTCCAGGCGCCGGACAAACGCCAGGTAGAGCACCGGGGCGAACGTCGCGAGCGCCCCCATGAGCAGCGACGGGATGACCCACCACAGCGACTGGAAATGCTGCGTGAGCCATTCGGAGCCGAGCGCGGCCACGAGACACGGAACGGCGAAGACGACCGTATAGAGCGCAGCAAGGACGGCGTACCGGCTAAAGCGGACCGAGGCGGCTCGCAGGTGCTGCATCAGGGGAGTCGTCGGCAGGGTCGGCTAGGTGGTGGCGGAGAGCGCCTTCTTGATCGCTTCCGCAAGGTCGCGCAGAGAGGAGAGCGGCTTATCGAAATGGGCGAACGCGCCAAGGCCCAGCAGGCGGTCCCGCGTCTTGCCCCCATCGTTGTAGGCGGTGATCACAATCACCTTGGTCGTGGGATGCGTGCGTCGGATGTGCTTGAGCACCTCATCGCCGTCCATTCCGGGCAGCTTCAGGTCCACCAGCACGACATCGGGATGATGGTAGTCCACCAGCTCCACCCCTGAGGTGCCGGTGAGGGCCACGTGCACCTCGTAACCCCGCGAGCTGAAGAACTGGTCAATCGTCTTCGTAAATTCCAGCTCATCGTCAATCGCCACCAGCTTGGGGGTAGGCATGTGCCTCAGCGCCGTGCGCCCCTGCCACGATCGTGCAGAGTTCGCGCCAACGCCTTGGCCTGACCATAGGCCTTCCGTACGTCGGCCAGTGAAGGGCCCTCTTCAAACATCGGATACCGTTCGATGATGTAGTAGCCTGCAACCTGCTGGCACAGGGTCCTGTAGCGTTCAAGCCTTGGCTCGTAGCGAATCGCATCGCTGAGCAATGCTTCAACGTCATGCACGCGCTTCAACCTCCACCCGCGACTCAACAAGTAACCCTTCAGATACTTCTCGATGGCTTGCTGGAGGCGAAACGCCGCGTCATCGACGTCGCCTTCAGCCAATCGCCGCGCAACCCGCTCGAGATCCCTCGCGGCAAGTCGAAACCAATCGTCTGGATACGACGATTCAGTTCCTGCCGCCATACACCAATTGCCCCTTGGCTATGATCTTCTGAAAAAACTGATCGCCGCGCGCCAATCGCCCTCGCAGTTCCTTCGGCGTCACCACGATCGGCTCAAACGGACGTCCGTGCAGAACCGGCGACACCAACCGCCGCACCTCAAATAGCCGACGATGAAACGGTTTCGTGGTTTGCTTCACAATCAACAAATCCACGTCGCTCTGGCGTGTCGGTCGTCCATAGGCATGCGACCCAAAGAGAATAATTTGAGAGGGACGATACGCGCGCGAGAGCCGTTGGACAACTCGCGCAATCACACGCCGATCACGTTGGAAATGTGTCATCGCTCCCCACGTTCAGCTCGATGCGATCCTTCTGCCTGACGTGCCGGTGAGCGCCACGTGGACCTCGTAGCCCCGCGAGCTGAAGAACTGGTCAATGGTTTTGGTGAACTCCATCTCATCATCGATCGCGACCAGCTTCGGCCCCGGCATGGCGTTCGCGGCGCTCACCGCGCTGCAGCCGTGATGGCTTTCGCCGCCGGGAAATCGAGGAAGAAGGTCGTCCCCTTGCCCACCGCACTTTCCAGTGAAATCCGGCCTTTATTGCGCTCGACGATCTGCCGGACGATGAAGAGGCCGAGCCCCGTCCCCTTGCCCGGCTCCTTCGTCGTGTAGAACGGATCGTAGACCTTCTCCAGCTTATCCGCCGGAATGCCGCTGCCCGTATCCGCAATCTCGATCCGCACCTGTCCATCATCCTTCACATGCGCCCGAACACGAATCGTCCCGGGCGGCTTGATGGCCTGGCCTGCGTTGCGGATGAGGTTGAAGAGCACCTCCTGGAACTGCCGCCGGTCCACGACGATGGACGGCAAGTCCGGCTGGATCTCCTCGATCACCTCGATCTTGTCCAGCTTCAGGTCATGCCCGACGAGCAGGAGGACTTCGTCCACCTCCTGCCCCACCGACACCGGCTGCGATGTCGGCTCCTTGATGGGTTTTGCGAAGTTGGAGAGCTTCTGGGTGATCGCCGTCGCCCGGTCGATCTGTTTCAGCGCCACCCGCATGATGGTCGACGTGCGCTCCAGGATATCCTGTTGGGACTTGCCAATCAAGATGCCGTCCTCCGCGTCCAGGAGAAACGCCTCGCACTGCGCCTTCACGATCCCCAGCGGGTTGCAGATCTCGTGGTTGATGCCGGCGGACAGCGTGCCGATGACCGCCAGCTTCTCCTTCTGGGCCGCCTGCGCCTGCGTCACCTTGAGCTCTTCCACGAGCTCGGCATTGCTGACGGCGATTGCCAGGGTGCGAGCCAACGGCTGCAGGATATCCAAATCATCCTTCGTGTAGGCCTCATCAGACTTCTTCTTGCCAAGACACAGCACCCCGATCAGGTCATCATGGATTGGCAGCGCCAGCGCGACCCGCGCCTGCAACTGCATCATCCGCTCCACAATGCTGGTCGGATACCGAACCTGCCCCTCAAACCAGATCGGCTCATGGGTTTCCCGCAGGAAGGTGATAAACTCCTCCTGCTCCTCGACCGTCACCTGCCGTCCGTTCACGCTTTTCGAAGCGACCAGCTCATACTTGCGGTTGTCCTTGTTCAGCAGCAGCAGACTGCACCCCTCGAGCTTCACCGTCTCCGACAGCGTGTTCACCGTCATCTGCACCAACTGCTTGAGGTCCAACACCACCATCACCTCATCCGTAAACTTCTTTAGCAATTCCTTGTAGTCGTATTTCTTCTGAAACAGGTATTTTTCCGTCACATTCGTCAGCCAGTTCCGCAGCGGCTCGTACAGGACGGCAATGACCGCGGCGGCCAGCACGTTCGAGAGCCACTTCGGAATCGTGATCAAATGCGCCAAGAGATCCTGCGAGACGAATGCCACCAGCGACACCACCGCCACCACGGACCCCACCAACCCCGCAAACTGCAGGGTCCGCTTAACAATAACTTCGATGTCAAGCAGTTGGTGTCTGATGATCGCATAGCTCATGATCACGGGATAGAGAGGAACCGTGAAGTTGCCGTAGGGGTAGACGTTGATTCCGTACACCGGCAGGTAGCAGGTTGTCCCCCCGCTGAACGCGATGGCAAGCGCACCCAAGAACCAGAGTACCTGTGTACGGCGCTTACTTTCCTTGCTTGATCGAAGGAACTGGTAGAGTTTCAGATGACTGACCACCGTCATAAACACGAAATAGAGAACGAACAATGTGTAAATCTTCCTGGGTGGGTATAAGTAGTAAAGGTTGGGGAATATTTTCGTAACGGTTGGAATCAAAATCCCTGTTGCATTGAGTCCCTCGAAGAAAACGCTCGTCAAATATGCCCAAAACAATGATCTCCTTTGTTGAAGGTCCAGGAATATTACGACAAAATGATAGAACAGTGTTGGAATGAAAATGACGCCGACGTACGCCACACGCCAAGAGAACAGCGCTTGGTTATGCGTTGTGGAGAGTCCAACCGCAAGACCACCGAATCCCCATATAGCAACGGCTATGCAAAAGATAGCCCAAAGACGATTGATTCTACCTAATGGGTTGCTGAAATAGACCCATGCGGCCATGGCTAGACAAGCCGTACCGATCAGCAATCCGCAAACACCAAATAGACTCATGCTGAGGATCTTTTCCGTGGCCTAAGAGGCGCCCAGAACATTATCTCCTGGGTCCCTGGATATCTTCTTTGACTATAAGAAACGGCGTATCTTATGTATCTCAGCACAATTCCCACCAATCAAAAACTCACCCACTCTGACACTATCTCAGCCGGTTCCGGAAATGTACTGTACTTCGACCTCTATTGTCTCTTAACCTTTGGGCGGGCCACCATCACGTCAGCTTGAGATGCTCTCACCCTGCCTGATGTCGCGACATCCTATCTATTTCGTCAGCATGATTCATATCACCACGAGATACCACCGAGTCCTGGCCATTTCTCCACAGCATTGGAACCTTGTATGAAGCCACTCGTCGTTTGAGGTGACTTCTGATGTTTTTCTTTTCGTCCCCACTCAAAATCCCGCCGTTTCCAATCTTTGCACACAGTATGCTCCCCAATCTTTCATCAGCAACTGGATATACCTCTACTTCCTTTGCTCCAGAAATCCTCCGAATCTCGGCCTCGACTTCACAGAGATCAACCATATTCCCCGCGACTTTTGTAATCCGCTTTTTTAAGCCTGCGAAGAACACATAGCCATTCGTATCCATTCTTCCTAAATCGCCGGTATGTAACCACCCATTTCGAAGAACCTCATTGGAAAAGTTCGGCTCGCCCCAATACCCCGACATCACGGTTGGCCCTCGAACAATAATTTCGCCAATCTGATCAGGTAATGCTCGATGACCAAATTCGTCAATAACGCTTACCTCAAGTCCCTCAGCACCTACCATCAATTTTCCCAGGCTCTGTGGCTTGTTCCCCTTCGCAGGATTGCAGGTCACCGCAAAACACTCAGTCAATCCATACCCTTGCCGTATCTCTACCCGATATCTTTCGCGGAAAGCCTCAAATGTCTTCAGCGACAATAGACTAGCTCCACAGATTGCGCTCTCAACCCAGCTCAACCTGTGCTCTGTCGACACGTGGGCTAATTGATGATAGAGCGTCGGTACCCCTGTTAAGACGTTGCACTGAAATCTTTCAATGACCTCCAACAACCCTTCTCCAGAGATCTGTTTGGTCACGACTATCGTTGCTCGCGAAAATAATGGTGCCAATAGACAGCCGACTAGCGGGTAGACATGAGCAAAAGGTAGAGCAGCCAATACCCTTTGTCCCTCGCGTAATCCCACAGTCATAACGTATGAATTAATGGCGGCAAGATAATTGTCATGACTCAACATCGCACCTAGCGGTCTTCCTAGACCCCTGTATGTGAACAGAATCGACACGATTTGCTGTCCATCCACTGCGTCAGATGTTGAGCTCTGTTCGCTATATTCCTGAACAGGCCCTGCCATCAAAGACTGAATGGTTGTGATGCGTGCCCCTCCACCACTTCTCATTAATTCCCGACTCGCAATCGCCACTGGTTCGGTTCCATCCATTCCCTTTAATGGCAGAACACGATTAATAAACGACGATGCCGTAAGCATTAGGGATGGTTTTACGACCGCCAGGATTCTTCTCATTTCACAGCTGCCCGCTGTCGGCCGTACGGGAACGGCCACCGCACCCGCCTTTAGGATGGCGAAATAGCTCACGGCCCACGCGATGGAGTTCGGCAGCGCTAGAATCACCCTATCTCCCGAGCGTACTCCGATTCGCTTGAGCATAATGGAAAAATGGCAGACTTGTTCCCACATCTCCCCGTACGAAATACATACTCCCTCGTCTGCATCAATGATGGCAGGTGTCTCAGGTCGAACGGTTGCTAGGCATTTTTCAAACGCTGCTGTCACGAGCATGCGATGGCAGGCTTCCTCACAAATCCGCACTCACGACAATACTGGTACAAGGTGCAGAGAAACGCCTTATCGACACGGGGCCAATGAAAACCGAGTCGGCTCAGTAGCCCATTTGTCGCTTCGGCAGCAAATATCACCCGATAATTGAAGTACGGAACAAATGGGTTAACCAACCGCCACTGCAGTTCCGACAGCCGTTCTCTCGGAAACGTCTCTGCAGCTTCCAAACTTGGAGATTTGCAGCCAAAAAAATCACAAATCGAATCGATAAGTTCTCTCAGGCTGATCCGATTATCACCGATAAGTTGGTATACCTGTCCCGACTGAAACTGAGTCCTGCTTAGCGAGACGATGGCTCCTGCAACCGCATCAACGGGAACAAATGAGTATTTACTTTCTGGATTAGCTGGCAATGTATGAAAGAGTCCATAAGCCAAAAAATGAATTGGCTGATATAGCATTTTGAAATTGGTCGTCAGTCCCCGTAGAGAATCACCGGTTAGGATACCAGGGCGGTAGATGGCAACCCGCATATCCTTCGAGTAAGACCTCACGAGTTGCTCTGCTTCAAATTTTGTCCGCTCGTAAGTGTTATGAAATGCTTGCCCGTGGTCGAAATCCCCCTCGGTGAATGCACCTTCATAGTCTCCAGCTACCGCCACTGTGCTGATGTAGTGCAATGTGACTCGGTTGCCTTCTACAGATCCATCTTTCAACTGCTCACACAGCTTTAAAACATTTCGCGTCCCAGTAACATTCGGCACATAAATCTGATCATAGGGAACTTCAAACTCAGCTCGTGCGGCAGAATGAAAAACATCCCAGACATGATCGTTGAAGAGGTTGGCAAGGTGCTGCTGACCAAGCCCGAGGTTGTCTTGCTCAATATCCCCTCCATAGACCGTCACTCGTGACATCATAGCGTTAACTTTCGACTCATCCCGCTCGATCGCTCTGAGCGCTCTGCGAACACGATCTCCTGCAGACTCTCTTGTGCTAGACCGGACGATCGTGACAACTTGATCGTGATCTTTCACAAGTCGACTCACGAGCCAAGACCCCAAGAGCCCTGTCGCTCCAGTCACGAGTGCACTTCTCATTTGGAAGACACGTTGGTGGCTTTGTCTCGCCGATACCGCTCCGAGATTAATTTCACCCAGTCCCCAACAGTCCTGTTTCTCAACAGGTCCGACTCTGATATCTTGATCTTGTATTTCTGCTCAACCAGAATTAGCAACTCCATCGCAGCGAACGAGTCCAGTCCTAAATCTTCTATAAACCGATCCCCAAGATGGATTTTGTCTTCTCTCAACCCTGTCACTTCCGCGATAAGAGCCGTTAACTCTAACTGCAACACACGCTCCCCACTCATCTGTTCCTTTCAATTCTTGATTAGTGACAATGCTATATATCTAGCCTCTCGCTCGACGAACCCATGCGCAGCGGCAGATTCTCCGAAGGACCGCCACACGTCTCGACTTAATCCTCTCGAAATTGGGTTGATTCGTTCTAATGCATATCGTCCGGGGCCTGTGTTGCCAATTGCGGCCATCACATTCAGCAAGAAGATGGCTGGTGTTGTTACACGGCTACTCCAGTCCCTCATTCGACAAACTTGAAAGCCAACATTCTTCGCTGTCTCTAGATATTCTTTAATTGTCCAAAAATCCTTAAATCTCCAAATCCCCTTAACAAGATCTGTCATCGGATCTGCTGAAAAGACCCGTGAGTCCGGAGTTTTCCACATGAAATCAACCACAACGAGCTTTCCACCTGGCTTCAACACACGGTAGCTCTCCTCCAAAAATCGGGCACGACTCGGAAAGTGAAATGCAGCCTCGAGGCAAAACACCTTATCAAAAACCCCATCGGCAAATCGTAATCTCATTGCATCATCAACAAAATATCGGAGGTTCCGCGTTCCTCCATATAAAGTGGAAGCTGTTGCAATATTTGTTCGGAGAAGATCGATGCCAATTATATCTGCTCCAGGATGCATCGAGGCAGCGAGGAAAGAACTTCTTCCTCGACCACAGCCGACATCCAAGACATCATCGCCATCTCGAATACCAACCTCCTTCAGTGTCTCCCGCACCAGACGGTTCTGAGCTTCAGGAACAAAGTTGTTCAACTGCAGCCCCACTAATGCCAGTCCCATCTCCACCGCGGTGAAAGGAACGGGAAGGTTGTAATAACCCAGGTTAACGAGTGGCCCCCAGCCGAAAGCCCGAAGTACTTTGAATGTACTGGTAGAACCATCGTAAGCTTTGGGGATTTCCTGCTCTACGAACTCCAGTGAATGGTCTATCGTCTCAAGCGCTTCTAATAATTGAAAGGCGCCATCCCATTCCTTTGATCTCGAACGGATGTCGTCAAACTGGACAGCTGCAATAAAAGGAAATTGACTGTCCGTCGTCTCTTCTTTTCTTTGCCAGACGAGATTTCCTTTCATATCTTGAAACCAGGCGTTCGTTCGAGGATGTCGAATCGAGACATAGATTTCTTCACCTTTGCCAGGCGCACGCTCGAGGGCTATTCGAATGCCCGACCGACTAATGTCTCTAGTTCTTCCGTTGACCACCTGCGATGACAGCCGATTCCGCCATATCGCAGCTTGTTCGACTGGAAATCTCCTCGTGGTTCTTCGCTCCGCACATTCCGTTTGAAGAGTCATCTCACGTCGCTCCTGGTTCTCTTCAACCCCGTGACATCTACCGACCAACAGCCTGCGATCTCATCCAGGCTTACGCTTCAGGGCTATCTTGGTCGCGGTTCGTTTTGATGGCGCAACGCGGTTTGTTTCACGGTTGTAACCAGCTTCGCGAAGGAGCGGCGCTGGTCGACGTACTGGATGCCCAGCTGTTCGATGGTCTGCTTATCGGCCGCTTCAAGGTTCAGGCCATAGACGATCACTTCCTTGGGACGATACGGCGATTCCACGATGCGGGAGGCTAGCTGGCCGCAGGGAATCTGGTAGAGCGAATCGAAGTTGATGAGGACGAGGTCCGGCTTGAACGACATGAGCTTTTGGAGCGCCTCGTTAATCGAATAGGCAAAATCTACTTCGTAGTTCCCCCCAGAACGGGCGGGATCGCTGAAGCACTCGCGAAGATAGGCCGTCAGGCGGTCCTGTTCATTCGGCAGCACCTCCAGAATGAACAGCAGCTTGCCGCTCGGTGCACCTTCGAGGACCTGCGTTTTGATCAGCGTCTTCATCCGCCGCTCGGTGGCCGAGAGCACCTCGATGACCTTCTTCTTCAGCGCATCGAGCCCGATGGGCTTGGCGAAAAACGCGTCCACCCCCAGGGTCTCGGCGGCCTTCTTGTTCTCCTCGTCGTAGGCGGTAACCACGAACGTCTTCACGCTCGGATAGTCGCGTTTGATGATCTTGAGGAGTTCAATACCGTTCATCCCGGGCAATTTGATGTCGATGAGCGCCAGCGCTGGCTGCTCCTCCGCGATGAGCTTCAGCGCCGCCTCGGCAGACGCCGCCGTCATGAGCTGATAGCCGCGGTTGCCGAAGAAGCTGCTCAGGGTTTCCAGCATCGTCGTCTCATCATCCACGACGAGGATTTTGCCCTTAATGATCGCCTGTTGTTCGAGATAGGCCTCGAAGTCCTCGCAGTCCACGTAGTAGTCTGCCTCGCAGTAGTTGCGGATATACCACGCCCGCTCCGTGCCCACCCAGCGGTGCTGGCTCTCCTGTTTCACGCGGCAGAGGATCTTCCCGTTTTGAAACAGCGGACACTTGGCAGCCATCGTCCTCCCTATCGTTCGTACTTCTTGATGACCAGCGCCGAATTCTTGCCGCCGAAGCCAAAGGAGTTCTTCAGCGCAAAATCGATGGTCGCCTTGCGCGCAACGTTGGGCACATAGTCCAGGTCGCATTCTGGATCAGGGATCTCGTAATTGATGGTTGGTGGGATCACCTGGTGTTCCAGCGCCAGGGTGGTGGCGATGAGTTCCACCGCCCCGGCGGCCCCGATGAGGTGCCCGATCATGGACTTGGTCGCCGATACCGGCACCTGGTAGGCGTGCTGGCCGAACACCTGCTTGATGACCATCGTCTCGGTCTTGTCGTTCAGGGGAGTGGACGTGCCGTGGGCGTTGATGTAGTTGATGTCGGTGGGTTTGACCCCGGCGTCCTTGAGCGCGATTTGAATAGCCCGGGTCGCCTGGCGGCCGGAGGGCTCGGGCGCGGTCATGTGGTAGGCATCGCAGGTCATCCCGAACCCCATGATCTCGGCATAGATGTGCGCCCCGCGCCGCTTGGCGTGCTCCAGGTCCTCCAGGACCAGCATGCCGGCTCCCTCGCCGAGCACGAAGCCATCGCGCTCCTTATCAAAGGGACGTGAGGATCGCTCAGGATCGTCGTTTCGCTGAGACATGGCGCGCAGCATGCAGAAGGCGGAGAAAGCTTGCGGAAACACCGTGGCTTCCGCCCCGCCCATCAGGATGACGTCCAGCTCATGTTTGCGGATGGCGTTGAAGGCATAACCAACCGCATCCAACGCCGAAGAACACGCAGTCGCCAGGGAAAAGCTCGGCCCGTACAACCCAAGCTCAATCGAGATGAAGCTGGCCGGAGCATCCGGAAACACGGTCAGTGCGGTGAAGGGGTTGATCCGCATCGGCCCCTTCTCCTTATAGACATC
>OBEQ012177560.1_pt1 | contig 14186 bp, 18 predicted proteins | sample 1670901 | NCBI WGS metagenome assembly OBEQ01 (sample SAMEA104232315, study PRJEB22302) | groundwater metagenome | biome: forest; feature: aquifer; material: groundwater | place: USA | collected 2011-08-07 | depth 5.4 m
GACATAGATCAAAAAATGATCTATAATAGGAGCTATTTTAAAATAGCGTGGATGGTACAGTGGCAGAAGAAGCTTGATAAGCAGATTGGTGAGTTGCCGGAAGCGATACAACTTCAATTTCGTGCACTTGTTCGGGAAATTCAATTATCAGGGCCGGTACGAGGCAATTGGAAAAACTATGGAAAGCTTGGTGCCACGAGACATCATTGCCATATCAAATCAGGCCGGCCAACTTATGTAGTTTGTTGGGAAATGATCGATAAGAAAGTTAAAATAGTGGAGGTGTATTATGTCGGTACCCATGAAAAAGCCCCCTACTGAGACAGTCATGGTTGGGCATTCACGTTTTCAAGTACCCAAAGAGACTGCCAAAGCGGTGCTGATTCTTTTGAAGGGAGCGATTGGTCATAATGAAGAGCCCCTCCTCGCTGAAAAATCAGAATTCATCCGGAAGCTGGACAAAAAATTTACACGCGCGGGTGCCTGTCTTCAGGGGGCAAGACTTAAAGAAGATTTAAGCCAGGTTGATCTTGCCAAAAAATTGGGCATTCCCCAGACGAATATTTCTGCCATGGAACTTGGAAAACGTCCTATTGGAAAGAAAATGGCCAGGCGGATTGCTCAGGTTTTAGATGTGGATTATAGAACTTTGCTGTAAATCCTAGATTTTGGCAGCCTTCTTCTTATTTTCTCCAACCAGAGAATCGGCGTTTCTAGTTCGCATTAAAAAACACATTGAATTGATTCAAGGTTCTGTCTAGAGATTGTTCTGACATGGTTAAAATCTACACAAAAACAGGGGATGAAGGACAAACCGGTCTTTTTGGTGGCGAGCGCGTTTCAAAATCGCATCTCAGAATTCGGGCGTATGGTGAAGTGCATGAGCTCAATGCGACATTGGGAATTATTCGAAGCCAGGGGAATGAAGCCCCAGCCATTCAATCTAAGATTGATCCGGTGCTGCAAAAAATTCAAAATGATCTTTTTGATCTAGGAGCTCTGTTAGCCACGCCCCATGAGGACAAAAAACGTCTATTGGCTCGGGCAACGCGGTTTCTCAATGAAGACGATGTGGCTGTCTTGGAAAAAGAAATTGATGTGATGGAACAGGAGCTGCCACCCTTAAAGAATTTTATTTTGCCGGGCGGTGATTCTGTGGGGGCTTTAGTGCATTGGGCGTGTACGATCTGCCGTCGGGCGGAGAGAGAAATTATTTCTTTGGCGGAATCTGAAAAAGAAGCTGTCGAAGCCGATGTTTTAAAATATATGAATCGATTGTCAGATTTTCTTTTTGTGTTGGCCCGGTGGGTTAACTTTAAAAATGGAGTTTTAGAAACTAAGTGGGAGAAAAAATGAGCCCGATTCTTGTTCCAATGACTCCAGAAGGACATAAGAAGCTTCAAGATGAATTGAAGCACTTAAAAAGTGTTGAGCGCCCTAAAAACGTTGCTGATATTGAAGTGGCAAGAGGTCACGGAGATCTGTCGGAAAATGCCGAGTACGATGCCGCCAAAGAAAAACAAGGGTTCATTGCCAAACGTATTGCCGAAGTAGAGGATCAACTCTCGCGGGCGCAGATTATTGATCCTTCAAAAATAGATCATACAAAAATTGTGTTCGGTGCCACCGTCAAGCTGAAGGATGTCGATTCCGGGGAAGCTCTTCAATATCAAATTGTGGGAGCGGATGAGTCGGATATTCGTCAGGGCAAGCTTTCCGTCGATTCTCCAATTGCAAAATCGTTGATTGGAAAAGAAACCAGCGATGTAGTTCGCGTAGTGACGCCTCGTGGCGCTCGTGAGTTGGAAATTTTAGATATTAAATACCAATGAAAACGTCTCTTAGGGCTTTTCTGTTAGATTTTGACGGTGTGATTGCCGATTCTGAACCCCTGCATTTTTCGATGTATCAAAAAGTCTTGGCCGACCTGGGTGTGGAACTTTTGGAGGACGATTATTACCAAAAATATTTGGGCCTGGATGATCGGGGATGTTTTCAGGCGATTTTCAGGGATCGAAGCAAGCCTTTGAGTGATGTGCAGTTGATCCATCTCATTGAAAAAAAACATCAGGCTTTCTTGGAAGCAATTAAAGGGAGATCCATCCTTTTGCCGGGTGCCGCTGAGTTTATTGAGAAAGTTGCACCGACCTACTATGTGGCCATTGTTTCGGGAGCTTTGAGGAGTGAGATCGTGACCATCCTTTCGGCCTTTCATCTCGAAGGCAAGATTCAAGTAATCATAGCCGCTGAGGATGTGATTCATGGAAAGCCGGATTCCGAAGGCTTTCTCAGGGCCATTCGTTTGTTGAATAAAGATTTTGTTCCCCCCTCTGAAATTCTCATTCCCGAAGAGTGTCTGGCCATTGAAGATTCTCCATGGGGTCTTGAAGCCGCCAAGAAGGCCGGCGTGAAGTGTGTGGCTCTCTTGACTTCTTATTCTCGTGAACATTTGACACAAGCGGATTTGATTTGCCCCAATTTGAAAACCTTCCCCTGGGAGAAGGCTGCGGGACTGTTTTAGTTTTGCATGGTTTATTTCCCCATCAATTTGAATCTTCAAAACCAGCCTGTTGTGGTGATTGGCGGCGGCCAGGTTGGTCTTCGGAAGATTCGGAATCTTTTAAGGGCAGGGGCTTCACTCAAAGTCATTGAACCTCAGCCGACTTCTGTTTTGATTCAAATGGGAAAGAAGAAGACGATTCAGCTTATCCAGAGACCTTATCGGTCGGGTGATTTAAAAGGAGCTCTGTTGGGGATTGCCTCAACAGAAAATCCGACTGTTCAAGAATCGATTGTGCGGGAAGCTCACAGTCGAAAAATTTGGTTGAATGTTGTCGACAAACCTTCCGTGTGTGATTTTGTTTTTCCCGCTGTGTTCACGCGTGGAGATTTGATGATGGCGATTTCAACAGGGGGGACATCACCGGCCTTGGCTAAAAAAATTCGTCAAGATTTGGAGAAAATTTTTGGTGAAGAGTATACGACCCTTCTAAAGCTTCTTAAATCCTTAAGGGGACGGGTTGTCTTTAAAAATTTTAAGGACCGGTCAAAACGATTTGAAAATTTTTTGAAGAGTCCTGTTTTGCAGTTTATCCGGGCTCGTGATAAAGAGGCGATCAGAAAACTTGTGCAGGCAAGCTTTGGAAAGGAGGCGGGATGATTCAAAAAATACTGAGTATTCATATTTTTCTCATGAGTGTCTCTTTTGTTGTTTTTTTTCTTAGTTTTTTGGGAGGAGTCCTTTTTCTCATTCAAGAGTCCCAACTTAAAAACCATCGATTGAGGCCCTTTTTGGCAAAACTTCCCCCTCTCGAAACGCTGGATCAGATTTATTATAAAGCTTTGGCGATTGGTTTTCTTTTTCTCTCTTTAGGAATTCTAACGGGAGCTCTACTTTCCAAAATAGTGGAAGGCGCTTTTTTCTCCAAAGATCCACGTCAATTGGCATCTCTCATTATTTGGGGACTTTATGCGCTTTTCCTGAACATGAGAATTCAATCTGGGTGGCGGGGGAGGAGAGGCATTCTTCTCTCTCTCTTAGGATTTTTGGGTGTCATTCTCACCTTTGTGGCGATTCAACACAGGATTTAACTCATGATGAACCTCATTCTTGTAGGACTTTCTCATAAAACAGCTCCTTTGGAGTTGAGAGAACGGCTGGCTGTTCCATCGCCTAAAATTCCTTCTGTTTTGTCGCTATTTTTAAATCATCCAACCCATTCGGCTCAAGAGGTTCTCATTCTTTCTACGTGTAATCGGGTGGAAATTTATCTAGTTTCTCGTGAGATGGATTCTTCCATCAATAGTTTAAGCACATTTTTTTCTGAAAAAAGTGGTTTAAGCCCAAAGGATTTGGAAAAGCATCTTTATGTCAAAGTCGGCACCGAAGCCATCCAGCATTTTTTTCGTGTCACCTCGAGCTTAGATTCGATGGTTTTGGGAGAGCCTCAGGTAACCGGGCAAGTCAAAGAGGCCTATCGCCAGGCTGTTTCGTGCAACACAACAGGCCCCTATTTAAATAAGTTGGTGCATAAGGCTCTCTTTGTCGCCAAACGTATTCGCACCGAAACGGGCATTGCTCACCATCCTGTCTCTATTAGTTATGCGGCGGTTCTCTTGGCGGAAAAGATTTTTGGTGATCTAAAAAATACGCGGGTTCTTCTTCTGGGAGCCGGTGAGATGGGAGTTCTGGCAGCGCGCCACTTGGCCGAACGAAAAGTGGGTCAACTGATTGTGTCTAATCGGACGACGGCCCAAGCTCATGTACTCGTTGATGAGTTGCAAGCCGTGTGTGTTCCCTTTGAGGAAACATCTCAGCGTCTTTCAGAAGTAGATATTATTCTTGTCGCAACGGCGGCGGAAAATTATCTGATACGGCCAGAGGCTGTATCTGAAGCCATGAGGCGTCGGAAAAATAAGCCGATGTTTTTTATTGATATTGCGGTTCCTCGAAACGTAGATCCAGAAGTGAATCAAATTGAAAATGTGTATCTCTATGACGTGGATCATTTGCAATCAGTTGTTGATCAAAATCGTCAAGAGAGGGAGAAAGAAGCGGCCAAGGCAGAGCATGTGATTGAATCGGAAGTCGATCAGTTTATGGAATATTTGAGACAAATGGAACTGTCACCCACCATTCAACAACTCTCGCGTAAATTTGATTCAATTCGACGTGAGGAAATCACCCAACATCTTTCCAGCTTATCTCGTTTGAGTGTTGAGGATCGAGAAGCGCTTGAGGCGTGTACAAAAGCCATCGTGAATAAAATTCTGCATGATCCTATTCTTTTAATGAAAGCCGAAAAGGCCGAGACAGGCACATCTCACTATTCAGATTTCTTAAAAAAGATTTTTAAGCTCGGGGAGGATTCTTGAAAGAAAAACTATTGAAGGAAGCTCTTAAAGCGCGAAAAAATGCGTACGCTCCTTATTCACAACATCGAGTCGGTGCGGCTGTTTTAGCGGCTTCTGGAAAGGTATATTCCTCCGGAAATGTCGAAAACTGCTGCTACGCTTTGACCATTTGTGCCGAGCGGGGAGCTTTGTATCATGCGATTGCGGCAGGGGAACACAAGTTTAGTTCTCTGGCGGTGACCAACGGATCGGATGATTTAGTGGTTCCTTGTGGTGTTTGTCGCCAGGTTCTCTGGGAGCTGGCTGGGGATATTCCCATCCTGATGTTTAATAAAAAAGGTCGATCCAGGACCATTCCTTTGTCTCTTCTTTATCCTCTACCTTATAAGAAGGCGAGTAAGAGAAAACTTCTCAAACACCACATGGCCCAAAAGAGGTGAAAAATCTCATGGTTCGACAAGCTCACCATGTCCAATTTGTTCTTTAGAAATAATAGGGACATCCTGAGCAACGTCGAAGGATGAAGCTTTACTTTAAGAAAAAGCTAATTTCTTGACCTTTATAATGTGCATTGTTAGTGGACATCAGCTTTTTTGTCATCCAAGGGTCCTTAGCTCAGTTGGTTAGAGTGCTTCCTTGACATGGAAGAGGTCACAGGTTCGAGTCCTGTAGGACCCACAATAAATTAAGGAGAAGGAATGGTTTGTAGAGCAGGTCATGAAAACGATCCGTTAGAAAGAGTTAGACACTCGTGTGCCCACGTGATGGCCTCGGCTGTTCAATCATTGTTTCCAGAAGTGCGTGTGACCATTGGTCCCGTCATTGACGACGGTTTTTTCTACGACTTCTATTCTGAAAAAACTTTTACGCCGGAAGACCTTCAAAAAATTGAAGCCAAAATGAAGGAAATCGTGGCCAAAAATCTTCCCTTTGAAAGAAAGGTGCTCAGTCGTGAGCAAGCGATTGAAATCTTCGAGAAAAAAGGCGAAAAGTTTAAAGTCGAAATCATTCGTGAAATTCCTGCAGGAGAAGAAATTAGCTGCTTCCAGCATGGCGACTGGTCTGATTTATGTAAGGGGCCTCATGCCGATAAAACCGGGGAGATTAAGGCTTTCAAGCTCATCTCTGTTGCCGGTGCTTATTGGCGGGGCGATGAAAAAAGAGAACGTCTTCAAAGAATTTATGGAACGGCCTTCTTAGACGAGGCGTCTCTGCAGGCTCACCTTGAAAAACTCAAACAAATCGAAGCACGCGATCATCGCAAACTGGGTCGTGAGTTGGATCTCTTCAGCAGTCTTGAAGAAGACGGTGCGGGTCTGATCCTCTGGCATCCCAAGGGAGCCATGGTTCGTAAAGTGGTGGAGGATTTTTGGAGGGAGTCTCATCTGCAGGGCGGCTATGATTTTGTGTACACGCCTCATGTGGCTCATCGAAATTTGTGGAAAACTTCCGGCCATCTTGAATTTTATCAGGACGCAATGTTTGGTCCCATCAAAATGGAAGATGTTGATTTTCAGCTCAAGCCCATGAATTGCCCCTTTCACATTAAAATTTATAAAACTCATTTGAGAAGTTATCGGGAATTGCCTATCCGATTTGCGGAGTTGGGAACTGTGTATCGTTATGAAAGGTCGGGAGTTCTCCACGGTCTTTTGAGGGTGAGAGGTTTTACACAGGACGACGCGCATATTTTTTGCCGTCCTGATCAGTTGGAGAATGAAGTGGCCTCTGTGTTGGACTTTGTTTTTTCAATGCTTCGCACTTTTGGTTTTAAGGAATTTGAAGTGTATCTTTCCACACGGCCCACCAAATCCGTTGGCAGTGATGAAAATTGGGCTCATGCCACAGAAGCTCTTAAAAATGCGTTATCCTTAAAAGGAGTTTCTTTTGAGATGGACCCGGGCGAAGGGGTTTTTTACGGACCGAAAATCGACGTAAAAATCAAAGATCTCTTGGGCCGTGCCTGGCAATGTTCCACCATTCAGGTTGATTTTAATCTTCCGGAACGCTTTCAGCTGGAGTATGCTTCTTCGGATGGTTCTCGCGCACAACCCATTATGGTTCATCGGGCCTTGTTAGGATCACTCGAAAGATTTTTTGGTGTGTTGGTGGAGCATTATGCGGGAGCTTTTCCACTCTGGCTCGCACCTGTTCAGGCGCGCCTCTTGACTATCTCTGAAGATCAGGGTCCTTACCTGGAAACGGTTGAAAAGGATCTCAAGACAGCCGGAATTCGTACGGAAAGAGACCTGCGGCCCGAAAAATTAGGAGCAAAAATCCGTGAAGGAGAGCTTCAAAAAGCGCCTTACATGCTTATTTTGGGAAAGAAGGAAGCAGAAAAAGGTTTGGTGAGCGTCAGAAGCAAGAAACAAGGAGATTTGGGAGCAATGTCACTACAAGAATTCAAACAACGGCTTTTAGAAGAAATCGAACAGAGGAGGTGATAGGTTCCATTGGATGCTAAAGAACTAAGAGTCAATCGTCGTATTCGAAATTCGCAGGTTCGGGTGATTGGTCCTCAGGGAGAACAGTTGGGTGTTTTGCCGATCCTTCAAGCATTACAAGCTGCACAAGAGGTTGGGCTTGATTTAGTCGAAGTAGCCCCGACGGCTGTTCCTCCTGTGTGTAAAATTTTGGATTATGGAAAGTTTAAATATACTTTAAAAAAGAAGGCTCATGATGCCAAAAAGAAACAGACTGTTGTTAAGTTAAAAGAAGTAAAAATGAGACCGACGACCGATGAACATGATTTTCAATTCAAAGTACGTCATATCAAGCGGTTTCTTTCGGAAGGGGATAAGGCCAAAGTGACCATTGTTTTTAAAGGGCGTGAAATTGCTTACACAGAACGAGGAAGAACAGTGATGGCACGGGTGATAGAAGAAGTCAAAAATGAAGCAAAGATTGAGCAGACACCGATGATGGAAGGTAAATCTTTAATAATGATTTTAGGGCCATTATAATAAGGAGAATTTATGGCGAAGTTGAAGACAAATCGTGCCGCTCACAAGCGGTTTAAAGTATTGAAGTCGGGTAAGATCAAGCGGCGGAAAAGCAACTTGAGGCATATTTTGACTTCTAAATCCAAATCAAGAAAAAGGCATCTTCGTCAGGGAACCTACGTTCATGACGCGGATATAAAAGCCGTGAAGTCTTTATTGCCTTACGGATAACTCAAAAAAAGGAGAAGGATCATGCCCCGCGCTAAAGGTGGTTTTAAAACGCGCCAAAGAAGGAACAAGATTCTCAAGCGAGCCAAGGGTTTTCGGGGAGCAAAATCCCGTTTAACCCGGAATGCCATTGAGGCCGTTCGTCGTGCGATGCGTTATGCAACACGTCACCGGAAATTGACGAAAAGAAATTTTCGCGGTTTGTGGATTAATCGTCTCGGAAGTGCCGTCAAGGAACATGGTTTGTCCTATTCTCAATTGATCGGGAAACTGGCTAAGGCCAATGTTCGCTTGAATCGCAAAATGCTTTCCGAAATTGCCATTCAAGATCCGCAGGCGTTTTCGAAAATTGTTGAAGCCGTTCGAACCGTTGCCTAATAAAGGAACTTCTTTGGATCTGACAAGTCTTTCAGAACAATTTCAAAAAGAGGTGGGAGAGGTTCGCTCGGAGGAAGAACTCCTCAAGGTGAAATCTTCTTATCTCGGAAAGAAGGGCCATCTCTCGACTTTTTTAAGAGGTTTGGGCACATTGCCCTTGGAGCTTCGGCCTGTCATGGGTTCTCGGGCCAATGAATTAAAAACCAGCATCGAAGAAGAATGCCGGCAGTGTCTGGAGCGTCTCACACAACAGAAAAAACAAAAACAACTTCAGTTGGATGCCGTTGACGGAACATTGCCGGGGCGGTGGAGAGAAAAAGGGTTTGAGCATCCCATCACCCAAGTCATGGAAGAAGTGGAAGATATTTTCCGTGAGTTGGGTTTTGCCATTTTTGAAGGGCCGGAAATTGAAACCGATTTTTTTAATTTTGAAGCCTTGAATATTCCAGCCGATCATCCAGCCAGAGACATGCAAGATACCTTTTATTTGGAGGCCCCCTCTTTTTTATTAAGAACACACACTTCGCCGGTGCAAATTCATGTGATGAAAAAGACGAAGCCTCCGATTCGGATGATTGCTCCCGGAGCGGTTTATCGAAGGGATTCGGATGTGTCCCATACGCCGATGTTTCATCAGGTGGAAGGTTTGGTCGTGGATCACAATATTCAGTTTTCACATTTAAAGGGAATCGTGGAACATTTTTTAAAACGATTTTTTGGTTCTTCCAAAGCCGTACGTTTTCGTCCCAGTTATTTTCCTTTTACGGAACCTTCCGCCGAAGTGGACATTGAATGTGTGAACTCAGACAAGACCTGCCCTTTGTGCAAGGGAACAGGCTGGTTGGAGGTCATGGGTTGCGGCATGGTGCATCCTAATGTTTTTCGCCAGGTGGGTTATGCTTCTTCTCAGAAGTTAAAAGCATTGAGAGGATTTGCTTTTGGGATGGGCATTGAACGTCTCACGATGCTGAAATTTGGAATTCCCGATATTCGCTTATTTTTTGAAAACGATTTGAGATTTTTAAAACAATTTTGAGGGTGCAATGAAAGTTCCTTATTCATGGTTGAAAGAATGGGTTTCTCTCGCTTCTGCAGAGCAGGTGGCTCAAAGGCTAACGATGGCTGGCTTGGAAGTGGAATCCCTCCAATCAGAAGACGGCGACGTTATTTTGGAAATTAATGTAACGCCCAATCGAGGAGATTGTCTTTCCATCCGCGGAATCGCCCGGGAAGTGGCCGCTCTTTTCAATATTTCTTTAAAAGAGCCTCGACGGATTCAGAAAAAAATATTCAAAAAAGTTCCCCATCTTTCTATCCATGTTGCTTCTCCTCGTCTGTGCCCTTTTTACTCGCTTGCGGTGATTGAAGGCGTGAAGGTTCGACCTTCACCTAAATGGATGGTCAAGCGTCTTCGTCAGGTGGGGATTCGTCCCATCAATGCGCTCGTGGATATTACCAATTATGTGATGATCGAAAGAGGCCAGCCCCTTCATGCTTTTAATGCAGACAGAATCCAGGGTGGAAAAATTTTCATTCGCCCCGCGCGCTCTCAGGAAAAAATCAGAACCTTGGATAATCGCGACTATCCACTTCAAACACACGATCTTGTGATTGCGGATACTCAAGGCCCTCTGGCCTTGGCGGGTATTATGGGTGGGGAAGCCTCCGGGGTGAGTGAATCAACCACACGCATTTTTTTGGAAAGTGCTTTTTTTGATGCCTCCACTATTCGAAAAACCGCGAGACGACTGGGGCTCAAAACAGAATCTTCCAGCCGCTTTGAGAGAGTGGTTGATTTTGAGGGAGTGCGAGCAGCGCTTGAAGAAGCCATCGCTCTCATAGAAGAACTTTGTGAAGGCCGTGTCGTGGGAGTTTTAGAAAAGAAAGCCGCGAAGCGGCCTGTGCGTAAAATTTCTTTTCATCCTTCCCAAGTCTCAAAAATATTGGGGGGGGCTTGGAAAACTAAAAAGTGTCTCCAGGATCTGCGAAAACTTTCTTTTGCCACGCGTAAAAAAGGAAAAGATGTGTGGGAAGTGACCGTACCCTCTCATCGGTCTGATGTGGGACAGACTGAGGATTTGGTCGAAGAAATTGTGCGTCTTGAAGGTCTTCACAAAGTGCCCGCTTCTCTTCCTTCCTTTTTAGAAGCGCCTCCTCCAATGACGGAGACTTTAACAACCAAAAGACAAGTAAGAAAATTATTATCGGCGTTGGGATTTTCCGAAACCAAACATTTAAGTTTTTTATCTCCTGAAGAATTGACGGGATTTGGCGATCATTCTCTGACGCCCGCTCTGGCGCCGGAAAAGCTTGTCACCTTAGCCAATCCTTTAGGCCAGGATACATCACTCCTCCGTCCCAGTCTTCTCCCATCCCTTTTAAAATTGGCTTCTTTTCATCATCGTCACCAGATGGGGACCTTGCGATTTTTTGAGTGGGGCACTTGTTTTACTCTTTCCAAAAATGGTTCGCCCCAAGAAGAAACGCAACTGGCGGGTCTTATTTCGGGAGATTCCTGGGGCAAACATTGGAGTGGTGGCGGCAAAAAAGACGCATGTGATTTTTTTGAGATGAAGGGAATTGTGGAAAGAATTTTTGATGAAGTTCATCGCCAACCTATTTTGTTTCAAGAAGGTGAAGAGGTCTTTCTTCACCCCAAAAAACAAACCGCCCTTTTTTTGAAAGAGGTTGAGGGTCCACTGGGAAGTCTGGGTGAGGTGCACCCGGATCTTTATGCCAAATGGGACTTACAAGGGAGCGTGTACGTTTTTTCAATCAATATTGACCGGCTGTTGGAGCAACCGGCTCAAAAACATCACTTTGAATTTTATTCCACACAGCCTCGTGTGAATAGGGATATGGCTTTTATTGTTGATAAGAATTGTTTAGCCGGAACCTTAAAAGATTTTATTGAGCAATAAGACCCCTCCATTTGTGATGTGTCTGTTTTTGATGTTTATGAAGGAGCTTCCATTCCTGAGGGGAAAAAAAGTTTGGCTTTTTCCATTCAGTTAAGCCAGGCCAACCAAACAATGAAAGATGAGGAAGTTCAGAAAATTTGTGATAAAATCACTTTTAAAATTAAAGAGCATTTTGGGGCTGAAACCAGAGCATAACTTAAAGGAGGACTATTTATGACCAAGGCGGAAATCATCGAGAATGTCTACTCAAAGATCGGTTTTTCCAAAAAAGAATCGGCCGATATCGTCGAGCTGGTTTTTGATATCATCAAGGGGACCCTTGAAAAGGGAGAGAAAATCAAGATCTCCGGGTTTGGGAATTTTGTGGTTCGGCAGAAACGTCCTCGCGTGGGTCGCAACCCGCAAACAGGTGAAGAAATTGAGATCTCGGCTCGTCGCGTGTTGACTTTTCGTCCCAGCCAAGTGCTCAAGTCGGCCTTGAATCCCGGGGAAGTCGAAACCGCTGAGACGCCTGAGAAATAAGCATGTCCGAGCTTCTGATTCCCGAAAAGCTCTACTTCAAGATTGGAGAGGCCGCTCGCCTGCTCAAGCTAGAGCCCTATGTTCTCCGATATTGGCAAACGGAGTTTAAAGAAATTGCTCCCGTGAAGTCTCGTTCCAACCAGAGACTTTATCGTCGGAAAGATATTGAAACATTGCTTCTTATCAAGAAATTTTTATATGAAGAGGGCTTCACGATTGAGGGTGCACGAAAAAAAGTTCGAGAAGTTTTATCTCCTGCTAAAAAAGAGCCGGATGGAAGGGTGGAGCCATTGCTCAGAAAAATTAAGGCGGGACTTGAAGAAATACAGCATTTGTTAAAGGTAAAACATTGATCAATTACGGGACGTAGCGCAGCCTGGTAGCGCACATGCTTGGGGTGCATGGGGTCGCGGGTTCAAATCCCGCCGTCCCGACAAATTCTTTTGTGAAAAAAACCTCTTTAATTCTTGTTTCCAATGATGATGGTTATCAAGCGCCGGGAATTTGTATTTTGACGGCGGCCTTGAGGCGCTTGCCCGGCGTGTCCGTGGTGGTCGTGGCGCCTGATGGAGAGCAAAGCGCTTCGAGTCATTCGCTCACCCTTCATCGGCCTTTGAGGGTTTATCGTCATGCAAAAGATGAATATTCTGTCGACGGCACACCCACGGATAGTATTACGTTGGCGGTTCATGAAATTCTTCCGCGCAAGCCGGACTTGATCGTTTCTGGAATTAATCGAGGTGCCAACCTGGGTGATGATGTTCATTACTCCGGAACTGTTTCGGCAGCGGTTGAAGGAGCTCTTCTGGGAATTAAATCCATTGCGGTATCTCTCGTTTCTTGGGGAGAGGGGCCGGTGTACTTTGAAGCCGCGGCGCGTATTGCCACACGATTAGTCAAAAAAGTGTTGGGAGAGACTCTGCCGCGAGGTTTTGTTTTGAATGTCAATGTTCCCAATCTTCCGTATAAGGAATTAAAGGGCATTGCTCTGACACGATTGGGAAAAAGAAATTACGGAGATATTATTTTTAAAAAAATGGATCCTCGTGGAAAAAAATACTACTGGATTGGCGGGGATGAAAGAACTTTTAAAAATATCCCCGGATCGGATGGCAATGTGATTCTTGAAAAAAAAGTTTCCGTGACTCCTTTGCAGGTGGATCTGACTCACTTTGCGCTTCTCGAGGAAATGGCCGCCTGGAAAATTTAAAATGGACTTTGCCGTTGCTCGAAAAAGGATGGTGAAAGAGCAGCTGAAGGGACGTGGAATTAACGATCCTCGAGTTCTGGAGGCGATGTCGCGAATTCCACGGCACGAATTTGTTGATGAAGGCATGGCCTCCCAGGCTTATGAAGACCGGCCTCTTTCGATCGGACTCAAACAAACGATTTCTCAATCGTATATGGTGGCTCTCATGACGGAGAGTCTCGGGCTTCAGGGACACGAGCGTGTCTTGGAAATCGGGACAGGCTGTGGGTATCAGACAGCCGTTCTTGCAGAACTGTGTCGGCATGTTTATTCTGTGGAAAGACTTTCCTCTCTTTCCAACAAAGCGCGCCGGACTTTGTATCGGTTGGGTTACATCAATTTTACTTTGAGAATCGGCGACGGAACTTTAGGTTGGCCTGAGGAATCTCCTTTTGACGCCATTCTTGTCACGGCCGCTTCGCCGCAAGTTCCTCCGACCTACTTGAAACAATTATCCCCAAACAACGGGCACCTTGTTCTTCCAAAAGGCAGTGAGTTGGAACAGGAGCTCATTCACGTGGGCCTGAAGCAAGGTCAGGTGGTGGAGAAATCTTTATCGGCCTGTCGGTTTGTTAAACTTTATGGCCAACACGGGTGGGCGAATGAATAGGGCTGTTGGTATTCTCCTCATTACTTTTTTGACGTTCTCAGGATGCTCTTATGTTTATACAGCGCATGGGGCTTACTATCACGTTCAAAAAGGTGACACCTTGGCGGACGTGGCCAAAAAGTGTCGCGTCGATCTTCAGGAATTGGCAGAGGCTAATGATATAGACTCAACTCAGGAGCTTAAAGTCGGCCAATCCATTTATATTCCGGGCGTGACCCCTTCAGGATTCACCCACATTATTGAAAAGGCGCGTCGAGAGGGTCCGCATCACAAGTGGACTTATGCAGAAAAAAAGACTGAGAAAAAAATAGGTTCGGTTAAATCAAGTCATACACAGTTTGCCTGGCCTATCGTGGGTGAAATTTCGTCTCCTTATGGAATGCGGCATGGCCGGAGACATGATGGCATTGATATTCGTTCTCCCAAAGGCACGCCGGTCAAAGCCTCGGCCGATGGAGAAGTGGTTTTTTCAAAAAGAATGA
>OBEQ012204577.1_pt1 | contig 14186 bp, 12 predicted proteins | sample 1670901 | NCBI WGS metagenome assembly OBEQ01 (sample SAMEA104232315, study PRJEB22302) | groundwater metagenome | biome: forest; feature: aquifer; material: groundwater | place: USA | collected 2011-08-07 | depth 5.4 m
TTGGCCGAATCCAAAGAGCCAGTCAGTAATCTAAAAATAACGCCCGAGGATTTTGCCGAACTAGTGGTCATGATTCATCAGAATAAAATATCTTCCTCGGCGGCGCAGACAATTCTAAAAGAGATGTTTGTTAGCGGCGAAGACCCGCACCAAATTTTGCTGGATAAAAATTTAGGGCAGGTGAGTGATCGCGATGAATTAGTCAAAACCGCTCAAGAAGTTATCGCCCAAAATCCCCAGCCGGTGGCCGATTATAAAAAGGGCAAAACCGAATCGCTTAAGTTTTTGGTGGGCCAACTGATGCGCGCCACTCACGGCCGCGCCAATCCTCAAGTGGGCGAGGAGATATTAAAAGATTTGCTTGGCCGTTAAAAAATCTTTAACCAAACTGGTGGCTTGAGCCAATGCTAGTTTGGGATCGGCGGGCACCCAGTTGATAGTTTTATCTTTTTTAAACCAGGTCATTTGGCGGCGAGTATAGCTTAGGGTATTTTTTGTAATCAATTCTTGGACCTTAACCAAGTTTATTTTATTTTCAAAAAAATCCTTAAATTCGTGATAGCCGATGCTCTGCATAGCCGGTGAATTCCAAGCATGATATTGGCTAAGCCGACGGACCTCACCAATTAGGCCACTCTTAATCATGTTGTTGGTTCTATTTATAATTTTGGTTTCTAATTCTGTTTTGGGAACGGTTAAGCCAAGTTTTAAAGTATCAAAAAGAACCGGTCCTTTTTTTCTTTGCTCCGAAAACTTTTTAGCCGTCCGATAAATAACTTCAAGAGCTCTAATAATCCGTCTTTTGTTATGCGGGCCGGTAATACTAGCTCCTTCTGGATCTTTTTGTTTTAGCTCGTTATATAGTAGCAATGAATTTTGGTGCTCAAGTTTGTGGCGCAAAACTAAATCGGGTGGAACTTGAGGCAAGCCCCAGTTTTCTAAAACCGCTTTTAAATAAAGCGCGGTGCCGCCCACCAAAAATGGAATTTTACCCCGAGACAAAACATTGTCTATTTTTTGGATAGCCAAAATTTTGTAATCCGAAAGGGTAAAGTCCTCTTTAGGATCAACAAAATCAATTATATGGTGAGACACGGTGCCCACCATATAAATTCGCTGCTGGCCCACAGTTAGCCAATGGCCGGTTGGCTTGGCGGTGCCAATATCCAACTCTTTATATATTTGGCGCGAATCAGCCGAAATAATTTCACCGTTGAATTTTTTAGCGAGCGCCAAAGCTAGGTTGCTTTTGCCAGCGGCCGTTACACCGAGAATACAAATTATTTTGGGCAGTGCTTCCATAATCAAAAGCGGGGAGCATGGCTCCCCGGCAGTTTAGTCCACCGTTTTATTTTTTATTTCCTTAGATAGGCGTTTTAAAAGTTCAGCCAGAGTTGTTTGGCCCAGATCGCCGTCTTTTCTTTTGCGTAGGGCCACTGTATTATTTTTTTCTTCTTTTTCGCCCACCACAATTATATATGGGATTTTTTGTGTTTCGGCTTCGCGGATTTTTTTACCAATGGTATCGTTGCGGTCATAAATTTCTGTTCTAATATTTTCGGTTTCTAAACCGCTGGCGATTTTTTGGGCGTAATCATTTAATTTGTCGCTAATCGGCAGGATAGCCACTTGAACCGGCGAGAGCCAGATCGGCAAAGCGCCGTTAAAGTGCTCCAACAATATGGCCAAGTATCTTTCAATAGATCCCATAATGGCGCAATGCACCATAGCCAGCCGTTCCTTTTCTCCTTTTTCATTAACACAAGTTAGGTCAAACCTTTCCGGCAAATTCAAATCCAATTGAATGGTCGCTACTTGCCATTCCCGACCCAACGAATCATGGGCGATGAAGTCAATTTTGGGTCCGTAGAAAGCGGCCTCGCCCAGCGTTTCCACCGCTTTCACCTTTCTTTCTTTAACGATTTCTCTCAGTTCATCTTCGGCCAACCGCCACATGGCGGCCGTGCCCAGATATTTTTCTTTATTTTTTGGATCATGAAAAGACAGGCGAGCGGTTAAATCAAAACCGATTACTTTATAAAATTCTTCAATAATATCCCAGACCTTGGAAAACTCGGCTTTAACTTGGCTTAAGCGGCAGAACACATGAGCGTCATCAATAGTAATAGCCCGCACCCGGGCCAGACCGTTTAATTCTCCGGTTTGCTCGTCGCGGTACATTTTAGTGGTGGAGGCGTAGCGTTGGGGCATTTCACGCCAACTGTGGGGCTTGCGATCAAAAATTTGAATATGGTGCGGGCAATTCATCGGTTTTAAAACAAGTACATGATCCTCACGCGTGTTTATTTTGAAGAGTTCATCTTTAAATTTTTCCCAGTGGCCGCTTTTTTCGTATAAATCTTTTTTAGCTAGATGGGGAATATCCACTTGTTGGTAGCCCTGCTTTTTTCGCAATTGCCACACAAAATCATCCAAGAGGTTTCTAATAATAGTTCCCTTGGGCGTCCATAAAGGCAAGCCGCTGCCCACCAGGTCGGAAAAACAAAAAAGATCCAATTGCGCGCCGAGTTGTTTATGATCGGGTTTATCCATGATAAGAATTTAGAAGTTAGAATATGGAAAGTAGAATTAAATTCTAGATTCTATTTTCTGATTGCTAGTTTCTAATAGTTTAACATCATTACATATTAATTTTAAGCTGTCATCTCGGATTTGGACTTGGCCTCGCACTAAAACCATGGCATCGTTTTTCCACAACGCCGAACTTTTTTCAAAGGCCTCGGGGAAAATAACTATTTCAATCTCGCCCGTAAAATCTTTGAGTTGGGCAAAAGCCATCTGTTTACCCGATTTGGTTATTATTTTTTTAAAATTATTAATTAGGCCGCCCACGGTAACGGTTCGTGATGAGGCCAAAAGATCTTTTATAGGTTTAGTTTTTTTCTCTAGTTCTTCCTTAAATTGATTTAAGGGATGAGAACTGACATACAGCCCCAAGAGTTCTTTTTCCCAAGCCAGTTTTTCTGGCGGTGTGGCCGGCGTGGTTTCTTTTAGTTTTAAGGCGGGTGTTTCGCCGATGGCGTCAAAAATGCTGGCTTGGTTGGCCAGGCGGGCTTGTTTAAATTCTTTGGAAAATTGAAGCAGGGTATCCATATTTGCAATCAGCTGGTTTCTTTCACCGAGCGCGTCCAGCGCGCCGGATTTAGTTAAGGCCTCCAGCGATTTTTTGTTTAGATCTTTGGAGTCCACCCGGCTTAACAAATCTGTGATATTTTTGTAGGCGCCGCTTTTTTGCCGTTCGGCGATAATTGCCGCCACTACATTGGCGCCGACATTTTTTATGGTTTCCAAACCGAAGCGAATGATAGCGCCATTGAGCGTAAAATCATTAAAGCTTTCATTAATATCAGGCGGCAAAACCTGTAGGCCCATGCGGTTGCATTCGTTAATCATTTCGGCGATTTTATCAATATCGCCCGATTCGGCCGTTAATATCGCCGTCATATATTCATGCGGAAAATTGGCTTTGGCGTAACTGGTTTGATAAGCCACCCGGCCGTAACTGGCCGCGTGGGCTTTGTTAAAACCATAAGCGGCGAAGGGTTCTATCTGTCTCCAAAGTTCTTGGGCTCGCGGTTCGGTCAGGCCGTTGGCAACACAGCCCTCCAAGAATTTGCTTTTTTGTTCCTCCATTTCTTTCGGGATTTTTTTGCCCATGGCCTTTCTTAATTTATCGGCCTCCAGCCAGGAGTAGCCCGCCAATTTTATGGCGATCATCAACACATCGTCTTGATAAGTGATAATGCCGTAGGATTGATCCAAAATATCTTTCATTCTTTCATCAAAAAAAGAAACCAGTTGGGGATTGTGTTTCCGGCGAATATATTCGGGTATGAATTCCAAAGGCCCGGGGCGATAAAGCGCCACCATGGCGTTAATGTCGTGAATGGATGTCGGTTTAAGGTCTTTAATATATTTAGTCATGCCGTCGCCGTTTAACTGAAACAAGCCGGCGGTCTCGCCCTTAGCTAACAGCCGAAAGGTTTTAGCATCATCCAGTGGAATATTTTCTATATCAATTTCAATATTTTTATGGCGCTTAATTAGTTTAACGGCGTTTCCCAAAATGGCCAGATTTCTTATTCCCAGAAAATCAAATTTTAACAAACCGGCGTCTTCCACCGAATGCATATCGTATTGAGTGATAACTCGGCCACCCTTGGGGTCCAATTGTAGGGGCACATATTCGGTTAACGGCTTGGGGCCGATAACCACGCCGGCGGCATGAACCGAAATATGGCGGGCGCAACCTTCCATTTTTTTGGCTTGGTCTATTATCTGTTTGATGTCGGATTCATTATTGTACATTTCGTTCAGTTCTGGATTTATTTTTAGCGCTTGATCAATGGTCATGGGAAAACCCTGCGAACCCAAAGGAATGGCTTTGGCGATTTTATCACCGGTGGCGTAGGGCTGGCCGAGCGCGCGGGCAACATCACGCACGGCGGCGCGCGCCATCATGGTGCCGAAAGTGCCCACTTGAGCCACATGGTCGGGGCCATATTTTTGGCGGGCGTACTCAATCATTTCATCGCGGCGGTTATCGGCAAAGTCCATGTCTATATCCGGCGGCGAAGGCCGCTCGGGATTTAAGAATCTTTCAAACGGAATTTTGTATTTTAGCGGGTCTATTTTGGTAATGCCGGTTAAATAAGTGGTTAGCGAGCCGGCCACCGAGCCCCGGATATTATTTAGAATTCCGTTTCTTTGAGCGTAATCAATTAAATCCGCCACCACCAAAAAATAAGGAGCGTAACCCTTTTTCTGAATTATTTTTAGTTCGTAATCCAGCCGGTCTGAATATTCCGGGGTGGCTGCTAAACCTTTTTTAGAAAAACCGGCTGTGGCGATTTTTCTTAATTCTTGATCCGGCGTGGCGCCTTCGGGTAATTTAAAATTAGGAAAAGTCCAGTGGCCTAAATCAAGTTCTATATTTACTCTTTGGGCGATGGCGTCGGTTTGTTCAATGGCCGCCAGATATTCGGGCAGGAGTTGTTCCATTTCTGCCGGCGATACCATAGCCAGATTTACGCCTTTCATAGAGAAACGATCAGCATCGCCCACATGCGAGCCGGTTCCGACCGAAAGCAAAATATCTTGGGCTTCGGCGTCTTCGGGTTTGATGTAATGAACATCATTGGTGGCCACCAATTTGGCGCCAGTTTTTTCGGCAAGGTAATGCAGGGTTTGGTTGATGCTTTCCTGATCGGCCTGAATTTTATGTGGCATGATTTCCATAAAAAAATTATCGCGGCCGAAAATTTCTTGATATTGTCGAACCAATTGTTCGGCCTCGTCAATTTTTCGGGCCTGAATTTTTTTATAAATTTCGCTGTTGGCGCAACCCGAGAGAGCGATTAAACCCTTAGCGTGCTTATTTAGCAAGTCCCGATCAACTCGGGGTTTGTAGTAAAAGCCCTCCAAGTTGGCCGCCGTTATTATTTTTAAGAGATTATAGTAACCCTCGGCGTTTTCAGCCAGCACTGTCAAATGATAGCGTTTGTCGTCAATGTTGGCGCGTTTGTTGTGAAGGCCGTCGTAAGCCACATACAATTCGCAACCGATAATGGGTTTTATGCCGGCCCTCTTGGCTTTTTTATAAAACTCCAAAGCGCCGCACATAGCGCCGTGATCGGTTAATGCCAAGGCCTCCATGCCCAACTCTTGGGCGCGTTTTATCAAATCGTCAATTTTCGCCAAGCCGTCCAGCAAGCTATAGTGTGAATGGGTATGTAGATGGATAAATTTAGAAGCCATAAATGATAAAAGTATAGCAGAGTATGTTTTTGTTTAGAACTTGCCCAGTAGTAAAACTTTGACTATTAAACCTAGTTGCGTCATGGCTCTGATGGCTGGCTATTTTCTAAATGGCAATATTAAACTCACTTCTGCTTTCTTTTTTGGTTTAATAAAAGCAACTGTCAAAGTTTACTAGCTGGGCTTGCAATTTATTACGGGTCTGCTATAAAGTTATTTACGGCATGGAAACGGTACGGTGACTGTTTGGAACGAGTCCCAATTTTCATTTAGATGCTGCGGTGGATCAGCGATGATCTGGGCAACTGTCTATCTTAAGGGGGGATACTTGACTGCCAAACAGAGGTAGGTTCAACCCCTACCGTCGGCCTGATTGAGGGGTTTGTCTATGCGTAGCATAGGTGGGAGGAAATGAAATCCCGTTTCCGGGCGGGATGGACCCGACAGTGAAATACCACCCTTAGGCAAACTGACCCCATTGATAGATAGGCCTTTTGTGGAATGTCTGTCGCGGCCTCACAGGTTCCAGGCCAGCATCACGGCGGAGCAAAACAACGCTCCGCCTTTTTATTTTTCAACCCTCATCTCTCATTTCATCTCATCATCTCAATTCAATATCTCATCACATCAACACATCCCCAATTTTAAGCGATCGCTTGAAATTGGGGATGTGTATTATTCTATTAGTCCTATTAGAAATAATCCTATTATAAAGTTTTAGAAATTAGAAAGTCGTGGATTTCTAAAAAGTCGTGGATTTTTAATGGGACTTCGTTGCCCGGAAAAGTGATTTATGTTATCGTTGAAAAACGATGCCAATATATGAATTTATGCCTGCCTACCGCAGGCGAATGAAACGAATAAGATATTCGAATGAAATTCATTAGTATAATTCGTATGTATTCGTAGATTAGTATCACACTTACATGGGTGTACCACGAGGCCGAAGAACAAAATCAAAACAAGGACATAGGCGCAGTCATTTGGGTTTGAAAAAACTTAGTTTGGTTAAGTGCGCCAAATGCGGCCGGGAAAATATGCCGCATACGGTTTGCTATAATTGCGGCGTCTACAAAGGCCGGCAGGTTGTGGATGTAATGGCTAAGTTATCCAAGAGAGAAAAGAAGGAGAAAGGAAAGCAAATTTCAACTCAAGGTCAAAAATAATGATATGGCCCCAGTAGTAGAAGCTTCGCTTCACTACGGGGCACACCCCGAAGGAGAACAAGTTCCCTACGGGGCGGGTATTTTTAACTAATCACTTCGTTCTTAGACAAATATGGCCAACCGACATTTATCTCGTTCCATCGCCATGCAGAGTTTGTACGAATGGGATTTTAGGGGGCAGGACAGTTCCAAACTTGGCGAAATAATCGCCCAAAGCGCCAAAGAATTTGGGCCGGGCATGGAGGATGATGGTTTTGTCCGCCAACTAATTGACGGTATAATTTCTCATTTGTCTAAAATCGATCAGGTTATTGTTAAGGCCGCGCCGGAGTGGCCGATTGAACAAATCACCATGGTGGATCGCAATGTTTTGCGTTTGGGAATTTTTGAATTGTTGTTTGGCGATTATAAAGAAGTTCCGCCCAAGGTGGCTATCAACGAGGCCATTGAACTGGCTAAAACATTCGGCGGCGAGTCCTCGGGTAAATTTATAAACGGTGTTTTGGGTACAATTTACCGCGAAATTGGCGAGCCGTTAAAAGACGATAATTCTAAGTCTAAAAAAACCAAAGAAGATAACGAATTAGAAAACCACGAAACAGCACAAAATGACGCACAATCTTGATAACTTGGAGGACGCGTTGGGGGTTGTTTTTAAAAATAAAAATCTTTTAAAGCAAGCCCTAATCCATCGCTCCTGGTTAAACGAAAATCCGGAAAGTAAACTAGAAAACAACGAGCGCCTGGAATTTTTAGGCGACGCTGTTTTGGAATTGATTGTAACGGAACACCTCTATAATAATTATCCCAATCCCGAAGGCGAGTTAACCAACTGGCGCGCGGCGCTGGTTAATTATCAAAACTTGGCGCAAGTCGCTGGGAATTTGGGTGTCAATGAATTTTTAATGTTGTCTCGGGGCGAGAGCAAAGACACCGGCCGCGCCCGCCAGGTTATTTTGGCTAACACCATGGAGTCCTTAATCGGCGCGGTTTATTTGGATCAGGGTTATAAAACGGCTCAAAAATTTGTTAAAGAAAATGTGCTGTCTGGTTTGGATTACATTATAGAAAACAATCTTTATAAAGACGCCAAGAGTTTGTTTCAGGAAAAGTCGCAAGAAAAACACGGCATTACCCCGATATATAAAGTTATTGAAGAAACCGGCCCGGATCACGACAAAATTTTTACCGTAGGCGTTTATTTAGAAGATAAATTGGCCGGCCAAGGCCACGGACCTTCCAAACAGGAGGCCGAACAAAAAGCGGCCGAAGATGCCCTAGCAAAGTAAATCCGAAGCACGAAATCCGAAATCCGAAACTATTTTGAATTTAAAATTTCGATATTGTTTCGAATTTCGATATTCGAATTTCGAGTTTTGTCTCGATGTTTCTAAAAAAGCTGGAACTCCACGGATTCAAATCCTTCGCTAAAAAAACAACTTTAGATTTCCCTAAAGGCATTACTGTTATCGCAGGTCCGAACGGTTCGGGCAAATCCAATATTGTGGATGCTGTGAGATGGGCTTTAGCCGAGCAGAGCGTTAAAAATCTTCGCGGCAAAAAAGGCGAGGATTTGATTTTTTATGGTTCGGGTTCGCGCCACGCGTTGGTTCAAGCCAGCGTGGCTATGGCTTTTGATATGGACGAAGATACAAAGGGTAACCCTTCGTTCCCGAAGGGTTACCCTTTGTTGGAATTTTCTGAGGCGGTTTTGGAGCGAGTTGTTGCTAAAGGCGGGGAAAATAATTATTTATTAAATGGCCGCAGGGTGCGGCTATCTGATTTTGAAGAATTTTTGGCGAAATCCCGAATAGGCGATAGTTCTTTCCGAGTGTTGTCGCAGGGGCTGTCGGATAAATTATTAAACTTAAGCCCGAGGGAGTTTCGGGGTTTTGTGGAAGAAGCCGCGGGGGTAAAAGAGTATCAAGACAAAAAATATCAGGCCCGGCAGCGGCTAAAAAGTACCCAAGATAATTTGGCCAGGGTTTCGGCTATAGTGGCGGAATTGTCGCCCCAGTTAAAAAATTTAAAAAGAGAAAAAGAAAAACTGCTTAAAAAAGAGGCCTATTTAGCCGAGCTCAAAGATCTCTCGCAGAATCTTTTCGGATCAAGATATCAAGTTATTTTAACGCAAGAAAAAAAACTTTCCGAAAAAAGCCGGGCCCTAAAACAGCAACTAAATCCACTGGCGGCCGAAGTTAAAAAACTGCGGGAGAACCTGTTTTCTTTTGATCAAAAAACGGAACTTCATTCCGAGATCGCGAAATTGTTGGCTGAGATTAGGCAAATAGAACAAGAAGATAATAAACTGGCCCGAGAAATTATTCATGAGGAGGGTAAAATTAGTTTGGATTCTGAACGGGAAAAACAGCGTTTACCAGTAGACATTGATTATCTTAAAGAAAAAATCGGCGGATTGGTAAGCCAAGTTAAAGTTGATTTTAAGGGTATGGATCCGGAATCATTGCGTAATTTACTGGCTAAGGTTTTGCATGGTTTGCAGGATTTGTTAAACACTATTAATACCGTCGTGGCTACCGCGGCCGATCCCAATGTTTTAACTTCGCTTCAACATAATCTCCATAAATTGTTAACCCAGCAGGCCGAGTTAAGAAAAAAAATGGATGGTTTGGTTTTAACCCGAAACGAAAAAGAAAGATATTTAACCGACGAAAGAAAAACAACTTTGGCGGCCGAAAAAAAATACCGTGAAAAAGAAAGTGAATTGGCGGGTTTGGAAAACTTATTTCGTCAGTCCGATCTAGAGGAGGAAAAATTGAAACTCCATCGCGAAAAATTCCACAATGACCTTGGTTTAGTAGGTGTGATTACGCTGGCCGATATTTTAACCCAATCAGAACAACTATCCGAAAAACCTACGACCGTTTTGGCCGTTGCGGCCGAGTCGGGTTTAGAATCTTTGGAAAGTAAAATTTTTAAATTAAAGCATAAACTGGATGAGATTGGTTTGATAGACGCCAGTGTGGTCAAAGAATATGACGCTGTTAACGAACGCTTTGAATTTCTGTCCAAAGAATCGGCCGATCTGACCGCCACGGTTATTTCTTTGGAACAAATGGCCCGGGATTTGGACAAGCAGGTGGATCAGCGCTACAAAAACACGCTGGCCGAAATGAGCCATGTTTTCGGGGGTTACTTTCGGCTTATTTTCGGCGGTGGCAAAGCGGCGCTGGCAGAAATGAAGACGACGGTTGCGTCCTACTCCGCTAAAGCTTCGCAGGATAAATCAAACACAATAATAGAAGATGAAGATATAGAAGAATCAAGAGGAATTGAAATAAAACTAGAACTGCCCAATAAAAAAATAAAAGGATTGAATACGCTTTCGGGCGGGGAAAGAACTTTAACTTCTATCGCGTTGTTGTTTGCTTTGGCCAGCATTCGCAAACCGCCGGTAATGGTGCTGGATGAAATAGACGCGGCTTTGGATGAGGCCAACACTCAAAAATTTATGCGGTTGTTAAAGGAACTGGCCCGCCAAACACAGTTTATAATCATCACCCACAACCGCGAGACCATGCGCCACGCCGACGCTCTCTATGGCGTTTCCATGAAAGACGGCATCTCGCATTTGTTGTCGCTCAAGCTCCAGAGTGCTTAGCTAAAGCTTTGTTTAATATTTGGGGGATAACTTGTTATACCTAGAATGATATGATAATTGTATACCTATGAACATTCTCAATATTATAAATGCGGTTATCGTTTCTCTTGGAATTCCCACTATTATAGGTGCGGCAGTTTATATAGGCAAAAAACTTCAAATATTAGAAGATTTAAAAGATGTCCGAGATAAATTCGCTGTAGTTGAATCAAGGGTAGGTGATCTATGGAAAGATAAATTAGCTCCTTCTCACTCTCCACGACAATTAAATGACAGAGGTAATACAATTCTTTCTGGTAGCGGTATTAAAGAGATTATTGATAAAAAGAAAAATGATTTTCTTACGGTGATAAAAGAAAAAAACATGCAAAACCCCTATGATGCTGAACAGTATATACTACAAGTTGTTAGTGAATTGAAAAAAGATGTAGTGATTGTTAATGAGTTAAAAGTCGGGGCGTTTTCAGTCGGAGCAGATATAGATTCAGTACTTCTTGTTGGCGGTATTTACTTGCGTAATTTAATTTTTCCCGATCTTGGATTTTCTGTTACTGACTTGGATAAACCTAAAACTTCTTAAAATTGAAGTTCCATTTCAATAATTATAGAACGGCAGTGTTTGCTGTTCTATATTATTATTGTTAACAAACTACTCACGATCGCGGACAATTTGTTAACAATATATTTTCCACAGATTGACGGCGGGTCTGTTTAAATATATCTTGAAGTCATGAGGATTACTAAATGTGATTTGTGTAAAAAGAATATATCAGGAGAACCCGTTATGGCGGGCGCGAGTTATTTTCGTAGTAAGGAATTTTGCGGCAAATGCGGCCAGCCGGTTTTGGATTTTTTGATTAAACATAAATTTATAGAGAAAGGAAAGATTACACCCAAAGCCACGAATAAGAAGTTGACCAAATAGTTATCTTTTGATACTATCTTAAAGCTATCACATTAGTGATGAGCTTTTTTGTTATAAAATCATGTTGGTAATTAGATTACAACGAGTCGGCAAGAAGAATAAAGCGTCTTTCAGAATCGTTCTGCAAGATAAAAAATGGAAACCCCAAGGTAAAGCCCTGGAGCTTTTTGGTTTTTATGATCCTCATTCCAAAGAAAAAAAGGTTCAGGCCGAGCGGGTTAAATTTTGGATTGCCAAAGGCGCGCAGGTTTCGCCCACGCTCCATAATATGTTCGTGGATATGAATATCTTGAGCGGCGAAAAAGTTAAGGTCTGGAAGCCCAAGAAAGGTTCAGTCAAAAAAGAAGCAGGCGCGATCATCGGCGAAAAATCAGTCCCGATGTCGGTAGCTCCGACGCAAGGATCGGAGCAAATCGGGACTCCGACCGAACGCGTCGGAGCCGAGACATCAGAGTCAGCGCCGGAAGAAAAAGCAGAAGTTATGGCAGAAGCAGAATCTGAGGTCAAAGAGGAAGCAACAGCTTGAAACTTAGTAAACATATTTTTATTTGACTCAAATTTTAGGGCTAGTTATACTTACATATATTAAAAAAGGTCGCAGTTTTTCAGATTCATAGAATAAGAAGAAAGAAATGAAACAAGTTGATCAGGAATTCGTGGAGTTTGTGGTAAAGTCGTTGGTGAATGTTCCCGACGATGTTTCCGCTGTTCGCACCGTTGATGAAATGGGCGTGCTCCTAACCTTAAAGGTTAATCCTGCCGACATGGGCGTGGTTATCGGCAAGCAGGGCGCGACGGCTCGAGCTTTAAGAACTCTCTTGCGCGTGGTGGGAGCCAAAAATAGCGCTCGAGTGAACTTAAAGATAGAAGAACCGGCCGGCAGTACCCATGTTCCCAGGCCCGATAGATCGGTGGATGATGTGGTCGGCAGTTTGTAAGTTTGATTTTTATGTTAGACACAAAAACGCTCCGCGTCTGACACGGAGTGTTTTTGTTATTAGGCCGGTTACTATGTTATAAATTTATAATGTCCCAATTGGTTATTAATGGTGCTCGGTCCTTAGCCGGCCGAATAAAAATAAGCGGATCCAAAAATTCGGCGGTGCCTCTAATTGCCGCCACTATCTTGATTGAAGAGACCTATTTGGAAAATATCCCCCGAATAAAAGATGTAGAAAGCATGCTGGAAATTATTTCTTTTCTGGGTGGAAAATACGAATGGGTGGGCGCTAATAAGGTCTTTATTAATACCAAAAATTTGGTTTCAAAACCAATTCCAGAAACTGCCAGAAAACTCCGGGCGTCCATTCTGTTGGCCGGTTCCATGCTGGCCCGTTTTGGAGAAGTGGAACTGCCATATCCCGGCGGCGATATTATCGGCGCCCGACCTTTGGACACTCATCTTAATGCTTTCGGAGATTTAGGGGTTGAACTCCTAAAAGGCGAAAATCTGCATTTGAAAATAAATAAATTAAGCCGCGGCGCGGTGATTTTAGAAGAACCCTCGGTTACGGCCACCGAAAATATTTTATTGCTGGCGGCCGGCATGGATCAAGCCGTGGAAATTCGTTTGGCCGCGGCCGAGCCCCATGTGCAAGATCTCTGTCATTTTTTGGTCAAGGCCGGCGTTCAGATTTCGGGTATCGGCACCACCACCTTAAAAATAAAAGGCCAGAAGCCGCTCTTAAAAAACATCACCACTCACATCGTAATACCCGATGAACTGGAGGTCAGCGCTTTTGCGGTTTTGGCCGCGGCCACCAAAAGTAATTTGATTTTATCGCCGGTTAAATTTGAATTTTTGGATGCAGTTATGCTTCAACTAAAAAAAATGAATGTTAACTTTAGCGTTGGTTGCGATTCAATCACGATTATTCCGCCAGTTTCTTCTTACAAAGCCCATCGGTTGCAATCCGGTTTGTATCCCAAACTGGTGAGCGATCACCTGCCGCCTTTCGCGGTTTTGGCCACACAAGCTGAAGGGGCGACATTGGTGCATGAATGGATGTATGAAGCCCGGCAGAGTTATATTCGTGAACTTATGAAAATGGGCGCTAACGCCGTGATTATGGATCCGCATCGGGCTTTAATAATCGGGCCGACGCCGCTTTATGGCAAAGAAGTTACCAGTTACGATATTCGTTCTGGCATGAGTATGATTGTGGCCGCGTTGGTGGCCAAAGGGCAAACAGTAATTTCGGGTGTGGAGCATATTGATAGAGGGTATGAGGATTTAGAAGGTCGCCTAAGAAATATCGGCGCGGATATTACCAGAATAAATAATTAATGACGAATGACTAAACCTAAATGACAAATAAATTTCAAAGCTCAAATATCAAAAAAATTAATTTTGTCATTTGTCATTGGATATTGATTAGGCATTTGGATTTAGACATTAGACATTGTTTGTATGAGGTTTGAAATAATTACTATATTCCCTCGCATATTCGATTCTTACTTTAACGAGTCCATTTTAGCGCGGGCGCAAAAAAATAAGTTGATTCAAATAACAACTCACAATTTGCGTGACTATACCCAAGACAAACATAAAAAAGTGGATGATTCGCCTTACGGCGGCGGGGCCGGGATGGTGCTTATGGCCGAGCCGATTATTAAAGCGGTGGAGAAAATTATAGGTAACCCTTCGACTTCGCTCCTTCGACAAAGCTCAGGACAGGTCAGAGCAAGTAAAAAA
>OBEQ010505459.1_pt1 | contig 14184 bp, 13 predicted proteins | sample 1670901 | NCBI WGS metagenome assembly OBEQ01 (sample SAMEA104232315, study PRJEB22302) | groundwater metagenome | biome: forest; feature: aquifer; material: groundwater | place: USA | collected 2011-08-07 | depth 5.4 m
AGCGGGCATATTCAATTGAGCGCGTCTCACGGATCACGGTGATCTTGATCTGCCCGGGAAACTCGACGGAGCCCTCAACCTTCTTCTTGATCTCGCGCGAGAGCGCGATGGCTTCCAGGTCGGTCACCCGCTCGGGCTGGACGATGACCCGGACCTCGCGGCCCGCCTGGATGGCGTACGCCTTCTCGACGCCGCTGAAAGAGTCGCAGATCGCCTCCAGCGCCTGGAGCCGCTTGACGTAGTTCTCCAGCGTGTCGCCGCGAGCCCCCGGCCGCGAGCCGCTGATGGAGTCGGCGATGATGGTCAGCACCGCGTAGAGCGTCTGCGGGGCGACGTCCTCGTGGTGCGCCTCGATGGCGTGCACCACCTCGGGCGTCTCTCCGTACTTCTTGGCCAGCTCCCCGCCGATGATGGCATGCGGCCCCTCGACCTCGTGGCTGACCGCCTTGCCGATGTCGTGCAGGAGGCCGCACCGGCGCGCCAGGCGCTGGTCGAGGCCCAACTCCGCGGCGATCATGCCGCAGAGGTAGCCGGTCTCCTTGCAGTGCACCAGCACGTTCTGGCCATAGCTCGAGCGGTAGCGCAGCCGCCCCATGAGCTTGATGAGCTCGTGGTTGACGCCGTGCGCCCCCAGCTCGTTCATCGTCTTCTCCCCTTCCTGGATGAGGTGCTGGGCGAACTCCTTGCGGACTTTCTCCACGACCTCTTCAATGCGCGCCGGGTGGATGCGCCCATCGGACATGAGCCGCTCAAGCGACTGGCGGGCGACCTCGCGGCGGACCGTGTCGAAGGAGGAGAGCGTGACCACGTCCGGCGTGTCGTCCACGATGAGGTCCACGCCGGTGGCCAGCTCGAAGGCTTTGATGTTGCGCCCTTCGCGGCCGATGATACGGCCTTTCATGTCCTCGTTGGGCAGCTGGACGGCCGCGGTGGTGGACTCGACGGTGAACTCGGCCGCGCAGCGCTGCATCGTCTCGACGAGGATGCGCTTGGACGCCGTCTGCGCCTCGCGCTTCGTCTCCTCTTCGACGCGCTTGATGACCATCCCCGCTTCGGCGCGGCAGTCCTGCTCGATGCGCAAGATGAGGAGCTGCTTCGCCTCCTCCGCGTTCAACCCGGAGACGGTCTTGAGCTTCTCCTTCTCCTCCGCGATGAGCCCTTCGAGCTGTTGGTCCTTCGTCTTCATCGCCTGCTCACGCGCCGCGAATTGCCGGAGGCACTCGGCCTGGTCCTTCTCTTTCTGGTCGAGCTGGTCCAGCTTCCGGTCCAGCAGCTCTTCCCGCTGGTGGAGCCGCTTTTCAAGCTGCGAGAGCTCGTTGCGACGCTCCTTGGTCTTCTCTTCGAACTCCTGGCGCAGGATGTGGAGCTGTTCCTTCGCCTCCAGCTGGGCCTGCTTGCCGAGCGAGGCCGCGGTGCGCTGGGCCTCTTCCAGGAGATGCTTCGACTTCAACTCGTCGCTGGCCAGCGCCTTGCGGCCCTGCAGGACCCGCAGGCTGTAGCCGATCCCGAAGGCCACTGCCACTCCGATGAGCAGCAGCAGAACGGTTGTTCCCTCCATAGGCTTCTCCCTCACATGCTGCCCCCCCGGGCGTTGCGTTGCGAAGCCACAGGGGCTGGTGTGAACCCCGTTCGACCGGCAAATCCCTGCGCTCACGTGGCCTCGCCCGGTGGGACTGGCCGGTCGAACGGGGTGAACCGGACTCGGGGCGATCGTTGAGGAACGGATCCGCTGGACGAACAGAGCGGACGGTTAGGCGGTCAGCACCGTGTGGACGGCGCGGTCGTGCGGATCAGCGGGCAGACGATCAAGGAGCTGGAACCGGAACGCCAGCCCCACGGTGGGGGTGGCCTCCGGCAGTTGGGCGAGGAACCGGTCGAAAGAGCCGTGGCCATGTCCCAGCCGGTGGCCGCGCCGGTCAAACGCGAGACCCGGCACGAGCACCAGGCCGAGCTCGCGCGCCGGCACCGGCCGCCGGGCCGTTGGGACGGGCTCCGGCACTCCGAACGCCCCGGGCGCGAGGTCGCGGTCCGGATCCCGGACCTCCGACAGCCACAGCCGCTTGGAGTACTGCCGCACAACCGGCACAACGACCCGTTTGCCGCTCTTCAGCATCTCCTCAATCATCCGCCGAGTCTGCACTTCATACGGCAGGGCGACGTAACAGCACACCGTCGCCGCCTGCCGAAACGCCGTCAGGCGATGCACGTTCCGCCAGATCGCCTCACTGCTTCGACGTCGTGCCTCCTCCTTCTGTTGTCTCAAGCGGTCTAACAGCGTCTTCCGCAATTCACCTTTGGTCATGCCGTGGTGCCATCCCCGCGTTTCCCCCGACGCGGGGCGTCGTCGTGATCGCGTCATGTGCCTCAAGTCGTCCCCTGAGATGTGGAACACGTACCGGTGGTCCAGCGGCTCGCCGGCGATCGCGCGGACCTCTTCGCAGAGGTCCTGGAGCGTGACGCCGCCAAGCGAAAGCGTGAGCCGCTCATGGACGCACCGCCACACCGCCTGCGTAATCCATTGCGCGTGCCGGTGGACATCGGCCGCTCCAGCGGCTCCCCGCTTTCGCGTGAGTGGTTCGGCGGCGGTCGCGTGGCCGTTCGGCGGTCTGGCGTGGCGGGTCGCTCGGCTCGTGCCGTTCCAGCTGCCGTTGGCGCCGTCCAGCACCCGGACGACATCCGCCATCGTGATGTGGGACGGTCCTCTCGCGAGGAGGTAGCCGCCTCGCGGGCCCCGGATGCTGCTCACCAGCCCCTCCTTCTTGAGCCGATGGAGGAGCTGTTCGAGATAGGCCGCGGAGAGGTCCTGGCGCTTGGCGATGAGCGCAGCGGATACCGGAGCGCGCCCCGAGGCCAGCGCCAGCTCCACGAGCGCGCGCATGCCGTAGGTTGACCGGGTCGAGAGCTTCATGGCAAGTAGCAGTAGTGTACGATTACCCTACTAAATGTGTCAAGTTATGGCGGCGCAGCTGTGAGAGCTCGGGGGGCGGAGTGTGACATTGGGGGCTCAGAGATGCTGGTTTGGCCAGCACGGATACGCCGGCCCCCTGCCGCCACTCCGAACTATTCCTTCCACCAAGCACCCTTGACGATCTCGACGGCGTAGGGCGTGAAGGGCGGCACGTTCGTCCCGCTGGAGAAGCTCGTGTCATAGTGCCAGCTCCGGATCGGCGCCATGTACTGGGAGCCGCCGTATACCCAGTTCCCGACGGCGATCTGGCTGTCCCAGAGCGAGACGAACGAGCCGGTGATGGAGAGCGTCTTGCCCGTCCAGTTCTCGTGGAACCGGGGGTAGTTTTCGAGGCCGCCGTTGTAGTTGCCCGGGCTCGTCTGCTTGATGCCCGCGATGAAGGCGGCGTTGACCGTCGTCGGCTGGGCGACCCGGCTGCCCAGCGACGCGCCGCTGTTGGCGTCGTTCCAGTTCACGGAGAGTAGGTTCACCGCGTCGGCGATCACCGCCGTCGGCTTCTTGAGCTTGTCGAGCGTGCCGTTGCCGTCGCTGTCCACCGGGATGTTGAAGTGGCCCTGGATGTATACGGGGTCGTTCGTAACCACCGTGAGGCCGGCGGCGCGCTCGATGACCTGGCCGTTGACGAGCCGGATGCCAGGCTGCTGGCTGGACAGGGCGTCGGTACGCGTCGCGTAGAGGAGGCCGTTCGCCGGGAGGCGATTCGGGAAGCTCGGCGTCGTCGTGTCGGTATCGGCATAGCCCGCGAGCTTGCGCAGGTTGATCTCCGTCATCTTGACCGTCTTGCCCTCTCGGTTGTTGTAGAAAGTCGTGGTGGTGGTGATGGTGCCGAGGGGGATGTCGGTCCCCTCGATGAGCGCGATGCCACCCTTCGTGATCGTCCCGTTCACCACTTTCACGTCGGCGTTGAGGTCATAGAACCCGCCGGGGGCGGTCGAGCCGACGACCGGGACGGCGCGCTTCGTCACGCCGTGGACGTCGGTCTTGACGGTGCCGTTCCAGCGCGTCTGCGACTCGGTGAGCCAGGTCGGGCTGTCGCTGTCCAAGCCCAACATCGCCGGGAACACGGCGGGGCTGGAGCCCGCCCGCTTGATCTGGACGTTGCCTCCCATGCCCGCCGAGCTGTCCTTGCGCCGGTTGTAGAGCTTCCCCGCCGCGCGCAGGTACTCGTTATCGACCGTCAGGAGGGTGTTGCTACCGATGTAGATGTCGCTGTTGCTGTGCACGCGGCCGCTGAGCGTCATGTCGGGGCCGGGCAGCCACTCGAGGTCCTTGTCGTAGAAAATGGCGTGCTGGAAGGTGAAGATGATCCGCCGCTTCACGATCTGGTTGAGGGTAATCGCCATGTTGTTCGTCGGGTGCGTGACGGTTGTGCGGACGCGATAGCTCTTCTCGAAGATCGAAACGCCGTCCGGGTCGGCCACGGCGCGAGGGACTGGTTCTGCCTCGTTGACGGTGGAGGAGGCGCTGCCACCACCGGTGAAGTTCGTGGTGAGGACGCCGGCGGCGGGGTACTGGGCGATGTTTGCGTCGATCTGGAAGTTCGCGATGGCGCTGGCGAAGCGGCCGATCGCGTCCTCCAGCCCGCCTTCCGCCATGTAGAGGACGTCGGCCTGGAGCTGCTGGACGGCGGCGTCGCGGTTGGTCGAGAAGCTGTGGTTGAGCAGCGCGCCGCCCAGCACGGTGATGACGACGACGGCGACGTACGCCAGCACGATCGTCTGCCCCTCCTGGTTCTTCCGCGTCGTCATCGCAGCGCCCTCCCTCAGTGAGTTAATTCCGCAGCTTCACGATTTCGACCGATGTCGCTGACACCGTCCGGCGCTGAGGAGTCGTCCGCTGGACACTCAGCGACACCCGAACTTCGTTGTTCGAGAGCGTGGCCAGCGTGTTGCGGTCGTCGAACGCGGCGGCGGTGACGTCGTTGGCGATCACCGTCTGCTGGCCGCCCTGGATGCGGACGAGCTGCCGCTGGGCCGGCACGAAGACGTACTGGATGGGTGCCGCGACGTCCCATTCCGTGTTGCCGGCGGCGTCGATGATGAGGCCGTTCAGGTCGAGGTCGGCGGGGAGGTAGAACGTGATGCTGGTGTTGGCGGGTAGTGCCGGAATCGTGGCGTTCGGCGGGACGGTCTGGGTAGTACGCGTGGCGGAGCGCAATTCGCTCACGATCCGGTTCACGGCTTGCTGACCCCTGGTGCGAACCTCGTCCTGCGTGGTGGTCGTCCACCACATGTCCGAGACGCCGGTCAGCCACAGCATGGCGATGAGGCTCATGGAGAGCAGGATGCTCCCCGCGACCATGGTCTCGACCAGGGTAAATCCAGCGAGGCTGGAGGCTGGAGGCTGGAGGCTGGAGGCAATTGCCTCGAGCCTTGAGCCTCGAGCCTTGAGCCAACTTGCATCTCTTCGCTGCATCTTCAGCTCGCCTGGCTGGCGCGCATCGTCGTCGTGCGCCGCTGGTACGTGCGTCCCCGGTTCGTCCACTGGACCTGGACGATCAGCTCGCGCGGGTCCGCGGCCGTGCTCGGGGAGTGCGTCACCGTAATCTGCTCACCAGTGAGGGCGTAGCCGCCGATGACGCCGGTGTACAGATCCGGGCCGGCCCCGACGACGCCGTTGACCGCACCGGTCGGGAAGCTCGCGTTGAGCACGGTGAAGGGCGTGGTTTTGATCCGCTCCATCATGGAGCGGATGTCGTTGAGGGCCACGTTGGTCTGCTGGGAGACCTCGGTGAGGTGGAGCGCGGACTGGTAGGCGACCATCAGCCAGACACCGGACACGACGACGACGACGAGCGCGAAGAGCACCTCGACGAGTGTAAAGCCACGCGCGTCCCGCCGTCTCGACTGCCTGGTCCTGACACGCATCAGCCTCGCCCCTCAACAACAATAATAATGCGCACGAACCTCCGAGCGAGACTCGTGCGCCAACCCAACCGGCAACCCGGCGACCCCCCCACCTGTTTGCCCCGCCTTCTGCGGGGCCCAGGTGGGGTCCCCACATCTTCCGGCCCGCTACGCGGGCCGAAACAGGTGGGGGGGCCCGTGGTTTTGCGCCCTCTCCTTTCGAAGGGTTTGCCCTCCCCCCGCCGATGGCGGAGGTCTTTTCGGCTGCCTTAAGTATGCCTGATGGGCGGGTGAAAAACCAGGGGCGGAAGAGCGCTCAGGGCTGGGGGGTCTTGAAGAGGCCTAGGGAATCAGGACGAGCTTGCCGAACACCTCGCGGCTGAGCATGCGCTCCTGGGCCGCGCGGGCCTCGCGCAGGGGGAAGACCGTGTCCACCATCGGCCGCAGGACGCGACCGGCGATGAGCCGGGCGACGGTCTCCAGCTCCGCCCGGGTGCCCATGGTGGAACCGAGCAGCGAGAGCTGACGCGAGAACACGTAGCGCAAGTCGAGCGTCACGCTGGGGCCGCTCGTGGCGCCGCACGTGACGAGGCGCCCGCCCTTCGCCAGCAGCCGCAGGCTGCTCTCCCACACCTGGGGACCGATGTGCTCGAACACGACGTCGACGCCGCGCCCCTCCGTGAGCCGCCTCACCCGCTCCTCGAACGACTCACGCCGGTAGTTGATCACCGCGTCGGCGCCGAGTGTTTCCGCCTTGGAGATCTTCGCGTCGGCACCGACCGTGGCCAACACCCGCGCCTGGCAGTGCTTCGCGACCTGCACCGCCGCGTGGCCGATACCGCTGCCGGCCGCGTGGACCAGGACCGTATCGCCGGCCTGCAGCTTGGCGCGTCCGACGAGCATGTGCCAGGCGGTGAGAAACACGAGCGGGAAGGCCGCCGCCTCGTCGAACGGCAGGTCCGCCGGAAGGGGCAGCGCATCCGACGCCTTCGCGAGGATCCGTTCTGCGTAGCCGCCGGCCACCGCCGCCCCGCGAATGCCGTACGAAACGCACAGGTTGTCGTCGCCCCGGCGGCACCACTCGCACCGGCCGCAGCTGAGGCCCGGGGCGAGCACCACCCGGTCGCCGGCGCGCCAGCCGGTGACTCCCTCACCCACCCGCTCAACGATTCCGGCCACGTCGCATCCCGAGATGTGCGGGAGACTAACCCGGTAGGCGGGGATGCCCTGGCGGATCCAGCAATCGAGGTGGTTGAGCGCGCAGGCCTTGACCCGGACGACGATGTCGCCCGGCCCGGGCGACGGGTCGGGAACCTCGGCGTCTTCGAGGACGTCAGGGCCGCCGTGGCGGCGGAAGAGGACGGCTTTCATTGTGGTGGGTTGGCCCGTTTGCGCGTTGGCGTGTTTCAGCCACCACTTCGCCTAGGGGCTGATCCGCCTTCGGCGGAGGCGCGTTCAACGCGCAAACGCGCTAACCCGCAAACGCGCTAACCCGCCAACCAGTTAGCTGAGGGCGTTAATCGTCGCTTCGAGGTCGTTGGTGCGCAGGACAATGGCGCCGGCGGAGTGCACGGTAGAGGAGGTGCAGTAGGCATACTCGATGTTGATGCCAGCCCCCGCGAGCTTCTCCGCGATGCCGGCGAGTGAGCCCACCTCGTTGGAGACGTCCATCATCACGACGTCATGGCGCTGGACCATGGCGTGCAACTGCGAGAGCACCCGCTCAGCCTCTTTGGGTTTATCCACGACCATCCGGACGATGGCATGATCCACCGTGTCGAGGATGGAGAGCGCCTGGATGTTGACCGTTGCGGCGGCCAGCGCCTGGCAGGTCCGGGAGAGCATGCCCGGACGGTTATCGAGGAAGACGGCGAACTGGGGGGCGATCGTGATCATCCCACCACCTGTGTGCGCCGCCGACGGCGGGGCTGGAATGAGTCGATGAAACGGGTCTGCCGGTGTATCTGGCACATGTCAGCGGGCTGTTTTCGGCAGCCCCAAACAGGTGGGATCATGACGCCACCGGCACCCGCCTGGCCTGCCGGCGCCGGAACGCTTCCCACGCGGCCTTCGCGGCGCGCTCTGAGAGGTACCGCTCGCTCAGGCACGGCACGCCGTCGACCGAAATGATGAGGTGCCAGCCGGACCGCGAGCCGGTACTCCGTTCCACGCGCGGCACGTACTCCCGCCTGTGGATGACGGCGCTCGCCACGGACACCGTGTGAGCCGCTGGGAGCCGCGATACCGAGCGGCTGCCCCGCCCAATCATCAGCCGGCGCAGGAACGCGGGCGGGTCGGCGAACTCGATGCCGACGTCGAAGAGGTACGGCGCTTCGTCGCGCAAATCGAGCCGCTGGATCACCCACGCCACGCGCCCCTCGCAGCGGATAGCACGTACGCCCCTCGACTGCGCTTCCCTCGACTGCGCTTCCCTCGCATGCGATCGGGACAGGCGGGACAGGCGGGGCAGGTTCCGCGCCGCACCGGCGCGCAGCGGGGTGAGCTGCAGGCTCACCAGGGACCGGACCTCGAGCCGCTCTTCGAGGCGGAGGCAGAGGCCCGCCTCGCTGATGTTGACGGCATCCGCCGACAGCCGGTGATCGGGTTGGAGGAGATCGACCGCCAGGCGCAGAGGAGCCTCAGCCCGGCTGAACTGGCGCCGGTCCTGGACCGCCGTGAAGATGGACGTCATGTCTCTTATTCTATCGTGGTGTGCTCTCGCCCGCAACTTGCGCCTGGCGGGCACACTGCGTAAAATGGCGCCGTGACGCGCTCACTCGCCTCCGCCGAAGCCCGCATGCCGAAGATACTCGCCGCTCTCGAGCGGGCCTACCCGACCGCCGCCTGCTCCCTCCACTTCACGAACCCCTTGGAGCTCCTCGTCGCGACGATCCTGTCGGCCCAGTGCACCGATGTGCTCGTCAACACCGTGACGGCGGACCTGTTCAAATAAAATACCCCGGTCATGGCCGGGGTATTTTATCAATACGAGCTGCGCTCGAAGACCTTTCGGCCATTCCCCCCCGGGCATGCCCGGGGCTCCCTGGCAGGACTCGTCTCGGGCCTGCCGTCTTCCCATACTGAGAAATTTCGCGAAGCGAAATTTCTGTGGATACCCACGTCATGCGCCTCGCGGGCCGCCTGGGGCTCAGCGCCCAGCGCGACCGGGACAAGATCGAACAGGACCTGCTGGCGCTGGTGCCCAAGCGTCAGTGGACCCACTTCAGCCATCGGATGATCGCGCACGGCCGGGCCGTCTGCACCGCCAAGGCTCCCCGCTGCGTCGAGTGTCCGTTGGGTGCGGCGCTGTGTCCGTCGTTCCAGCAAACCTGAGAGCCATGCTGTTCGTCCACCGTCCACCGTCAACCGTATCGGTGGACCGTGGACGGCCAACGGTGGACGAATCTAGTCGCCTGACGCAATCATCCGCTCCAGCACGGCGCGATCCTCGGCACTCAGCGGCAGCTTCAGCGCCTCCGCCCGAGCGCGCTCGCTCATCTTCCCCCACGTCTTCCGCACAATCTCCCGCATCGTCTCCTCCACCGTCTTGCGCCACAGGTCGGCGAACTGCGTCTCGAGGAAGACCAGGCACAGCGCGTCCTCGAGTGTTTGCGTCTCGGGGTCGCTGCCGAGCTGACGCTTCCCCATGAGGGTCCGCACTCGCTGGATCGCGTCGTCCGGATAGCCCTCCTCGCGCATCAGGCCCTCGACGGTGTCGGCATGGAACGCCTTGAGCGTCTCCCGCCAGCGCAAATACCCCGCCCGGTTCATGGGGTAGCGGCTGCGCGGGATGGTCCAGCGCCGGACGTGCTGGCCGCGCGCCGCGATCCGCAACGCGTCCGACGCGACCGGGTCGAGGCGCCGTACCCACGCCGTCAGCCATGTCGCATACGCGAGCTCCCGCGGCCGGGGAACCGTGTCTACGACCTCGCGGTTCGGGTCCTCGGCGTTGAGCCGGTCGATGCGGTCCAGGAGCCGCTGGAGCTGTTCGGCGTGCGTCATGACGGGGGGCGCGCCCACGAGAGGGCCGGCACGAGGCGGGCATCGTAGCGGGTGTGGTGGCGGTGCAGCCACCTGAAGAGCTCGGTGTAGCGGTGGAGGAAGCCCTCGACGTCAACACCCAGGTACTCGGGGGAGTACGTGTTGAGGTAACGGCTCGAGGACCGGTACAGGCTCATCGCCCCGCCCAGATTGCCCCGCGACCAGTGGTAGCACGCCACCGCCGCCTGGATGAGCCCCTTGTAGAAGTTGCGCTCGCGGCCCGTGGCCGAGAGCCACACCTGTTCGAGCGTTTCGTGGCAGGCGAAGAACTGCCGGTGGTTGAAGAGGGCGACCCCTTCGGCGAGCCGCGGTGGAGTGGCAGGAGCGGGCTGAGCCCGGTCAGGCGGAGGTGTGGACGCGGCGCGCCGTCGAGCCCTGGGCCGCTTGGAGGACCGCTTCGATGTGGCCATCAACGCTCACCTTCGGGAAGATGGTCGCAAGCCGTCCCTGAGGATCGATGATGAACGTGGTCCGCTCGACGCCCCAGTACGTCCGGCCGTACATCGACTTCTCTTTGTACACGCCGTAGGCCTTGGCCACCGAGAGGCCTGGGTCGCTTAAGAGCGGGAACGTCAGGCCGTACTTGCCGGCGAAGCGCTGGTGGGACGCGACGGAGTCGCCGCTCACGCCGAGGACGACGGCGTTGGCCTTGGCGAAGCGCGCGCGCATCGCGAAAGCCGCACGCTTCTTTCGTGCAGCCCGACGTATCGTCTTTGGGATAGAAGTACAGCACGACGGTCTTGTCCCGGAAGTCCGACAGGCGCACCGTCCGGCCGCCCCCCTTCGCCAAAGCTTCGGGGGGCAGGCCGGCCTGCCTGCCGCGACGAGCGCCTGTCTACCATCGCCCGGCGACAGGCAGGCGGCGCAGGCAGGCCGTCTGGAGCGCGAAGGCGGGTGCCGCATCCCCCACGTGCAGTACCCGGCCACTCATCAATCGTTCCTTCCTGTTCCTCGTCCTCTCCGGTAGCAGATACCGCTTTCGGAAATGGTCTCTGATACCGGTAAGGGAGCCGGCGCTCAGTGCCTGGCTTCGCGCAGCACGGCCGCTATCTCTTCGAACATCGCGGGGTTGAGCGCCCCCATCATCGGCACGCCGTTCACCACATAGGTCGGGGTGCTCGGCACGCCGATCTTGCCGGCCTCCGCGATGTCGCGCTTGACCGCCTCCATCCCCTCGCCCGACTGCAGGCAGGCGCGGAAGCGCGCCATGTCCAGACCCAGCCGCTCGGCGTCCCGCTCGATGCTGCCAAGGGGGTAGGCACCGCCCTTCTCAAACACCAGGTCGTGGAACGCCCAGAACCGGCCCTGGAGGTGCGCGCATTCGGAGGCGGCGGCCACCTGGCACGAGCCCGGATGGACGACGCGCTGGATTTTGTCGTTGCAGGTGGTGTCCAGCGGATAGTGCTTGAACGTGAACGACGTGTCGCTCCGGTGGTTGGCGAGGATGACGACGTTGATCTTGGAGGCGCGCTGGCAGGCCGGACAGAAGAAATCGCTGAACTCGATGAGCTGAATCGGCGCCCCCGCGGGCCCGAGCGTCGGGTCGCCCTCGGTGTTGACCGAGACGCGAGGCTGCTTGACGACGTAGTCGCGGATCTGGCCGCGGATGCTGCCCAGCGTGCCGCGGCTCATGAACGTCGTGGAGGCATGGACCCCGGCGACTCCCAACAGGCCGACCATCATCATTCCCCAAAACAACGACGCGGCTGGACGTTGCCGAGAAGGCCGGAGGCTTCCCAAGGCCAGACCAATCTGACGCAGCGCCTGGGACCAGGGGACCGCGAGCGAACGATGTGAGGCAAACAACAGACACACGTTCACGGCGTAGGTCAAGAAGCAGAACAAACAGTAGAACCGGATGACAAACGCCATGAGGCTGAACAACCAGAGGTCGACCATGACAAAGAGCGCGGCAAGAAGGAAGATCAGCGTCACGGCGTCAGTCGCCGTATCGCTGGATTGCTGCGCCAGCAGTGACAGGGCGAAGATCGCGACGTAGCCCAGGATCCCCCACAACGAGAGCGGCATCCCGAGCCAGGAACCCCATGCCCCCGATGTCACGGCATGGCAGTTGAAGGCTCCAGAACCACTACAGGCGGCTCCGCCGAGCAGTTCACCGCGTAGAAGCCCAAAATGGAGAACGGTGAGATACCCGGAGAGCCCGATGCCGATGAGACTGAGGAGCAGGCAACACCATGCGCCGCGGGCTGGCTTCATGCGCTCTATTTAACTGGGAATGACAAGGAAAGTCAATCGCGACTGGAGACATTCTGGATGGGTGAGTCTCGAGGTCAGAGACTGTTAACACTCGCCAGCCGAATGTCGGGAGTTGGTCACGGAGTGCGTACGGGAATCTGTCGGCCGCGCGGGAGGAGACGCCCCCGGGCCCGTTACTGGACAGACACCGGGGCGCTGGCCGTACTCACGTAGCCGTTATCCGGCAGGTAACGGGCCTCGTAGCTGCCGGGCGTGCCGGGGACGACGAAGGTGACGACGCCGCTGGACCCCGAGCCGACGTAGCGGTAGTCGAGATAGCTAGGGGCGCCCGCCCCTGCCGCGTAGAGGCCGATCCAGTCGCCGCTGCCGGCCCCGCTCCCGCTGGCGGTCCAGGTGACGGTGAGGCTGCCGGATGGGCCGACGCTACTCGGGCTGGCGCTGAGGGTGTAGGTCCCACCCCCACCCCCGCCGCCGCCGCCACCACCACCACCACCCCCGCCACCACCGCTGGTGACGGTGAAGGCGGCGCTCGCCGCACTCGTGTAACCGCTATCCGGCAGGTAGCGCAGCTCATAGCTGCCGGGCGTCCCGGGCGCCACGAAGGTGACCGCGCCGCTAGAGCCGCTGCCGACGTAGCGGTAGTCCAGGTAGGCGGTGCTAGGGTTCGGGGCCCCCGCGACGTAGAGGCCGATCCAGTCGCCGCTGCCGGCCCCGCCGGCCGGGGTCGTCCAGGTCACCGTGAGCGCGTCCCCGGGGCCGCTGGGGCTCGGGGTCACCGCGAGCGCGTAGCCGCCGGATGGCGGGGCGGGCGTGCCGGCGCCGGACGTCGTGAAGGTCACATCGCCCGAGAGCGCGAGGGTGCCGGAGGCATCGCTCGACTGCACCCGGGCGTGGTAGCGCGTTGAGGGCACCAGCCCGGTCACGGGGACCTGGTGGCTCGTGGTGAGCGCGCCCTCCCCCGCGGCACTGCCATGGGCGGGGGTCGGGCCGTATTCTACCAGCGAGTCGGCCGGCGCCGAGGTGGTCCAGGTGAGCGTGGCAACGGTCGCGGTCAGGTTCGCGACCGCGACGTCGGTGAGGATCAGGGGCGTCGCGGCGGGCCCGACCAGCGGGGGGCTCGTGGGCATCCCGCCCCCGCCCGCCCCATCCCCCGCCAGCTCATTGAGGTAGTGTTCGACGTTCGTGTAGCCATCGGCGGCCACCTGCGGGCCATCGCCGGGGTCGCTCGGGTTGAGCCCCTGGGCGCGCTCCCAGGCGTCGGGCATGCCGTCGTGATCGGTATCGGCCGGCGGTGGCGGGGCGCCCGAGGCGAGATCCGGCCACGGACCGCCTGCACCGATGGTGTCGACGCTACCGGTCAAGTTCATGACGTCGTGTACGATCCGGGCATCGACAGAATCGCGGAAAGGTTTCGAAGCGCCTACCGTCGGCAAAATCTTGGACTTCAGATCGCCGGTCGGGTCGGTCGTGACCGGTGGCGCGTCAAAAGGCACAGCAGCCCTGAACCGAGAAGGATCGGCATCAGGGTAAGAGTCCCTTCCCAGAAGGAGCGCGTAATCCCAGTCGGTGACCCCGTTGTTCCAATCGTCGCTGCATCCCGAAGGACATTTCGGGCCCCAGTTGCCTTTCATGTACAGCTTCGTTCCGCCCCTATCCGCGGGTATTCCGTCGAGCCGTGTTGGACCGCCGTTCTGAACCCAGTAAACGGGAGTGCTGCTGTCCGGGCCGGAGAGATAGTAGTTGTTGACGATATTCCCGAACGCCGCCTTGTTCAGAATGGTCCCGTCAACCGGCTCTGTGCTAGCGGCCCCCCATTTCGACGCGTTGTTGCCACCAAAGTTGTAGACGATGTTGTTGCGGAAGTCGACGACGTCGCAGCTTCCTACGGTCGGAGTCCTGTCCTTGAGGTGGGCCAGGAGCGAGTGGTGGATCGAGTAGGTGATGTGTTCAATGTCGGACCGTCCGCCTACTAGTATCCCCTTGTTATGGTCGCCACCTACGTGCCCCACGTTTGTGCCTTCGGCGACCAGGTTCCATTGCGAGGTGTAGTCCGTGGTCCAGTGCCACGCGTCGGGGCCGTTCTGGTCGGTGGACCACTCGAGTGAGCAGTGA
>OBEQ011735045.1_pt1 | contig 14183 bp, 16 predicted proteins | sample 1670901 | NCBI WGS metagenome assembly OBEQ01 (sample SAMEA104232315, study PRJEB22302) | groundwater metagenome | biome: forest; feature: aquifer; material: groundwater | place: USA | collected 2011-08-07 | depth 5.4 m
TCTTTCCGGAGCCGAGAGAGATCAATTATTAGAAGAGCTCGAACGTTGGCGCAGAGAATGCGTGACTTTAAGGGAAGAGCAGAAACGGCTTCGCTCAGCGCTTGAAGACTCTAAGTATTTAGAAGAAGGTGAGCATCGGGATATCCGCCTCATGCTTGCAGGGGCTGAAGAAAAGTACGAAGCGTTAAAAGAAGAGTACCGCGAAGCCCGCCGGCTTTACGAAGAAAAAATTTCAAGCCTTATGCTGGAAAGCGGACAGTGGAAAAAGAAGGTCGAAGAGGCCAATGAATCTTTCTCGAGTTTGCAAAAGGAAAAAAATAATTTCTTGCAAGGCATTAGCCAAAAAGAAGAGCAGATCTCCAAGCTTGCCCAGAGCCATGAGAGTTCTGCTCGTGAGACCCAAGCAAAGTTGGAGCGTTCGGACGATGAGAACGAACGGCATAAATTAAAAATCAAAGAGTTGAGCGAAAAACTCGAGACCGTTCAAAAAGCAAAGGAAGATCTCGACCGTGCTATTAATGAGCAAACCGAAAAGATTAGTTATTGGAGCGGTAAACATCAGTCCGTTGCTCAAAAATTAGAAATCTTTCAGAAAACTGAAGAAGAAGAAAAAGGTTTGAGGGAAAAAGTTGAGTTTAAGCAAAAAGAGTTGGAGAAAAACCAGCTAAGGCTTGTGCAGGACATTGAAGGCAAGTCGCGCGAACTCCGGCAATGGGAAATCAAATGTGTGGAGCTTGATGAGCAAATTGCAAGACTCCGTGAGATCGGAGAGGGGCAGGAAAAAATGATTCAGTCTCATTTGACGCAACTTGAAGCCCGCGACCGGGAATTGGAAAACGCCCGCCGGCAGCTTCGAGAATTACATACTCAGCTTGAGCAGCGTGATGCCGTCCAGAAGCGTGCGCAGCTTGCCAATCAAATGGTTGAAAAAGAAGGTGCTTTAAAGCAACTTGTTAAGGAACAGGAAAAAATGGAAATGGAGATTCGCGAGCGTGAAGAATCGCTTCGCCGGATACTCTCTGAGCAAGAGTTGGTTGAAAAAGATATTATTCAGGCCAAGCAAGCCCAACGGCATATGATGGAACAGGCGAAAAGGGAACAAGCGCCCCGGCTTAAGACGAACCGTGAGGACCAGACGTCGAACTCGGGGCAGACTCCGAAAGAAAATGATCGAACTCATACTCAGTAAAATAAAGATTGATGAGACCCGCAATGAGCAGGTCATTGTTTTCCGTGAAAAAGACGGAACCCGCTATCTTCCTGTCGTAATCGGCATTGCCGAAGTCAATGCGATTAAAATGAAATTAAGCGGAATCAAACCTCCAAGGCCCCTCACGCATGATCTGCTTTTGCAAACGATTGAACAATTAGGCGCCAAGTTGGAAAAAGTGGTTGTCGACAAACTTCAAAATAATACTTTTTATGCCAAGCTTCATTTGAAAGACGCCGGAGGCCGTAATGTCGTGATTGATGCGCGCCCTTCGGACAGTGTTGCGATTGCCCTCAGGGCCAGCGCTCCGGTCTTCGCATCGGAAGAGGTTTTGGGTGAAGCCGGCGTTACGGAATTTTAAATAAAGGAAAATTATTTATGAAATCATATGATGTGATCATTATCGGTGGCGGCGGGGCAGGTCTGACGGCTGCGTTGTATACTTCGCGTGCTAAATTATCCACACTTCTTTTAGAAAAACTTGTTCCCGGTGGGCAAATTGCTTTGACCGACCTTGTGGAAAATTATCCGGGTTTTCCCGAAGGCGTTACTGGCGGTGAAATTTCTCAACGCATGGAAGATCAAGCCAAACGCTATGGGACCGAAGTGGTTTATCGCGAAGTCAAATCTCTTGCAAAGAAAAACGACGGGTTTGAAGTTGCTACAGAATCTGAGACTTATTCCTGCCGCGCGATTATTTTAGCTGCGGGCGCTTCTTTCAAAACGCTTGGCGTATCCGGAGAGAAAGAACTTACGGGCCGTGGCGTTTCTTATTGCGCAACCTGCGACGGTGCTTTTTTTAAAGGAAAAGAGATTGTGGTTGTCGGCGGGGGAGATTCCGCCATGCAGGAAGGCATTTTTTTGACACGCTTTGCTAATAAAGTCACAGTGATCCATCGCCGTGACAAATTAAGGGCCAGCCCGATTTTGCAGGAACGGGCCAAACAGAATTCGAAAATTAATTTTGTCTGGGACACGGTCATCGACAAAATTAACGGAGACAAAAAGGTCCAGGGGATCATGATTAAAAATTTAAAAAATGAACAGTCTGCTCCTTTTCAGACGGATGGCGTTTTTATTTTTGTCGGCCACGAACCGAATACTCGTTTTCTAAATGGTTTCGTAGAGTTGGATGATCACGGTTATGTAGAAGCTGGGGAATCTCTGGCCACGTCCGTTCCGGGCGTTTTTGCTGCAGGGGAAATACGGGCAGGCGCCATCAAGCAGCTCGTTGCCGCCTGCGGTGAAGGTTGTGAGGCTGCGCTTGCTGCGCAGGCTTTTCTTGAACAGGCATGAGGCTTATCGCTTTTTCGTCTGTTCTTTTTCTGATGTTTGCTGAAATCGGATGCGTAGCCCGTTCAAGTGAGCATATCGGTGCACAAGCGCCGGATTTTACTCTTCCATTAGTTTCTGATCCAAAACAAAAAATAAATCTTACTGAAACCGCCAAAGAGGGGCCTGTTTTACTGGTCTTCTGGGCTTCCTGGTGCCCCACATGCGTTGAAGAAATCCCCGAAGTGAATCATGTCTATCAGGAATGGTCTCCTAAGGGACTCAAAATCCTCGGAGTCAATGTCCAGGAACCGCAGAACGATGTTTTGCAATTCATGAAAGCCCAGCCGATTGATTATCCGGTGGTGCTTGACGAAGAAGGCGATGTCGCCGACAAGTTTGGTTTAGTGGGCCTTCCTTCTGCAGTTGTCCTTGCCAAAGGCGGCGAAATTATTTATTATGGCTTCTCGCTTCCCCGGAATCTTTCAGAGCTTCTTAATCAAAGGAGATCGCAAACAAGATGAACCCTGAAAAAGATAAAGAATTTCAGCAAAACATGAACCACCTTGTAAAATTGCTTAAAAAAATTATCGGGCACCTGCCTTCGCAAGGTCCTTTTTCCTCGGTTCCAGGCGAAAAAGATTCCAGCATCAACTTAAACCTTTGTTTCTTTACTTTTCTGCCTATCGGGCCTGAAGACTTGGATGAGCTTGAAGAAATCTACGATCAGTATTTTTTCGATGACAAACCTGAAGAGTTTTCAAGCGAATTGACCCCGTCGGACCTCGACTTTTTGCGGGCCAACGGAATTCAGTTTTAAAACCAACTTTTAAGAAAGTATCCGTGTCGCGCCGTATTTTTTTTCTCTTTTCTATTATATTCTTCGCCCTCTTTTTTTCTTTTCAGGCATTTGCTTTAGATAAACCTTTCGACCATAGCACTTGGGACCAATTCCTAAAGCAATTCGTCAATGAAAAAGGAGAAGTTAATTACCGGGCCGTTCATCAAGACTCGAAACTTCTTAACGAATATTTCAGCCAGCTTGAAAAAATAGACGGCATTGATTTTGAAAATTGGCCGCGCGAAGAAAAGCTCGCGCTTTGGATCAATGCTTATAATGCCGGCGTCATCAAAGCGATTGCGCAGGCTTATCCCATCAAAAGTATTCAGCAAATTCCGGGGATATGGGACCAACAATTCATACGGGTCGGGCTGCTGTCGTATAGCCTGAACGGTATTCACCATCGCCAGTTGATCGGGGTTTTTCACGATGAAAAAATTCATGCGGCCCTTGCCTGTGGGGGCAAAAGTTGCCCGAGATTGATCGGCGAGGCCTATACGGGCCCCCGTGTCGAAGGGCAGCTTTTTGTTGCCGTCAAAAGATTTATAAGCGATCCGGAATTCAACAAGATCAAAACAGGCGATAGCAAAGTCTGGCTTTCGAAAATTTTCAAATGGTACGGGAGTGATTTTAAGCTGGATTTCGGCGCGGATGAAAATGACCGGGGTATTACCGGCGAGGAATACGCGGTCCTTTCTTTTTTTAATCACTATTTGGAAGATGCGGAAAAGATCCAGTATCTGCAAGAGGCTCGTTATAAAATTAAATACCTTCCCTTTGATTGGGACTTGAACGATTGGCATGGTCCTGAAAAATCGGTCACGTCTACATTGCCCGTATTAAATAAAAAATAAAATGCCTTCTGCAATATCGAAATTGCGAGTTGCCTGCCTCCAGGTCAATGCCGGTGCCGACTGGGAAAAGAATTTAGAAAAAACAGAGAAGCTCGCCCTGCAAGCCTTGAAATATCGTCCCCATGTGATTTCCTTGCCGGAAAATTTTTATTGGCGGGGAAGTGCGGCCAAGATGGGTTTTTTATCGCGTGAGGTTACACCCAGACTTATTCTGGCATTTAAAGAGTTGGCGCGGAAGCATCGCGTCGCTGTCTTGTTAGGAAGCTTGTTCGAACCTTCTTCCCAAAAGAACAAATACTACAACACATCCGTTTTGATTTCGGAAAAGGGGAGCATTGCTGCCCGATACCGGAAAATGCATTTGTTTGACGTCCGGCTTAACAAGGTCAATATCTGTGAATCAAAATATTTTGTTCCGGGCGAAAAGGTCGTGACCGGGAAAATCTGGAATGTGCCTGTCGGTCTCAGCATTTGTTACGACCTTAGGTTCCCTGAACTTTTTAGGCAAATGGCAAAACGCGGCGCCAGGATTTTTTTTCTTCCTTCGAACTTTACAAAAACGACGGGTCAGGCCCATTGGGAAATATTATTGCGTGCCCGGGCCATTGAGAATTTGGCTTTTGTCGTGGCTCCTGCGCAGGTTGGTACGCATCCCTCAACTGGCATTGAAAGTTTTGGTCATAGTATGATTGTTGACCCTTGGGGAAAAGTTTTGTGTCGTGCAAGTGGGGACCGGGAGCAAATTGTGATGGCTGAGTTGGATTTGAGCTCACAAAAGGCAGTGCAAAAAAATTTACCAGTTTTGCAGCATCGCCGGCTTGACTAGCTTATTTATCATCATAACTCATTTTGCTGTAATGGTTTATGAAAATAATTGACAGATTGTGCCCCTGCCCGTACAATACCTCTTCTTTCGACCCCTGAAATTTATATCTCAGGATTTTATAAGCGGATTGAAACGCGATGTTTCGTCCATAGGAGAATTGTGATGTCTCAGTACGCTATTATTGAAACCGGTTCCAAGCAATACCGGGTTGAACCCAAAGACCTTATCGAAGTTGAAAAGCTTGAGGTCGTAGCGGGTCAAAAAGAAATTGCATTAGATAAAGTTTTATTCATCCACGATGGCAAGCAGCTTCATGTCGGCACTCCGATCCTGAAAGGCGCTTCCGTGCTTTGCGATTATGTGGGCAACATCAGGTCCAAGAAAGTTATTTCTTTCCGGTTCCGCCGTCGCAAAAATTCCAGACGTAAAAAAGGGCACAGGCAAACCCTTACCCAATTGCTTGTTAAAGAAATCAAAGTCGGAAACTAAGAGGTCCAGTCATGGCACATACAAAAAGTCAGGGTAGTACAACCAATGGGCGCGATTCAAATTCCAAGCGCTTGGGCGTGAAGGTTTACGGCGGCCAGTTTGTTCGCGCCGGAGGCATTATCGTTCGTCAAAGAGGAAGTAGTTTCCGTCCCGGTTTTTATGTGGGCAGGGGAAATGATTTCACTCTTTTCGCTAAACGTGACGGTATTGTGGAATTCAGAACAAACCGAACAGTCCACGTCATCCCATCGAATTAAATCTTTTCTTAAAAGGGGTCTGGTCCTTAAACGCGGCCGGACCCCTTTTCCTTTTCTCATCCTATGTTTGTTGATCGAGTTCATCTATTAGTGCAGGCCGGCAACGGCGGAAATGGCTGTGAAAGCTTTACTCCGCGGACCGACAAGAAGATTGTGTCCAATGGCGGTGACGGCGGCAACGGCGGTAATATCATTTTTCGTTCTGCTATCCAGGCCCCGGGGCTTGGCAGTTTCCGTTTGAAACAACATTTGATTGGCGACCATGGCGGGCATGGCGGCAGTAGCCGCAAGCGCGGAAAAAACGGTGAAGATTTAATTATCGAAGTGCCGGTTGGAACGCGCATCTATGATCGCCAAAGACAATTTCTGATTCGTCATTTGCTTCAAGTTGGCGATGAAGTGATTGTTTCAAAAGGCGGTCACGGCGGCGCTGGAAATCACAGAGGTAAACAGGCCGAGCGCGGCGAGCAGGGAACAAAGCTCGAATTGGAATTAAACCTTTTGATTGCAGCCGACATTTTCTTGCTCGGAATTCCGAATGCGGGTAAATCAAAACTGCTTAATTTGCTTACGGGTTCCCATGCCAAGGAAGGCGATTATGCTTTCACGACTCGCTCTCCTGAAATGGGTGTCTGGTCTCCTCCGGCCATGGACGAAGAAAAAATCAGGCTTTGCGAATTACCCTCTCTTTACGACGCGTCCCACGATGGCAGAGGTCTTGGAACAGATTTCCTGAAACATCTGGAAGGCGCGCCAATGATTCTTTTCATGTTGGACCCTTTATCTAAATTTTCCGAATCCCTTTCGGACGGTTTTTCCATTTTGAAAAAAGAGCTGGAAAAATACGATAAAAATTTTGGTAAAATACCCGTTGTTGTGGCCGTCAATAAAATGGACCTTCCTGAAGCCAAAGAAAAAGTAAAAAAACAAAAGTTTAGGCCCAAGGCCCCCGTCTTTTTTATTTCTGCCCTGACGGGAGAGGGCATGGACAAGTTGGAGAGTTATTTGAAAGAGGCCGTTTACTCGCGCGCGGAAAAAAAATGAGAGATTTTTTAAAACAAACAAAACGTCTCGTGATCAAAGCAGGGACAAGCATTCTGACTTCCTCAAGCGGGCATATTGCCGAAAGTCATTTGGAGAAATTGGGCAGTCAGATTGTGGACCTTTTAAAAAACAAAAGGGAAACCGTGCTGGTGAGTTCCGGCGCGATTGCTTTCGGCATGCAATCCATTGAACTGACGGAAAGACCGAAAGAAATGCCGCGTTTGCAGGCCTGCGCCGCAATCGGCCAGGGCAAGCTCATGCGGGCCTATGAAGAATATTTTTCTAAAAAAGGCATTCACACTGCCCAAATTCTTTTGACACGGGACGGCCTTGAAAAAAGAGACCGTTTTTTGGCGGCGAGGAACACGTTTCGCGAATTGTTTCGCATGAAAGTCCTGCCCGTTGTGAATGAAAACGATACCGTGGCGACTGAAGAAATTGCATTTGGGGACAATGATATTTTGTCCGTTCAAGTCGCGCACCTTACTCAGGCTGATCTCCTTATTATTTTGTCGGATGTGGACGGGTTTTATCTGAAAGACGGGTCTCGTATCCGTGAAGTTGCCTCTGAATCTGAAATTGATAATGAGCTCGTTCGCCATCTTAAAGATACCCGCAAGCAAAAGACAGTAGGCGGGATGAGGGCCAAACTTAAAGCCGCGCGCATTGCCATGCGGCTTGGTGTGCCTCTCATGATTGTGAATGGGCACGAACCTTCTGTCATACAAAAAGCGCTCGCGGGTGAAGATGTGGGGACTCTTTTTCTGGCGGCGGATTCCAAAAAAAATGCGCGGGAAAAATGGATTGCGTTTTCTGCGGCACGAAAAGGCGGCCTTGTTTTGGATGCCGGAGCGTTCGAAGCGTTGAAGGCGAAAAAAAGAAGCCTCTTACCAAGCGGCATCGTCAAGGTTCGGAGCGATTTTAAACGCGGCGATATTGTTGAGCTTGAAACGCTTGATGGGAAAGTTTTCGGCCGTGGGCTTGTGCGCTATTCCAGCCGTGAACTTGAAAAAATTGCTGGAAAAAAGAGTCATGAAATACAAGGTGTTTTAGGTTATAAATATCAAGACGAAGCGATTCACCGCAATGATTTGGTGATCTGGAGTTAATATGAAGACCCGCAAAAACTGGGAACCTCAAATCCTTTCCATGTTGAAGGCCACGCGAAAAGCCTCTGTGGAGACGGGACAATTTTCCTCAAAATTGAAAAGCAAAGTCTTGAACGATGTTGCCGACTGCCTCGAACGCGAAGAAAAAAAACTCTTAAAAGAAAATCAGAAAGATTTAAAAGCGGCAAAGGTCAATGGTCTCACTTCGGCCATGATCGACAGGCTGACGCTGACTCAGGCGCGTGTTCATGACATGGCGGAAGGCGTCAGGACCGTGGCTAAGCTACCGGATCCAGTGGGCAAAGTGGTATTAAAATGGAAGCGTCCGAACGGCCTTGTGATTTCACGTGTCACAGTTCCGCTTGGCGTGATCCTCATTATTTATGAATCACGTCCTAATGTTACGGTGGAATGCGCATCGCTTTGTTTTAAAAGTGGCAATGCCGTGATTCTTCGCGGTGGCCGCGAAGCTTTTTATTCTAACCATGCGCTCGTTTCAGTTTTTGAAAAGACGCTTGTGAAGCATAAGCTCCCTAAGGCCTGCGTCAGTTTTGTAAGGACCACGGACCGCGATGCCGTTGATCTTCTTTTGAAACGCGATCAAGATATTCATTTGGTCATTCCCCGCGGCGGCGAAGCGCTTATTCGTAAAGTTGCGGAAACTTCAAGAATTCCCGTGATCAAACATTATCAGGGGATTTGCCATGTCTACGTTGATCAGCGGGCGAACCTCGAAAAGGCCCTTTCAATTGCTTACAATGCAAAGATGCAGCGGCCTGGTGTTTGTAATGCAATGGAAACTTTATTGGTCCATAAAAAAGTTGCTGGAAATTTTTTGTCGAAGTTGGGTAAGAAGCTGGAAGGGCAGTGCGAGGTCCGCATTGATTCTCTTGGAAGAAAGTTTCTGCCTTGGGCAAAACTCGCCAAGGCCTCGGATTACGGGAAAGAATTTTTGGATAAAATTTTGGCGGTAAAAGTAGTGCCGGACCTTGAAAGCGCGATCAAGCATATTCAGACTTACGGCTCGGCACATACCGACGCGATTGTGACGGAAGATCGTGCGGCCGCGCAGATTTTTAAAGACAGGGTGGATTCTTCTTCTGTGATGGTGAATGCCTCTACGCGGTTTTCGGATGGTTTTCAATACGGCTTTGGCGCGGAAATCGGTATTTCGACCGATAAGATACATGCCCGCGGGCCTATGGGGCTTGAAGGGCTGACATCCTATAAATATATCGTAGAAGGTAACGGGCAAATTCGAACATAGCGCTTGTTAGTCGCTCTTAAACTAAGAGTACCTAACAAAAGTACCCCATGAACGCGACGCGAAGGATTTTGGAAACGGGACAAGGAACGAGAAGGATGAGCGTATCAAGGCTTGATACGCCTACGACGAGTGACGCAGTATCCGGGCCAAAAGCCACGCGTCCCTTCGGGTTGCGGCGGCAGCCGGCCGGCTGCTTTTTTTGGGCTCCCCGGCGTATAAGGTTTTATATGCCGTCGTCGTCCTGCCGCGCATTCAGCTGGCTTGCGCACGCAACGCATTTCATGCGGTATTTTTGTTAGGTACTCTAAATGAAAATCGGAATTTTCGGCGGAACTTTTGATCCCATTCATCAGGGCCATCTGGCCCTGGCCCGCGCCGCCCAAAAACAGTTCGGTCTCCAAAAAATTCTTTTTGTGCCAGCCTTGATTCCTCCCCATAAATCTTCGCGTCGTGATTTAACGCCCGCGCCATATCGCTACCGGATGGTTGAAATAGCCATCCGTAATGAGCCGAATTTCGAAATTTCAGATGTGGAATTCAACCGGCCGGAAGTTTCGTATACTGTGGAGACACTTCGCGATCTTAAAAAAAAGTATCCTGACGACGAGCTTTTTTTGATTGTGGGCGCGGATTCTCTTGCAGAAATGCACAAATGGCGGGAACCTGACGAGATCCAGAGATTGGCGGGTGTTTTGGTTGCCCGGCGTTCTGGGGTTGATATTGCTGCGGCGTCTCAAATACCGTCGCAAGGGGGCGTGGAGTGGCCCGTACAATGGATCGAGATGAAAGACTGTCCGCTTTCTTCTTCGCAGATCAGAGAAATGTTTTTCCGTGCTGAGGCTTTGTCTGGAGACATCCTGCCGGAAGGCGTCGAGGATTACATTCTTAAAATGAAACTTTACGAGAAAGCTAAGCCGTGCACCTCCTCTTGAACTTTGGCATTCTTTTAATTTTATTTGTTCTTTCCGGTTTTTTTTCAGCCGCGGAGACCGCGCTTTTTTCTTTGTCTAAACTTGAAAAGAGGCGGTTGACCGACAGGCACCCGCATTTAATCAAGTTGGTTTCAGACCATCTGGACCATCCTCGCCGCACCCTGGTCACCATTTTGATCGGTAATCTGTTGGTGACCACGCTTGCAACTTCTATGACAACTTTGATCACGCTCCATTTTTTGGGGCCGCATTTTTTGACTCCGGCCCTGGTGCTTTTTACACTGGCTTTGATTTTTTTCGGAGAGATCATACCCAAGACCCTGGCGGTACGTAAAAATGAAACCGTTGCAGCGGTTTGCGCAATACCCCTGCGGGTTTTTTCAGCGCTTTTTTATCCTTTTCGCTGGTGCGTGAGGTTGATCACGGATTGGATATTAAAATTCCTCCTCCCTGACAGAAAAGAACATTCCGACCAGATTTCAGAAGAAGAATTGAAGACGTTGATTAAAATTGGTGAAGAGGAGGGTGTTTTGGACAGGGATGAACGGCATATGCTACAAAAGGTCCTGGAGCTTGGAGAGCGGCCGGTCAAAGATATCATGACACCGCGTATCGATTTGGCAGCCATCAATATCGAAGACCCGCGTGAAAAACAGATCGAACTTCTTCGTAAATATCATTTTGCTTATTTTCCCGTTTACCAAAACACCATCGACAATATGCTTGGAGTGGTTTCTGTGCAGGAATTTATGCTGAATGCTAATCTGCCGATTTCTAATTTATTAAAACAACCGTTTTTTATTCCGGAGCTGAAGCCTATCGATGATCTGCTGGCTGTTTTCAAAAACAAAAATCAAAGCTTCGCCGTATGTGTTGATGAATACGGCGGGACGGCCGGCATTGTGACACTAGAAGACATTCTCGAAGAAGTCTTTGGAGAATTTTATGATGAATACGCTAAGGTGGAAAATCCCATCCGTTCACTTGGTAATGGCGAGTATATTGTCGAAGCCAAAATTCCATTGGCTGATTTTAATGAATATTTTTCTTTTAAACTCGAGGCGCAGGATGCCAGCACGCTTGGTGGTTTTGTTCTTGAGAAAATGGGAGAAGTCCCTGAAAAAGGAAAAATTTTACAGGTCCCTGAATGTGAGATCCGCATTCATGACGTGATTCGCCAGCGGAGAATACGTAGCGTGATCGTGAGGCCTAAAAAATGATCGCCTCGATCATTATTTTTCTTTTTTGTCTTTTGCTTTCCGCCTTTTTTTCCGGTTCTGAAATGGCGTTTGTTTCGGCCAATCGCCTGAAATTAAGACAGATGGCGGACGCGGGCAATAATGGCGCCCGGAAGGCGATGGAGTTACAAAAAATTCCGCAACGTTTTCTGACCGGGGTTTTGATTGGTAACAGCATTGTCAATATTGTGGCCACGGCCATTGTGACTTATTGGCTTGAAGAAAGTTTTGGAGTCGAAAATGAATGGCTCGTCACGGCCGTGCTAGCGCCGATTCTAATCGTTTTCGGGGAAACAGTCCCAAAAGACTATTGCCGCTTGCGTTCCCAACAGGTCTTGATTCAGTTTTCAGGTTTGCTCGATTTTTTGCTTAAATGTTTTCACTGGCCGATTGAATGGATCTTGAAAGGGGTCGATCTTTTTTTTGGGCTGCTCGGAACACAACTCCATAAAAGTATCTTTGTTTCGGAAAGAGAATTCCGCATGCTCATTGAAGAAACGGCCAAGCACGGGGTGCTTGATCATCATGAAAAGAAATTGATCGACACGATACTGGATTTTGAATCCATTGACGTTGAATCTGTCATGATTCCCGTCGATAAGTCGGCCAAGGTCGAAATTTCAGCCACGATCCGCGAAGCTAAAGAAGTCGCGCGCCGAACGCATTCGCCCATGATTTTGGTTTATGAAGAAATCCCGACCTTGATCGTGGGCATGATTTATGTTTTTGATATCCTCTTTGAGGAAAGCGAAGGGCAGGGGTTGAAAAAATATCTCCGATCGCCAATATTCCTTTTGAGAAATACTTCTATTGAGAAAGCCTTTTTAACTTTACAGGAAAAAAGGCAATCTTTTGCCGTGGTCACGGACCGCTTCGGCGAAGTGATCGGCGTGGTCGCCATCGAAAAACTTTTTGCTTTGGGGTAAGGAATGACTCTTTTTTCGAAATTTTCAAAAGTTGGATTTTTAATTGTTGTCAGCCTGCTTTTTTGCCAGTTTGCCCAAGCAGAGTATTCAGATGAGATTGGTGCGCCTGCCGACGAAATCTGGACGGCTGCTCATGAGGCCCTGAAATCTTACGGTTTTAGGAAGGAAGATAAAAAAAACTGGGAAATGGAAACTCGATGGACAGAAGACCGGGTCAAACGCTCGGGAGGACTGCTGAAAAAATTTGCCTCACAAGTCTATGAGCGTCGCTACCGCATGAAAATTCATCTCCTCAGGAAGGGGGACGTGACTTATTTGAGCGTTAGAGGTGTTTTTGAAATAAAGCCCATGCATACCGGCATTGCAATTTCCTGGCAGAAGGTCAGGGCGCAAACTCCGGATTATCAGATGGAACAAGATTTTTTTATGAAGATTTTAAGGCAATTGGAAACCAACAAGATGCATCAAGGATAAGCTTAAAGCTTTAGAAAGTGTCGGTCGTTATTTATTGATAATCAAAGGAGGTAAAAGTTTGCGGGTTATCGCCGTTGCCAATCAGAAAGGCGGATGCGGCAAAACGACCACAAGCATCAACTTTGCAGCCAGCCTGGCCTTTTTACAAAAAAAGGTCCTCTTGATTGATTTAGATCCCCAAGGCCACTCTACGTGCGGGTTGGGAGTCGAAGTCGGTAAAGATTCCAATACTCTTTATGATTTGCTTACACCTAAACGCGAATCCCTCTCCCCAATTTTCAATTTTTTCCATGAAATAGAAGAAAACCTTTTTCTTATTCCTACCCACGGGAATTTAAGTTTAATCGAAGAGGAGCTTGCGGGCTTTTCAGACCGCGAAAAACAGCTTAAAGACCTTCTTGAAAAAATTGAACTTGGAGGCAGAAATTTTGATTATGTGGTTCTCGATTGCCCGCCTAATTTAGGCGTTTTGACTTTTAATGCCTTGGAAGCTGCGGATGAAATCATTATTCCTATTGAACCGTCTTTTTTTTCATTGCATGGCCTGGCCAAGATTTCAGAGACCCTGGCCCAAGTCAATCAGCATCGTAACCAAGCAATCGAGATTCACGCTCTTCTGACATTATTTGATTCCCGGACCCATTTTGCACAAGAAGTCTATGAGGAAGTCAAAATTCATTTTGATGAAAAACTCTTCAAAGCCATTATTCATGAGGATGTTTTATTGAAAGAGGCTGCAGGCTCGGGGCAAAGCATTGTTCAATACGACCAAGATTCCCAGGCTTTCCGCGACTATTTCAATTTGGCCATAGAATATTTGGAGAGGCAATTGGACAGGATGTTGCCTCCGCAAAAACTCGGCTGGGACCGGGTTGTGGAAAATCATTTTGGCCCGCGCAGAGTTTTGGGTGGCGTGCTGTTCCAGGCTTTGAGTCGAAACGCCAGATGGGTGGAAATTGCCGGAGATTTTAATAATTGGGTGCCTGAACCCTTGGCTCGTCGCACAGACGAAGGCTTGTGGCAGAAAATCATTCCGATTTCCAACGGCAAATACCGGTATAAATTTATTGTCGATGGGGAATGGCAAATCGATCCTTTTCAACCGCATCAGCAATTAAATGCATATGGAACCATGGATTCTTTTTTGGAGATTGCTTAATGGCCCTTGAATCACGCAAATTAAAACGCGGCCTCAAAGATATTTCTCCGCTCTTTGGAGAAGAAAACCAGAGCCTGTCGCTCTTACCCAAAGTAAAAGGCATTTTGTGCTGCGGTATTTTTGATTCTTCTTCCGATCAAGCGTTATCGTTGCATATGCGTTTTTCTGCCAAGATCGAACGGTTGGGAATGCAGAGTTCGGTCATCTCTTTGAATCATGAAGAAACGGAAGCTGACAAGAATAAACGGGTCTTCAGCGCGCCGTTTCAGGGAACAAAACCATTCA
>OBEQ010372680.1_pt1 | contig 14180 bp, 11 predicted proteins | sample 1670901 | NCBI WGS metagenome assembly OBEQ01 (sample SAMEA104232315, study PRJEB22302) | groundwater metagenome | biome: forest; feature: aquifer; material: groundwater | place: USA | collected 2011-08-07 | depth 5.4 m
GCCGTGGTCGGGCTGGGAGCGGCCGCCTTTTTGGCCTGGTACAGCGCCGACGCATTTCGCGCGCGCCCGGCGGCGACGTTGCTTCTTTTCACCGGTATCGGCCTCACGGTGTGGACGCTCGTGCAAGCCCTGCCCATGCCAAGGTCCATGCTGGGGACCGTGGCGCCTGCGAACGCCGACGTATGGTCGCGCGCGCTCTCGCCTTTCAAAGAGGCAGGTCCGGCGTGGGCGCCCATTTCGCTCGACCCGACGTCCACGCGCGTGCAGGTGTTGCGCGGGGTCGCCTACCTCTTGGCGTTCCTCACGGCGCTCAGAATTGCCCACAAGAAGGAGGGGAGCGTGTTCTTGGAGCGCGCGCTCGTCGCCAGCGTCGTCGTCATGGCGCTCGCCGCGCTGCTCCACCCGACGTTCGGCGCCACGAAAGTGTTCGGCGTGTATCAGCCCGTCCATGGGTATGCCTACGTGCCCAAGCACGTCGGACCTCTTTTGAACGCGAATCATCTGTCCGGGTACATGACCTTGGGAGTGTGCGTTGCGCTGGGGGTCGTTCTCTCGCCGCGTCCGGGCTCCTCTCGCGCGATTTGCGGTGCGGTCGTTCTCCTGGCGATTGCCACGCAACTGTGGGCCGGATCGCGCGGCGGGACGCTCGCCATGCTCCTCGGGCTCGCCTTGGTGCCGTGCATGACGTGGCTTTCGTCACGCGGCGAGCGGCGTAGGCTCGTTCGCGCGTTCGTTCCCGCCGCCCTTGCTGCTGCCGGCGTGGCCATGTCGGTGCTGGCGTCGTTCGATCACGCTTGGCAGGACCTGGCGAGCGCGGACGTCTCCAAAGCTTCGGTATGGGCGCAGGCCACGCGGCTTCTGCGATCTCATCCTTGGTGGGGTACCGGCCGCGGTGCGTTCGAGTCGGTGTTTCCCGCTGTGCGGACCGGCTCCGGGTACTACGTGTTCACCCACCCGGAAAACATGGCCCTGCAGTGGGGCATCGAGTGGGGGATTCCATGCGCGATCGTCGCGGCGGCGTGCATCGTGGCAGGCCTTCGCCCGAATAGCGTGCTCGCGCGGTCTCGGCCCGCGATTGAAGCGTGGGCGGCCCTCGCGTGCCTCTTCGTGCACAACCTGGTGGACTTCAGCTCCGAAGTCCCCGGCGTCATGATCGCGCTCGTGGTGTGTGCCGCGATGGTCGTTGGGGGAACCGGCGCGGCCGTCTCGACGCGCCGCCAGGCGTGGTCGCAACGCCCCTCCGCTCTGGCCGTGGTCGCGGCAGCCGTGGCTGTTTTGGCCATAATTGTGGCGTATCCGACGGCCGGCGAAGATCTCAACTCGGATCAGGCGGCGCTCCACGAGCAGGCTCTCGATGGGCGAATCTCGCGCGACGCGTTCCGTTCGAGCGCCCGCGCCTCGATGCTTCGGCACCCGGCCGATCCTTACCTCCCCTTCGTCGGCGCCGTTCACGCGGCACGGGCCGGCGAGGAGAGCGTCATGCCGTGGGTGGGGCGCGCGCTCGAGCGATCTCCGGTGTACGGTCGCGCGCATTTGCTTCTGGCGCGCTCTCTCGCCCCACGGGCGGCGCCTCAAGCGCGGCTCGAATACAGGTTGGCTCTCACCGACGAAGCATTTCTCTCGGGTTACGTAATGGCCGAAGCTCCCCGGTTGGTGCAGAGCTTCGAGGACGCGCTCGAGATCACTCCCAAAGGAGCGGCGGGTGTCGACGTGCTCGAAGGCTTGGCGGTGGCCGTGTCCGCGCGCCTTCCGGCCACGCGCGTCCGTCTCGACGCCGAGATCTTGGCGCGCGATCCGAGCGCCATGGGACCGCGTCGTAGGGCGGTGGAAGATGCGCTCCTCGAAATTCGCGATGAAGAGGCTGCGCCGTGGTGCGGCACCGGGTCGACCGTTTGCATCGATCGCGGGCTCACGGCAGTGACGCGCCTGATCGAAGCGCAGCCGAGGGGCTGCTCAGGATACTTTCTGCGAGCGCAGCTCATGGTCGCCAAAGGAGAAGCGCGCCAAGCCATCGACCAGCTCGGCGCGGCAGTGGATCAAGTCGACGATCGCGGCGCCTGCGCCCGGCGCGTCCTGACGCTTTCCATGGAGCTCCACGACGAGGTGCGCACGAACGAAGCCATCGATCGCCTGGCCCGCGCGGGCTGCCCGGAAGACATGAGCTGCGCGGACAACTACGTCTACCTGGCGCACGTCGAAGAATCGCGCGGAAATTTGCGACGCGCGCTGGCCTTGTACAAGAAGGGCTGCGAGGTAGCGCCGGAGCGCGACGACATTCAAGCCGAGCGCGCGCGCGTGGCGTCGGCTCTTGGGCTGCACGTCGAGGCGTTTCAGGTGTACATGCTGCTTGCGCAGCAGAAGCCGGGCGAGCCACGCTGGGGCGCGCTGGCGGCGGCGGAGAAGGCGGCGCTGTCGCGTGCGGTGCCGGAGGTGAAGTAGCGAACGCGCCCTGCTGCATGTGAAGCAGAGTGCGGACTACATGACGTCGCTCGGCTTTCCTGACATCACCTTCAAAACGTGCCCGGGTGGGCACGAGCCAACGGCACAGGAAGCCGCGGATGTCGTGGCGTGGTGGCTTGGGAAATAGCACACGCTGCGCAGGTCACGCGTGGGGCCATGGTGGTGGCTCGGGAATTGGCAGCCTCAGATCTGCCCGCTCCCGGTCATTGGACGCTCCCGCCGCGCGTGGAGTGCTATCCTGAGCATATGCGGCCGCTCACGACCGACATGAAGGAGTGCGGCAAACGCCCGTACTTCCTGTGGGACGAGGACATTTCCATTGGCGAGCTGCGAGCGCAATTGAAGGGGGCGAGTGACTACGAGCGCACGCGCCTCCTTGGAAAAATGCTCCGGGAAGCACGCGACATAGACGTGTGGCACTTCGTGACGCCCGAGGAGGTGGCGACAATGCTTCCCGCTCTCGGTAGGCGCCTTGGGCGCCGACGTGGGTTCTGGGAGTTCTTGATTGATGGCTGGCGAACGGACGGGCTTCTTGCACCTTCGCCATGAGCGATCGAGACAAGGCCGAGCTCTCCGCGTTCCGGAGCCGAAGGAAACGTCACGTTCTGCGTGCTGGAGCGGACGGCGTCGAGCCAAGTCCCGCGTTCCGCGTCGTGTCCACAGTAAATGCCTTCACCACGGAATACACGCGTCCGGAAACGCGCTCGACGACTTGTGCAGCCGCGCTGGTGGAGTCGATCCGCGAGATCGTTTCGTTCATCATGTGTGACAATTCCATCACGGCCGCGAAGATCTGCCCGATCCCCTCCGTCTGGCGCTGCACGGCCGTGGCGATATCGCGTGCCTTGGCGCTGCTTTCGCGGGCGACAGCGGACAATTCGCGCATATTGTTTCCGGAGCTCTGCACCTGACGAAGGCCTTCATCGATCATGCCTGTTACCCTGTTGCTGACCGTGACCGCCCGGTTCTTGCCCGAGTCCAGGCTCACTGTGCCCGCCTTGTCGAGCAGCGCTTGCCCTTCGGGCGAAAGCACGTATTGGATGAACTCCGTCACGCGCGGAGGCTCCTTCGGGGACGCGGCGGTGATGTACAAGGGCACGAAGAGCGGATACGTCCCGGACGCGATCGTGTCGTGGGTGGCTTCGATGCCTTCGAGTGTAAGGCTCTTGAGCTGACGCCGCCTTCGCGCGCTCCCGGCTCCGGTAATTGCAACTCCGTTTTCCTCCCCCTCGAGCGCCTCCTCGACTGCGCGTGTCCCAGCCAGGAGTTTGACCGAGGGCGCATATTCGAGATCCTTGTCGTGGAACACGAGTCTGCGAAGGTTGTAGCCGACGCTCGACAGTTTGCCCGTTCGCTCCAGCGCTACGATCGGCGCGTCTTTGCCGCCGAGGGCTTTCCAGTTGGTAATGGAGCCCGTGTAAATCGCCGCAGCTGAGCCAGCGTCGCGTTGGCGACGGGGTTCTTGACATGGACAACGATCACGAGAGCATCCCACGCCACCGGCACCAGCTTTGCGTCTTGCTCTTCTTTGATGGGCTCGGCGGCTCGGCACGCGCCTCCCATGTCCGCCTTCTTGGAGGAGACGTCACGGATGCCTCGGGTCGCTCCACCCTCTTCCATCGAGATCTTTACGCCGGTTTTCTTTTCGAATTCTCCCGCGATGGGAACCATCACGCTCTGCAGCGGCAGCTCGCATCCAACCCAGCGCAAGCCCTTGTCGGATGCGGCGTCCGGCGCGCCGAGCGCAACCGGCGGCGAACTCTTGGTCGCGGTGCTGTCCTTCGAGCAACCGACGACCGCCAGAACAAGCGCGACGAGAACGGGGGCGAACCGGTTCATGTCCATATCAAATATCAGGTTACAGGCAGCGGGGCGAGGCATTCGCAGACTCCGGGCGCCGCGGACGTGCCATCGGGAACACACTTTGCGTTCCCCCATTCCGTGCTGGGCGAGACACTCACGGTCTACGACGTGCGCATTCGCGATGACGCGGACCGACAGTACGTGGTCCGCGCCTGCGGAGGCGAACGCGACGACGGGCTCTGGGAAGGCTGGCTCGAGTTCCAGTGCGATGATCAGACCGCTCTCCGTACGGATCGCGAGACGACGCAGCCAAATAGGGCCGATCTCGCGTATTGGGCAACGGGCCTTACCGTCGTCTACCTCGAGGGTGCGTTCGAGCGCGCTGCCGCGAATCGTGCGCCCCCGCCACGGCATGTGCGCAAGAGGTCGAGTCTCACACGTTGATTACCTCGCTCAGTTCGGCGGAGAGGCCTGCGCCGAGTCGTTGCCGTCGTCCTCGTGGATGGCCGGCCGGTACCCTTCGCGCTTGTAGTAGTAATAGTGATAGTAATTGTAGTCGCTCCGCTTCAAGTCGACGGCGTTGAGCACCGCACCCACGATCGGAGCGTCGACGTCTGCCAGGGCGCGCAGGCCTTGGCGGCTCAGCGCACGCGTAGTCTTGAACGCACGCACGACGAAGACGGTGCCGTCGACGAGGGTCGAAATGATGGCGGAGTCGGTCACCGCGACCAGCGGCGGGCTATCCAGCACCACGCGATCAAAGCGCTCTGCCAGCTCGTCGAGGAAGCGGCGAAAGCGCTCGGAGTGAAGCACGTCCGCGGGGTTCGGCGGCGTGGGGCCGGCGGGGACGCACCACAGATTGTCGATTTTGGTCGGCTGGGCCACTTCGTCCAGCGCGGCGTCGCCCACCAAAAGGTTGGTCAGGCCGGTATCGCCGACGCGGTCGAAAATGCGATGCAGACGCGGCCTTCGGAGATCGCAGTCCACCACGCATACGCGTTGACCGCCTTGGGCGAGGGAAATGGCGATGCTGCACGCGACCGTGGTTTTCCCCTCGGAAGGCGCCGCGCTCGTGACCAGCAGCTTTCGATAGGGCCGGTCGGGGTTCATGAACATCAAGTTCGTGCGCAGCGTGCGCGCGGCCTCGGCAACGCCGCTCAGCGGACGCTCGTGGACGACGAGCTCGGGTGGGAAATTCACCGTCACGGGGCGTCGTGGGATGGGACGCTTCTTGCCGTTCGGCTTCTCCTCGTCTTCATGCACCTCCGGCAGCAGACCGAGGAACGTGATGCCGAGGCGCTGTTCGACGTCTTCCGGCGACTTGATCGAGCTGTCGAGCTGCTCGCGCGCCAGGGCCAGGCCGATGCCGAGGACCAGACCGAGGATGACGCCAATGCCGAGGTTGGTGGAGACGTTGGGACGAATCGGCCCTTTGGGCTCCTGCGCTGCGTCGACCAGGCGGATGTTGTTGACGTTCATCATCCGCGCCAAGTCCGCTTCCTTCATCTGCTCGAGGAGCGCGCCGTAGAGCTTCTCGTTCTGCGCGCGAAGCCGATCGAGGCGGTGGTACTCGAGCTCTTTCAGGTTCAGCTCGACGGCCTTTTTCTGCGCCCCCAAGTACAGCGCGGCCTCGCCCTGCTCTTGCCGTTCGATGACGGCCAGATCGCGCTGCACCGCGCCCTGAATGTTGCGGATTTCCTCGAACAGATCGCGCTTGGTCTCGGAGATCTTCTCGTCGACCTTGCGCATTTGCGGGTGGTGGTCCCCTTTTCCTTCGGCGGCGAGCTCGCGACGCTCGCGGACCGCGGTTTGGTAAATCACGCGGAGGCCGCTCAAAAAACCGTTCCCCAAGAGCTCCGACGCCGGGACCTGGTCGGGATTGTCCGGGGTCACCTTCGCGAGCTCTCCCGCGCGTGCCAAGAGCTCTTGCTTGCGCGTGCGCGTGTGCGTGAGCGACTGGTCGTACGACTGCATTTCCAGTCGGATCATTTTCGAGACTTCGTCGAGAGAGCTCGAGGGTAGCTCGTTGTCCTTCTTGAACTTGTGGAGCGCGTTCTCGTTCTGCTCGAGCTCGTTCTTGAAGTGGTCCAGCTGGCCGGCGAGCCAAACCACGGCTTCACCCGTTGCGTTGACGCTCTTCTCGAGGTTCTGATTGATGTACGTGCGCGTGATGGCGTCGGCGAGGCGGCGGGCCATCTTCGGGCTCGTGTCCTCGACTTTGATCCACACCAAGCGACTGTTCTTGAGCGGCTCGACGCGCACGCGAGCGCGCAAGATGGCGGACGCGTCTTCGATGGGCATGGGCGCCGTCGGGCGGGAACCTAGGAAGTCCGCGTCGTTCTGCAGCCCGAGATCGCGCACGACGGCCGACATCACGCGCTCACTCGTCATGACTCGGTATTGCGTCTCGTAGTACTCGCGGTTGTCCCAGAACGTGCTCCAGCCGCGCAGTGGATCCGTCTTGTCGGCCATGGGGCGCACGACGTCCGGATCGAACTCGAGCATGGCCCCCGACTCGTAAACCTTGGGGAGGGACTTCGAGTAAAGAAGGCTTACGCCCGCGGCGAGCAGCGCGCATGCGGCTACGATGGGCCAGCGTTTGAGAATGGCCCGTAGAAGCCAGAGCGCTCCCGAGCCGGCCTCCTCCATCGCCGACTTGTTGATCGACGGCTTGGGGTTGATCTTTCGCGCCTGCGACTGAATCTCTGCCCCGCCCTTTGTCATCCTAAGATCTCGCAACGTCGGCATTTTGGTACATTCAGAGCCCCGGGTTCTGCCAGTTGGATGCGATCAAGGCAAGCCGCATTCGGCGGCCCAGGCAAGAAGTGGGTGGAGAGTCATAAATAGGCCAATATACATGTGCTTTTTTCGGAAACTTTGCCGGTGATTCTCGACCCGCAGCACCCGGTGGCGCAGTCGCTCTTGCATCTCACCGCCCGGGACGTGCTCCTTCGCGTCACCGGGAGGCTCAGTAGCGGTGGGGTCGTGGCGCTGCCCGTCAAAGGCGTAGTGACCGCACACACCCTGTACGCAGAGCCGTCGGAGCGACCGATTGCCGATGTCGACCTGCGCGTCGAGCCGAGCGCGGTGACGCGGGCGCGACGCATCGGGCTGGAGGCGGGGTGGAAAATGCTCGCGTACTCGCCGGCGTACTACAACGTGGTCTTCGAGGTAGCCGGCCTCATGGTCGACATCGAGGGGACGGTTGGGCCGCCGGGACTCTGCGCCCTGTCTGTTCGCGAGATGATCGCGCGTGCGGAAACCTCTCGTGATGGGTACCTGATCCCAGAGCTTCATGATCACGCGCTCCTTCTCGTGGTCAATGCATTCAAAGACAAGCTGGTGAGAGCCGCCTCCTGGTCGCTCGAAGATCTCGGGCGCATCGTGCGCTCTTCGGGGTTCACCGTGGATACGTTCGTGCTTCGGGTTTCGCGCGCGAAAGTTGTGGCCCTCGCATGGTTCGTGGCAGATTGGCTTGCTCGAACGCGCGGTGACGAGATGTGGAGCGCCATCAAGGAGCGGCTTTCCGCGCGGCCGCCGCGCCCCCTTTACCTGCGTGCGCTCGCGACGTGCATCGAACGGTCGCCCGATGGCCTGGCCACCAGGATTTTGGCCCGCGTGGCGAGCGACGATGCGTCGCAGTGGACGAGCGCGCTCGCACGCGCGGCGGTCTGGCAAGCGCGCGCTCTCGTCAGGCCGAACTCGGAGTAGGCCTCAGCGCGGATCGGGGTAGTGGTCCTGCGTCTCTTTGTGCCAGCGCTTGAAGAAATCGAGGACCTTCCGATAGTCGTCTCTCGGCCAATCGATGGGCGAAGACTTGTCCGTCTTTTTGCCAATCATGAACAGCACGTCGTTGTCGATGTAGCGGTTCACGTGGGCCATCGAAAAGCCGCTGGTGGCGAAGGCGCCGCGCAGCGTGTTGACGCTGAAGTGCACCGGGTGCGTGTCGAGCGGGTTTTTGCTCAAGAACATGTTGAGCGGTTTTTTGAAGGGCACCAGAATGCGGCTGCCGGTGCCGATGAAAATGTGTCCGCCCGGCTTGAGCAGGTCGTAGGCGCCGTCGAGCATTTGACGTGGTGAACGGCAGCACTCGAGCGTCCACATCATGGTCACGACGTCGAACTTCTTGGCGCGCCCTTCGTCGCTCGCCAGAAATGCGCCGATGGTGCCATTGAAGCTTGCGATGTCGAGCTTCTTCAGCGTGTCGCAATTCTCTTTGGAGGGCTCGATGCCGAACGGCTTTGCGCCGTACTCCTCGCGGCGGATGATGTCGAGAAACACTCCTTCGCCCGCGCCGATGTCGGCCACCGCTTTGCCCTTGAGCCCGATGCTCTGGTGAATGAACTCCGCGCAGAAGAGCAGGCGCGCCTTCATCCACGGAATGTGCGCGGTGTACGGGGTGGGAGCGTCGGGACGGTTGCCGAAGATTTTGTTCGACCAATCGTCGGCGATGGCCTGCTCCGACCGTCGCTCGCGGGCGTGGATGAAGCCGCACCGCTTGCACACGTGAAGGGGTTGGCCCTCCGTGTAGTGGCGAGCCTCTTCGATTTCGGCGGCGTCGTCTCCGCCGCACACGTCGCAGTTGAACTTCTCGGTCGTGCTCATTGCCATCCCTCCCGCGCCATTGCGGTGTGTGTGCCGGCGCTCACGGGGCCCGTTGGCGGCGGCAGAGGATGCCGGAGGACCCACTCGGTCCCACGGCGATCCCAGATTTCCGGATTTCGATGCAGATCGACGATCTTGGTGAATTCGTCGCGCGACAAGCCCAAGTACTCGAGGTTTTCCTCGAAGAACGTGGAAGGAAACTCGGCGTCGTATTTGTGAGCGAGCACGAGCGCCTCGTCGCGCGTCATTTGGTTATTTTGGACCATTCTGCAGGCATCGCGCGTGGCGCGACCGAATCCGAATTTGATGAATTGCATGTAGTAGTAGAGGTTGTCGATCTTGTCATCGAGGCTGTCGAAGTCGGTGAACGTTCCGTCGGTGCGCTTTTTCGGATCGCATCGGAAGTTCATCTTGTCTTTGATGTAGAGGTAGTTCTCGTACATGCTCCATCGGAAAAAGTAGGCAAAATAGAGGGCTTTTACCCCGACTTTTTCGACGTCGCGCAAGTCCGGGTACACGTACGGCGAAAGCTCGTGCGACTCGACTTCGTCGTCAATCCAGTTTCGCGCATCGTCGCCGACCTGGTTTTCGAGCACCTCGGTGAAGTCGCGCACCTTCCGGTGCTCTTCACTGAGGACGCGGCCGCCGTACTCGCTCTCGCCGTGCTCGGCGTAGAAGATGAGTGGGATTTCGTATTTGACGGCAATCTGCACGGGAATGGCATTCACGCCGGAGTCCCAGTGGAGCTTGGGATTGCCGCGCTCGCGGAAGAATCGGCGTGAGATGTGGCGGCTCACGCGCTGGTTGGGGCGAACGAAAATATGGTCGAAGCCGAGCTTGAGCATCTCCTCGCGGTTGTGCACGCCGACTTCGTTGGGCAAAAGAGGCGAGAAGGTGACGAGCAGCGGATTGAGGCCAAACTGGAACTTGAGCTTGTGCGCGATGGCGCTCGAGTCTTTGCCGCCGCTCCAGGGAACGACGCAGTCGTAGACGCCCCGCTTCGGCTTCAGCCTTTTTACGTAGTCGAGAAACTCCTCTTTGCGGGCGCTCCAGTCGATGCCCCCTTCCACCCGGTGCTTCTCCTCGGCGGTGTGGCAAGCGTTACAGACTCCCGCGTTGTCGAAGACGATACGCGGCCTGCTGCTCGGCATGATGCATCGTTTGCAATACATAACCATGGGAGTTTCCTCGGCGCGATCTACGTTCTGACGGGGATGCCCGCCTTCTTGAGGTGCAGCTTGGCGCTGCGAATGCTGCTGTCGGTGAAATGGTGAATGTTCTGCGTGCAGACGGCGGACGCGCCGCCCTGCTCGAAGCCCTCGACGAAGTGGTCCCAGTTGCCGGCGCCGCCGAGGATGAGCGTGGGTACGCTCACCGCGGAGGAAACGAGGCGGCACAGGTCCAAGTCGTATCCTTGAAGCCAACCGTCGTGCTCGATCGAGGTGACCAAGACTTCGCCGGCGCCGAGGGCCTCGCATTTGCGGGCCCACACGTCGGGGCGAAGGCCCGTCGGCTCGGCACCGAAGTGGGAATAGACTTCGTAGCCCGCGTCGGTTTTCTTCACGTCGAGGCCAGCGACGACACACTGCGCGCCGTAGAGCGTCGCGATCTCCGAGATGAGCTCGGGCCTTTGCACGGCGCCGGTGTTGACCACGACTTTGTCGGCTCCGGTGTCCAGAAAGCGCTTTACGTCGTCGACGGAGCGGATTCCGCCGCCGGCGGCGAGAGGAACGAAGCATGTCTTGGCGAAGCGTTCCACGACACGAAAAAAATTGGCCCGTTCCCCCTGACCCGGTCGCGTCACGTCGAGGACCACGATCTCGTCGACCGACCACGCATCGACGAAGTTGAGCGTGTAACGATAATCCGGCCGAAAGAGCTTGGTACGGAAGAGGACTCCGTCGTTGAAGGTGAGCACCGTGATGAGCCGTTTGCGAAGCATGGTCATGCCCTGTCGATGAAGTTTCGGAGCATGGTCAGGCCATGAAACTGGCTTTTTTCGGGGTGAAACTGCACGGCGTAGACGTTGTCCTTTTGCAAGACGCTCACGAACGTTGCCCCGTGCGTGGATTCTGCGGCCACGATTTCCGGGGTTTGTGCGGCGATGGCATAGCTATGGACGAAGTAGAAAAGCGCGTCTTGTGGAATGTCGTGAAAAAGAGGGCACGCCCTCAGCTGATGCACTTCGTTCCATCCCACGTGAGGAACTCGAAAAGAGGGCTCGGGCGGAGCGAGCCTGCGCACGCGCGCGTCGAGCCAGCCGAGGCCATCGTTCATGCCGAACTCGTCGCTGTCGTGCGCGAGGAGCTGCGATCCGAGACAGATGCCGAGAAGAGGCTTTTTGCGCTGGAGGACGATGTCGCGCAAAGGCTCGATGAGGCCTCGCTCGCGCAGGTTGCGCATGCCGTCGCCGAAGGCCCCGACGCCGGGCAAAATGAGCTTGTCCGCCGCTCCCAGCGCGGCTGTCTCGCGCGTGATCACCGCCGTGGCGCCGAGCTTCTCCAGCGCCCCGGCGACGGAGCGTAGATTGCCCAGGCCATAGTCGATGATCGCGATCGTCGGCATCTCAGGAGCTCCGCCTCACCGCTGCGGCGAGCAAGAGCTTGTCCAAGATGTGCGGCGCGTCGGTGCCCACCGCGGCCACGTACGCCGCGCGATGGGCGAGCGTGTACATGCGGTTCATCGACCAGTAAACGAGGCGCTTGGGGCGCAGCCGAAAACGCACGGAGATGCCGCGGATCGACGGCGTCTCGAAGCCCGCGGCGATCAGCACTTGCCGCAGTGAGTGCTCGGTGAAGCCGACCTCGTGCGTAAAATCGAGATAGCGGGCCACTAGGCCGAACAGATTCGCCGAGTTTGGAACCTTGATGAGCGCGGAGCCGCCTTCGACGAGTGAATTTCGAATCGTCTGCAAGAGCGGGACGATCTGCGCTTTGGGCACGTGCTCGAGGACATCGTTCAGGATGATGGCGTTGAAGGTTCGAGGGCGCGCGTTCAAGAATTCGGGCGTGTCGGCGACATGCTCGACGTGTGCGAGCCCGCGATCGTGACACCTCGTGACCTGCTCACGGCTTCGGTCGATTCCCTCCGCGCGCGAGAAACCGTGCTCCCGCAAGAAGTCCAAAAACTCGCCGCCGCCGCAGCCGAGATCCAGAAGGCGCGCGCCCAAGTCCGCCGGCAGGTAGGGGAGGTATTCGCCATATGCTTCGCCCACGGCGGCGCGGTCGGTGTCGCCGAAACCGGCCGTGCGATACACCTCGTAAACGCGATCGACGCTCATGGTCAGTAGGGTAGCGGCATGTGGCCGCGGTCTGTGGGACCGAGATCGATGTTGGCGGCCTCGGCCGACAGATCGATCACTTCCAGGGTTCCCCGCGCGGTCGCAGAGCGGACGATCGCGGGATCGAGCTGCGAACGCTTCCAGCGGTCGACGGCGTATTTACGGGTCTTGAGATAGAGGAGATAGCGCTCGAGGTGTTTGTCGCGGCGACCGTAGGTGATGAACACCGCCATTCGATCCGAGGGCGAAGCGACGGGAAGGGGCCGGAAAATGAGCGGTAAACGGTAAGTTGTGTCGACCAGTTTGGAGAGCACTCGAATCGGAAAGAAAAAGCGCGGAAAGAGGCGCAGTCGTGCCGCGAAACCGGAATGGGTCGTGCGCAAGGACCAGCAGATGAGATCGCCGGGGATGCTCTCGACCGCGATCGGCCGGCCTCCGCTCAAGTTTGGAATGTTGTGCGAGCCGTCGCGAAGGGCGAGGCCGCCGCTGTAGTTGGTGTGATCCTGCAAGTAGATGCCGACGCGGACGAGCGAGTAGTTGCCCAGAGTCCAATCGGGGCCATTTTCGTCGAGCCTGTCCGCACAATCCTTGTGAAATTGCAAACCGCCGGGCTCAAGTCCCGCGTTTGCGACGGAGTCGCCGAAGTACACCGGTGTGCCGCCCAGAATGCGCGTCACCGTGGCGAGAATGCGCTCGTCGTAAATGATTGGATGAAGATAGGGATTCGAGAGAAGATCTCCGGTCAGCTTTTCGGCCTGCGATTTTTTGATCTTGTCGCGCCACGAATCGAGCTCACGGCGGCTGAAGATGCCTTCTTCTCTGACCCAGCCGTGGGATTCAAACTCAGTTCGCACATCGCGCGCGTTCTCGATGAGACTCATGCCGACCCTCGAGTGTTGGTGGTGATGCCGGTGTCGCATACTCGATCGAACCGATCAACGTTTGGCCACCATACATCGGCCAGATCGCGCGGCTCTCCCGATGGACCGAACAGGCGGTGTCGTAGGTCTTTCTCCGGCAAAAGGGCCGAAGGCCCCAACGGGGCGAGCGAATCGGCACAATGGCGGAGAGCGTTCGCGAGCTCTACCCCGTCGGAGAAGCGGCGCGTCTTGTCGAAGAGCGCGCACACGGAGGTGTCGTTGAGCGGAACGTCGTGCAAGAGGACGGGCACCGGGTGGCACAAGGCCTCCGTGATGGTGCTGGAGAGCGAGGTGAGGACGATGTCCGTCCAATCGAGATCTTGCTGCAAAACGCCCCGTTCGAGCGAGACGGAGTCGACTAGCCCTTTGCGCTCTACCAGGTGACGGGTCACGTACTCGCGGTTGTCCCAGGGGTGCGGGCGCCAGCGGATTTCGAGCGGGCGTCCGTAGAGGGTCTTGGCCTGTGCGAGTGTGTCGAAGAATGCGTATTGGTACCCCTCGAGAGGGAGAGCACCGTTGGTTCGACCATCGATGAGATAGCTCGTGAGCGCGAGGACACGGAGCGGGCGCGCGGCCGTCCAGGTGGGCGCGGGACGGCGCGAGGGCACGAGGCGCGGCATGAAGCCGCCGATGGTGCGTTCGTGATGCTTGAAATATTCGGACAGGTAACGCGTCTCCGAGACGCTCCAGAGGACTTTGACGCTGCTGTTGGTCCTCTCGTGCATCACCATCACGGGCTCGAAGATCGCGCCGTGCGCGAGATCGTACGTCGTGTAGCCGTCGCTTCGAGTCACCAGATCCGGAACGGCGTGGCCGGCGAAGCTCGCATGTGCCCAGACGATCGGCGTTCGTGTCTGCGGGCGCGCGCGTTCGAGAAACGAGCGCGTTGCTGCCCGGGCCTCTGCTGCGCGAAGGCGATCGAGCGTCGCCAGGCGCAAGACGGGCGCGATGCGCCAGGTCAGTCGAATCGGCAGCGGCCCCAGCTCGAGGGTGTCCCCCATGCGGACGACGCGCGAGATGACGCGCGGGCTGTGGCGCAAGAAATCTACGAAAATACGGCCTAGATCCACCACGCTTTCGACGGACGTGCATTGATCGAGCGCGGCGATGCA
>OBEQ010449749.1_pt1 | contig 14180 bp, 17 predicted proteins | sample 1670901 | NCBI WGS metagenome assembly OBEQ01 (sample SAMEA104232315, study PRJEB22302) | groundwater metagenome | biome: forest; feature: aquifer; material: groundwater | place: USA | collected 2011-08-07 | depth 5.4 m
GCATTGTTATGTTAAAAAATCGGAATATAAGACAAAACTAGAACAAAATCAGATTGCGGAAGATATTAAAAAGGTGAAAGTGATATATAGAAATAAAAAGTATAAATTAGTCGATGGCTGAAATTATTAAAATGTTTTATGTTTATTTAATTAGAAGCACTATTGATAATAGTCTCTATATAGGGCAGTCTGAAAATATAGAAGAGCGATTAAATAGGCATAATGCTGGATTTGTAGCTAGTACTAAAAATAAGAGACCATGGGTACTTGTCGGATTTGAGGAATATCCAACTAGGGAACTTGCAAGATGGAGAGAGTATAAATTAAAGAAAAATGCTGGTGAGAAAAAGAAATTTATTAATAAGCTTATGTCCTCGTAGTTCAGTGGAAGAACGCTTCCCTCCGAAGGAAGAGGCCAGAGGTTCGAATCCTCTCGAGGACACTATAAGCCCTCTCTCCGAGCCGTTGGCTCTATGAGCCGGAGGCCGAAGGCTGGGATTGTGGTTCGATTCCACATGGGGACACATGTTTAAATTTCTGTTTAATTTATTTTTCATAAGCTTCCTGCTGAATTTCACCTGGGAAATCTCCCAGATGGGATTTTATAGTACGCTCGGGATGGGCGATGTTTCTGATTATTGGAATTTCGTCCGGATTCATTGGGAAGTTTCTTTAAAAGACGCTTTTATGGTTGTGCTGGTTTATCTGGTAATCGGCGCACTTTTAAGGAATTGTCTCCCTATGGGAGATGTCCCGAAGAGACAGCATTGGGCATTATCATTTAATCGAGGCTGGATTATATTGTTAGTTGTCTTGCCGCTCTGGCAAGCTGTTGTTGAATACTACTCTGTCTATACTTATGGAAGATGGGGCTATGCGGAATCCATGCCGCTTGTATTCGGAATCGGACTGTTGCCGGTTCTGCAAATGCTTATTCTGCCAAGCGTGGCGATTTTTTTGTCACGCCACTTGCTACCGGCACAGACTTCAGTTAGTTTATAGTTAGTTTTCTTTGATAGCTGGAGAGCGAAATGAAAATCTTGAAGAGATTTGCTCTGGCGATGCTTTCTTGTTTTGTATTGGGATTTGGATATCTTTTCTACAAGCACGGTCATGGTTTGATTTTCTTGTGGGATTTTCCTAAACCAACTAAGATTGACGCGGAAATTACCAAATACAATCCTGATAAATTTGGGACTCGGATTGGGGCGGGTTATGCAAAAAGGGATATAACTCCGGGACTTTTTTCTTGGGTGGCCGGATTTATGCCGCCGCATCCTGCGCTGGCCATTAATGATCGGCTTTGGGTGAAGAGTCTGGCGCTTCGGGATAAAAATGGCGAAATTGCCGTTTTTGTTTCCTGTGATCTGATTGGGCTTCTACCCGATGAGGTGGATAAAGTTTTTTCTCTATTGAAAAATGTTCCCCGGGAAAGAGTTTTCATAACTTCGACCCATACGCATTCCGGTCCGGATACAATCGGACTTTGGGGATGGAAAAACAGGAAATATATGGAACGGCTGCGCAAATTAATCGCCGAAGCGGTTAATGAATCAGTCGCAAAAATCGGCAAAGCATCTATCCGTTTCGGAAAAAGCGAATTCTCCGGTTCCGTGGATGGAAGAGACGAAAATCCTCCAGATCCGGCCGTAAATGTGATTCAGGTCTTGCTGGGCAGGGAGCTTATTACTTTGGTAAATTTCGCCTGTCATCCGGATGTTGTCCAAGGACTTCAGATTTCCGCTGATTTTCCGTATTTTATGGCTGAACGCCTGCGAAGCAGAATCGGAGGAGAAGCGATGTTTATGCCGGGTGCAATCGGCGGAGTTCAGCCGGCAGTTAAAGAAAAAAAAGTAAATTATTTTGTTAGAACGCTTGGAGAGGATCTGGCTGACGCGGCAGTTTTCGCAATGGAAAAGCCGGTTATTCCGGCAAACGTTGAAATCCGGATAAGGAAAATGACCGTCCATGCGCCTTTTGAAAATCAAAGCGATTTGAAAAAGGCGGTTGATTTCGGACTGGTTCCAAACTTGCGCGACAACCAGGGCAATATTATTTCCGAAGTCAGCCGGATCGATCTCGGTCCGCTTAAAATACTTGCCACGCCAGGCGAACTATTTCCGAAAATCTGGTGGAAAGTCAAAAAGGATGAGAACACCCTGATGTTCGGCTTAACTAATGGAGAATTCGGATACATTATGCTTCCGGAAGATTATCATTCGGGAAAGCATAATTATCACGCCAGCGTGTCCGTGGGCCCGACTTTCGGAACGCGGGTTCTCGAAGCGCTTCAGGAATTGATGAAAGATTGACCGCTCACTTTGAGCGGTTTTTTTATCAACATTCAATACTTTACATTATTGAATGTTAATTAAATTGTAAAATGCGTTTGTCATTCCGGCCATTGAGCCGGAATCCAGTAAATTTACTTTGAATTCGAAACCCTTATTCATTCTCCCTTTTATAAAGGGAGTGGCTGATAAGCCGAGGGATTTCTAGCTCCTAAATCCTCCGCCTTTCAGGCACCTCCTTTAATAAAGGAGGAATAGGCAATCACCCTTTGGCAGTTTCGTAATTCAAAGTACTTATAGCAAATTTATCCATAATTCTTTATTCTTAATTCATGAAGTTCGTCGCAGATTTACATATTCATTCAAAATATTCCCGTGCCGTATCCAGCAAGATGATTCTGGAAGAGCTGGACCGTTGGGCTGATGACAAGGGGATTCTGGTTATGGGCAGCGGCGATTTCACGCATCCCGCCTGGATGAAAGAAATCAAGGAAAAACTGGAGCCGGCGGAACAGGGACTTTTCCGCCTGAAGAAAAAATATAAACTGCAGACCATGAAAGGAACTTTTGCCGACACCCGATTCATGCTTTCGGTGGAGATTTCCTGTATTTATTCTCGCGGTGGGAAAACCCGGCGCGTGCATCATGTGGTCATGGTTCCGGATATTGCGTCAGCCGAAAAAATAAACAAGCAACTGTCCTTTGTCGGCAAGCTGGCTTCCGACGGCCGGCCGATTCTTGGCCTTGATTCCGAAGAACTGGCGAAAATAGTTTTCAGCGCAAATGAAAACGCGGTGATTGTTCCGGCGCACGCCTGGACGCCGTGGTTCGGTGTTCTCGGGTCTATGTCCGGATTTGATTCGCTGGAAGAATGCTTCGGAGAATATACGGATAAGATTTTCGCAATTGAAACCGGCCTTTCTTCTGATCCCGCTATGAATTGGCGCGTGCCGATGCTGGATAAGATTGCGTTCATTTCCAATTCAGACTCGCATAGTCTTCTGCGTATCGGCCGGGAAGCGAATGTTTTTAACTGTGATCTTTCTTATGAAGGAATCATGGGGGCTATCAAGTCCCGCAATCCCAAAAAGTTTTTAAATACCGTAGAATTTTTTCCGGAAGAAGGAAAATACCATTATGACGGCCATCGCGCCTGCGGAATAATGATGACTCCAGACGAAAGCAAAAAAGTGAAGGGAATTTGCCCTAAGTGCGGCAAAAAGATGACTCTTGGAGTTGTCTATCGCGTGGACGAACTGGCGGATAAGAAAAGGCCGGAAGGGCATTCGGATTCCAAGCGGGTGCCGTTTCGGAATCTTGTAACTTTGGATTCCATCATCGGCGAGGCGCTGGATAAGGGCAAAGCGACTAAGTCCGTGATGAGAGAATATGAAAAATTGATCAAAACATTTAATTCGGAATTTAACCTGCTTCTGAATATTCCGATAAAAGATATCGCTTCTGCTACAAATGAAATAATTGCCGAAGGCGTGAATCGGGTCAGAAAAGGAAAATTATCAATTTCCCCCGGTTATGACGGCGAGTTCGGAACCGTCAAGATTTTTGATGATAAAGAAAAAAAATCCCATACATAAGTACTTATGTATGGGATCGGTTTTCCGTCATTGCTTTTAATGATAAGTCGTATATCGTCTTATAGATTCTTTTCAAGATAACCGCTTCAAACAGATTACTTGCTAATAAACCGAAAAATGCGGGCGTTTCCGGGTCGGACGAAAAACCGTCAATCATTTTTTCCAGCGCTGAATCTGTCAATTCTATTACTTTATTTTTTGCAGCCGATTTTAACGCCGCCGCCAGCCTTTCTTTATTGCTTAAATAAATATAAAGGTTTATAGCCGAGTTGAATCTCAGGAAAATCACGGAACTTTCCGTTTCCAGATAATACCAATGCGAATCGGAATTTTTGATATTCAATTCCAACTGGTGCAGTTTAACCATTTTTCCTTTCTCAAAGTCCGATGTTGCTGATTGGATTGTAGTTTAAGATGTCCGTCTGTGTCAAATACCGGAGAATGAAATCGGTTTTCCTGATATAATGGAAATATGCCAGGTAGTAGAAATTCGACTGGTCCGTCAGCTGACGGACAAAAAACTAGTTTATAGAATACTACTTGGTGTATATTTAATAAAAAATTAATTGCAAAGAAGTTTGATCATATAGATATGGTCGAATTCTCACTACCTGGTATGGAATTCGCTGACTTATCGATTTTATACATATTGAAGCATTTCATAGGACGCATTGGAGATTTTTTCCGTCACTGGTATTTTGACGGTTTTTTGCGGTCGGTTGATTGGTTTTTGGCGATCTTGGAAAGATTGGATAAGCGGTTTGCCGTCCGGATTACCGCTAAAAATTGGTTCCAGCCGCTTTATCAGGATTACACCGTAATCGGATACATCTGGGGTTTCATTTTCCGGACAATCAGGATTTTCGCCGGCTTGGCGGTTTACCTGGTTTTTATCTTATTAGCGATTCTGCTATTTGCCATTTGGGCAGTTTTTCCGATTTTTGTAATTTATAATATTTTAACCAATTTCAGATGAATAATCAGCCATTGAAGTTTTATTTTCATGATTCCAGGCTTCAGATGACGCATCTCGGCCGTTTATCCGTGCGCGTTGTTTTTTATGCGACTTACGGAATTCTGATCGCTTCCTGCGTTACATTTTTGATTTCCGACATCCCGTGGATTTATTGGTCCGGGGTCCTGCTTTTATTGGTATTATCGGATCGGGCGAAGCATTTCGGGCGGGCAGACCGGTCATTAAGGGACAAGCTGTTCGGAGATGTTAATCTGGCGCGATATGTTTCTCCGGCCGGTTTTTCAATTTTGGAATACGCGTATGAAAGATCTCTTTTTGCTGGCGGTAATTTTTATCTTTTCATATTGAAAAAGCTTTTAGAAAGAAAAGATATCAACGCGGGGCTGGCAAGGATGGATTTGAATCCCGAGGAAGTTTCCGCAAAAGTTGAAGAACTGCTGCGTGAAAGCCTGGAGGATAAAAAATATCTGCCTGATGGAACTGATCATAAACAGCGCCTGATTGCTGAAATAGAAAAAATCGCCGGCCTGGCTCATAAGCGGGCGGTAATTGCGGATAACCGGTTCATTGAACCGAAGGACATTTTCGCTGCTTTGAGTTATTGCGAAAGTTCGGCTGTTTTAAGGGTTCTCCAGCTTTTCAATATAGACCATGGAGATTTGCAGAATTCCCTTATTTTCAGCCGGTATGAGGAAACCTTCGGCTGGGTAAAGCGGCTGCCGCCCACTCTCGGAAGGTTTTTTTCCCGGCCTTATAAAATCCGCCATCGGATAATGAATCGGGCCTGGAGCGCCAGGCCGACGCCGGTACTTGATCAATATAGCGAGGATTTGACCGACTATGCGCGTCTGGAGGAAGTGGGTTTTTTAATTGGGCATGAGCAGGAATATGACCGGATGCTGGATGTCTTGTCCAGGCCGACGAAGCCGAATGTCATGCTGATCGGCGATCCGGGATCAGGAAAAGAGACTCTCGTCAATCATCTGGCTTACAAGATTACTAAGGATGAAGTTCCGGCCGAGCTTTTTGATAAGCGATTAGTTCTTCTTCGCGTCGGCGGCCTGATGGCCGGCGCCGGCGCAGGCGGAGAAGTTCAGGGGCGGGTGGCGAAAATTATAGAAGAAATCGTGCAGGCCGGGAATATCATCCTGTATATTCCGGATATCCATAATCTGGTGAAGACTTCCGGACGGACGGGAATAAACGCGGCAGATGTTTTTCTTCCGGCTTTTTCCTCCAGCGCTTTTTCGGTAATCGGCGCGACTCATCCGAAAGAATACAAGCAGACGCTGGAACAGCAGATGGATTTTGCGAAAGTTTTTGAAAACATAAATATCAAGGAAATATCCATTGAAGATGCAATGAGGCTTCTGGTTTATGTAAGTATAATTTTGGAAAGGCAATTCCGGATAAAGATAACTTTTGGGGCGATCAAGCAGTCGGTTTTTCTGGCGTCAAAATATTTCCGGGAAAAACTTCTGCCGTCCAGCGCCGAGGATCTTTTGAAGGAAGCTTTGTCCGACGCCAAAGACAAAGGCGATAAGATTTTAAATATTGATGATGTCATTGATATCGCCCAGCGGCGCGTGAATATCCCGCTTCGCCAGGCAAAAGAGCAGGAGGCGGAGAAGCTTTTGCATATGGAGGATCTGATTCATCAGAGGTTGGTTGATCAGGAAGAAGCGGTCAAGGCGGTATCGCGCGCGCTCCGGGAGTATCGCAGCGGACTTTCCCGCAAGGGCGGACCGATCGCCACTTTCTTGTTCGTCGGCCCTACTGGCGTCGGTAAGACCGAGCTTTCCAAAATATTGGCGAATATCCAGTTCGGTTCAAAAGACGCCATGATCCGTTTTGATATGTCCGAATATCAGGATAAACAGAGCATTTTCCGGTTCATCGGATCTCCTGACGGCAGTATGAGCGGAGCGTTGACTGACGCAGTTCTGCAGAAACCATACAGTCTGGTGCTTTTGGACGAATTTGAGAAAGCTCATCCGGATATCCTGAATCTTTTCCTGCAGGTTTTTGATGACGGCCGGCTGACGGATAATATGGGACGGGTGGCCGATTTCCAGAATACAATCATCATCGCCACCAGTAATGCCCATTCTAATTTCATCAAGGAGGCGCTGGAATCCGGCAAAAATATGCCGGAAGTCAGCGATGAGCTCAAGAAAAAACTGACCGGATATTTCCGTCCGGAACTCATCAACCGTTTTTCCGGAGTCATTGTTTTCAAGAGCCTGTCCAGGGAAGACACGGTTGCGGTCGCCAGGATTTTATTGAAAGATCTTGCTGATGATGTGAATGCTAATCAGGGAATTCATCTGGAATTTTCCGAAGAGGCCGTCAGAAAGATTTCCGAATTGGGTTATGATCCGGTTTTCGGCGCCCGGCCGCTGCGCGGGGTGATTTCCGAAAAAGTCCGCAGCGTGCTTGCCGAAAAAATTCTTAAAGGCGAAATCAGCCGCGGTGGAAATGCCCGCGTGGAACTGGAAAATGATAATCTGAATTTTTATGTGGATTAAGATACCGGCAAATATAATTCCGAAGGTCAATCGCGTGATAAAGTTTTTTATTATCTGCGATCTTTTCATGTGGGCGGGCTGGGGATTCATTGATCCGCTGTTTTCCGTTTTTGTCCTGAACAATATCGGTGGGGCGACGATTATTTCCATCGGTATTCTGGCGACTATTTATTGGACTACCAAATCAGTTTTGCAGATTCCGATTTCCATATTTCTGGATAAGTTTGACGGAGAAAAAGACGATTTCTACGCCATGGTGTTCGGCCTGATGGTCATCTCGCTTTCTTCTTTCAGCTTCATGATCGTCCAGAATATCAATCAGGTTTATTTCGTGCAGTTTATCAAGGCCATCGGGTTCGCGCTTTATATTCCCGGCTGGTCATCCATTTTTTCCAGGCACTTGGATAAGGAGCATACCGCGTTTGAGTGGGCGATCAGTAGTAGTTCCGTCGGTCTGGGCATCGGCGCGGCGGGTTTTATCGGGAGCTCCATTGCGAATTACGCCGGATTTAATTTCGTATTTCTGCTGACCGGATTAATGGCTTTGATCGGGGCGGGAGTCCTCCTCTTTGTTCCAGATCTGATTTTGCCTCGCAAAACAGTCATGAAACCGCAGATGCTGGATCATATCCAGGTCGGATTAAAGTGAGATATTAATTTCCGCCGGCATTGCTTTTTTCTAGATTTTACTGCATAATATAGCCAGTCGCTTTGAAATACGCAGGCGAGAATGTTTTTCAGAGGAATGCTTATTTCAGCTCTTATTTTGATTTCCGACGGGACTTGTTTTGCGTCCGATACCTTGATCAAGGATTTCAGATTCAATGGAAGCGGTTCAGTGAATTGGCGGAATATCAGCCCAAGAGCGCCAGGCTTTGAGTATCAGATACAAAATCAGGTTTATCTGGCTGATCTTTATTTCGGAGTAGAGGGGAAAATAAACAAAAAGTATCCTCTGATATTGGAATTCCAGATACCCACGGCATCGTACGGTAAATTGGCGCTTTACCGATTTTCCACCGAGTTTGATTATAAAAATAATTTGAAATTTGAGATTGGAAAATTTCTGGTTCCTTTTGGCCACTATAACGAACTTTACCGCACTGATCAGTTTCTGTCCGTGACAAGGCCTCTGCTGTATGCTTCTCCGGACAGCCTGGATCTTACATTGCGATTGAATTCTCCGAGGCCGCCTTTCAGCGCCGGATATGCCGATATCGGCGGGCGATTGAGCTATTATCCTCATTCCAAATATCTGCCTTCGGAACTGACTCTCTATGTAGTGAATGGCTTCGGCGAAACGAATAATCGCCTAAGATCATTTCCGAACAGCGGAAGATTGAATGTTGAACCGGTTCCGATTAGCGGAGTGAATATGGACTTCGGGCATCTGAATAATAATCTGGCCGATAATAATAACAACAAGGCGCCCGGAGGCAGAGTCGCTTTCGCGCTTGGCGATCTGAATATACCCTTTCCCGTATCTGAAGGCATGGAGTTCAGGGGAATCCGTCTCGGTTTTTCCGGAATGGGCGGGCGGTATGATCTTGAAGATGCAATCGCCGGCCAGGATTACAGGATTTATGGAAGCGATCTGGTTTTCAAATACGGAAATTTCAGTTTTACCGGAGAATATGTATACAGCGAGACTGATTTTCGGATGGCATTGGCAGATTCCAATGGAAATGTGGATTTCACCCAAAATACCGACTGGCTGCCGAGCGGAACGGAAATAAATAAAGGTTATTATTTGCAGCTTGGGTTTCCGATTTCGGAATCACCGTTCATCGGCGAGCGGCTGCTCGGGATTTTGGCCTTGAACCATCTTGAACGCGACGGGCCGAGGACGATCTTTTCCGATAATGCCGACCCGGTTTCCAAGATGCCCGTGGCCGCTTTTTCAAATAAGATGGAGCGCCTGATAACGGTGATGAATAAATACACCGTCGGGCTCAATCTGCAGATCCATAAGGATTTTCTGTTTAAGACCGAATATTCCTACTGGGATATAAAAGTTCCGCCGGTCAATGGCGCTGTTCAGACAGATGTGAGTCAGACTGCATTTTCCTGCGTGTTCAGTTTTTAAATTTTTTCTAAGCCCCTGTAAACCAACGGGGGCTTTTCATACCAATTCAATAGTTATTCTGATTTATACTCCCTTTCTAAAAATCCCCCGCCCTCCGGGCACCCCCTTTACTAAGGGGGAATGGGGATCGGTTGATAAACTAAGGGATTTATTCTCCCTTTCGTAAAGGGAGTACCGCCGTCTCGGCGGGGAGGGATTTATAACAAAGGAGGAATAGTGTTCCAAGCGCGTAAGTTCTAAGTTTGTTAAAATAACCATAACATGACCAACCAAGAAATAGCCGAAATTTTGCGGGAAATCGCCGTTTATCTGGAAATGGACGATGTTCCATTCCGGCCGCGGGCTTATGAGAAAGTAGCGGAAGTTATTACTGATCTGGATGAACCGGTTTCCGAGATATATGAAAAAGGAGGATTAAAAGCCGTGGAAGACATTCCGGGAGTGGGTATTTCCATCGCGGAAAAAATTGAAGAGCTTTTGAAAACCGATCGTTTGAAATATCATGAAAACCTTAAAAAGAAATTTCCTATCCGTCTCGGAGATTTCCGGGGAATCCAAGGATTGGGCCCGAAAACAATCAAAACTCTTTATCGGGGGCTGGGCGTCCGCAGTTTGCGCGATCTGGAAAAAGCGCTTGCATTAGGGAAAATCCGAAAACTGAAAGGATTCGGCGAGAAGAGCGAGGAAAATATCCTGAAATCATTGGAGTTTGTAAAAAAATCCGGAGGCCGCATCGTCCTTGGAACAGCGATGGAGCAGATTTTGGAAATTGAATCGCGCCTGAAGAAGCTCCCCCAAGTCCAAAAAATCAATGTTGCCGGATCAGTTCGGCGGAGGAAAGAAACAATCGGCGATGCGGATATTCTGATTATTTCCGATAAACCGGAAACAGTTATGGATTATTTCACATCAATGCCGGAAGTGGCGCGGGTTTTCGCGCACGGTAAAACCAAATCAGCGGTGAAACTGAAAAACGGACTGGATATTGATCTGCGCGTTGTTCCGGAAGAATCCTATGGTGCGGGATTGAATTATTTTACAGGTTCAAAAGATCATAATGTGGCGCTTAGGGAAATCGCAATCAAAAAGGGGTGGAAGCTTAACGAATACGGTCTATTTGACGGTAAAAAACAAATTGCAGGAAAAACCGAGGAGGAAATATACAAAAAATTAGGATTGAATTATATAGAGCCGGAACTTAGGGAAATGACCGGCGAACTGGAGGCAAGTAAATCCGGCAAGCTCCCGAATCTTGTCGGCTACGGCGATCTGAAAGGCGATCTGCAGGTTCAGACAAATTGGACTGACGGCAGTAATTCCATTGAGGAGATGGCGGAAGCGGCGATTAAAATTGGATTGGAATACATTGCGATTACCGATCATACCAAACGGCTGTCTGTAGCCAATGGCTTGGACGAAAAAAGAATCCAAATGCAGTGGAAGGAAATCGACCGCATAAATAAAAAATTCATAATTCATAATTCGAAATTCAGAATTCTAAAGGGTACTGAATGCGATATCTTAAAAGACGGAACCATGGATCTGCCAGATGAGATTTTGGCGAAATGCGATGTGGTCGGCGCGTCGGTTCATTCTCTTTTTAATTTATCCAGCGAAGAACAGACTGCGAGAATCAAGCGAGCGATGTCCAATCCGCATGTGGATATTATTTTCCATCCGACGGGAAGGATTCTGAATAAGCGGGAACCGTATTCCGTGGATATGGAAGAATTGATCCGCCACGCGAAAAAAACCAAAACAATTCTGGAAATCAACGCTTCCGACCGGGCTGACCTTAAAGATGAATATATCAGGAAATGCGTTGATACTGGGGTAAGAATGTCCATTGATTCCGATGCTCATTCCGCTTTTCATTTTGATTGGCTGGAATATGGCATTGCCCAAGCGCGCAGAGGGTGGGCAGAGAGGAAAGATATAATAAATACGTTCAGCGTTGATAAAATGTTATCTATGTTAAAGCGCGAGAAATAGAAGAGATCTCTGATTTAATTAAAAATTTAAAAATCAAAATGCAAAATTACAAAGCAAAATTTAAAAATGGATTTTGACATTTTTAATTGTCATTTTCCATTTTGATATTTGCATTTTAAATTTATAAAAATAACCATTGACAATAGGGTTATTTTTTTATTAGAATATTTTCAGCTCTTATCAGGGATGGATGATGGATTACGAGAATGAATTGCGGCTGGTTTTCTGCTGGGATTTCGAGCGGATCGCGGATTTATGGAAACTGCAGGATAGCGATCGCTTGAAAATTCTGGATATGGATTCCATGGACAGTTTCAGAGCTTATAGCTCCGGAGCCATTGAGTCTCCGACGGTTTTACTGCGTATTCTTTGCGTGATCCAGATTCATAATGCATTGAGGACTTTATTCTCCGAAAATAAATCCGCAAATGGCTGGGTTCATAAGCCCAATAAAGCCAAGATATTCCGCGGCAAGCCGGCTTTAGATCTGATGTCTTCCGGAAATCTGAAAGATTTGGAAAAGATAAGGGATTATCTCATGAGTGAATGTTCTTAAGGCGCCCAGCTCCACTTATAAAAAGTGGGGCTGGGCGTTTTTTCATTGTTTGTCTAAGCTTTAGCTTAGCTACAAACAATAGAACCCCGCCATCGGCGGGGTAAATTATTTATAATTTATTGAAAAATATAATTTTGAGGTATAATGATATAGATGGGTTTATTAACCCCTTCTTAAAATGACAGCAACTCGTGAGATATCCGCTGGAATAATCATATATAAGCGGGAAAAAGACCGCGACGGAAAAATAGACACTAAATATCTTCTTCTCTATCACGGAAGGGGTTATTGGAATTTTGCTAAAGGAAAATTAGAACAAGGGGAGCAGAGTTATCAGGCGGCTTTCCGAGAGGTGGCGGAAGAAACCGGTATCCAGCCCAAAACTATCAGACTGGAAAAGAACTTCAAGATGACCGACAAATATGCGTATCAGCGCGAGGGTCAGAAGTATTTCAAAATAGTCATTTTCTTTCTGGCGCAGGCGGAAAAGCCGGAGGTCAAGCTTTCTTACGAGCACGAAGGATACGGCTGGTTTCTGCATAAAGACGCGCAAAGATTATTGAAGCATCATAACAGCAAGGAGATATTAAGAATGGCCAACGAACATTTACGGAAAAAGAGTGTTGCCGGTAGTCCGCAGAATCTCGCAGTAACAAATCTCTAACATTTTTAATTACGAAACTTGGTATCTTATGTCATTCCCGCGGAAGCGGGAATCCAGTAACTCATTATATTTCCTGGATCCCCCGCTTAGCGGGGGATGACAAAGTATGAATATGCGACAAATGCTCGAGATTATAAAACCCCGGAATCCCGGGGTTTTATAATCTTTTTTTATCTTACCTTTTCCAGAACTTTCAGGAAAACAGCTGATTCGTTGCGAGCCAGATCGGCGAGAATCTTTCTGTCTAGTTTTACATTCGCCTTTTTTAGTTTATTTATAAATTCGCTATATTTCATGCCGTTGGCTCTGGTAGCCGCGTTAATGCGGACATTCCAAAGAGTCCGGTAATCGCGCTTTTTTTGCTTGCGTCCGGCATAGGCATGAGTCCAGGCGTGAAGAAGCGCTTCTTTGGCGGCGCGTTCTTTTGATTTGCGGTCCCAGCGGAATCCTTTGGTATATTTAAGGATTTTTTTACGCTTTTTTGTCGCTATTTTACCTCGTTTTACTCTGCTCATAGTTTATAGATATTTCTTAAATACTCTTTTATCGGCCGCTCCCAAAGACAATCCCTTTCGCTTATTGCGGGTCTGTTTGCCGGTGCGTTTTGCGCGGAAGTGATCCTGTGCCATCCGGCGTCGGAGCATCTTGCCAGTCTTGGTTACTCTAACTCTCTTTTTAAAACTTTTTTGCATAGGTTTATCGTATTGAAATATATTATACTATTCACGGATGTTTTGCAACCCTCACGCCAAACGAGCTTAGTGGGCAAACTTCCTACTTCTTGACGATTTTCATATTAAATCCACGCCCTCCGAACTTTGCCTCGGCTATGACCTTATGCTCCGGGTCTATCATGGTCTTTACGAATTCCATAAGCTTTTGCCTAGACCAATCTTTATTGGCTTTTTCACGCCCTCGCATCGCCAGGTGGATTTCCACCATGTGGCCTTCTTTCAAAAATTCATTAGCCTTCTTAGCTTTGATTTCCAAATCATGCATGGCGGCCCGTCCGCTAATTCGGACCTGTTTGAGTTCTTGGGTTTTTTCGCTGGCGCGCTGTTTTTTCATCTTTTTCTCTTCCTGATAGCGATATTTGTCAAAGCTGATTATTTTACCCACTGGCGGTTTAGCTAGGGGAGCAACTTCAATCAGATCCAAGCCTTTTTCATTGGCCAGCTTCAAGGCATCGGATAAAGACATCACTCCGACATATTCTCCGGCTTCATCTATGATGCGCATTTCCGGTGCGCTTATTTGGTGGTTTATCTTGTTTATCATTAGTAGAATTTTAGCAAATTAAATCCGGTTTGGATAGGGGCATATAAGTGGCTTTATGGACGCGCAAAATTGACCGCTATAACACCCTTACATTCTCAAGTTTGTAAGGGTGTTGTCCGAAGTTGATAATTTTAGCCGTTTCAGCTAATCTCGTATTAGAACTTAACAGATTAGGTCCATATGAAAAGAGAAGAGATTCTTGATTTGATTGATA
>OBEQ010789978.1_pt1 | contig 14178 bp, 13 predicted proteins | sample 1670901 | NCBI WGS metagenome assembly OBEQ01 (sample SAMEA104232315, study PRJEB22302) | groundwater metagenome | biome: forest; feature: aquifer; material: groundwater | place: USA | collected 2011-08-07 | depth 5.4 m
AACCTCCAGTAGTTGGAAAATTCTCCTAAGCGTTGATACAGATATTAGTTTTCAGATTGACGCCATGGCCAGTTTTATTGCTCAAAAATTGCCTGCTGATCGGCTGGCGAAGTTGCAATATATCGATTTACGCATTCAGGACCGAATCTATTATAAGTAGTAATTAGAGGATTTTATTTCAATGTGAGTTTATATAAATTGCCGTCTTGAAAATTGTAAATAGTATCTAGTCGTTCGTCATAATCAAAACCAACCGTGCTACCGAGGTGGTAAATATTCCTTCCGCCCCTGCCATCCAGTTCTGTCATTGTGAGATTGTTATCAATCCTAGCCAAGAGATGTTCTTCATCGCTAGACCATGTTGGATTGTAAATCAATTTCGACTCTCGTGTAATTAGTTCCTGATCCCCGGAGTTAATGTAGGGTTGTTTGTTTGTAGTATTCAAGTAGAGCACCGATACTTCGTGATCAGTATTATAGAACAACCTGTCTTTATTTGGAGATACCTGCATATAATTGGCATAATCTGACAGTTTTACTAGGCCATCAGCATTTAGTTTGTATAACATTGAAGACACGGCATCGTGCAGAATCAGGTAGTAATCATTGTTATGCTGAATCAGTTGAGATATTTTAATAATGCCGCTTGGCAGAGAGGTTAAATCGAATTCCTGATTATTTGCTAACGAATAGAAATGTAGGTTGTGGCCAGTATCAATATATGCAAGCGAATCGTCGTTCACACTAAATGACTGAACTTTTTTCAAAAATACCTTGCTTACGCCTGTAGCTGTATCGTAAGCCATGAGTTGATTACCATTCAGTCCATATAAAATAGCATTTCTTAAATAGGCGCTATTCAGGTTTTTAAAAGAGAGATTGTTAAGTGTTTTTGTATCGCCACTTGCCAGATCTAGCAAGTAAGTAATTGTTCCGGAGGAGATAATCAGGGTGTTATTAGTTTCGTCAAAATCATCTAATTTGTATTTCATCGTTATTTTCGGTGTTCCCACGCCATCAAATTCCTTGACCAGAGCCAAGTTACCCGAATGGATGTTAATATATCCCAAGAACCCTTTTTTGTTAAAATAAAACAACCAATCTCCGTATATCATCCGCGACCCCAAAACAGGCGAGACGTTATTGGCAATGATATCCGTTTTGGGTTGTTCCAGTACAAGCACTACTGTGGGGAAATCTATGTATATACCACTACGAACATTAACTCTTTTTTGCCACGACACGAAATCTTTTTTCTCAAGCCTGATAGTATACTGATCTGGAACGAGCCGATTCTTCGTAAAGGAATTAGTAAGGAAGGAGGTTTGCCCTTGAAACTGGTCGTTGATATAGACTGACGCGCTGATGTTGCTCTCAACCCCCAACGTGCCGGTTTTAACGATTTTATTTTGAGCAAAATCGTAACCATAGCCAAAAGCAATAAATAATACGACAGCACAAAGCAAAATAAAAATCAGGATAAAGAGATAGAATAGCAGGCGACGAGTACGCTTTGTCATAATCAATATAATATCAAATCTTGGCACCAAGAGATACTCTTGACACCTTTTCACGAACGGATTAGGATGCGGTAAGCACTTTTGAAGTTTGGAAGGTAGATCAAGTGAAGAAGATAGTAAATAGTATCGCAAGTTGGTTCGTTTGGGGAGATCATTCTTTTGCCATACCGACGGGTTTGTATTCTCTATACCTCCTAATTTATTACAAACAAACAGTATTTTGGAGCACCGATAAAGTAATTCTCTGGGCGGTATTTTCACTGGTATTTGGGTTGGGAATATATGTTGTAGCAGCACTTGTAGGCGAGGCCACTGGTGGCATAAAAGGAGATACATTAGTCGCAAGATTTTTTGATAGGAAACTCTGTAGCTCACTTGTTATTGGATCCTTTGTGGTAATCAGTATGGTTGCATTCAATATGGCATTAACTTTTGTTTTGCTGATTGGTGTGACTGGAATTACATTGGCGTTACCAAAACTAATATCTAGACGGCGATAGCGCCGTTTTTACTTTTACCCAAGCATCATTTCTCTATTGCGATTTTTCATAATTCTTGCTAGACCTAAGGTAGATTATTTTCTCATTCTATGGCGTTTGTTAACAAAATCGGGATAGATTTAGGGACAACCAATACTCTGGTTTTTTTGCCACGCAAGGGCCTAGTAGTGAATGAGCCGTCAGTAGTGGCTATCTCGATATTAGACAACAAAATCATTGCTGTTGGCACTGCGGCCAAAGAGATGCTTGGTCGGGCACCGGATAGTATCATTGTCTCCAGACCTTTGCGAGATGGCGCTATTGCTGATTACCGCATTACTGAGGCAATGTTGAAGTACTTCATCTCTAAAACACTTGGACGTTTTGGTTTTATGAAACCAGAAGTTTTAATTTCAGTACCGGCGGGTATTACTTCTACCGAGCGCCGTGCGGTAATTGAAGCAACGATTAATGCCGGTGCCAAGACTGCTTACTTAGTCAAGGAACCGGTGCTTGCCGCTATTGGCGCCAAAATTCCGATTAACAGTCCCTCGGGTAATTTGATTTTAAATATCGGTGGCGGTACGACAGAGATCGCCGTGATTAGCTTGGGTGGCATCGTCACTTCATCTTCTGCGCGAGTCGGTGGTAATAAGATTGATGTAGCTATTGTAGAGTACGTAAAAAAGAAACACAGTTTGGCCATAGGAGAACGTACCGCAGAACTTATCAAGATAGCTGTAGGCAGTGCAGTTAAACAAACCAACGAAGAGAAGATTAGTATTCGCGGACGGGATTTGACTACCGGCTACCCAAAAACAGTTGAACTCTCTTCCAATGAAATCACTGATGCCATGCAAGAGCAATTAAGAGAGATAGTGCAAACAGTTAAAAATGTCTTGCAAGAAACACCACCAGAACTTTGTTCGGATATTATGGACAAAGGCATTGTGATCTCTGGTGGAGGAGCGCTACTCAAGGGTATTGATGTGCTCATTTCTCGCATTACTGGTGTGCCAGCTAGAATAGCCGACGATCCACTACTTTGCGTTGCTCGCGGTACGGGCATTGTTCTTGATAATCTAGAAATTTACAAGAAAAATGTCATTGCCAAACGATAACTTACGAGTTGCGATAGTCCACGATTGGATTTTGAATATCAGCGGAGCGGAGCGCGTGCTTCGCGTTTTGCATGAACTATTTCCGCGAGCGCCGATTTATACGCTTTTCTATAACCCACAATTTGTTGAAAGTTTTCTACCAAAAGCAAAGATTAGACCAACCTTTCTCCAGAAACCCTACCGTTTTTTTCGCAGTGGTAAACCGCTCACTCCTCTTATGCCTATTGCGGTTGAATCGCTTGATCTTAGTGAGTTTGATTTAGTTATCTCTTCTTCCGTGGCGTTTTCTAAGGGACTTATTCTCAAGCCCCAGACGAAACATATTTGCTACTGCTACAGTCCGACACGGCAGTTGTGGGATTGGTACGGTGAATACAAAAAAGAAAGACACAAGATTCCCAGATTTGCCGTTACGTTATGGCAACATTTTTTTAGAGTTTGGGACCGCCAGGCATCAGCGCGAGTTGACTACTTTGTTGCCATATCAGACACAGTAAAAAATCGCATTGAAAAATACTATCATGCGCCAGCTACCGTCATATACCCACCATTTACTAAAACCTTAACCGCCAATTCTCTCTTACCAGTCGCTGATTATTTTTTGATAGTATCCAGATTATTCAAAAACAAAAACATCAACATAGCCATTCAAGCGTTCAATAAACTTGGCTGGCCACTAGTGATTGTAGGTAGCGGCCCAGAATTGAACTACCTCAAACGAATTGCAGCAAAAAATATTTATTTTGCGGGCTATCAGCCGGATGAAATAGTCGGCGCCTACTATGAGAATTGTCTAGGATTTATCATGCCTCAAGAAGAGGATTTTGGTATTACGCCGATTGAAGCCTTCAGCTATGGGAAACCGGTATTGGCGTTGAAGCGCGGTGGTGCGCTAGAATATATAGAGGAAGCGGTTAATGGCGAGTTTTTTGATGACCCGTCGCCCGAGGTACTGGCTTATGCTGTGAAGCAGATGAGGGATAAACTGCCAAGTTACAATTCTGAAAAAATCAAAAAAACCGCTGAGCGGTTTTCAGAAGAAAGATTCAAGAAGGAAATACTGGAATTTATTAAAAAAATTTAAGACCAGCTTTAAAGAACCTTGTATCAAATACATAACCAACCCGTCCGACATGGTCAATCTCCTCTAATTTTCGTTGTTTTGGTTGCATTCAACAACTCTGAAGACGTTATCTCCTGCCTCAAATCTTTAAAAGAACAAACTTTCTCGAGGTTCGAGGTTATTATTGTTGATAACGCTTCGAATCAAGTCGAAATAGATAATATCACTATGTTTATAACCAGTCAAGAGGTCGGTAACTCAAGAATAAAATTTATAAAAAACGACAGTAATCTAGGCTATTCCGGCGGTAATAATGTTGGTATAAAATATGCAATTGAACATGGTGCTAGGTATGTGCTTGGTCTCAATCCGGACACCTTATTAGCAAGAGACGCAATATCAACAATGATAGAAGTTGCAGAAAGGGATTCTAAAATCGGGGCAATAGGACCAGTTATCGACGAAGGTAGTCGAATAATTTACGGTGGTAAGATTGAATGGCTGAAACCTGAGTTAAGGCACTTAACTACCCGCCACCCGCTAAGTGCTAAAAATTTCTTCTTGACTGGTGCCTGCCTTCTAGTTAGAAGAGAAGTTTTTGAGAAGATTGCGACCGAGCGAGAGCGAGGAAGTACTAAAGCCCAGCAGAGCGTACGTGGCTTGTTTGATGAGCGGTACTTCTTATATTTTGAGGATGCGGATTTGTGCGTTCGCATTCAGAAAGCCGGTTATAAATTATCTATAGCCGACCAGGCCAAGCTGTATCATAAAGTGTCAGCCACGACGAGTAAGTTGGGAGCACCGAAACTACTTCGCTATCATTATCGCAACGCTCATGTATTCAACATGAAGCATGCACCAGCATGGGCATTTATTCTGTTGCCGTTTTGGTCAATTTTGATTATTATTAAACAACTGCTCAAATTAATGGTTGGGAAAGATAAACAAATATCGAAAGAAATTTTATTAGGAGTACTCGATTTTTATCGAGGCAACTTCGGTCGGATTACATGAAAACTAAAAAACGAAAACCCAAAGTACTTTTTCTAGATATATTTACTGACAATCCTAAACTAAGAAAAGAAGTCGAGTCCAGCCTTTATAAGGGTGGATCCTATGCTGAACACATGAGGAAAGTGTTTGGATTATCTAAGACTGAGTGGCAAACTATTGATGGATCAAAAAATGTTTTCCCAAAAATTTTTCCAAAAGTTGATGCTATGGTTATAGGTGGTTCAGCCAAAGACCCAGTCAGAGGACAAAATTTACTCTGGATGCGCAGTACCTACAGTTTTATTCGTAAAGCGATCAAACTCAAAATTCCTATTTTAGGAATTTGTGGTGGATTGCAATTTGTTGTCAAAGCGCTCGGCGGTGAAATTATTTACAATCCAAAAGGGAGAGAATTCGGAACAATCACGGTCAATATTAAAAAACCAGACTTGTTATTGAAGGGGCTTGGTAAGAAATTCACGGCGCAATCTAACCATCAATGTATTATCGGAAAGCTTAATTTTCCAGCACAAATTCTCGCGAGTTCAGAGATGTCTGCTATTCAGGCATTAGCAATCGGGAACAACATACGGCTAGTACAATTTCACCCAGAAAGACGCAAGCAGCAAACCAAAATAATCTTGAAAGAAGAAAAACTTGAACATTATAACACCACCTCAAAACAAAAAGCTTATCAGAAGCTATTAAAATCTATAAAAGACACATCGAAGACCGATAAGCTTATAGTTGATAATTTTTTGAATTACTTCGTCTATCCACGTTTATGATAAAAATAGGCATTGAATGCGAGTCAATTGAAGACCAGAGTTGGGGAGTGGGGAGAATAATTAATAAACTTCTCGAAGAAATTTCCCACCGGCCTGAACTCAAAAGTGAGTTCAAGTTTTTTCTTTATTTCAAATCCAAAGTTCCGGATTATTCCTATCTTAAAAACGATATTTTTGTTAAAAAAATAGTTAGCGTACCATGGCTACCGAAATCGTTCAGCTTGTATTACTATGTGTTTCTGCCAATCAAGTTGTGGTTTGAAAAACTTGATGTCATGTTTTTTCCGAACTACATGCTGCCGATCATTTTCAGTGGAAAATCAATCGTCATTCTTACAGAAGATGTCTACTATGAAGCGCGTGGTAATTTGCCATTCCAGTATCGGTTAGCTTATAGAATATTTCCAGTCTGGGCAGCGAAACATGCCACTCGCGTCATGGTGATATCAGAAACTTCAAAGAAAAATGTCGCTGAACTTTTTAAAATTCTTGAAAGTAGAATTTTTGTAAATCAACTTGCCGTTGATCCCGTTAGAACTGACGGTCGTGGAGCACGACCTACTTCTAACGGGACAAGTCCTCCTGGAGATTACATTCTATACGTGGGCCAAGCTTTTCCTAGGCGGCATTTACACGAGACGATATTGGCCTTTAAGAAATTGGTACCTAAATTTCCCGATTTATACTTGATCGCTATTGGTGCCGATAAATATAACCCGCCGATTATCAAAGAACTGGTCGGGCAAATTAATAAACAATTAGGACGAGAAGCGATAGTTCATAAAGACTACGTCCATGATGAAGAACTTTATGAGCTATATCGAAACGCGAAATGTTTGGTATATGTCTCATCTCGCGAAGCATTTGGCTTACCCCCGCTAGAGGCATTAGCTTACGGTGCCATTCCAGTAGTAGCGGAAGACAAACTTACCCGTGAAATTTTTGGTGACAACGCTTTTTTTGTGGAGCCACATCTAGCGACAGATGGTGCTGGAGTGAAAGAATTTTTTTCGGTAGATTCCATCGTCTCTGCAATCAATGATTGCCTTACTAACGAAAATAAGAGAAAATCTACATTGGAAAACGCGCCAGCTATTTTATCTAAGTATACTTGGTCTGCACATACCGATAGGTTCTTAAAATTAATTCGAGAAGTTACGAATGAATAATAAAAGACTAGATATAATTTTTGTTGTTGAACTACTGCTAATAGGATTGGTAATTTTGGGGTTTTTACCTCGAGATGTAGTTTTGTATTGGACGATTGTTTTAGCTATTTACGTGTTGGTGGTACCGCTTGAAGAATCTATTTTATTTTTTGTACGCTCCATTCCACTTTTTATAGCAATCCCGATAACGTCAGGCTTCGACTCTTTGAATATCTGGCGCATCCTGTCTACCTTAATATTCTTGAAGTGGCTGTGGCATAAGCGCATCCTTCAAACTTACCTCTCTCTCGGGAAGTCGTTTTTTAGACAACCGCTTCAGTTTGTAAAAAATCACCAACTGCTCATTACACTTAAGTTGCTAGTATTTTTGGCATTGCTCTCGGTGTTGATTGCTCCTGACAAAGTTTTGTCCATTAAAAGAATAGTCTATTTTATCAATCTTAGTCTGCTCGGTGTCGTCATTCATGATTTAGTGATTCTAGACAATAGTTTTCTTAAGCGACTCATTAAAAATATTTCCATTCCGGTGATTGTGGTGCTTCTAGCTGGTTTTGCCCAACTTATTTCAACTTATTTTACGGATATTTATCAGTTTGCAGATTTTTGGACGCTAACCGCGGAAAAGAACTTATTCGGCACCCAATGGGCGTCAATTTCTCGGCAAGCTAACACTTGGTTTGCCTATTTTGGTGATCAATTATCACTTCGAATGTTTTCGCTGTTCCCTGATTCTCACTCTTTCCCAATCTTTTTGCTATTGGGCCTGCCATCATTATTCGCTATCTCTGTACGTAAAATCATCGACAGAAATGAGACCCTAAAATCTATGTGGAGAATTCGAGGGAGTATCTTGGTAGTATTCGTGCCGTTGGCCTTCTTGGCGGCCATTTTAAGCGGTACTAGAGGCATTTGGGCGGCCAGCCTGGGGGCAGTTTTGGTTGTTTTTTGGCTTCTAATTTGGTTCAAAAAACATGGCGTTGGAGACAAACATCGCAATACGTTTAAGTACATCTCCTGTTATTTGTTCCTATTCTTTTTGTTGTTTTCTGTCGCTTATCCCATTATTGCTTCACCGCAGTTCCTGGTCTCAAAAGGGGACTCGTTGCTTCTGGAACACCGATTGCGCTCTGTGCTGGACTTTGGTGAGACATCCAACAAAGAGCGAATTAGAATTTGGAAGTTGAGTGCATTATCTATAATAAAACACCCATTGTTGGGTGTCGGGATTGGCAATTTCCCTGTCGTACTCAATCAGGATTTATCGCTAGCTAAAGCCGGCTCGACAGCTCATAACCTGTATCTGCATATTGCTGCCGAGATGGGCATCCCAGCATTGATACTATCTTTAGTTTTTCTTTGGCTACTACTCAAGAAAACTTATCGCAATTTCATTGATTCTAGTGACTCACTCGAAATGATTTATTTCGGGGCCATGTTGATTTTCCTGCCGTGGGTTTTGATTTATTCTCTGACTGATCCAGCAATCTTTGATGAAAGGGCTTTTCTGTTGTTTGTGATGAGTTGTACGTTGATTTTTGGAACAAAAAAGCATCCTCGGGAGTAAGGATGCTCTATGAACCCGTTAACTTGCCAGTAGTTTGGCAATAATAAAACCGACAAGTCCCGGCGCTAATGCTATCAAATTTATACCCAAGGATTCCCTAACAGTGGCTCTAGGAAAACCTTGTCTAATCCATATGAAAGGATCAACTAAGGTAGCGAAGATGAGGGCAAATAGCCAAACTGGTATGATTATTGTCGCATAAACATTCACTATTCCAAAATAAAATAGTACGATGGCTATACCCATAGATTCGAATGCTAGAGGAGGAATAGAGCTTATAACCTTGTTTTTATAATGTTTGTGTGTCAGTGCGATTAATAGCAAAGGTAGTCCAATTAGGAACGGTAACATCATACTTTTCACCTTAAATCCTCCGCCTTGTTATCAAAGAAATTAGTGACTTTCTTAAACTATCATATTTAAAGACCAATGTCAAACCAACCCGTTTCGATTAACCTTGTGGTCTATAACGGCGAGAAATATATTCGCCATTGTTTCAATTCCATCAGAAGTCAAACCTACAAAAATTTTGAAGTTAACATTTGGGACAACGCTTCAACAGATAAAACCAGGGAAGTAATCAGACAAGAATTCCGCGAGTTTCAGCTGATAGAAAACAAGATCAATATTGGTATGTGGCCAGCTCAAGAAGTGTTATTGAAACACAGTAGAGGAGAGTATATTGTAGTTATCTCGGTGGACATAATTTTAGATGAGAATTTTATAGCGGAAGCTGTAGGTGCCATGGAAAAGGATTATAAAATTGGAGCCCTACAAGCCAAAATTTATAAGTACGATCTTGTAGAGTTTGAGGGGGGCAAGCACCTATATAAACATATAATCGATACCTGCGGTTTTAAGGTTTTCCGATCTCGTCGAATTATAAACATAGGACACGGTGAGGAAGACAGTGGGCAACACAACAAAGAGCTAGAAATTTTTGCAGTTGAGGGAGCAGTGCCGGTTTTCCGGCGAGCCACACTTGAAGACTGTCGGATTCAAGGTCATTTCGTCGACCCGGATTTCTTCTGGTACGGCGACGATATCGATTTAGCGTGGCGCATGAGATTATTTGGGTGGAAGCAAGTTTTTGCTCCTAGGGTGATAGCCTACCACGACAGACATACGACCAAGAAGCTCGCTAGTGACCGCTTCAGTTTTATTAAAATGCGAAAAGAGTTGCCGTTGTTCAAGCGACGACTCGATTGGCGCAATTGGACGTTGACGGTTATCAAGAATGACTACATTGGTAACTTTTTCAGGGATTTACCATACATATTGGTAAGGCAGATACAGCTTTGGTGTTATTTTCTGATTTTCGAACCAGTCATGATTTTGGAGCTTTTCAAGGTTGCCAGATTACTGCCACGTATGCTAAAAAGAAGGAGGGTGATTATGAAAAAAGTGCGAGCTTCTAGAAAAGAAATCCATAAATGGTTTAAATGATTAACGACAATCTTCCCGAAAATATAATCGTGGTAAAGAAAAAATGGTTCAAACGACCATTATTTTATGTTCTGCTAATCATAGCTTTGGGAATTGGTTATTTCAGCTATGTGCTCGGCCTCGCTTACAACACTGTTGTAATTGAAAATAACTCTTCCAGTGGTAACGTTGAGGCCTTACCTAGCCAGTCCAAAAGAGACGAATTGCTTTATCCCATGCCGTCACCTGATCCAACTCGTTATAATATTTTAATTTTGGGCAATAGCGTGGGCAGGACAGATGGCCCAGAACAAGATACCGGGGCGCTTCTCACAGACTCAATACAAGTTTTAAGTATCGACAAGAAAACCAACAAGGGAGCTCTTATTTCGATTCCACGAGATCTTTATATCGATATGTTCGGCATTAAAGGAAAGATTAATGCGGTTTATGTTATCGGATTGGAACGCAAAGAGGCCATACCACTAACTAGCCAAATTATTTCACGAATTGTCGGAGTCCATATCGATAAGACAATCGTTTTTGATCTCGACTCGTTTAAAGATATCGTCGATAGCCTTGGAGGAATTGATGTCTATTTGGACAAGCCTTTCACTGAATCAACCCAGTGGACTTACCCCTTTTCACTGCCGGCAGGAAAGAACCATCTTGATGGTCAGCAGGCTCTCTACTACGTTCGTTCTCGTTACAGTAGCAATGACTTCGATCGTTCGCGACGACAGCAGCAAATCATGGTTGCGATTAAAAACAAAGCGCTGTCACTAGGTTTACTAAGTAATCCGGTTAAAATCAAGAATCTCACGGACAGTGTAAAAGGGAACATCCGAACAGATTTTCAAATTTGGGACATAAATAATCTTTTGACTCTTGCGAGGATATTCAGTAGGTCAGATGCGATAAAAAATTACATTATTTCAACTGAAAACCTCGTTGATCAAAGCAAAACACCTGGAGGCGAGTTCATTCTCTTACCCAAAAATGGCAATTTCAACGGCATCCAAGAATTGTTTAAAAATATTTTAAACTAGAAACCACCGCGCCTTAATTGACGATTGCGCGGCGTCGCTCCTCAATGGACGTAGGAGCGACACGATTTCGCTAAATCGTTCGCAAAATCAATGACCACCGAACTTTCTATTATTATTCTCCATCACCATAGCCCAGCTCTGCTGAAGCTTTGCTTGAATTCAATCAGGAAATATCCGCCGGCAGTCCAGTATGAAGTTATCGTCATCGACTCTCAAACCTACAGAAAAGCGCAAGATTTGATTCAAGAATCGTTTCCGTGGGTAACATTACTCCCAGTTTTAAAAAACACCGGTTATTCTCACGGGGTAAATCTCGGTTTACAAAAGTCGACGGGGGAGTACTTGTTAATTTTAAATCCCGACATTGTGCTTACGCAGAGTGCTTTTGACAAAATGTTAAATTTTATAAAACTTCGTCCTGATGTCGGCTTGGTTGCACCTCAGCTTATGAATTTTGACGGTACGGTCCAGAACTCTTATTTCCGCTTTTATACGCCAATGACGGTTTTAGCCCGGCGCTTGCCACTTCATAGGTTGTGGCCATTTAAAAAAATGTTAGCAGAGTTTCTCATGAAGGATTCTAATCCAGATGAAATGCAGGCACCAGACTGGATCTTGGGCGGAGCCATGCTGACTTCTCGGACAGCGCTGGAACGAGTAGGGCCTTTGGACGAACGTTTTTTTATGTACTTTGAGGATGTTGACTGGTCTCGAAGATTTTGGCAAAATGGATATAAGGTAATCTACTATCCAGCAGCAAAGATGTATCATGCACACAAGAGAGAATCTAAATCAAAATTCTGGATTGCCGATATTTTTTTCAATCAAGTAACTCGCTGGCACATTGCAAGCGCCATTAAATATTTCGTCAAGTATAGAAAGTACCCACACTCTGTAAATGCATAAACGAATACTCACTCCGCTTTTAATTGTCATTTCTTTGGCCATTGGTTTTACCGGTGGCGCTTTTTATTCGAAATCCCCGTCTTTGCCGTTGCCCTCCATCCTTGGAAACCTAATCAATCGAGATGGTGGCAAACCCAAGAACGTTGATTTTTCAGAGTTTTGGAATGTTTAGGATATCTTACATGAAAGTTACGTTGACCAGAGCAAGCTTACTGATAACAAAACCTTGCTCTATGGAGCCATCGATGGTTTGGTTAATTCAGTTGGCGATCCTTATACTGTGTTTCTGAAGCCCGCAGCTAGCCGGAATTTCATACAGGAGATTAATGGGTCATTTGGAGGCGTGGGTATTGAAATTGGACTAAAAGAGAATATTTTGACTGTTATTGCGCCGATTAAGAATACACCAGCAGCTAAAGCCGGTCTATTGGCTGGTGATAAGATTGTTAAGATTAACGATAAGTCTACGGCTGGCATGAAAGTCGAAGATGCGGTTAATCTCATTCGTGGACCTAGAGGCACTAAGGTTAAATTGACCTACATTAGAGGAACGGTTAAGTCAGGAACAGAAATTACTCTCATTAGAGAAGAGATCAAAATTCCAGCAATTGACCTGAAAATCGACGGCAACACGGCATACATCCAGTTCTCTATCTTTAACAAGAACGCTGATGCAGAATTTGACAAAGCAGCCAAAGAGATTACCAAATCCAAAGCTGACCGGATTATTCTCGACCTTAGAAATAACCCAGGAGGATTACTAGATTCAGCAGTCAACATCGCCGGTTACTTCCTTGATGCCAACAAAATTGTAACGACCGAGAAATTCGGTGACGGCAAAGAGCAGATTTACAAGACCCAGCCCAACGGGATATTGAAGAATTACCCTCTGATTATTTTGATCAATGAAGGTTCCGCTTCGGCCTCAGAAATTTTATCCGGAGCAATAAAGGACAATAGGGGAGTGACACTGGTAGGTAAAAAGAGTTTTGGCAAGGGGTCAGTACAGGAAGTCAGAGACTTGCCGGAAGGTGCATCGCTGAAAATTACAATTGCCAAATGGTATACGCCAAAGGGCATTTCCATCAGTGCGCAGGGTATTACACCTGACGTGCAAGTGGAGTTGACCGAAGACGATTTTAAGCACAACAAAGACCCGCAACTAGACAAAGCCAAGCAACTAATCCAAAATCTTAAGTAAATGTCCAAGAGAGCAAGCTTCATAGTGAAGCTCGATTGGAAACAGTTACTTACGTAGGTTAGATAGAGCTTCGCCCATCTAACCTACGTGACAATTTTCTAACAACTCATCGTCGCAATCAGAATTGCTTGCCTCGTTGAGTAAATATGTCAATGAAGGTAATATTTTTGCAAAATATAAAGAATGTCGCCCAGATAGGGGATATCAAAACAGTCTCTGATGGTTACGCTCGCAACTTTTTGTTTCCGAATAATCTGGCCAAGCAAGCTACGGAAAAAAGTCAGAAAGAAGCGGAACTGCTCCAGAAGAAGCGGGAGGTTACAGCTGGGCTCAACAAAGAGCGGGCATTGAAGTTGGTAGGGGAGTTGGAAGGATTAGTTTTAGAAACTTCATCTGAAACTAATGAAGAAGGCCATCTTTATGCGGGAATTAATGCCGACGACATTGCCAAACTTTTAAACGAGAAGAAATTCCACATCTCTGAAGATGAAATCAACCTCGCTCAACCCATCAAAGCTATAGGGGAGTACGACATTGAACTCGAACTTGCTCCGGAAGTTAAGACTTCTATCAAACTCAAAGTCACTAATCGTAGCCTCACGGCCTCTCGATAAGAGCTCAAACACAAATTTCCGTTTGAGTCTTAAAACAAAACCCCGCCCATACTAAATTAGTATGACCGGGGCACAGTCGTCCTTGTGGGACGAGTTAGTATTCGGTTAGTGGCTATCCGTAAATTATAATTTAAAAAAGAAAATAGGAGCACATGCTGCAAGCGTGGTAATAATTTGAACTGCGAGGATAGAGAGTGTCTGCTTCGGTCTCTGCGGTAACCACTTAATTGCGAAAAATGCCACTGTTAGTACTTCTAAAACCAACCAAATTTGAAAGAGATGCGCG
>OBEQ011813572.1_pt1 | contig 14175 bp, 9 predicted proteins | sample 1670901 | NCBI WGS metagenome assembly OBEQ01 (sample SAMEA104232315, study PRJEB22302) | groundwater metagenome | biome: forest; feature: aquifer; material: groundwater | place: USA | collected 2011-08-07 | depth 5.4 m
AGAGGAAGGCGTGACCCAAACGCAAACAAAAACCGACGATGCGCCGCGCAGTCGTTGGTGGTTTCGCCTCGTGTTCGTCGCGGGGTTGTGCTGGATGTATCAACTCTACAGTTGGTTCGCGCTGCCGTCGGTCGCGCAATTCGCGGAAAGCGCGCCCAGCTCCACCGCGTTCATGCACACCAGTCGCGATCCGGTGCACTACGAATGGGTCGCGATGGATCACATCGCGCCCGCGCTGGCCCGCGCGGTGGTTGCGGGCGAGGACGATGAATATTACGAGCATCCCGGATTTAGTTGGACCGCGATCCGCCGCGCGGCGCAAAAAAATTGGGAGCGCGGGCGTCTCAGGTACGGTGGCAGCACGATCACGCAACAAGTCGCGAAAAATTTATTTTTATCGTCCGACAAATCGCTCTTTCGCAAATACAAGGAATTACTCATCGCGCTCACACTGGAACGCGATTTATCCAAAGAACGCATTCTGGAAATCTATCTCAACATTGTGGAATGGGGCCCGGGCATTTACGGCGCGCAAGCCGCGTCACAATATTATTTTCATCACAACGCCGCGACGCTCTCGCCTCCACAAGCCGCGTTCCTCGCCGCAATCCTCCCCAACCCACGCCAACTGGGCGCGCACGGGTTTCGGTTGAATGCGCGAGCACGGGGAATTTTGAAGCGGATGTGATGGAGTCGTGGGTCGTGAGTTGAGAGTCGCGGGTAACTGCTACACTCGTGTCGATCTTTACTCACGACTCCGCACGCACGACCCATACGACTCACGACTCGTTTCGGGGATGGAACTTCCGCACCAACTCGGTAAGATGCGATCGACTCACGTGCGTGTAGACTTGCGTGGTGGCGATGCTGGCGTGCCCGAGCATGGTTTGCACGGAACGCAAATCGGCGCCGCGTTCGATGAGATGGGTCGCGAAGGAATGGCGCAACATGTGCGGTTTGACATTGCGCGTGAGGCCCGCGCGACGTGCGACCGCCTTGATGCACCGCCAGCCATCTTGTCGCGACAGCGGACGACCCGTGCGCGACAAAAAGAGCACCAGCGTCTCGCGCCCGTGCAGCAAGGACGGGCGGGCGTTGGTCAAATATTCTTGCAGCGCCGCGACTGCGGCACTGCCCATCGGCACGATGCGTTCTTTGCTCCCTTTGCCGCAGGCGCGCAGATAGCCGCCATCGAGATTGAGTTGCGACAAATCCAGATCACACAATTCCGAGACGCGCAGACCGCACGCATAAAAAACGTGCAGCATGGCATGATCGCGAATACCGGCGGGCGAATCGTCGCGCTGCGCCGCGAGGAGTTGATCGACTTCGGCAATCGACAACACACCCGGCAAGCGCCGACTCACGCGCGGCGTTTCCACGAGCGTGGCGGGATCGTCGGCGAGCAATCGTTGTCGCACGAGATACGCGAGCCAGGAGCGCACCGAGGACAACATGCGCGCTGTGGAGCGCATGGCGAGTCCGGCGTCGAAACAGTCGGCCAAAAATTCGCGGATCGATTCGGTGGTGATGTCGGCAATGGAAAATATGTTGCAGCGCGTGAGTGTGACACCAAACCGCCGCAGATCGCGCGCATACGCCTCGACCGTATGCCGCGCCAATCGCCGCTCCACGCGTTGATAGGTGAGGAATTGATCGACAAATCTTTTCATCGCCGCGCATTCTATGCTACGCGCCGACGCATGTCTATTTTTCAGCAACTGCGCGCCGGGCTGCGGGCGATTCCGGCGGGGTGTGTTTTTCTGGCGCGACACCGCACGCTGTGGCCCTGGGCACTCGCGCCGTTACTCGTGCAGTTCATGTGTTTCGCTGCGGCAATTTATTTTTTTGCGAGGATTCTCGCCGGCGCGCCGGAGTCTGCATTGCCCCAATCAATCAACGCAGCACATGTGTTTGCAATCATCGCGCATTGGATTTTTTGGATCATGTGGTTGTTCGTCACCCTGATCTCGGCATTTCTGATGGGCCAACTGGCGAGCGCGCCGTTCAATGAAATGTTGGCCACCCGCACCGAGGCAATTGTGTGTGCGCAGATTCCGACACCCGTCTCCTTCTGGAAAACTCTGTGGCGCAGTCTGATGGTGGAACTCCAAAAAACCGCGTGGTGTCTGGTGTTGCTGGGCGGTCTCTGGTTTGCCTGCTTGTTGCCCATCGTTGGCGCGGTGTTTTCCGCAGTGGGTCTGCCCCTCGTCTCCATGTGGATCGTCGGTTGGATGCTCACCGATTTTCCATGCGCACGTCGCGCCGAACCGTTTCGCGTGCGTCTGCACATGGCAAAAAAATATTGGGCGGCACTCGTCGCACTCGGCGTGGTGATTTGGATTCCCGGCTTGCTCGTCGTTGCCAATGCACCACTCGTCGTGGCGGGAACACTACTGCATCTGCAACTCAATCCCGAGGTGAAAGATTTATGATCGCGCCGCGTCACCAACATCGCAATACGTGGGAAATGATTCCAACGCTCGTACCCGCCGCCCGCCCGGGCGCGCGCTGTCTGCTCGAGATCGGACCGGGGCGCGGTGATTATTTGCGCCACCTCGCCGCGACGCATCCCGACGCGCACGTGATTGGTGTCGAACTCTGTTTGTCGCGATTTGAAAAATTGCGCGTCACCTGCACGGCACCGAATATTTCGCTCGTGTGTGCCGACGCGCGCGAAGCGTTGCCAATCCTGTCGCGCACCACAGCACTGCAAGCGATTCACATTCTCTTTCCCGATCCGTGGCCCAAACGTAAACATGCGGCACACCGCATTATGCAACCGGCATTCGTCGCGCTGTGTGCGCGCAGTCTCGCCCCACACGGCACGCTCACGTTTGTGACCGACGATCCCGACTACGCGAAATCGACATCGCGCGTACTCGCCGCGGAAGCACAACTCGTGAATGCATTGGCCGAACCGATGCTCGTGAATCCCACCGAATTATTTCCGACCTACTTCGCCCGCAAATGGCAACGCGCGGGGCGGGCGATTTATTTGATGCGATATGTGGTCGTCCCGACGTCCGCACGTCCTTATGTCCCTACGTCAAAATCAATCCGCCACCTTCCGCTAAAAGACATAAGGACGTCGGCACAATAAAAAATCTACCACTCCTTCCGCACCGCATCGGCAAAACGTTGGAGTTGCTGCGGCGTGGGGGCGGCGCCGGCTTTGGCAGATACGGCGGGCATTTGCGCGGCATAGGCTCGCCATTGTGGATGCGGGCTGCGTTGGATCAAAAACGTCACACCCGACAACCGACGCAATTTCTCTAAGAGCGCCGGATTGGATTCTTTGGTTTTACTACCCCATGCGTTGGTGAGCGCCTCCAAGGCCAACCGCACGCAGCCGTTGATAAAATCGCTCAGATGTTCGGGACGATAGGAAAAATAGGCTTCGCGCGGCACCTCGATCATAAAAAATAGTGGACCGGATTGCTCATCCATTTTTTTCAATGCGTCGGTCAGATGATCTTCCAGCGCACCATGGGTCAGCGTGTGTCCCAAATTTGCATCCATCGGCAGGACGTGCAATCCGAGCGGACCACGATAGGCGCGCGCCGTGGATGGCATCCAGAGTTGTTCGCGCGGCACCGTGTGAATATGCACATCCAGTTGCACGCGGGAACGCGCAAACGCGCGTTGGAGTCGCTGCCGCACGGGCGCAATGTCGTCGTGACCGCCGCGCGATTCCGGCAACGTCATGTTCACACGGAGCGTGCCGTACACCGGCGGCACCGCCGGTGTTTCTGCAAAGGCCGTCGCTAAATTTTCCCAGGTCTCGATCCAGACATCCAGCGCCTGCCCGGCCAACGGCGCGACATCGATCTGTACGCGCTGCTGACGAGGATCGGTGTCGAGTTGTGCCTTCCAGGTGCCGATGCTAATGTCGCCCGCATTCTTCTTTTCATTATCGGCGGCACTCTTCCATTCTTCCACCACGGCGAGTAAACTCTCGCGATTATTGTGACCCAGTTTCCAGCGTCGATCATCAGCGGGCGCGGTGTTGGGCTCGACATACAACGCAATTTCCATGGCGGGTTTGGTCCCATCGGACGAGGGCGCAATCGTACCATTCCGCACCACTAAGCCCTCATACGAGACGCGCAATGCTTGCAACGTTGGTTCAATCACGTTCTGGCGCGCCGCTTCGTAATCCACCGCGCCACTGAATTCCAGCGTGGTGCGGCGTTTTTCGGGCGTGCTGGGCTGGAACGTCACCGCTTGTGTACCATCCACCTTCGGCGGGACCGGTTGTGGTGCAAGCACCTTCGGTTCATCGTCATCAGAGATCGCAACGTCTGGATGTGGAGGAATGGTGATGACCAAACGCACCCGCTCCCGCGCGCGTTGCTGCGCAATCTGGCGCACGAATGGTGCGGGATTTTCTTGCAACGTCTTTTCCAACGCGGCGAAGGCCTCGCCCAGTATGGCGGACGCATTATCTTTGTCGATGTCGGTCCGATACGTGCGAACAACCGCCATACCCTGCGTGGTGGAATAGACATCAGAGGCGATGGCATCGACGGCATCACTGGTGGTCTCGACGGTGGAGGGCGCGTCGGGAATTTTGGTCTGGATGGTTGCGTCCACTGCGTGGGTTTGTGGGGCCTCACGCGCATCTGGTGGACCACCGGGCGGAGGGGCACCAACCGCTGAATTTGGAGTGGAGCCGACCCGCGGGCGACGAGGATTTCCAAGGGCGCTGTCGGCCACCTCACGTACCGCCGGATCTTCCGCCATATTGCCGGCAATCTGTTCCAGCACCGGGACCAGACTCGGGTGGCGCGGCAACCATGCGCTGAATTGTTGCACGATGATCAAGCGCACTTCCGGGCGTTCTTCCCGCGCCAACACCTCGCGCAGCATGGGCAGTGCGGCCAGATCATCCATCAGCACGCAGAGCGCAATCGCGGCGCGCAGATCCTCTCCGGTGCTCGCCAGTACGGGCCGCTCCAGCACGGTGCGCACCGGCAGATCCAACGTGGTGGTTTGATCGTCGAATACCGCCTGGTCCAAACGCACCTGCTGAAAATATTTATTCAGATCAACACGGACCGACGCCAACGCCTGTTGAAACAATTGGGTCTGATCCATATTGTTGAAGATGGCCCGCCCAATCACTTGTTGAATCGCTGTGCAAATTTCCCGGCCAAACCGGTCCATCGCAGGATCGTTCAAATAGCCCTGTAGATGCCCTAATACATGATAAGTCCCCAATCGACCCATGGCGTCGATCAGTGCGGGGCGCAAATCGAGCGCGGGATTCATCCAGTCGTGAATGGCGGTATCGAGTGCCGTAATGATATCGCCACCGGCATGGCAATACGCCACCGCCGCCTCATCTTTTGTGCAATCGCTGGCATACTGATCGACCATGAGCCCCAACGTCGCAATCCAATCGCGCGCCTCGGCGTCGGTGTGAATATGCGATAAACGGGCGATAATCAGCGCAATGGAGGCCGTGGGCTCTTTTGCAAAAATTGCTGCCAGCGCCGAGCCGGCCGTGTCCATCGGATTGGGCTCTTTCACTTGATCGCCGGCCCGACTGCGCCATTTGCGCAGCAACACCGGAATCGCGGGCGTCGCACCGAGCGCACCTAAAATGCGCATGAGGTCTTGTTGCCGAGAAAAATAGAGCAACGATCCGCAATCGCTGTGACGGCAGCGCGCCGCGATTTCGGATGAGGTATCCGGAGATTCTGTGAGCTTTGCTATGACGCGCGCTTGCGACGCCGCATCGTTCAATGCCTCGAGGCGCTGAATGGCCGATTCCTCAATGGTCGCCGACGGCGTACCGTCTTCCTGCAGAACACGCACACCGTGTTGCAACGCATCGACCAATGCATCGATGTGATGTGTCTGCACCACCCAGTGCTGCAACGCCCGCAACGCGCCCGCCACCAACGGCAGATCGCCGTTGTTCTTCACGACATTCCACACGAGATCGTAGCGATCATGCAACAGTTGCAATCCCGCCGCCGAATCGACGGCCATGGTGTGAAACGCCACATACCCGCGCGCCTGCTGCCACAGCGCGTTGACGGCCGCTTCGCTCGAGCCGTAATGCCTGCGCCATTCGCTATGACGATCCACCTCGAGGCGAATATCATCGAGTGATAACGTCGTCGCATCGCCATCCAGTGCAGCCCAGCCCGCTAATTGCGGCGTGAGTTTTGGAGGTGGTGTCACGTTTTGTAATCCGGTGAGTGAGAGTCGCGTGTCAGGTGTGGTCATGGGGCGCTCCTTTTTCTGGCGGATGATGTGTCGAAGGAAATTGCCGGGCGCACCAGTTCCCGCGTGGGATTGCCGGCGTCTTCTTCATCATCGTCTGCTGCAGGCGGAAAATTCATGGCGTGCACACCGGTCGGCAATTCATCGGATCGCATGGTGCGCGTGGCCGAGAGTTCCAGTATTTGTGTGGCCGCCAAGCGCGCCGACGCTGAGGATGCCAACGACGTCGGTTGTTCATCCACCTCCAGCACCGCATCCAGCGCGGCAAGCATCTCTGCGACCGACTGAAATCGTTCGTCCGGATTTTTTGCCAAGGCCTTCATGACCACAGCAGATAATGCCTGTGTGAATGGGCAATCGGACGGTGGTAATTCGGGAACTGGCACGCTGAGTATGGCATGATAAATCGCGAGCAGGTTCGTGAGCTCATGGTACAGGGTATGGCCAGCCAGCATCCAATACATGGTCGCACCCACGGCATAAATATCCGTGCGCTCCGTCGCCTCTTGCTGACGGATGAGTTCTGGAGCCATCTGGCGCGGCGAGCCAACAGCGACGCCGACTGCCGTGTGACGCGGCACATCAGGATCCAACGAACGGGCAATGCCCAGATCAATAATGGTGATATGCGGCGTACCATCGCGCACGGTAAGCATGAGATTGTCTGGTTTAATATCGCGATGAAGCAAATCCTGCGCATGCATCGCCGCTAGTCCCCGCAACGTTTGCCAGGCAATCAACCCCACCAAGTCCCAGGGCATTATTGCCTTCTCCCATTTTTTTTCGAGTACTTCGCCCAGACTATTACCGTGGATGAATTCACACACGAGATAGGGCGTGCCATCGACAAGAGTACCGTCACTGATATATTGCACGACATTCGGGTGATTGATTTTCTTCAGAAGCAACACTTCCCGTTGGAAGCGCGGCAAGAACTGATCGTTGTAGAGGAATGGAATTTTCACCGCGACTTCGGCACCGTTCTTTGCCACAGCGTGATAGACACTGCCCATGCCACCCTTGCCCAATTTCCGATCGATCGTATACGGACACGTCACCACCTGCCCGACCCACGAGCCCACAGATGGTGCTGGTGCTACGGGGGCGCTCGCCTCGACCGGCGCGGCGGTTCCTTCGACACGGGTTGGATTTTTTTTCTCCTCGGCAACCGGCTCCTCGACATTGGTGGGCGCTGATCCGGCGGCAGCAAGGTTCACGAGTGTGGGTTCGAAATGTGATTCGACATCAACCACCGCGGCATCCGCAGGTTGCGCTGGTGCTTCTTTTTTTTCAGCGACACTGGCCTGCGCAACCGCAGCTGTTGGAGCAGAGGGAGTTTGTTTCCAACGATTCACAATTCCCACGCCCGCCTGATACCACGCACTCAACGTGGTTCCGTACCGATGTCCCGCCCACGCCGCCGCCGCACTGCAACCCAAAAAAACACATCCACTGAGCCACCACGGCCAACCCGTTGCAGCGGCGGGTGCTGAAATAACGTCGCTCGACGCCCGATGGACCTCGTGTGCCTCGGGCTCATCGTCCGAGGGTGCGGCCACCGCCGGCTTCACAACTGGTTGCGAAATTTCCGGCGCAGGTTCGGCAGGCGCTGGTGCCGCCTGCGGCGCCGGGTCGTCACTGGGAACCGCGCGCGGTGCTGGTGCGGTGGCGGGCGCACTGACGGGCGCTGCCAACGTGGCGGCGCAAGTTCTGGACGCGCCAGCGCGCAATACATCGGCCATGATATCGGCGATCTGACCGTCCGTGCACTCAAAACGCGGCTTCGAACAGTGCTGCGCCTTGAGCTGTTTCTCCACACGGTTCTGCACACCCATCTTGCCCAACGCGCTCCCTCTGCCCCCTGAAAAATAATCATCCAGATTGAGCCTTACCTTCTGATCTCCACTTAATTTTGTTTGCAACTGGTCATGCGCCGAACGAATTTCTTCTTCGGTCAGCATGACTTTGAACGTGGGGTCGTTGCGGGAAGAAAATTCATAGCGCGTACTACTGAGCGGATCGCATGGCGTGGTCGCGGGCTGCGCACTCTTCGTCGTTCCGACCGGCGGGTCGCGCCGCGATTTTGCGAGTGCATATCCACTCGCCCCCATCACCGCGCTCACGGACAACCCCGCCAACGCCCAACGAACGGGGCTCACCGCATGGTTGCGAAATAGAGGGCTCATGGTTTGCTCCGCGGTTGGCTTGATCGTTTGATCAGAATGCCGTCTTCCGACGAATCGTCGCGGTCGCCAGATCGTCTCAGCAGAATGCCGTCGGAATTATTTTCCCCTGCCGGGCCGCTGCGCACGCCCCGCCGACCGTGCGTGACGTATTCCAATCCGGAATCCCACTGCACATGCAGTCTGTGTTCGTGATCAATCGTCAGATCGGCAATGTTGCCTGGGGCGGGCGCAGCGAATACGGTGAAGGTCGGCGGCAATTGCGCAGCAAACGCATTCGCCAGATTGTGGCCCGTTGCACCGCCTTCACCATTGCTGCACGCATACAGCAATAATTGTCCTGCCGGATCGAACGCCTGCAACGCATCGTGCCACACGTCTTTGCCAAGATCGCTCGCATCGATTTCGTACGGATCCGCCGATGCACCAGCGGGCGGCTGCCCCATGTTGAGCGTGGTTGCGGTGCCATGACCGGCGAAAATCAGGGTGTGAATCGGTTTGTCGAATTTGGCCCGCGTGGCATCAATGGCCGCCAGCACATCGGCTTCGGTGCGCGCCTCACGATATTCGACCAGAAAAACATTGTTATCGACCAACGCACGCAACCGTTCGCGATTCGCAAATCCATCGTTCCAATCGTTGGTGTTAAACACCAGCAGCGCAATGGGGCGGCGCATACTGCCGATGGTCGCGACGTCATACAAATCCACGATCGACCGCAAAACCTCGAAACGCGCAGCCGGCACACGATGCTGCATATCCTTTATGAATGCATCGTAGTGGGGCCACGTCGCATCGTCGAATTGCAATCCGAGATTGTGCGCCAGACTTTGCACACGTTTCCAGACCTCGCGTTGCCACGCCAGACCATATTTTGGCTGCTGCCCCAACGCGGCGAGGAGCGTATGATTTTCGAGTGAAACCCGCGCGAACAGTTCGAAATGTTTTTGAATGTACAGTGGCGCCAACGCACCAACAACGGTGGGATCATTGCGCAACGCGTTTTCCACTAACTCGTCGTAATTCGCCGTATCCTGCGGTATTTCACGCAACGCGTTCGGATTGACGCGCACACACGCCAGCAAAAATTTTGGATCGCTGCGCAACACCGGCGCGGCGTATTGCCAGGCCGTCGCATCCTGCGCGACCGCCATGAGCACCACGTCGCGATTGCTGCGCATCTCGAGCGAAGCATCGGCGAGGGCGCGTCCGTTGCGCCGCACGGCGGTTTGCACAATCTCCAAATCGCCACGCATCGCGACCGGCAACACCGCCAACGGAGAGATCGTGTCGGGCAATTCTGGCAACATGCGCAACACAAAATCGCGCGCCGACCACAAGGCGCACTGTGCTGGCAGAGCGCCGGTGGGCGCGGATTTTCTGCAAGTCGTCGCGTACGGCGCGAGGCTTTCGCGCGAAACGCGCGTGGGCAGATCATAACCATATTTCCGCAGCAACGTATCGAGTTGTCCGAACACCTGCACTTGTGCCGACAGCGCATCGGTGCCAGCCGTTTGTTTGCTGGCGATAAAATTGACGAGCCATCCAACATCCTCCCACTCCACCTTGAAATCGCCGTCGCTATCCAAGGTGATATCGATCATGTCTGCGGTGATCGCATCGCCTGAGATGCGCTGGCCAGTCAGCTTGCGCACGGATTGCAACCACTGCACATCGACCGCGCTCGCCGCGCGGCCGTTAATAAAATTTTCGTGGCTCATGCCGCACAACAAAGCAAGCGACGTGCCAGCGCAAAAAAGTCGCCAGCAATTATTTTAATCGGGGCTAACGCGCAGCGTGTCGAAAAAATTTTCGGCAATGCAGCAATCGGAATTCACGAATGTGAATTATTGAACAGACGGCAGATTCACCTCAATTTACTCACCATCTGCACGATGCGCTCAATCCTAGATTGCGCATCGACATAGTAGGCTGCGTCGACCCATTGCAACGCTGCTGCAAAATCAAAGATCGCCCCGACTTCGAGCGCTGATCCGCGAGCAATTGTGAAAAATCTTTTACGATCTGCCAACGTGGTGCGACCATTGCCTTCAACGATCACAGGGGCTCGCGTCGCCCCCTCCACTGGCAAAGCCAGATGGAGCCTCCCCCTCAGCGCCGCACGTGCGGCTAGAGAAGCAAAGCCGCAAATCTGGCTTTGCCAGTTTGTGGCGCGGGGCGCGGGGCCATCGGAGTTGCGCAGCAACGCACGGGGCCCCGTTGAAATAATCCGCGCGTTTGAGTTGATCTTGCAAATCACTCGAGCCGCGGGGCCAACTGGCCAACAGGGATGGTGAAACTCGAAATTTTAATCTTCATTTTCCTCATCGTTATCTTGATCAAAATCACGATGGCGATCTCGATCACGACCATGATTACGAGGGGCACCGAGCTACAAAAATTGCTGTGTAGCCATCGCCATTCAATGTCAATGGCCACGGTCTTGGAATTCCCGCGGGATATGCGGATTTGCAAGATCAGCTGAAGCGCGCGCTCACGAGTGCGATTTTAAATTTGGCGGAAGGCAATGGTCGCCGCTCGCAGCGCGAGAAAAATCGCTTTTTCGATATCTCGATTGCATCAATCGATGAAGTCGATGCCGCTTGTGATTTGCTTGTAGCGTTTGCGTTGGTGTCGTCTGTCGTCATCGAACCAATCCAGCAGGATTTACGCAGCGCTGCTGCGATGATTATGAAATTACGTCGCCTCTGACAGCGGCGTTATTCGTAATCGTGTACGTGTTCGAGATCGTTGTCAGTATCTATTCGATGACGATTAAAAGATTAAGATGATGTAGCCACACTTTATCCACGGGCCGTGGATTGGCGGATCAGGCCGAGAAATTCTTGTTTGGTACTCACGTCATCGCGAAACACACCGAACATCGCCGACGTCGTCATGAGGCTGCCGGATTTTTCGACACCGCGCATTTGGGTGCACAAGTGTTGCGCCTCGATCACCACGCCCACGCCGAGCGGTTGCAAAATTTCGTGCAGGGTTTCGGCGATCTGATGCGTGAGACGTTCTTGCACTTGCAAGCGGCGCGCAAATAAATCAACCAGGCGCGGAATTTTCGAGAGACCCACGAGTTTGCCCTTGGGCAAATACGCGACATGTGCGTTCCCAAAAAACGGCAACAGATGATGTTCGCACAGACTGTAAAAGGGAATCTGACTCACCACGACCATTTCGTCGTACTGATCGGTGAACACCGCAGTGCGAATCAACGCGGTCGGATCTTGCGCGTAGCCTTGCGTGAGAAATCCCCACGCCCGCTCCACCCGCGCTGGCGTCTCCCGCAAACCCTCGCGCGACGGGTCTTCCCCGACGGCCGTGAGTAACGATCGAATGATATTTTGCATGCGCCGCGTATAGAGGGTCAAGGGTCAGGGGTCAAGGGGTCAGAGTGGTGGAACCTAATGAGTCCACTATTGACAATGCAACTATATGCAGTTACATTTCAATCGTGTCGAATATCGAGCGAATCCTGGACACAATTCACAAGGGTGGCATCCTGACACTGCGTGATGCTGAGGCCGTTCTGAAACATTGGGGCTATGTCCGATATTCCGGCAAGGGCAGCCACCAGAACTGGAAACACCCGGAGCGCCCGTTGATTCTCACCATTGCAACACATGCCAAAGAGGTGCCGCGCTACATTACTCGGGCATTACGCAAACTGATGGAGGACGCATGAAATTCAAATACAAGATCGATCTCGAATGGGATCCGGATGATCACATTTACGTGGCGACTGTCCCGGAGCTGCCCGGCTGCATGTCACACGGGAAAACCGAGCATGAGGCATTGCGTCAAGTAGAAAAAGCCATGACCGGCTGGATCAAGACCGCGAAGAAAACCAAGATGACAATTCCCGAACCCATTGCCACTCGCGATTTTTCCGGCAGCTTCAATGTCCGCATCGCCCGCGACACGCATCGTCGATTGGTTTTGAAAGCCACCGAAGAACGCGTCAGTCTCAACCATTTAATCGCACAGATTTTGATGAAGGCGGTGTGACAATCATTCCCACTCTATAGTCGCAGGCGGTTTCGAACTGATGTCGTAGACGACGCGGTTGATGCCGCGGACTTCGTTGATGATGCGATTGGAAATTTTTCCGAGCAGGTCGTAGGGAAGTTGGGCCCAGTCGGCGGTCATGCCGTCCTGACTGGTCACGGCGCGCAGGGCGACGACGTTTTCGTAGGTGCGTTCATCGCCCATCACGCCGACCGTTTGTACCGGCAGCAACACACAAAAACATTGCCAGACTTTATCGTACCAACCGGCCGATTTAATTTCCTGCATCATGACATCGTCGGCGGCTTGCAAAAGCGCGACGCGATCTGCGGTAATGTCGCCAATAATACGCACCGCCAAACCCGGACCGGGAAAGGGTTGGCGGTTGATGAGTTCATCGGGCATGCCGAGTTCGCGCCCCAATGCGCGCACCTCATCTTTGAATAATTCGCGCAACGGTTCGACCAACGCCAGACCCATTTTTTCCGGCAACCCACCCACGTTGTGATGACTTTTGATCGTGGCCGACGGTCCTTTGAATGACACCGATTCGATGACGTCGGGATACAACGTCCCTTGCGCGAGAAATTGCACATTCGGAATAGTGCCCGCAATGGCCTCGAATACGGTCACAAACTCGCGTCCGATGATTTTGCGTTTCGTCTCGGGATCGCTCACACCGGTGAGAGCGTTCAGGAATTGATCGCCGGCTGCTGCGGTGTGAATCGTCATGCCGAGATGTTCCAAAAAGAGTCTCGGTGTTTTGGCGGCCTCGTTTTTGCGCAAGAGTCCGGTGTCGACAAAAATGCAGTGCAACTGCTTGCCAAGCGCGCGATGCAGCAAGACCGCAACGACCGACGAATCGACGCCGCCCGACACACCGCACACCACCTGCGCGGCGCCGACCTGCGCGCGAATCTGCGCGACGCTGCGCTCGATGAACGAACCCATCGACCAATCGGCGGTGCAGTGACAAATGGCAAAAAGAAAATTGCGAATGAGTTGGGCGCCGTGCGCGGTGTGCGCAACTTCCGGATGAAATTGCAGCGCGTAGAGTTGACGGGAGACATCGGCCATGCCCGCAATCGCCACGCGGTCGCTGCGGGCGATGATCGAAAAATTATTTGGCAATTTCGCAACATGATCGCCGTGTGACATCCACACGGTTCCAGGGGCTTGCGTCGCCCCCTCCACGGGCAAAGCCCGCGGAGCCTCCCCCTCAACGCCGCTGTGCGGCTGTGACCTAGTCAAACCTTGAGTCAGCGGAGAATCGCCACACCATTCAACCTGAGCGCGACCGTATTCGCGGTGGGTGCCGCGCGCGACCGCGCCGCCGCCCAACGTGTGCGCCATGAGTTGCATGCCGTAACAAATCCCGAGCACGGGAACGCCCAACGCAAAAATTTCGGCATCGATGGTTGGCGCGCCGGTTTCGTGCACCGACGCCGGCCCGCCCGACAAAATAATTCCGCGCGGCGCAAACACGCGCACCTGCGCCAGCGACCAGGTACACGGCGCAATTTCCGAATACACGCCCGCCTCGCGCACGCGTCGTGCAATGAGCTGCGTGTATTGGGAACCGAAATCCAAGATTAAAATTCTATGCATAGGAATTAGAGCCTGTTCAAGATCTGCTCACATCTGCCGCGCAGAGCAAGGGGGCGTGAGCGGTGGGGCACACGCCTCACGCTGGGCCAGCCAATGCTCCAATGGCTGGGGCTCACGTCAGTCTGTA
>OBEQ010605397.1_pt1 | contig 14168 bp, 16 predicted proteins | sample 1670901 | NCBI WGS metagenome assembly OBEQ01 (sample SAMEA104232315, study PRJEB22302) | groundwater metagenome | biome: forest; feature: aquifer; material: groundwater | place: USA | collected 2011-08-07 | depth 5.4 m
TAAACGTTAACCTAAAAATTGCCGGCTTTATCGCCCCGGAAAATAAAGAATACTTTGAAAAAGAAATCAAACCTCATCTAAATTCTAAAATCCAATATTTAGGATTAGTCAACGAGGAAGAAAAGAAAGCTCTGCTCCAAAACGCTTATGGCTTTCTTCATTTAAACACCTACCCCGAAGGATTTGGCTTAACTCTAATTGAGGCGATGGCGACAGGAACACCCGTTATCGCAGTGGAATTGGGGTCTATTCCTGAAGTAATTGACGATCGAAAAACAGGCTTTGTGGTTAAAAATCTCAAAGAAGCAGAAAGTGCCATGAAAAATATTGACTTAATTTCCAGGGAAAATTGCCGGAAAAGAGTTGAAGAAAACTTCACGCTTGAAAAAATGATAAGGGAATATGAAAAAGTTTACTTAAAAATTTTAACTTAAACTTAGAGAGATTTACCACGTATTTACATATAGTATAATATAACGGTATGCGAAATGATGCTGTAACAATTGAGGAGTTTCGTAAGATTTTAACAGACCAATATATTCAAAAAGGGGTAAAACCACCGATTCCAGGCGGCGAGAAGGAAAAACACTTATATAAAAGTTGGATAGAGGGTAAACAAAAACTGGAAGGAGCCTTCTGAATCCACCAGATATACCACACCCAACTGAAGCTCACGAAGCCGCCACAGCATTCTCATATGAAAGCGCTGTTTCAAGAAGTCTTGGATTAAAACCCCAAGATATCAATTTGGTAAATGCAGATCGTTTTACCAGTCCAGATCATCCCGCAAGGTTTTTATATGGCTTCACAGAACCAGGTGAACAACAAGCTGAAGCGGGATTTTTCAAAATGTCCAGACCCGAAAACAACGTTCAATTGATGCGAGAAAGTGCTGGACTTGCTATTGCGGCAAGAATAGGCATACCTACTGTACGTATTCTCCACCCTTTTCAGACAACACCCGAAGGAAATGGTATTTTGCATGTTGAGAGATTGGACGGCGAAACTGGAACAATTCTTACAAGTCCAGAATTGATTGCAGCTGCTGATCCACGCTATGGTGTAAGGGCTGCGCTTGCATTTCTACGGGCAGGTGGCCGAATAATACCAATAGACATTGATAGTTCTCCGTTAAAACGAGGTGATTGGAGAAATGAATCATCCGAAACATTTTGGAAAGTATGGGGAGAACAAAATGGCGTTGTTTTTAGCCCTGAAAACGCCGAGTTAGTGGATAGATTGACCGGTACTGAAAAATTGCGAAAAATTGTGGATCAAACACGAACTGAAATTGAACCTGAAATAGCTGCTGGGACGAATCCTGATGCAGAATATTTTGTACATAATGACGCAGCACCGAATAATACATTTTTTAGTGATATTGATGACGAGGTACTTTTCCTTGATTTTGAACACGCAGCAGCATCACACAATCCTACTCTCGCCCAACTAACCGACCTGGGTAATTATTATGGTAGATTATGGCCTAATCCAGAAATGCAACAGCAATTTCTCATTTCGTATATTGAGCAATCGACAGCTAATTCCGTTGATTATAATTACAAACTTTTAAAAGCAGTTGTTGTTTTCGGAGCCATGTATTTGGCAAAATATGCAATGAGATCTGATAATGGTGAACATCCTATGGCAGTTTCTTTATTAAAAAACCTTGAAGGGAATTTATCAATACTAGATAACCAATATAACATACGTGGAGCACGCAATAGTACTGAGCCTAAAGGTGCTTAACCAATATGCAACGATGTTCGGACCTATTATTAGAACATAAAGCCTCCGGAATTAGAAATATACAGAACTATTCTGCTCAAGTAGAGAGGAGCCGAACGCAGTTTGTACCCAGATGAAGGAATTTGAACCTCTCCATAGTATTCCTGATTACTCATTCTGATATTCTGAAGCAACATAAATTTAGTTTTGGATAAATTTGAACGTAGAAATGATGTCATTATACTGTGTTATAAAATTCTTAACTGTTACCTCTTTTCCTAGCATTTCTATATAGTAATTTAGATTATTCCTTCTAACCCAAGTTACTATACTATACCAGGGTTCAGTTCCATCGCCCCTCATCCCTCTTCTATTAAATTGTTGAGCTGGATTATTATCAATATTGGTATTGCCGATTTTAGATAAATAAGTTGGGGGATGTCCTATCTGTGGCTCAACTCTAATTTCTTCAGTTGATTTTTCCTTTTTAAACCACTCATCAAATTGTGCCTGGGTTTTTACAGGATATGTTGAACTATCATCAGTAAATACTCCTATGAGAAGGGAAGTACCATAGTTCTCTTGGTCGTAGTTTAAACTTTTAGGCAAAAGTATAGTTTGTGTAGCACGATCTTCTTGGTTAAAGATCCAATCAGTAGTAGGAAAAACAATACTGTAATTGTATGCATTGTTGATATAGGATTTACCTGTTGTAGGATTTGTTGCTTGAGTCATGGCAGTTGGTATAGGAGTAGCTTGTTGAACAGTTTGAGTAGATAATTGGGGAGTCTTTTGTTTTTGAATAAGTTCAGGATGTGCAGATTTTACGTATAATGATCCACCGATTATACCAGCTGACAAAATAGCTATTATTACAAGAAAAGGGATAGTGGCAAAGCCCTTCTGGGTCATACTTTCAGTATTTCAAAATTAGATAATAAAGTCAATCAGTGTAGCCTCATGGGTTCAAACTTCCCATCAGTGGTATCAAAAATTGAGGCTAAATTTGCTGGGGTGGCTGAGGGGAGTTGTGCTTACCACATCCTTCATAAAATTTAATTTATATCTTGCCTAAAACGAATTTCAAAGTAACCTTTGAATTTCTGGAAATCAAGTTTTGCAACCTCGAAAATAGTGTCCTCTCCTAAAATGCAGGGCCAAATTAGATTCGGATTGTCAATAACTGAAAATTTGAAACTGAACAAACTCCCATAAATACTCACATCTATTGGTTCAGGTAATACCCAAGATTCATATAATCCGCTAACTGATAATCCTGGATATTTAGCTAATCCCAATTTCTTTTGATCAAATCCCATAATTTCTGCAATTTCTGGATGTAATATCGAGTGACTAGATCCCGAATCGATTAGAGCAAAAATTGGCTGAGGTAAAACTTTACCTTTGCAGGAGAGCTTTATATCAATAATTGGCCAAAAAGATTTGGGTAATTTTGGAAGGGGTTTATACCAAACTTTAATTGGCATTGCCAATTGTATAGGTTTCATGTACCAATATAGTTTGAGTAATCTTTTGCAGCCTTCATTAAATAACCTTCTGGATTCCCCATCTTATCTAGTTTTTGAATGAGGGTTTTTAAGGTTTTCCCGGCAGCAATTATCTTTTTATAATCTTTGGATATAGAAACCCATCCAGAAGTATAGCCCCTAAGAATTTTAGATAAGTTAGTAGTTCTCATAAACTACCTTAATTCTATTTCTTTTAAAACTTCCTGTCAATGCGTGGGTGGCTGAGGGGAATTGAACCCCCGACAACCAGTTCCACAAACTGGTGTTCTACCACTGAACTACAGCCACCAAACTTTAACATTGTACTTGATTTTTTACTTCACTTCCAGTTATTCTCATAAAGATGCGCGAAGTCCTCTTGGAGACGGTAGAATGGAATATGGAAGATATTGAGGATACAGCTGTTAGAGTGGTAGGTTTTTATACTCATGCTCTAGCGTTTTTAGGTACCAATAGTTGGATCAAGTTTGCTGTGTCTGATCTGCTACCCTTTATTAGAGGAGAAGTAAGAAGACCCGTAGAGCTTTCAGCTGAAGGGTTTAATTTAGTGTTCGATGGATTTGGTAAGCCGCGTCCCATTATAGAAGATGGAAGAATCATCTGGAGAGAAAAGGAACCAAGGTTTACCTTTTTTGATGAAAGTTTTGAATTTTTACCTCCCAGATTAAGAACTGTTCTTTACCAAACTAACGAAGCTATTGCTGAAGAAGTTTCAGATACATATAAGTTAGAGATAACGCGAGATCCCTATTCTTTTATCTTTCCCAAAGATTACTATGCGAGAAGAACTTCTCAACATCAGGTTACTTTACTTTAACCACTAAAAAAGACCCTTGCGGGTCTTCCTTAGAGAACTTGTATATCTTGCGATTTACAAGGATATTTAGCATATAATACTTCATAACCCTCTGTCAACTAGGACAATATAGGTCAAAATATGTCAATATTACTTAGAAAAGGGCAGTAAACTCCAAAGTACCTGTGGATGTAATAAAGCAGCAAATATATCCGGCTGGAGAGTCCCAAAGTCCAGAATATTTACACCTGTGTAGACCTTCTGGCTTAAAGTTTTAGGAATGTAAAACGGTTTTTCTAGAGTAAATTCAAAAGAATAATCCGGCAATAAATATCTTGCTTCTAATCCTGCAGAAAACCCATCCTTTCCTAAATTTATTTGCCGGTGATTTTCTCCAACTGCTCCTTTTACACTAAGAAAATAATCACCTGATGCCCCATCTTTCCATCTTAGTAAAGTTTTTATTTTTAAAATTACAGGTGATTTTACTTCTGTTGTAAATTCTAAAGGCTTCGAATCAAACTCCGTTTGTCCTTCAAAAAGATTAAGGGCAACTTTGTAGGTCCCGCTTTGAGGGGCTTGCAAATTTAGGTTAAATGTATATTCCTGGCCAGGTTCAATCTTTTTGTCTGCGGCTATTGTTACTTCTTCTATTCCTAGGCCCTTTCCATCTACCAGGGTTGCAAGTTTAACCAAATCTCTATCATTCCAAATAGATTGCCCTGTATTTTTAAATGTAAAAGATATATTGTAGATTTCCCCAGCCACAATAGAACTAAAAATCTCTCCTTTTTTTAAGATTGCTTTCCTTTCCTGAATCGGTCTGCCAGAAGTTTTTGGAAGACCGGAAAGTGCTTGATACTGAGGATAGTAAAAAGAGTTGAGTTTTTTCCAGGAAAAATGATCAAAAGGGGCTTCCTGGTAACTTAATAAAAAAGGTGTTACAGCCACAATACGGCTGCTGCTCCATGTTGTCTCAAAGGCTCGTGTGAAATATTGGGCAACAGTATCTGCAGTTGGTAAAGAAGGATCATAATTAAGGCCCTCGGCATGTTTCCATCCTGTTTCAGTAATAAAAACCGGTAATTGTTTAGTCATCCCAAGGCTTCTGAGTTGCTGTAGTTCCCAAAACCAACCCCTGATAGTTACTCTACCAACAGCATCTGGTGAACCAGCAAAAGCCGGGTTAGGATAAGAGTGAGAAACCCATCCATCCAACTTATTAAATATTCCGGGAACTGCCTGCTCCATTTGCTGCATAAAGATAAGCTGATCCTCATATTGTGGGGGACGGGAGGGTGCTGAAGCGTCAAACCCCCCGTTGAGTACAAAAAAGTCTTGATTTTTATTTTTAAGCGCTGTGATAGTCTTATCCAAAACTTCTGCGTAATTTTTAGCGTCAACAAAATTTCCCCATTCTTTTCCATGATTAGGCTCATTGTAAATAATTACATATCTGTTTTTTGTGGGCCAGTTTAGACTATCTAAAAAATCCGCCCAGGCTTCGTATTCTTTTTCATATGGCCTTTCCCAATGTTCATTAACTGGTTTTGTAGCAAGCCTAACAAGGGGAATGAGATGTCTTCTTCTTAAATCATTAAAAAACTCCTGCCATTTATCAACCCTTCTATCCTTACTTTCTATTAGAACAGTAATATAACCCCAATCACCACCGGAGGAATTAACTAAAGAAGCTGCAGGGGAAGATTCGCCGGGAGTTGCCTGAATAATATGAATACCAAATTTGTTATTGGGCAGAGATAAAGGATCATAAGTAGCATATACTGCTTGACTTTGGGTTATATTTGGATATATAAGAAGTAATATGCTGGAAATACAGGAAGCTATTAATGTTTGGGTGCTTTTTGAAAAAAATCTCATAAAACCTTCTTTGTTTTTCTGGCATGGCAGGAAAATAAAAATAGATAGGATTAACCTGGTGCATACCAGCAGAAATGGCAATAGTCTATTTTATCACTTTTCTATATCTTCCGGAGATAACTTTTACAGAATCACTTTTGATGTTAATAAGATGAGGTGGATATTGGAGGCAGTGGATGATTCTTCATATAGACTTTAATTCATATTTTGCCAGTGTGGAACAGCAGGCTAATCCAAGGCTTAGGGGAAAACCTATTGGGGTTGCAGGTGGAGACCGTATGAAAAGAACAGTCCTTGGTGCAGCTTCTGTGGAAGCTAAAAAGTTTGGGGTAAAAACAGGAATGCAGCTTTGGGAGGCAAAGAAACTTTGTCCTAATATTATTTTGGTTCCCGGAGATTCTGATAAGTATTTAGAAACTACAAAAAGATTTTTAAATATCTTAAAAGACTACAGTCCTTTTCTGGAAGTTTTCTCAATAGATGAGTGTTTTTTAGAGGTTACAGAGGACAGGGGACAGGTTACAGAAATTGCTAGAGAAATTAAGAAAAGAATTAGAAAAGAAATTGGGGAGTGGATAACTTGTTCTATTGGAATTTCCTATAACAAACTTATGGCCAAGTTGGCAGGATCTTTGCAAAAGCCAGATGGATTGGTGATTATCCCAAACCAAGAAGAAGCCATTAAAATTCTGGATAAAATAGAGCTTGATGAGATCTGTGGCATTGGAGGAAGAATTAAAAAGAGGTTATTTGATATGGGTATTACTAATTTTAATAAGCTGCGGCAAGTTCCTTTAGAAAGTTTATTAGCCTCATTTAAATCTTATGGCCAGACTTTATATAACATGGCAAGGGGAATAGATAACTGCGAAATTATCCCATTTTACGAGAAGGGAGAAGTTAAATCAGTAGGCCACAGGCATACCATAGATCATGATACAAATGACCATACAGAGATAAAACAGATTTTATTAAAATTAACAGAGCTGGTGGCCAGAAGATTGCGAGCTAAAAAATTGGTTGGAAAAACAGTCCACTGTTGGTATCGCGACGGTGTGAACGTATCACACCCCTGGGGTGTGATGGCTTCACACGGTATGCAGACTACAATTTCTCCAACTAATGATGGACTGCAGATTTTTCAGGCTGCCTGGAAAATTTTCCATCAGATATGGGATGGTGAAAAAATCAGGATGGTAGGGGTATCTGTTTCCAATTTAAACCCAACTACCCCCCGAACTTTGAGCTTATTACCAGAAACCAGCAAACGAGAAACTATACTGCAAGTTCTGGATAAAATTAATAATAAATTCGGTGAGTTTACTTTGCAAAGAGGAATATTACTTGATTCAGCAGAAATAAAAAGAAAAGCTAACCCATTCTTGGCTGATAGAAGATTCAAATTATGATATGCTAATGTAGTGAAAATAATTGTTACCGGCGGGGCTGGGTTTTTGGGGTCACATCTTTGTGATAAATTGTTGGGCTTTAGGTATAAGGTTATCTGTATTGACAATCTTTTAACCGGTTCTTTAGAAAATATAGTCCATTTAAAAAATAATCCTAATTTTCAATTTATAAACCAAGATGCTACTAACCCACTTCCTAAGGATTTGAAAGTTGATCAAATTTACCATCTTGCTTCTCCGGCTTCTCCAAATAAAAATAGCCCAAGAAGCTATCACGCTCATGCTTTTGAAACAATGGAAGTCAATACTATCGCTACTTGGAGGCTTTGTGAGCTGGCTATAAAAAACAATGCAAAACTGCTTTTTGCATCAACCTCTGAAGTTTATGGTGACCCCCTGGAACACCCGCAAAAAGAAACTTACAGAGGTAATGTTTCAACAACCGGTCCAAGAAGTATTTATGATGAAGCTAAAAGATTTGGTGAAACAATAGTATCTGCCTATGTTAGATCTAAGGGGCTAAATGGCAGAATTGTCCGGATTTTCAATACCTATGGCCCCAGAATGGCCCAAGATGATGGTAGAGTAGTAATAGAGTTTGTCTTAGCTGCGCTGTCTAATAAACCTTTTCCGGTTTTTGGCAATGGCAAGCAAATAAGGTCCTTTTGCTATGTTGATGATCTAATAGATGGTACTGTTGCTGCCATGGAAAAAAGTTCTAAAGGAGAAATCTATAATTTAGGAAATCCTAATGAGTTTACTATTTTAGAGCTGGCAGAAAAAGTTAAGCAAGCAACAACATCTTCCTCTGAAGTGGCATACAAACAAACTCTTCCTGAAGATGATCCAATGCAAAGATGTCCGGATATTACAAAAGCCAAAGAAAAATTAGGCTGGGACCCAAAAATAGATTTGGATGAAGGTTTGAAAAGATTAATTGAATATTTAAAATATGCTTAAGAAACCACAAAGCATCCAATCAGTATACATTTATCTTGTTTCGGGAAATACTTTGGCTGCTTCTTTTATCTGGGGAATTAATACTATTTTTCTTCTTGACGCAGGACTTTCTAATTTCCAAGCATTTTTAGCCAATGCTTTTTTTACAGCAGGACAAGTAATTTTTGAGGTTCCTACAGGGGTAATTGCCGATACCTGGGGAAGAAGAGTTTCATACCTTTTGGGAGCGGGAACCTTGGCAGCCTCCACTCTTTTATATCTTTTTATGTGGCAAATACATGGTCCTTTTTGGGGCTGGGCTATCTCCTCAGTCCTGTTGGGACTTGGTTTTACCTTCTTTTCAGGGGCTTTGGAAGCATGGCTGGTGGATGCTCTCCATGCAACAAACTTTAAAGGAAGTTTAGATGGTGTTTTTGCAAAAGGACAAATGGCCCAGGGAGCGGCAATGCTTACAGGTTCTATTGCAGGAGGGGTGATTGCCCAATTTACTTCCCTTGGTGTTCCCTATATTCTACGGGCTTTGGTCCTTTTTATAAACTTTGGTACAGCCTTTTATCTGATGAAGGATTTGGGATTTACTCCCAGAAAGGCAGCGGAGCCTCTTAAGGAAATGAGAAAAGTTTTTGTGAGTTCCCTGGACCATGGCCTGAAAAATCCCCCTGTTAGATGGATCATGCTGGCAGCCCCCTTTACAGTGGGAGTGAGTTTTTACATCTTTTATGCTTTGCAACCATTCTTACTTCAGCTTTATGGTGATGCAAAAGCCTACAGTATTGCAGGACTGGTAGCTGCAATCGTTGCCTTGGCGCAAATTGCAGGAGGATATCTTGCGCCACATATTAAGAAACTCTTTAGCAGAAGAACCGATGCTCTCTTTTCTGGAACTCTTCTGACGGGTATCATCCTATTTGCAGTATCAAACATAGGCAATTTTTGGGTTGTATTACTGCTGATTTTCTGCTGGGGACTCACTTTTGCAGCTTTAATGCCTATTCGCCAAGCCTACTTAAATGGATTAATTCCTTCCCGAGAGAGAGCTACTGTTTTATCATTTGATTCATTGATGGGTTCAAGTGGTGGAATTTTTATACAGCCAATACTGGGAAAAGCTGCAGATGTATGGAATTATTCTACTTCCTATGCAATAGCCTCAGCTTTTCAACTGGCAGCTCTTCCTTTTATACTTCTTGCCAGAAGAGAAAAGCCCAAATCAGACATCATTAAAGAGTGACTTTATGCAACTAGTTGAGTAAATTGATTAGTGAACCTTACCCTTGAACCTTCTTCTGCGGGTTGGCAGCTTGGAAGAATTCGAATTCCCTCTTTTTCTGCATACATTGCAGCAATAAAAAGTCCATACCCATGCCCTTTTGTATCTTCATTTCCCGTAACCCCTAATCCAAATGGGTCATCTGGTAGTGGATCTCTACTGTAGTTTTCTACAACCACTCCTCTTCGTAAAACCCTAACTTCCACCGGCTCATAACCGTCTCCATAGGTTCTGGAATGCATCCTGGCATTATTGATTTCATTAAATAGGATAACTGTAGTCGCACCATTCACCATTAAGCTACATCTTGGGACAGCATCAACTAATAAAGCCTGAGGCAATAGGTTTAATGGTATTTCCCTGGCACGAAGTTTATCATAGCGGTGATTATCGTCTGGATTATCCAAATAATCAACAGATTCTCTAATAACCTTTTCTAACTCTCTTCTAGTAGGAGCGCTGTCAATTAAGTTATGAATCTCATTAGATGGCCCTCGATACTTTACACCCGTGAGTTTATCAAGTAGTCTGCGGTGCAGATCAAACATCTGGTCAATCCCTAGTTCCTCAATTTTTGGTATCCTAGTCTTCGTTATCAAACCTTCTTCTGCCAAGAGACTAAGGCCAAGCACAGGTCCAGAGAGCAGGTTACGAACATCATGCCTTAAAATAGCATCTTTTTCCTTAGCCGACAGACCTCTATATTCTTCATGTCTTGATAATTCTACTGGCATATTTTTATCAAAAAAATTACCCTTTGGGGTAATTTAACGAACCGATAGTATAACAAAACCAAACTATAATATCAAGTACGACATCCAAAGATGCTTTTTGTCTCAGACGCATAGTCGTGAGATTATGAGAAGGATTGAGGGGCAAGAATCAGCCTTACAGATGTTTAATTTCCTAAAACTTGCTAAATTCCTCTAATAACTTGCATCTTTTTTAAGTCTGAAGTTAAGATAACAAAACTTAAAGGAAAAAGCAACTCACTAAGAAAACTCTTGAAAATCGTCTTAGAAAATGATAGTCTAACAAAGCTAATAGATATGAAAAGTCCAGAAGCAAGAGTACATAACGATATTAGGATGACAAGAATTGGAATTCCTGTAGAAAAGCCACCAAGGCGAGAGGAGCCGTTTGCACCTCCACGGCCAACAAGAGAACCCGCTCCTCCGGTGGTAGCGCCCTCTCCGACAAGGCAACCGCCGGTGAGGACACCACTACCTGTTTCCGAAACGAGATAAATTAAAGATTGCTATGAACCTAGAAGGCCTAAGACCATCTCCTGAAATACGTTCCCCAGTATCAGATTTCCAGTTTGCTATGGAAGCCAGTGGTTTTGCTCTTCGCCGTGATGGAGCATGGGAGCCCAATCGTATAAAGGCAGTAGAAAAAGATCTCGAACCTTTCGGGTATATGTTTCGATCTTTTGCCTTTGATGGTTGGGCTCTTGCTAATGCAGATCTTCAGGGAGTTGCCACTGCAACGGCATTTGCGCAAAAACCAGTACTGGACATTATTCGAAAGTATCGGGATCTCGATGAAGACGAAGCAAGACGAATAAGCTTTTTAGTCGGGTATACTGCCAGGTTTTTAAAGCAGCACAGAAATGCACATGCTTCAGAAATCGCAAAAGCAACAGCATTTACAGCCTCGATGACAGGTTTAGGGCAAAGGAGGAGCGGTGAGGCGATTGCCGCTGCTATGGCTATGCATATTCTTAGTGGTGGATCTCTTGAAGACGATCCTGTTTTCAAAGGAGATGTATATCATATGGCAGAAGCAATAACGGAGGACCCAATTATTCCTTGGGAAACAGAAGATCTAGGAATATCTCAAGCCCGCAGACTTCTGAGATTTGTTAGAAAGATGCACAATGCCCAAGATCTGGGACAACCGGTTGCTCCCGCTATCGCTCAATATAGAGAGACTTTTGCTGCTTTTCCAACAATTGGAGCTGAGTTTCATATTCCTGGCGATGAAGAAATGAATGGAACATTTTGGCAAAGAATAGCAATCCTCAATATGGCACAATACCAGAGCGGATCACAAATACCGTTTTCTCGAAATGACGAAGGGCTCGTAGAAATACGAATGGATCCTTCCATATATCCTGTTGCGATTTCTACATGGAAGCTTATGCGGTTGCTTTTGCCTGAAGTGAACAGGAGCTATTTCACGATGACGATTAATCGAAAGCAAACTGATTTTGACGGAAAGAGCGATGAAGGTTTGATTATGCATTTACACGCTATGGGAAACCTTTGTTATGCTGCTTTCTTTGATAAAGTGCCGTCAGTAACAACTCCAAAACAAGTAAACTTCGGCGATAGGTATCTGGGTCAAACAGTGAGAGTTACAGATGGAAAATACAATTTAACTGGTAATTGGGGAAGAGCACGTGGGGAGAAGGGCCAATTAAATATATGTACCGGATATGGTGATCTCTTTCCAGATTTGGCTTTTTATCTATCAATGGTATTAGCTGATCCTACCTTACCCAAACCTGAGGCAGATTATATCAAAAAAGCAACAACACTTAAAGAGGCCGTCAAAATGCGAAAGGAAGAGATATGGAATGTTTTTGCCGCCTTAAATACCTCTATAATGGATAATCCAAGACTTATTGATGCAGTAGAATATGGGGAAAGAATTATGGAAGAGCTTAAGCCCTAATATAGTAGCAGATCTGATGCAGAATTTCGCACGTAAATGGCTTCATTTTTAAAACTTTACCTATTCCTTGCAAAACGTCGCGTGTAGGATTTTCCTCTTGTGTTAACCCAGCATTCTTTCTGGCCTTTTTTATTATTTTTCCAAGTTTTTGAGAGCCCATAACTGGATTATGCAATTTTTAGAATCATTTTGCGAAAAAAACAGAATTTTTAATTAAATCATGCTAAAATAGCTTGCATGAGTATAGAAGCACGACTGGTAGCTAAAGGTGAGGAGGCCCATCGTAAATTCCAGGATAATCGAGATAAGGAGCAATACAGAACGCAAGCTGATATGTATCAAAGAGCAGCTCAAATTGTTGGGAATTCACTACATACCTCAGATACGTAAGGGTATCTTTTATGAGTGCAGAAAGACCAAGATTTTTCTCAAAGAAGATCGTTAGAGAATCATCGTTATCCCTCGTAGCGTTAGGAGCAGTTAGTATATTTAGCCTGGCTGTAGCTCGTTGTAGTATTGATTCAGCGCCGCCTTCCAAAGGTACGTGGGAGTTCTGGGGCAAAGTGGTTCCTGACCCTCAGGATCCAGAAAAACTTGTTCTTATTAAATGTCCACCCCTGCATGGCAGATTTCCTTGATTCAAAAATTAGTACCAAATGTATAACTGAAAACCTACCTCTTTTTATTTTTCTCTTAGTTCCCTTAATAGAGAGACAACAGGACCAGCATAACTTATCTGTGGATTACCTATGAAAGAGTCAGCTTCAATCCACGGAGCATGTATAACGCGGTTTCTTTGATGATCAAAAAGAGTCTCAGCTAACGCCGCAGCAATTAGCTGATTATAATTTCCAAGTCCGATAACGCTATCGCCACGAATAATCTTTCTTGCACCAAAGCCCACCGAGTCGCTCTTTCTATATTCCTGTTCAATCAAGAAGCGCCCACTTGGATCAACATTTCTCCTCACAACAAACAACTCTTCGCCGTCCTTTTTCAGTGCGTGGTCAGATCCGGAAGGTATTAGTTGCCATCCTCTTTCCTGATGAGCTGGTTCTAATTCATCAAGGGTAAGTTCAATAAGATTACCTCTGGGATCATATTGAGGAATAAATGCTATTTCTGGTGATGTATCATCAGAAAACCCTTCAATAAAAGTATAAAGATGTACGCCTGCTAAGTTATTATCGATATAACAAATTGCTACGGATGGATCGTGTTTACCAGAAGAAAGCCTATCATAAAAATTTTCAAATGCCAGATTTATGTCATATTCATTCCTATCCTCGTCGGGTTCGTATTCCTTCTCGACTTCAACTGTCATCTCAATAGAAGGAATGTCTGTTGGAAAAGTCATGTGTGAACCATCTCCCTGGTACAGGCGTCTGCCAATTGGGATACCTGATTCATTAAAGAAATATTCAACCTTACTTTCGGTAAAAAGCACATTATAAGGGCTAACCCCAGCAGGTACGAGCGATAGATAGTTATCCGGTACAGATACACGATGGCGTACATACTCCGTGAGATTCCTTCTTTCAGGAAATTGCCAATGCTGCGGAATAAAGGGTCTATTTTCTGGCGGACGTGGCTCCATGTAAATATTATAGGATAACTTACGCTTAATTGCAAATAGCAAATTATTGTCCTAAAAATACTCTTGGATTAACCCTTCGATAAACTCAGGGCAGGCTGGTATTCCAAATACATTTACGTCCCGCCCCTGGCGAGAGGTAAGCTCTGCTTATTTGAAAATGAAAATGGGAACAAATAGAAAGGAGTTGCTTGGTAAACAAAAGGATTCATCTGCTAGCCTTGCTTCGCGGGCGAAGCGGGTCTGCAATATTTTGCGCCCCCAGAGGGATTCGAACCCCCGACCTAATCGTTAGAACCGATCCGCTCTATCCACTGAGCTA
>OBEQ012496686.1_pt1 | contig 14168 bp, 10 predicted proteins | sample 1670901 | NCBI WGS metagenome assembly OBEQ01 (sample SAMEA104232315, study PRJEB22302) | groundwater metagenome | biome: forest; feature: aquifer; material: groundwater | place: USA | collected 2011-08-07 | depth 5.4 m
ACGGCACTCGCTGCGCGATGGCACATCTGCTCGAACTCGGCGGCGGCGGAGATCTCGTCGCGCGAATCGCACGTGAACGCAACAACGCGCGTGTGCACGACCTTGCCGACGAAGGTGACCTCCTCACCTGGCTCGCTGCGGCAGGACTGACGGTCGACGAGGCAGCGCGCGTTCAACCGAGTTATTGCGATGCCCCGGTGGCGTGCATTTGCGGCGGGCCGTACGGCAGCGGGCCTTCTGTAACTGCGGCCGAAGCCGTGCTCGAAGCGACAATCACACAATCCGAGACCGGCGCGAACGCGAACGCGCACGTTGTCGCGGTCCACGGGTCCACGACCAGGTATGCGGTGGGAGACAACATTACCGTGTTCCGCGGAGCGCTTGGACAAACGGTGCTCGTACCGATTGCGCGGGCAACTCACTCCGAGCTGGCGATCGAGGCGGGAACCGACGCATCCGATGCAGCACCCCACGCGCTCGAGTCGATCCCGCTTACCGGATCGATGCCAAGCGAGTGCAGCGAGTATCGTTCCCAAGGTCGGGCGCTGTCCAAAGACGAGCTCATCGGCGCGCTCGCCTCGAACGATTGCCGCGCAGCCGTCGGCACGATCGATGAAAGGTGGACCACCAAAGATTGCGGCACCGGTCGCGCGTGCAACATGGGACCTATGGCTGCTTCGCCGGAAACCATCGGCATTCTTCTGGCACTGGTCGGTGCCATCGCTGCCCGAAGGACGATGCGACGTTCAGCTTGACGCTCGCGAGAGGACGCGGATGCGATCGCCAGGGGAAATTTCTCCGGCCTCTAGAACGCGCACGTAGACTCCGCGCAAGCGCCACTGTCGAAACGCCTCGGCGGCGGTGATGTCGCGCGCGGCCTGTCCGAACCGTTCACTGAACTTCGCGCAGCCGACGTGCGGCTTCTCCGTCATCTCGCAGAGCGCGCTGCCGACGCGTAGACGCGAACCGACAGGAAGGCTATCTGGCGAGAGATCGAGCTCGACGAAAAGGTTGTCCCCGAACAAAGAGAACGTGAGGGTGGCGTGGCAGCTCTCTTTCGGAGTGCGTGCCGCGCCACGAGCCTCCTCCCGTCCCACAGGCACGCGTTCGCGCACCAGGCTCTGGACGAGAAGACCGCGCGCGTTGGTCCGATTGACGGAACGCGCTAACCTTGAAGCATGTCCGTATCGCCCGAAGATCTCGCTCGCACGCTCTTGCGACGAGCTTCTGCGCGCCGCGCAGGCGACGAGCGCGACCGAGACGCATGTCTTCGTGCGGTTTCGGTCGTCGTCCCGGCGGCGCGGGCTGCACTGAATTTTCGACGTGTCTGGATCATTGGGTCGCTCGCGTGGGGCCGCTTCGGCTTGCGGTCGGACATCGACGTCGTCGTCGAGGGGGCGGGGACGGAGGTCCTGGTTGGTCTTTCCGACAAGCTCGGCGAAGCAACGGGACGTTCCGTCGACGTTTTGGCGTTCGAGAAGCTCACGCCCGCTTTCCAGAGTCGCGTTCTTGCCGAGGGACGGCATGTCGCCTGAGGCGCGCGCATCCGCCGCGTCGCTGGCCCGCCTCCTCGCCGAGATTGCGGAGGACCGAACCGGCCTCACGAAGCGAATGGCGGATGCTTTCGAAGCGGATCGACGCATTGCCGCGACCCCCGAAGACCCAGCAGCGCTTGCGCTCGCGGCGGTGGCGCTCCACGGCTGGTATACCGGAATTGAGACGATTTTCGAGCGCGTCGGCCGTGAACTGGACGGTTCGCTCCCCACGGGAGACCGCTGGCATCGGGAGCTCTTGGTCCAGATGAGCGCCGAGATCCCAGGGACGCGCCCGCGAGTCATCGAAGCGGCTCTCGTCCCCGAGCTCGCAGCCCTTTTGTCCTTTCGTCATTTCTTTCGCCACGCCTATGCCGTCACCTTCGAGGCGCGACACCTGCGAACTGAGCTCACACGCCTTTTCAAGCTCGCCGGCTCGGTTGACGCCGCACTGGACGAGCTTGGCGTGTTCTTGGGGGCTGCGATGGAGAAGCTCGCACAGGCCTGAGACACTCGCTGGCAATAACGTCGGGGCCGGGCGGACGGTCGCGAATCCGCGCGACGGCGCTATGGTGTGCGCGTGCCTTCTTCGCCGCCGACGTTGATGAACCCGCCCGATGCGGGGCGCGCTCTTTCGGAAGCGCTCAAGAACCCGCGCGAGCCGGTCACGATCGCGGACGCCGCCACCGCGAGCGGGCTCGCCCTGCGCGACGCCGAGCGAGGCCTTCAGTGGCTGACGAGCGAGTACCGAGGACACTTGCGGGTGACAGAGAGCGGCGAGCTCCTCTTCTTGTTCCCGTACGGCTTCGAAAAACCCTGGCAGACGCGCGACGCGTTCCATCGCGCGTTCGCCGCCGTCGGCCGCAGCGCCGCGGGCGTGATGCGCTTCGTCGTCCGCGCGTGGGTGATGATCGTCCTCGTCGCGTATGTGGCGCTTTTCGTCGCCGTCATGATCGGGCTCATGTTCGCGAGTCAGAGCGACCGGGACGACCGCCGCGGCGGCGGAGCCAGCACGCTGGTGTACGCGCTCGTGCGCGCGCTGGGCGACGCGTTCTTCTGGACGTTCCATCCATTCTCGCCGTTCGTCCTCGGCAGCGAGGATGCGTACTACGGAGGCCGCTACGAATCGCGACCCAGAGAACGTGCACGCACGAGAACGGACGAGACGCCTTTCTACGAAAAGGTGAACCGGTTCTTCTTTGGTCCGTCGTCGCCGCCTGCCGATCCGCACCAAATGGAGCGATTCGTCCTCTCCGAGTTGCGGGCTCAAAAAGGGCGCATCGGCCTCGCCGACGTGATGCGGGTGACAGGACTCCCGCGCGAACAGGCCGATCCATTGATGGCGCGTCTCATGCTCGACTACGACGGCGAGGTCGAAGTGTCGGAGGAAGGCGGCATTTACTACCGCTTCGAATCGATGCGAAAAACGGCGCGCGACGGGGACGAGCGCGAAAACCGGCCAGCGCCGGCGTGGGAGCGTCTCCGGCGGGCCAAGCCGCTCACCGGCAACAGCGCCGGCATCAATACGCTCATCGTCGCACTCAATGCGTTCAACCTGGTGATGAGCATCGTGGCGATCAATTTGAACCTCACCCTCGCGAAGCTGCCCATGCTCGTCGGCCCGGTTCCGATCGAGGCGCTGCCGTACGACAGCGTACCGATCGTTTTGGGAATCGTTCCCCTCGTCTTCTCCAGCCTCTTGTTTGCGCTGCCCATTGCTCGCGCCATGGTGCGGCCGCTCCAAGGCAAGAAGCTCGCTCGCGAGAACGGCCGCCTCGGGCTTTTGCGCGAAATCCTCGCCGGGATTCAACGTAAGGCGCCGCTCACCGAGTCCATGCTCACCGAGGCGTGGAGCCGCACGGCGGGCAAGCCACCCGAGCCGGAGGAGTTGCGCAAAAGGATCGTCGAGCTGGGTGGAGACGTGGAAATCGACGAGAGCACGGGTGGCGTGCGCTACCGATTCGTTGACCTGGAGACGGAGGCGGCAGCGTTGGAAGCAGAGCGCGAGGCGGCCTCGGAGAGTGAGAAGGAAGTCGGCCGCGTGGTCTTCGGCTCGGACAGGTGAGCCTTGCACCGCCCGGAGGCAGATGCTACCGAGAGTCACTCACTTCTGAGTGACGGTCTGGCCGAGGAGTCGAGATGTTCCGCAGCCGCATCCTTCTCGCCTGTTCCGCAGTCGCCGCCATGCTGGCCGCCCCCAGCGCGCGCGCCGATGGGGTGCCGCGCACGTGGTCGTTTCTCACCACGGGCAACGGCCACGGCTTTCAGGTCTTCGACGCCCAGAAGAACAAGATCGTCACCTTCCTCGAGCATCCGTACCGCTACATCGCCCCGCGGCAAGATCCCAAGTCCGACGGCATCGGACGCCGCAATCTCGCGTTCGACGTGTACTTCGGCGTTCGCGCGCCGGGCGGCTCTGGGTGGCTGAACGAAGGCCAGGTCGCCGGCGACGCCGAGTACGTCGATCAGTCGAACATCATCCGCGCGGCGACGAACATGGCCGGCGTCAACACCGAGTCGTTCTTCTTCTCTCCCTTCGGCTACGAAGCCAACGCGATGGTCGCGCTCCTCCACGCGCCGGGCGCTTCCTCGGGCTTCGCTCTCATGAATTTTCACATGGGCGGTGCGCCCGGCGACACGCAACCGGACGCGAACGGCGAGGCAATGCGCGCGTCGGGAAATGATGCGGTGATCGAAACGGGCCCGGGCGGCGGCGCCATGGTGTACGTGGCGCTGACTGGCGCCGACAACGTCGATTGCAATGGACCGTACAACAAGGTCAAAGGTGGCCAAGACCTGGGCAATCAGGCGGCATGCAGCGGAAATGATCAGGCCGTCGCCTTCCAGAAGAAGCTCGGTCAAGACGGCTGGTTCGGCGTCGCGATGCAGTACGTCGAGAATTCGAACGATGCCGATTCAGCCGTGCAGACCTTGCGAACATGGGGCAGAGGACGCACGGCCGACGCCATCCTGAGCGACGCGAAAGCCGAGTTCGAAGCCTGGCGCAAGCCCCCCACGTCGGATGTCGCGCTGTGCACCGACGACGAAAAGAAGCTCTGGCGTCAGAGCGAAACCATTCTTCGCATGGGTCAGGTGCGCGAGCCCTGGGGTGCCTTCGGCCGAAAGAACACCGGGATGGTGCTCGCCTCCCTTCCGCCCGGTGAATGGCACTCGGGCTGGGTGCGCGACGCGCAATACGCCATCGTCGCGCTCGCGCGCATGGGTCATCACGCAGAGGCGAAGCTCGCGCTCGATTTTTTCCTCGGCGCCGAACCGACGGCCAAATACCGGCAATACGTCTCGAACGCCGATTATCGCATTTCCGTCGTGCGCTATTTCGGCACGGGCGAAGAGGAGGCCGACTACTCGGGCCAGCAGTCGCCGAACGTGGAGACCGACGGCTGGGGCATGTTCATGTGGGCGGTGCGCCAGTACGTCGACGCGAGTGGCGACACGGCATGGCTCGGCTCGACATCGAAGAAGGGCGACCGTGTGTACGACGCCATTCGAAACGGTGTCGCCAACGCCCTGGAAGCGAACCTCGAGGCGAACGGGATCGTCAAAGCGGATAGCGGCATTTGGGAAGTGCACGACGACAACAAGCGTCATTTCGCATACACCACGCTGTCGGCCGCGCGGGGTTTCTGCGATATGGCCGTCCTCGCACAAAAGGCGGGCGACGGCGGGAGCGTCGGCAAATACCAAGATCTCGCGCGAAAGATCCGAACGGGCCTTTTGAGCGCATTCACCGATCCTCAAGGGGCCATCGGCGGTTCGGTCGAGGGACTCGGCAACAACAAGTACTATGACGGATCCGTCGCCGAGCTCTTCAACTGGAACGTGCTTCAAGATTGGAGCGGAAAGACCGCAAAAGCCACGCTCGACTTGTTCAACAACTTGAAAGTCGATTCGGGCGGTTTCAAACGGAACAACGACGGCCTTTCCTCCTACGACGACAACGAGTGGATTCTGGTCGATTTGCGCATTTCCAACGCCATGCGCAGAGCGGGCCGCAGCAAAGACGCAGACGGCTATGTTGCGCAAATCGTGCAGAAAGCCACGGCCAACTTCTATCTCTTGCCGGAGCTCTACAACTCAGTTCCGCGCGATGGCCAAATCGGGAAATACACCGGCAGCGTTCCGATGGTCGGCTACGGCGGTGGCGCGTACATCCTGACCATGCTCGACCGCTCGGGTAAAATCGAACCGAACGACTGTGCCGACGGCACGGGGCAGACGCTTCCCGCGCTCCAGTGCAACGCCATCGACACCAACCCGGGCAGCTCCGGAGGAAACGGCAGTGGCGGTCCTGGCGCAAACGGCGGAAACGGCGCACCGGATGGAATCCAAGTGCCCTATGCGGCGGCATGTCTGTGCAATTTGCACGCATGGCCGCGGCATGCGCCATGGGGACTCGCGGCCATTCCGTGGGCGCTCGCGGTACGGCGTTTGGTGAAGCGGCACAAGCGATGAGCGCGATCGAGCTTCTCGGGATCGAGAAGAGCTTCGGCGGGGTGCGGGCCCTGCGGGGCGCATCTCTCTCTGCGAGCCCGGGCGAAGTCTTGGCCGTCTGCGGCGAGAACGGCGCGGGAAAGTCCACGCTCCTCAAGGTTCTGACCGGCGTGCATCCCCACGGCACCTTCGCCGGCACGCTGCGCGTCTTCGGACAGGAGCGGCGCTTTCGCGGCACCGCCGATGCGCAAGCGGCGAACATTGCCATCGTGCATCAGGAGCTGATGCTCGTGCCCGAGCTCACGGTCGCCGAGAACCTTCTCCTCGGGCGCGAGCCCGTCCGCTTCGGCCTGATGGACGATTTCGAGCTCGAGGCCAAAGCGCGTCGCATCCTCGCGCGCTACGGCTTCGGCGATGTGGATCCCCGCGCAAAAATCGCCGATCTGGGCGTGGGTGTGCAGCAGATCGTGGAGATCGCGCGCGCGCTCAGCTTCGATGCGAAGGTGTTGGTGCTCGACGAGCCGACCGCAGCTCTCACCAGCGACGAGTGCACGCGCCTCTTTTCGATTTTGCGCGATTTGCGAGCAAAGGGAACATGCATTCTGTACGTGTCCCATCGCATGGACGAAATCTTCGCCATCTGTGACCGAATCACGGTGCTCCGTGACGGCGAGACGGCGGGCACACTGGCCACGAGCCAAACCACGGTGCGTGAAATCGTTTCGCTCATGATTGGGCGCGAGGCTCCGGAGACGAGCAAGCCCAAGTCGCGGATTGACGCCGAAGTGGAGCTCGAGACAAAGACACTCAGCTTGCAGACTGCCGGCCGCTCGCCACTTTCGGAGATTTCGCTCACGGTACGGCGAGGCGAGATCGTGGCCGTGTGTGGTGCGATGGGGTCGGGTCGCACGGCCCTCCTCTCCACGCTCTTTGGATGTGCTCGCGGCGTCGTGACGGGTCAGGTCATGCTGGGCGGCAAACCGCTCTTCCCCCGGTCACCGCTCGAGGCGATTGCGCAAGGCATTGCCCTGTTGCCCGAAGACCGAAAGGGCAAGGGGTTGGTGCTCGCAATGACAGTCGCCGAAAACCTCGCCTTGCCAACGGCCGCGTGCGGGAACGATTTGGCAGAAGCAAAGCTCGCGCAAAAGCGCATCCGAGAGCTTCGAATTCGCGGTGAAGCCGACACCGTCGCGCTCACGCTGTCAGGCGGAAATCAGCAGAAGGTCGTCCTGGGAAAATGGCTGGAGACTCCGCCCAAGCTGCTTCTCTTGGACGAGCCGACGCGTGGCGTGGATGTCGGAGCGCGCGAGGAGATTTACCTACTTCTCGAACAAATCGCTGCGCGCGGCACGGCCGTTCTCGTCGCGTCCAGCGATCTGCCGGAAGTCTTGCGACTCGCTCACCGCATCTACGTTCTCCGTCAGGGCAAGGTGTGCGGCGAGCTCAATGCGGACCGAGCGAGCCAAGAAGAGATCGTCCTTTTGGCGACGGGCGCGGTGCAGGGGCTTGCCGAATGCGCAGACTGACCGCATCGACGCGCCCGAGGCCTTTCGACGTCCTCGGGTCGCGCTCGCTCCGAATGGTCTTCGTCCTGCTTCTCTTGTGGGCAATTCTCGGACTCCATCCCGACACGCGCGAGGCATTTCTCACCTCCGGGAACTTTACCAACCTCACCGCCCAGGTCGCCGAGATCGTGATCGTCGGCGTCGGGATGACCTTCGTCATCTTGATCGGCGGGATCGATCTCTCGGTCGGCGCTGGGATGGCGCTGGTGGGTGTGGTGGTCGCGAAGCTGCAAATCGATCAGCACCTGCCTGCCTGGGCCGCCATCATCGCGGGGGTCGGCGTGGCCGGCGTGGTGGGTCTCTGGCACGGCGTTCTCGTCAGCCGCTTCCAGCTTCCGCCTTTCATCGCAACCCTCGGAGGCCTCCTCGCCTATCGAGGACTCGGCCTCGTCCTCGCCGACGCGCGCGGCCTCGCGCCGATGGCCGACGATTTCCAGTGGATCGGGGGAAAGATCGGACCCGTACCATCCTTGGCGCTCGCTGCCGTCGGTGCCGCGCTCGGCATTGCGTTCCTCGTGCGCCGCGAACAGCAACGGCGTGCACTGGAGCTGCCGGCGAGAGGCGTTGGCCTCGCCCTTTCGATCGGCGTGAGTCTGACGATAACCGCATTTCTGATGACGATTTACAAAGATGGAATGCCGGTGCCCGTCCTTCTCGCGGCGATGGCCACCGCCTGCGGCGCGCTCATTTTGCGCCGCACGCGTCTGGGACGCTACGCGTCCGCCATTGGCGGCAACGCCGAAGCCGCGCGCCTCTCGGGCGTTCCCGTCGCGCGCGTGACGGTGCTCGTTTATGTCCTCATCGCGATCCTTACGTCGATCGCCGCACTCGTCGCTGCCGCGCGCGGAAACGGCGTCACTCCGGGCAACTTCGGCATCAACCGGGAGCTGCACGTCATCACCGCGGTGGTGATCGGCGGTACCAGCCTGTCGGGCGGGCGCGCCACGATCGTGGGCACGGTGATCGGCGCGCTCATCTTCGGCACATTGTCGAACGGGATGAACCTGCTCAGCGTCAACTCCAATTGGCAGCTCGTGCTCACAGGCGCGATCTTGCTCGCTGCGTCGCTCCTCGATTCACCCGCGCTGCGGCGCCGGCAGTAAACGTGTTCGCTTACACGCGCATACGGAGTCTGGTCGTGTGCTCGAAATGTGTCATGCGCGACGCACCTCCAAGGAAAGGTGCTGCGACACGAGTGACGCGCGCGGCGCGGCGTACGGTCAGATTGCTTGCTTTTCGCCATGGCACGACCGGTGCTGTTCTCTGCGGGTTCCCACGACACTCCCCGAGGATGACACGCATGCAACGATCCCTGTGCCGATGCCTCGCAACCTCCGCTCTGATTGCCGTCGTTTCGGCAGGAGCCAATGCCTGTGGCGGCGGCAGTAGCTCGAGCGCATCGAATCGTGGCACTGCTGGCAACGGCGGCAGCGACGGGGGCACTTCCTCAGGTCGTTTGCCCGATGGAGCCACGGCCAATCCAAGCGGCGGTCCGCCGTGGACGGGAACCAACAGCGGCCCGCCGGCCACATGCAGCGCCGCATCAGGCGACTTCGCTGGACTGCAGATGATCGAGTGTGTCCCCGAAGGCATGAGCGGGAAAACAGGCAAACCTGCACCCCTCGTCGTAGCGCTGCATGGCTTTACCCAAATGGCCAAAGCCTATGAAGATACGACGGAGTGGCACAAGCTCGCGGGGAGGTACGGCTTTTATCTAATTTTCCCCGCGGCCCCCGGAGGTCGGTCGTTCACGTGGTTTTCCGCCGATCGCGGCCGCGACAAGGGCGACTCGGTGGGAATCATGGCGATGGTCGCCAAGATGTCGTCCACCCACGACATCCGTTCCGACATGGTGTTCGTGACCGGCCTCTCCGCCGGTGGGTTCATGACCACGGTTCTTTTGGCGAACTATCCAGACGTTTTCGCAGCCGGGGCAGCAATCGCCGGCGGCCCCTACGGATGCGACATCGGCTGCATGAGTGCAGCCTCGGGGGGAAATAACGCGGAGGCCGTGAAAGCGGCATTTCCGGCTTGGTGGAACGACGCATCCAAGCGCAAGCCGCGCCTCATGATCGTGCAAGGAGACAAGGACACCATCGTTTCGTCCGCGAACCTGACCGAAACGATGAAGCAATGGACGGGGGCGCTCGGTGTCGCCGCAACTCCCAGCAACGCGCAGCTCGGAGTTGGCACTTCTCTCAAGGGATATCCCTATTCCGTCTACTCGGGCGATGGACAGACCGTCGACGTGGCGACGATCAGTATTTCGGGCATGGGCCACGGAACTCCGATCGAACCGGGAACGGGAACGGATCAGGGTGGGCACGCCGGCGACTACGCAATCCCGGTGAAGCTCTACTCTCCCTATTATGTGGCGCAGTTCTTTGGTCTCCTGCCGCCCTAGGAGCCTCAACCGGCGAGCTCGCGCCGCACGTTGTCGCGCGCTCGATCGAGCTGCTCGCTCGTGACGCCCAGCTGCACGAGCAGGTGCTCCGTCATCGCGAGCGCAACTTCCGCTTCGGACGACACCACCAGGTCGGCACCTGCGCGTCGTGCGGCCGGCACCTCTCGCACGTAAGTGGCGCGCGCGAGAACCTGGAGGTCGGGGTTGAGCTGTTTTGCTGCCCTGACCACCGCGTCGGGCGGCGTGCCTGAGGCGGCGAAGACGAGGCTCACTGCTTCGCGAACGCCGGCGCTCTCGAGAATGTCGGTCTGAGATGCGTCGCCGTAAACCGCATCGATCCCACGGCGACGGAGCTCGTTCACCGTGTCGTGATTGAGCTCGATGACCGTGGGCTCGAGCTCGTTCTCTATCAAGAGCTTGGTAAGGGTTCGGCCCACGGGACCATAGCCAATGACGATCGCGCGGTGCCGAAAACGCGGAGCATGACGATTGTGTTCGACGACGCCTTCCGCCTGTTCGCCGCTGCGACGAGACAGCCAGCGCGCGAAGCGATCGCTGAGGCGAAAGAGCAGCGGATTGAGGGTAATCGTGACAATCGAAGCCAGGACGAGAGGCTGCGTTGCCCGCTCCGGAAGAATGCCCAGGTGGCGACCGAGTGCGGCCAGAATGAAGGAGAATTCTCCAATTTGGGCGAGGGCGACGGCAATCGAAACAGCGGATTTGATGGGATAACCCAATAGGCGAACGACCAGGAACGCGGCAATTGGTTTGCCAATCAGAATGACCCCAATCGTCGCGGCGATGAGTGCCGCATTCGGGCCAATCTGCGACGGATCGACGAGCATTCCCACCGACACGAAAAACAACACGGCAAACGCGTCGCGCATCGGTAGCGCCTCGGAAGCCGCGCGGGAGCTGAACTCCGATTGGCCAACGACCATTCCGGCGAGGAATGCTCCGAGCGCCATGGAGGCTCCGAACAGCTTTGCCGAGCCGAGCGCAATGCCGAGAGCAAGCACGAGGACGGTCAGAGTGAAAAGCTCGCGCGAGCGCGTTCTTGCGACGTATCCGAGGAGAGCCGGGATCACGCGGCGACCAATGATCGCCGTGAACGCGACCAAGACGCCGAGCTTGAGGAGTGCGCCGAGGATGGGCAGCACGATGGCCCCCAGACCCGAGCCGCGCGTGGCAATCTTCCCGAGTGCCGGAAGCATGACGAGCACGAACACCGTGAACACGTCCTCCACGATCAGCCAGCCGACCGCGATGTGACCGGACGGCGTGTGGAGCGCGTTCTGATCCGACAAGACGCGCAGTAGGACGACCGTGCTCGCGACAGACACGGCGAGGCCGAACACGAGACCGGCACCGAGGCTCCACCCCGCCGCGCGTCCTACGAGAAGCCCGAGGCCCGTGGCGGCGGCGATTTGCGCGAGCGCACCGGGTATGGCGACACGTCGGACGGCCAGGAGCTCTTTGACGTGAAACTGGAGCCCCACGCCGAACATGAGAAGAATGACGCCGATTTCCGCGAGCTGGCTGGCGATGTCGCCGCGAGCCACGAACCCGGGCGTGAACGGACCCACGATGACGCCCGCCAAGAGGTATCCAACGATCGGCGAAAGCCGCACCTTCTGAGTGACGAATCCCATGACCAGCGCCGCGGTGAGCGCGCCGGTGAGCGTGAGGATGAGGTTGACGTCGTGCGGCACACTCTCACGGTAGCAGCGAGAGTCGCGCGGGTCAGTTGCGCCTACCTCTTCCAGCGCCGGGGGCGTGCGCGCACTCGTGACGAAAGCAAGCACATCAACGCCGCGATGAGGCCACCCGTCCACGCGGTACTGCGGGTCGACTCTCCATGTGTGTGACACGAGCAGCCGCTCGCCGTGGCGCTCTGCTCATTGCTCGCTGAGACTGTTCGTGCTCCAACTGCAAACTTCACCGTTGTAAACACCCACGTCGATCTCCACGACATCCCCCGGCGAAGCCGCGGCGATGGCTGCGCACGGCGTCGAGTAGGTCTTGCCTGGTCCGACGTTCCGCGTCGCGCCCCACGCGGACGGCGCCGCTACCAGCACGGAGAGCGTGCCTGCCGCAATAGCCAGCCTGGTCTCGGTTCCCATGTACTACCAATATCCCTTCCCGTGAGCGCAGTGATAGCCTGTAGGGCTCGGCGGGCGAACGTCGTTCGTTCAGGAAGGGGAACGTGCAAGTATGGCGAGGTTGGGAGCGTGCGGGCTCGATAAGCTGCTGGCTGTTCACAACACGCTGTATGAGGGGATGACGTTCGATACCGTCGAGCAGGCCGCACAAGAGCTCTCGCAAACGCTCTACCGGGAGTTCCGCGAATCGGTCGTCCTCGCTCGGACGTACTTGACGGTTCCTTTTGGCGGCCTGCCCGCTTCCAATCAGAAGTTCGTCCGTGAACTTGCGGCAACGGTGGACTCGAGTCTCCTCAAAGATACGACGCCCGTGCTCACGCTGGCTGGAACGGCCGGGACTCAAGCCGATTGGAACGATCGGAGAAAGTCCGTGGGACACGTCGGCATCCCGCTCTTGTCCGCGGCCTTCGTGGAGTCCATCCCCATGGTGGCGCGGCTGATGAACGAAATGGGGCTTGGAATGTCCTGGATCGAAGACGGCGACACGTCGTTGCTCGAGAAGGTCTTGATGTCGAGGATGTTTTACGTGCCCAACGCCAGTGATGCGAAGGATACCAAAGGGCGCAAGGTCATTCCCGCCCAGGATTTCGTCAAGGCGAACAACGTCAAGACGGTCTTCGGCGTGGGCGGAAGTTTCATTGGGAGCAAGACGCTGGTAGTTCTCATCATCTTCGCGAACGAGACCGTTCCCAAAGACGTCGCGCAATGGTTCTCCTGCACGGTCATGAAGCTCGTCGCCTGCTCGTTCCCGGCCATGCAGCGTGGGGCCGTCCTCAAGCGGTGAGGCGGTGCTTTTCGTTTGCCGCGCCCTTGGTTCGTGCTACCCGGTCGTAACTCTCAACTGAGTTACGTCCGGAGAAGCAGGAATGTCCAATACTTACGGGCCGAAGCGCCTCGGTTTTCTCCTCGCCGCACTGGGGTGCTCTCTCGCTGCGTGCTCCAAGAACGGCAGCGACCACGGCTCGAACAGCGCCGGCCCCAAAGTCGCATTTCTTCTCTCCACGCTCCAAGAAGAGCGCTACCAAAAGGACAAGAAATACTTCGAAGACGAAGCCAAAACGCAGGGTCTCTCCGTCTTCACGTTCTCCGCCGACAACGACAACGCGCGCCAGCTCTCGCAGGTGGAGGACGCGCTCTCACGCGGCGCCAAAGTGCTGGTCATCCAGCCGACGGACAGCGCCGCCGCCGCCGCCTACGTTGCCAAAGCGCACGAAAAGGGGGCCAAGGTCGTGTCCTACGACCGCAGCATTCGCGGCGATGCGGACTTTTACGTCGCGCATGACAGTCACAAGGTCGGTGTGCTTCAAGCCGAGGCGGCCATCAAAGCAACGGCGGGCAAGGGCAACTACGTACTGCTCCACGGTCAGTCGGGCCACAGCGTCGCCACTGAAATCGCACGCGGTTACATGGATGCGCTCAGGCCGTACATCGATCGAGGGGACATCAAGGTCGTCGTGGAAACGAGCCACGACGCGTGGGCGCCCGAGCAGGCGCTGAAAACGGTCGAGGACGCGATCGCCAAGACGAAGGGAAACATTCAAGCCATCCTCGCAAACAACAGTGGAATGGCGCGAGGCGCCGTACAGGCGATTGCCGCGGCGAGCGCAAAGAACGTGTTCATCGCCGGCGCCGATGCCGACGCGGCGAACGCGGGCTTCGTCTGCGACGGTAAGCAATCGATCGAGATTCTCAAGGACATCAAGCCGCTCGCCGAAAAAGCCGCGCAAGTCGCCGCCGCCCTCGCGTCGAACAAGCCGGTCGAAGGCACTACGACGCTGCCAAACAGCACGACCCCCGTGGTCGCGGTTCCGGTGATCCTCGTGGACCGATCGAATGCGAAGCAGCTTCTCATCGACAGCGGCTTCCACTCGGCCTCCACCGTGCCGGCGTGCGCGAAAAAGTAGCCATGCGCGCACACAGCATCATCCTCCCGGGCCTACTCATCTCCACCCCCGCTCTCGCCCGACCCGAAACCTCGACCCCGACCCCGACCCCGACCCCGACCCCGACCTCGACCGCCGCCGACTGGTATGCGGCCGAGCAAGGCAATTCG
>OBEQ010190984.1_pt1 | contig 14161 bp, 12 predicted proteins | sample 1670901 | NCBI WGS metagenome assembly OBEQ01 (sample SAMEA104232315, study PRJEB22302) | groundwater metagenome | biome: forest; feature: aquifer; material: groundwater | place: USA | collected 2011-08-07 | depth 5.4 m
AATTCTTTGCTTTCGGTAATCACAATTACCCCACATCCGCTTTTGCGTTCGAATGGCCACCTCTTTGGGGTCGACACCCATCCCTCGCGCGTATTGAAAAACTCTTGAGCCCAAAATTTCTTGAGCTTCTCGACGGTACCATTGCACCAGCTTCATTTTAATCTCATTTTCTCGCTCTCTCAAAGGCATCGTCAAAGGAACCTCAATGTTCCATTGATTTTGATTAAAATCGACATTCACGTGTTTAATCTCTTTTTCCGTGACCTGCAATTTATACTTTTCTCCTAAAAATAAAAATTCGTGATCATGCTCAAATTTCTTTTGCTTAAGAGTCGCGTAAGATTGTTGAGCATGACTCACCTTTTTCTGAATCCACCCGGATTTCTTTTTGACAAAAGATTCAATGCTTTCTTGAGCCAACCGAAATGGCGCGGACACACACACTTCTCCAGTATGATTAACGCTAATAGTGAGGGTTCTTCTGTGAGAGGAGCGTTTAAGCGTAAAAGAGATACAACCTAAAGGTGTTTCCAGCGAACAATTTATCGAAGAAAATTTCACACTTACAGTTTAGTTGACAAAAGTGACATCAACCTTTGGCCTGGATTTTTGTTTGGTGGATATTGCAGCGGGAATTTGAGACTGATCAGCTGTTTTATAATTCACCTTTACAACACTGCCATCTTTAATCAGAAACCCCTGATTTCCGACGATCGCTTCAAGATGATCATGTTCTGTTGCTATCGTTATTTGTGTTTTCTCGGCTTTATTCTTGAATTCTTTAATCTTAACTTTAACTAAATTGATATTTGTTTTGTAAAGTTTAAGAAGAGAATCTGCTTCATCTTTATTTTTGATATCCGTCGCTGAAAGATACCGAATTTGATCTTGAAGTTTATCCATCTCGGATTTTAATTCCGTATTTTGGGTCTTCAACTGCTCAAATTGGCCCACGATCTTTTCTCTGATCTCATGCGCTTGTCGTTGGACTTTCTTCGCGTAATCTTTAAGCTGGACATTACTTTCTTGAGCCTGGGAGAGCATCACTTTTGTCTGTTCAAGTTGAGCGTTCATCTGTTCCAAAGAACTTTGGGTTTGAGCATACAAATCTTGAGTTGTCTTTAACTCTTGCTCGATTTCTTTTCGTGCCAGTTCACTTTTATTGAGACGATCCGCGTAATTTTTAGTCAAAGCGGCTTGTTGCTTTAAAAGCTTAACGAGCTGGTCTTGGCTTTCCAGGACATCCCGATAAACCAGGATGCTAAAGGTCAGCGTCCCCGTTGCTAGAATAATGGCCAAAATAAAAGAAACGAGTTTAATATAATGAAACGTTTTGGGAGATAAGCTTTTGAGAGGAGAAGATTTAGGAATATTGGGTTGTGGCATATTTTTTAGTATATCGAGGAGATTTAGTGAAAACAAGAAAATTTATGAATATTTAGGGGCAGGAAGGAACAGGCATGACTGTTTCCTCCTGCCTCCTGAATATTATCGACGTCTTGACTTCGCCAAAAGGCGCAGGATTTCTAAATACAGCCAAATCAAGGTGACGAGCAAACCAAACGCCCCATACCATTCCATATATTTAGGAGCGCCCTGTTCAGCACCTTTTTCAATAAAGTCAAAATCCATGACGAGATTAAGAGCCGCGATGATGACTACGATGACACTAAATCCAATTCCCCATGGACCGCCTTGATAAATAAAGGGAATGTGTTTTCCAAAAATTCCCATCACCAAATCGACAATATATAACACCATAATGCCGCCGGTTGCGGCGACGATTCCAAGTTTAAAATTTTCGGTCGCGCGAATAAGGCCCGACTTGTAAGCCATTAAAAGGCTGAAAAGAACCCCGAAAGTCAGCATCACGGCTTGAGTCACAATCCCTGGATAAGCCATCTCAAAATATGTAGAAATGCCGCCTAAAATAACGCCTTCTACGAGCGCGTAAAGCGGCGCTGTCACCGCGGCCCATTCTTTTTTAAAAATGGTGACAAATCCCACGGCTAGTCCAATCAAAATCGCCGGCATCATTAATCCGACGGCCATTGAAGGATTGCCCCACGTCCAACTGGCTGTTAAAAGCGCCAAAAATAAAAGAATCAACGTCTTATTAACCGTCCCCTGAATCGTCATCACACCCGGGACACCCGAATAAGCCGGGGCTTGAAAAACGTTATCGCTTAATGCTGGATTCCCTGAACGTAACATAGTGGCTCCTTAATGAGTCCCGCCTAGGCGGGGCGAAATTAACCCCGCCGAGTGTGCCAAAATTATCGAAGAGAATTTTGGCACATCTTACGAGACGGGGTCTATCATTATTCTTTTTCCTTTGTTAATTTTTATTTAAAAATCCCATCCAAAATATTCTCAATCAAAACTTTTTCAGGATGTTCATCTGAATTTTGTGACGGCGGATTTTGTTGATCCCCCCGATTCTCATCCCCGCCTAAATCCAAGGCCTTAAAAATCACGTTCTTCAATTGCTCCTTGGCTGTTCCCTTCATCATATTCTGCGCTAAATACTTCATATCAGGAAACATTTTGATCTTATCCACCGGCCCCTGGTAAGACTGAAGAGGAATTCGGATTTCCTGATTCTCATCCAATAACGGTGAAAATTCTTCCGCCGATGAAACGATGAATTGCGATAAATCTTGAGGGATATAAACCGTTCCATTTAAAGTCAACGTTTGCGACATATCCAATTGACCATTGAGGTTAATTTTCACTTCCTCAGCCTCAACATCGCCGGAATCCAGAATAAGAACACCATCTTCAAGATGCGTTTTAAATTCTACTTTTTTAAACTCGGTGTCTCTCTGATTAAGTCTTTGCTTAAAATGGTCCGGTAAAGACTGTTCAACTTTTTGAGCGAAATCCTCTCCTCCAAGATTCGGAATAAAACTTATGCTTTTTAAAATGGTTTGAAGAACGTTGATGTCTTTTAATCGAGCTTCTTGAACGTTAAAAATCCCTTCTCCTTTAAGATGTTGAGCCAGCGCCGTAAGGTCAGGGGCTTCTCCTTGAAGTGTCAAATGTCCCTCGATCAACCCTTCGACTTTCACGGGACTTTGAGCAGGCATTAAAGATTGGACGGGAATCTGTTTAAGGGTTCCATTGAATATCAAATGAGGCTGAGCTTGGTAACCTTTCAATTGTCCTTGCATCAAAATTTCGCCTGAACTTACGCCAATAAAAACTTTTTTAATGATAATATCTGACTCCCTGATATCCCATTGAACATCAATTCTGTCTAAAGGTACCGACAAACCTTCGACCGCTACTCTTCCTTTAGACCATTCGCCCATCGCCGACAAAGACACAAGACCCTTAGCGCCTACCACGATCTGACTAATCGCAACATCAATCGAACCTTCAACCTTACGAATCATCTTGAGATCCGGCACGCTCGCCAAACTTTTCCTTAACTGTTCTAAATCGACATCGGAGAGATTGGCTCTTATTTTTAAATTGTCAAGACGCGCTTGGGATTGCTTGACATCGATTGCGGCGACACTTCCCTCTATAAAAATATTGGGCTGAACATTCCACAAAGCCGCCTGCGCTGAAAAAGAAAATGGTTCCGTCAAAGACACATTCTTTGTCTTAAACCCAATTTGATTGACGGAAACCGTCATCGGCGGATTAAAACTCGCGTCGGTAAAAATAAAATTTCCATTATGAACCTGAACGTTAGCGATCGTGACTCGCCGTTTTAAAATAAGGTCTGAAATTTTTAAATCCAAATGAATGGATTCAATCTTAATCGCCTTCAATTGCGGATCGTCGGCGACAGTGAGATTTTGCAGATCTAAAACGATCGCGTTAAGGAGAGAAAATTGAAAACCGATTTTACCGATCTCAACTTCTCGGCCAATCGCATGACTGACTTGTTGAGAAATCTGAGTTCGGTAGGCATTGACATCGATGGTTTTCAAAACCCAAAAGACAGCAACGCTGGCGATTAAAATAAAAGCTAAAACAGCAATAAAGAAAATTCTAAGAATTTTCATAACTTCTCCAATAAAGCATCCAATTCCGACAATCCCTGAATAGGACGCTGACACATGTGGTTTTCACACACATAAATGGTTGTTTTACCATCGATCGGGCGCTGAGTTTCAATAAAAGGAGAAATGGTCATCAATTCTTTGGTTGATTCTTCAGAACGCAAAATAATAATTTTATTGGGGAGAAACTTTCCATAGATCTTCTTAACTATTTCCTGAACATTTTTATCCTGCGGCTCACCGGCGATGACAATTTCCTGTGAAGCTCCAATGGCAAAGTCTACAGCGATGAGAGCTTGGGCATAACCGGTCGGATGATCCACAATAGTGTGAGAAAAATGCTGAAAAAGTCCTCGAAATTCTTCTTCCCACTTTGTGTTAAGCGTGTCGTGAAACAAACGAACCAAATCCAGCGCGGCGATAGAATTTCCTGACGGAATTGCTCCATCGTAAATTTCTTTCTGCGGATACAACAACTGTTCAGCGTCTTTGCCGACGAAAAAAAATCCACTTTTATTATCCCCAAAAAGTTTGACCATGTCTTCGCTCAATTGAACCGCGTGTTTTAAATAAGACGCATCGAATGTCGCTTCATAAAGATCCAGAAGGCCATGGATAAAAAAAGCATAATCTTCAATCGTGCCGTGAATGGCCGCGTCACCGTCACGGTAACGATGAAGAAGCCGGCCGTGGGTATCAATCAATTTTCTAAAAATAAATTGCGCTGATTTTTCGGCCGCCCGAAGGTACCGAGGTTCATTGAGGACACGGCTGCCAAAAGCGAGACTTGAAATCATTAAACCATTCCAGTCCACCAAAATTTTATCATCCAAATGAGGGCGAGGTCTCCTCTGACGGACCGCGAACAATTTCTCTTTAGCATTTTTTAATTTTTGCTCAATGTCGGGATTCACTTTCACGGCTTGCGTGGCGTTCGCGGCTTGCGCCGCAAAAATGATATTTTTTCCGATAAAGTCTCCGTGAGGATCACTCAAAGCATTCCCATCAGGCTTGATCCCAAAATAATCCGTAAAAATTTTAGAATCTTTATTCCCCAAAATATTTTGAATTTCGTCATATCGCCAAAGATAAAAAGCCCCTTCTTTTTTGAGTCCTTGGCTTTCTTGAGGATCAAGGCTGTCGGCATCTTCGGCCGAATAAAATCCTCCTTGAGGATCCGTCATATCTCTTAATACATATTCAAAAATTTCACGAGCGATTTGAGCGTAAAATTCATTGTGTGTGATTTGATAAGCTTCTAAATAAATTCTGGCAAGCATTGCTTGATCATAAAGCATCTTCTCAAAATGAGGGATTTGCCATTGGGGATCCGTTGAATACCGGTGAAAACCGCCGCCCAGATGATCATACATTCCTCCCTGCGCCATCTGGGCCAGCGTCTGTTCCACCATTTTAAGGGCATCAGCGTTACCGGTGCGTTTCCAATACCTCAATAAAAAAGAAAGATTGTGACTCGACGGAAACTTGGGTGCTGAACCGAATCCGCCAAAGCGGGAATCAAAACTTCGGGAATACTGTTCGAATGCGGAATCAAAAATTTCTTTGTTAAATATCTCTTGTTCTGGTGTAATGTCCGCTGTCGTCCGTTGTTGCTTAAGTTGTTGAACCAACTCTTGACTGCTTTGGAGAATTTTTTGCTGATCTTCCTGCCAAAGTTTATGAATGCTAAAAAGAATCTCTTTCAAACCTGGCTGGCCCCATTTTTTCTCCAGGGGAAAGTACGTGCCGCCAAAAAAAGGTTTCTTATCCGGCGTTAAAAAAATGTTTAACGGCCACCCTCCCTGCCCCGTCATCGCCATGACCGCCGTCATGTAAATATTATCAATATCGGGCCGCTCCTCACGATCAACTTTAATCGCCACGAAATAATCATTGAGAAGTTTCGCGGTTTCGGGATCTTCAAAAGATTCATGTTCCATCACGTGACACCAATGACAGGTGGAATAACCAATGGACAAAAAAATAGGACGGTTTTCACGCTGAGCCTTTTGAAACGCCTCTTCACTCCAGGGATACCAATCGACGGGATTGTCCGCGTGTTGCAAAAGATACGGACTCTTTTCATGCGCTAAATGGTTCTGATATTTCTTTTCATGAGTCATCAATTTATCTTTCACCAAAAGTCCTAGAAGAAAAACAAGGAGCAAAAAAAATAAAGACGTTTTAAGGCGAATTTGATTCTTCATTCTTTTCTGGAATGACCAAGGTCTCTTCTTTACGGCCCGCTTCATTACAAATGGCTAAAACACGAACAACATCACCAGGTCTTAATTCTATCGGGACATCGTCAATCAACTTTTGATGATTCGTCTGTTTCGTGTACTGGCGCTTTACGACTTCCACATCATTTTTATAAATAAAAACCCGCCGAAGATAATGGTCTCGAGGGTCCGAAGAGACGTGTTTGAATTCCATATGGAGAATCTTTTTTTCTTGATCGTATTCTAATTTGATTTCTGAGGGTGGCGTCGCGAAAACTAAAGAGGAAAAAGTTATCATTATCGAACAATAAACTAAAACATAAAAAAAATTTTTTGAAAAAGTGTTGAAGGCTGGCCCATCTTTCATAACAAACCTCCAAACGGTGTTTTACATCTTCTGTTGAATAAAGTCCAGAGTTTGATCAATCGTGCGTTTGAGGGATTTGGTGGCACGAGGCTCTAGTCCTTCAATATTTTCAATTTTGGCAAGATATTGCTGTGTCTGTTGATAGTTGGGCTGCATCTTATCGATTTCGACAAACAATTGTCTGGCTTCTTGATAAAGGCTGGATTGATATAAATTCACAGCACGCTCATACAATTGCTGAAGACGATTTTCAAAGTCACGCTGAATCATCGCCTGTTCTTTTTGAAGATTTTCTTTCTCTTGTTCAACGTTTTTTCCCGTCTCTTTCATTTCCCTCTGATGCTGTCTCTCAGACTCTTTTTGCAAACGCTTTTTGTCTTTTTGCTTTTGTTTTTCTTCGGCTTTCGTTTGCGCTAAATGTTCTTTTTCTAAATCAACTTGAGGCCCCTTAGGCTCTGATTTAGAAACTTCAACCTTCTTGGGGATTTCTTTTTTAGGCGGTTTTGTCGTCTGCTTAGAAACTGAAGGTGGTTTTATTTCTTTCTTCTTGTCATGAAGTTGTTCCTGCTCTTTATATCTGGCAAGGGCTTCTTGCTCTTCTTCGTCTTGCCGGGTTAATTTTTCCTGCCTCAAACTTTTCTTAAACGCTGAAACTTTTTTATTTTCTTCATTATCCCTTTGTTTTTGAATAGTTCGCTGAATCCTGCGAAGATAATCACGGGTTGATTTAAAATCCGAATAAACGGACTCAACTTCCATAAATTGAATCTTAGCTTCTTCATAAGATTTCGCCGCGTAAAGTTGTTTCGCGATTTCATAAAAACCGTTGGCCTTCTCATAAATCGCTTGAAGACGCTTGAGTTCCTGCCGCTGTTGTGTCAACTTCGGTTTTTCCTGCAGATCTTTTTGAAGGCGAGTTAAATATTTTTCCGTTTCTTTATAATCCGGCAAAATCCATTCCACCTGTTTAAACTGATCTTGCGCGGCCTCAAGTTCTCCGGAATTGTATAATCGGATCGCTTCTCGATAAATGGGCTGAACCTGCTTTTTTAAACCACTCAATCGTTGATTTTCCTGACGGGTGGATTCTCTTTCTAATCTTTGTTTTTCCTTTTGATTCTCCAAAGCCTCTTTCGCCAGACGCCTTTCCATTTCATTCATCCGCTGTAATTCTTGCAATGATTGGCCGCCTTCTCTGGCCACCGCGCGTGAAGGCGCGGATTCCTGAGCCTGACCTAAAGAAATCATAAAAATGAAGGAAAGGAAAATGATCCCAATATAGTTAATAAGCTTACGCATAGTATAAATTTTATAAATTTTTTAATAAACTAAAGTTAGTTTAACACAGTCTCTTGATTTTCAGCCAACAGTTTCTCTAGTTTTTTGGCTTATTGATAAAGCAAGCGTTGGTTTGACACGCTTTGTGGCGATGGAACAGGTAACGATTTTTGGCAACCCATCGATAAGCGAAAGGTCCGAGGACCCCCATCCCTGGAAAATAAAAAATCAGAATCAACGGATATAACATGGGCATGACAAAACAGATCCGTCGAAAAACGTCAAAACCGCCATAAAGTTTGCCGTCGGGTTCGATAAGATACAATTGACTCATCGCCTGTTCTTTTGTCAATTCGGGATGAAGCATCATTAAATCATTCACGGAATGTAAATCCACATATTTTAATGCGCCAAACAAATCCATCACCTTTAATGTCCGCACACTGTCTTGACAAAAGTGGCAGTGACCGTCATAAATCAATTGAGTTTGGCGCGCACACGCGGTGCTGGACGCGTTAAAAGCGCGTTTCTGCTCAATCCAGTCTTCAATATGATCGGGATTAATAAACAACAACAGCTGAATAGGAAAAAGAAAGAAAAATATCGCCGGGACGTCGAGTGTTAAAATCAAAGTGATATGAAAAATACAGCCTAAGTAAATCGCTGAAATGCGAGTTTTAGGATAAAAGAGCAGAAAAATCATCGAAATTTCAATAACGACGATCAAAATTCCAATCCAATAACATAAATCCGGCTGAGTCTTTAAGAAATCCCGTAGCAAGAACCACTTCGTCGTTCCTACCGGAGGATAATTCATGATGTAATAGATCGGATTTCCAGTAATCCAGTTTCCTTCAGCGGTGATTTTATAAAGCGCTGTGTAAAAATACATAAATCCAATCTGCAATTGCAATAATCGCTGTACAAAAAATGGTCTCTTCACTTTAAAGGCCAGTTCATTCCCCCGATGTAAAGCATCGATAGAAAAATAGTCACCGTGATAGGGCGTGACGCACATCAAAAATAATGTGACCAAAAGGATATCCCATGAAAGAGTCCCGACATGGAAACTATTGAGGGCGTAAAAATAATAACAGGAGATCGTCATCAAAATACAGCTGATCTGGCTTAAAAAACCGATTAAAAAAAAGAAACTCGAAATACAAAAAAGCCAGACAAAGAAAATAATCACGGCATGAGGACTTTTGATAACCCACTGCAAGAATTCAATCGGGAAAAAACTCCCATTATGGGTCATGAAAGCTGTTTGAGGAAAATAATTGTCGTCTAAATGATAAAATGAAGGAATGACATGAGCGATGGTTGTGAACGCAACCGCCATACGGAAAAATGACAAGCTGATCGACGAACGTTCTTCAAGAAAAATTTGATTAAACCATTTTTTCATAAAGATACCCTGGGGTTACTCGCGGCATTGATATTGGACCGCCTGCCTTTTCTCATAAGGCTCTTTGGCCATATCGGGGTAATAAACACCCACAATCACAAAATTATCGAAATACGGAAAAAGTCTGTGAAGGTAAGGGCAAAACCTCCGCGACATCTCTGGGTCGGCGACCTCTCCTAAAATCCCTCGATGAATGTTATCAAATCCAATGGTTCGAGTGCGAAAAATATCGTGGGGATCAATCAAAACAAGTGTCTTATCTTTAACGCCGTAAACTTCCACGTCTGTGAAGCCATTGCCCACATTGTAGAACATGATCCAACCGGCGGGCGGGAATAAAAATTTGACCTTTGGCAAAGTTCGGCCGAATAAATGTTCAAGATAAAAATGGCGGATGGATTCGTAATGAAAAACAGCCAGCCAAAGGACAACAAAAACGCTAATGATCGTGTTGCGGAACTTTTTATTGGACATCTTTTTCAGAAAAACTTTCGGTTGTAAAAATTTCTATTTTTGTTCGAGGATCTTTCCAGCAGTCAGGCGGAAGACCAGCTTTTTGCGTGCACAGTTCGGTTAAAAACTGTTCTTTGCTCCATCCTGTATCCGTCGCCACTTCGGGTAAGAAAACACCTTGATGAAAAGCACCTTGACCGACAATAACGCCGTGCACGCCTAAGTCAATCTCATCGATATTTTTAATCTCACGCGGCTTTGAGAGAACGGAAATTTCTAAATCAATCTCACTCAACTCATCTTGACTTAACGGTTTAAATCTTGGGTCTTGCGTCGCGGCCGAAATCGCCATGTCTCTGACGAGAATATTCATTGGTCCTCGCCCAATAATATTGCCGATACAGCCGCGGAGTTGCCCTTGCTTACGGATGGTGACAAAAACACCCTCTTCTTGAAGCAATCTCGAATCATTATCCTGGACTGGATAAACCTTTTGGTCATTGACGTACGTCTCAATCGTTTTCTTGGCAATGTCCATGAGCCGCCGCTTTTGATTTAACGTTAACGTCGATCTTTTAGCCGTTTTTCCCGATGTGGCTGATCCAGAATCTTCATAAAGAATCGCGGACATGTATCCGACGACACTGCTTCGATCTCCCGTCGCGTCTCCCGAATTTGCCTGATTCAAAATATCAATATGATTTAATTTTCTCTTTTTCGCGTACAATAAAGCCGCAACAACGGGCACAGAACCGCACATCTCCATCGTCGTACGTAATGGACATTCCTCAAAAATCTTTTGGGCATCAAGAGTCTTAATCGCATCGACACTCCGGGCATCCATTTGACGGGCCACAGCGTCCTCGTGATAATGAGACATGTCCGTGCTGACGAGGATCAAAATGTCCTTTCGGTCACCGATCACGTGATCTAATGTTTCGGCAAAATCTTCTAATGTTTTAAAACCAGGCTGGCCCATGACGATAGGAACAATCTTAAAATCGTGAAATATTTTCTGCAAAAAAGGTAGTTCCACTTCCAAAGAATGTTCTTGAGCAAACGCTAAAGGTTCAAAATAAATTTTTGTGTTCAACGCTTTAAATTTTTGGCTTAACTCTTGATCTACTTTCACAATCCCTAACGGCGTCTCAAATCCTCCGTCATCCCAAATCGAGATTCCATCAAACCCATAAAAATGGCTCGGCGCTAAAATGATAATGGTCGAATACTGATTTTGACTGACGGCTTTAAAACCATACGCCGCGACTTTTCCCGAATAAGGATAGCCGGCGTGCGGAGCAATCAAAATATCGATGTGCTTTTTAAAAGGAATAATTTTCGCTTCGGAAATAAATTGATCAATCTGGCGAGATAATTCCTTAGGATCAGCCGGATAAAATTGGCCACTGACATTAGGCTGTTTGATCATCTGGTCTTCTCCAAAAGAGGGCATGGAAAATAAACAAAAGGAGACAAAAGTTATGGCGATCGTAATCCTGGATCTCGCAAACCCTTTACCCATGTTTCTCAAAGTATTCATCCAAACTGACATGACTTGTCATTTTAATCTTCCAGAGAAGCAGGACTAGCATTAAAAGTAACAAACTGTCGACACTTAAAATCCAGGGGAGCGGTAAAGAAAATCCGTCGCCAAAACAACCGCAATCATTGACGGGTAATTTGCGAATCAAAGCTTGAGCTAGGACGACGATAAAGCCAAAAAATAAAATCAATGTCCCGCGCAACGTGTGTTTTAACCACAGTCCAAAAATCAAGAAAATACCTAAAAATAATTCAATCCACGGCAAAATCCAGGCGATCACGTAATCGATGGGAAAAGAAAAAAGACCATAACTATGAATGATAAATAAAAAATTCTGATAAGGAGAAAATAGCTTTTGAGTGGAGGCAAAAACGAGAAGCCCACCAATTAATAAACGAACAATGACATAAATGTTAATCATTGTTTAAAAGTATTTAATTTTTCTTGTAACAAAGAGACACCGACCATCATCTCTCCATTATTGAGTTTTTCCTTCTCAACTCTAAAACTCTTACTAAGAATTTTAGAGTTCTGTTTGTTAGAAGGAAGCTCAATAATAAAATAAGTTGGAGTACTTTGGACTCCGAGTTTCTTGCCTTCTTCTCTTTCGGCAAGAATGATGCTCTCCACCTTGGGATCTTTAAGGCAGGCATTTAACTGTCCTGAATTCAGACCGACATCTTTAGCCAAAATATCAAAATAAGGTTTGGCGTCATAAAGCTTACTCCACTGATCTTGTCTTTCAATAAGCAAATCCTCAAAAGACCAGAAGCGGCCTTGATGGGCGGCGCATTCCGCGTAGTAAGCGCTTAAAAACGCGTGGCGGTGCATATTAAGAGGATAATATTTAAGTTCCAATTGAATTGTCATCGGATTTTCGGCCATAAATTTTTTCAAAATTTTTGAACCGTGAGCGCAGGAAGGACATTGAAAATCAATGAATTCGACGATTTTGACAGGAGTTTGAGGGTTTCCCTTAACTCGGCCAGATTGAATTTGGGATAAATCCCCTCGCGATCCCGCCGTCAAAATTTTAATGATTAATACGAGAAGAATACAAGTAACAACAATTAAAAAAGTGGTGAACTTTTTAGAAAATTTTATTTTCATTAAAACCTCATTTCATTTGAGGACCACTTGAAACCAGATCTTTCCCGATTGTAGTGTCGGCAAAAAGCTTAAAATTTTCAATAAACATGCCCGCCAAATTTTTAGCGGCTTCGTCGTATTCATTTTTATTGGCCCACATATTCCGTGGATTCCAATCACTTTCTATTTTAACATCAGAAAACCCTTTCGGAATTTGAAGGTTCAAGACAGGCAACGTTTCATACTGCGCTTTTTCAAGATGCCCGTCAAAGATGGCATCAATCATGACACGATTATCTTTTAAAGGAATTCGGTGTCCGACGCCATACTTTCCTCCGACCCACCCCGTATTAATCAAATAAGCATGGGCCTCATGATCTTGCATTTTTTTAGCAAGAATTTCCGCATATTGCGTCGGATGAACCATGAGAAAGGCCTTCCCAAAACACGCGGAAAACGTGGCTTTAGGTTCCGTCACGCCTCGCTCTGTCCCAGCCACCTTAGCCGTATAACCACTTAAATAATGATACATCGCCTGTTTTTGATTAAGCTTCGCCAGCGGCGGCAAAACGCCATAAGCGTCACAGGTTAAAAAAATAATATTTTTAGGATGGATTCCCCTGGAAACCGGCTTAACAATGTTGTCGATATGATAAATCGGATACGAGACACGGGTATTCTCGGTTTTAACTTTGGAATTAAAGTCGACTTTCCCATCCTCATCAAACCCGAGATTTTCTAAAAGTGCGTCGCGTTTAATGGCTTTAAAAATCCCCGGCTCCCGTTCTTTCGTCAATCCGATACACTTGGCATAACAGCCGCCTTCAAAGTTAAAAATCCCATCCTTGTCCCAGCCATGTTCATCGTCGCCAATTAACGCGCGTTTGGGATCGGTTGAGAGCGTTGTTTTCCCTGTTCCCGAAAGACCAAAAAATAGCGCCGTATCTTTCTTTTGACCTTGATTGGCCGAACAGTGAAACGATCCGATTCCTTTTAAGGGCAAAAGATAATTCATAATCGAAAAAATACCCTTTTTGATTTCACCGCCATACCACGTGCCGCCGATCACCGTCATCCGTTCTTTAATATTAAAAACGATAAAAACTTCTGAATTAAGGCCGTATTTTTGATAGTCCGCGCAACTTGTTTTGCAGGCATTCAAAACCGTCCAATCAGGTTTGAAGTTCTTTAATTCATTTTCCATCGGACGGATAAACATATTTTTAAAAAAATGAGCCATCCAAGCCACTTCCGTGACCAAACGGATGCTTAAACGGGTATCCGCATTAGCGCCGCAAAAACCATCCATCACATACAAACGTTTATTTTTAAGTTGATTGATGCTGATGTCTTTCAGGTGTGACCACACTGCGAGGGGAATGCGTTTATTATCAGAACCGGAGGGTTTACCATCAGCCCACCAGACGGTATTTTTAGTAACATCGTCTTCGACAATATATTTATCTTTCGGTGAACGACCGGTAAATTTGCCCGTATCGACATTGACCGCTCCAAACTCAGTCACTTTAACTTTTTCTAAATCTTTTAAAGCGGGATCGGTTTCGTGTTGAAACAACTCGTCGTAGGAAAGGTTATAAAAAATCTCTTTGGATTCTGTAATTCCAAGACTTTCAAGATTAATGTGCGCGGTATCCAAACGTGGCATGATTCCTTACTCCAATTGATTAAAATGTTTAATCTAAGTTTAAAGAGGTCGTCAGGCAAAACCTTCCTCTCGTCCTAAAGCGGGTTCATTTTAATGGAATTCAAAGCGGAAATCAAAAG
>OBEQ011188269.1_pt1 | contig 14161 bp, 14 predicted proteins | sample 1670901 | NCBI WGS metagenome assembly OBEQ01 (sample SAMEA104232315, study PRJEB22302) | groundwater metagenome | biome: forest; feature: aquifer; material: groundwater | place: USA | collected 2011-08-07 | depth 5.4 m
ACGGGCTGCCCGGCGGCCGGCCGCCCCTGGAAAAGAACCGCCCCCCCGGCCCGGTCCCGGGCAACGCCCCCCCCACCGCGCCCTCGCGGAACACGTCGGTGTCGTACAGCAGCACGTGCTCGCCCGCTTCATTGCCGCCGCTGACCAATCCGCCGATGATGGGCCGATGCGGATACGTCGCGTTGAGCTGTTGCAACAGCGCATGGGCATCGCAGGTGTATGGATCCGCGAATAACAGGATGGAGGGATCGTCGGAGGGCACCGCGCCCAGCTTATCAATCCAAAATCCGCCTGGACTGGCGGCCTCCAGTTCTTCCGGTTTGATGTGAAACGGCAACAAGCGGACCTGCGGGAGGGAGGCCCCGAGCATCGACACCGCCGGGACCCATTCGAACTCTTGCTCGCCCCCGATCACGCCCCCGGCGCTGCACCCGACCACGACGGCCGGCCGCAACACGTCATGCACATGGGCGAGGGCCTCGGCCCACGAGGCGCGATAAATCGGCGAAACAAACAGACAGACTAAATCAGCCCGCGCGCCCTCGAGTTGGGCGCGCACCTGCTGGCTGGCCTCGGTGACGGCGGTCAGCAGCTGCACGGAATCGCTCACACCGGATGCGAATTTCATGTGCTCATCCTTACCGTCAAGCTTAGAAGATGTGCCGGTGATTTGTCAACTCACTGTGGGAAGACTCTGACAAGCGCGCTGACGTATTATACAATGAACGCCATGAGCGCCTCCGCACCCTCGCTGCATCCGTTCGCGTACGATCCGTTTCAACAACGCGCCATTGACGTGGTGGACCGCGACTGTTCGCTGTTTGTCGCCGCGCCCACCGGAGCCGGCAAGACCGTCATCGCCGATTACGTGATCGAGCGAACCCTCAAACGCGGGCAGCGCGTCATCTATACCGCGCCCGTCAAGGCGTTAAGCAATCAAAAATTCCGAGATTTCAGCGCGCGGCACGGCGAGCTCGTCGGCATCATGACCGGCGATGTCACCATCAATGCCACCGCGCCGCTGCTGATTATGACCACCGAGATCTACCGCAACACCCTGCTGGAGAATGCCGAGCGGCTGCGGGAATGCGCCTGGATCATCTTCGATGAAATTCACTACCTGGATGATCCGGAACGCGGCACGGTCTGGGAAGAATCCATCATGTTCACGCCGGAGCATATCAATCTCTTGGCGCTGAGCGCGACGATCCCCAACGTCGAGGAACTGGCCCATTGGATCCGCGACGTGCATCGGCGTCCCGTCGAAGTCATCGTGGAAACCACGCGCCCGGTTCCGCTGGACATCCTGTTCCAATGCCAGAATAAAATTCTGAAAAACCAGCACGAGCTCAAACATGCCGGGTATCTCAACCGCGAGGACTGGGGACGCCTGCGTCACCGGTATCACCGGGACCACGATCGCTTGCAGGCCCATCTCAACCGCCTGGACACGCTGCTGCGGCATCTCCAGGAGACGGACCGCCTGCCCTGCATCTTTTTCACGTTCGGCCGTCGGCAAACGGAAGATCTGGCATGGGAAGCGTCGCGTTTGGACCTCATCGGCGGCAGCGAACAGCACCGGCTGATGGAGCTCTACAACACCTTGTGCGCCCGGTACCAATTGACGCATGATGCGACGGCCCAAGCGATGGCGCGGCTCATCGAACACGGCGTGGCCTATCATCATGCCGGCATGCTGCCCACGATGAAGGAAGTCATCGAGCGCTGCTTCGTCAGCCGGTTGATCAAATTCATCGTCACGACCGAAACCTTCGCGCTGGGCATCAACATGCCGGCCCGCAGCGTGGTCATCGATACGCTGCGCAAGCGCATCAGCGGGCGTTTTGATCTCATCCGCACCCGGCAATTTTCCCAAATGGCCGGGCGCGCGGGACGGCGCGGCATGGATGATGCGGGTTTTGTGTATCTGCGCGTCAACCCGACGTCGGTTGCCTATCACGAGGTGCTGCGCGTGTTGCACAGCCAGCCGGAACCGGTCCAGAGCCGCTTCAATACGGCCTATGCCACCCTGCTCAATTTGTATCGCCGCCATGGCCGCGAGCTGCTTGGTTTATTTCCCCAAACGTTCTATTATTTCCAAACCTCCGGCGCTCGGCAGCAAGCCGGGTTGGAACTCATGGAGCGAAAACTCGATCTGCTTGAACATCTCGGGTGCTTGGGCCCGGGCGGGCTGACGGACAAAGGGGAATTCGCGTCGTGGATGTACGGCTACGAGCTGCTGCTCACGGAGCTGCACACCACGCAGCAGTTTGAAGCGCTGGATCCGCCCGCGTTGGCGGTGCTGCTGGTGGCGGTCGTCTATGAAGCGCGGCCGGGCCTGCGCCTGGCGAAATTTCATCGCCTGGCCAAACATCTGGAGCATCTGTGCGAAGGCCCCATGGCGCGCATCTACCGAGTCGAGCAGACGTATCGGATCAGTCCCAAATCCAAGGCACCAAATTTTCAACTGGCCACGGCGATGGAAGCGTGGTTTCACGGCGCGGAGTTTGCGCGATTGACGAAACTCTGCGAGGTGGATGAAGGCGAAATCGTCCGCTATTTTCGGATGACGGTGCAGCTGCTACGGCAGCTCTCGGAAACGCCGGGCACCGATGCGAAGCTCCGCCGCAAAGCGCAGTTGGCGTTGACGCGGGTCAATCGCGATGTCATCGATGCGGAACAGCAATTGCGCATGGGCGCATGAACGCCGCACCTCACGGATATTTAATCCGTAGCCGCGAGTGACGCGCTCAAGACCAAGACGGAGGATCCACTGAGCCGCACGTCGACGTTTCGAGCGCGCACGGACCTACGCCCACCTCTCGGCTGCGAGAAACGTCGTCGAGCGAGGAAATCCTCGCCGGGGATTCCCGAGCGATGCGGCGAGGTGCGATCCGCAGTCTTGGCTTTCTGCGCCCTGCTGATTTCGGGCTGTGCTACCGTCACGCCGCACTACGTCATCCGCCCGACTCCGATCCCGGATGAATCCGCAGCGGCCCATGAGATCGAACAATCCATCAGCGCGTATCAGGCGCGCGAATTCGAACAGCAGCAGGCCCGCCTGATCGGTCCCGCGGAACGCGGCGCCGGATTGGCGATCGACGATGTCGTGCAGCGGATCAGCCGAGTCACCGAGCGCCCCTCGCTGCCCTATCGGGCGCTGGTGTATCAATCGAAAGACCCGAATGCGGCCTCGCTGGCGGATGGCCGCATCTACATCAGCAGCGGCATGCTGCAATACTTAGCGGCTCGCGGCAGCCGCGCGGATGAACTAGCGTTTATCCTCGGCCACGAATTAGCGCACACCGTTGCCCAGCATCTGGTGAAACGCTACGAACAACTCCAGCAACAGCAACTCATGTTGGCCGTCGTGGGGGCCGGCGCCACAATGGCCACGCGCGGCAGCGCGAACGGGCAGCAAGTCGGAGAACTCGCCCAAGATGTGGCATCGCTGATTGGGAATGTGATTGCCAGCGGCTATAGCCAAGACCAAGAATTAGAAGCGGACCAACTGGGGATTCGCTACTGCATGCGGGCGGGGTATGATCCGCTGATCGGACTCGCGATGCTGGAAGATTTTCAGCGGTTTGATATGCCGGGCGCGTTCTTGCAGACGCACCCGCCGACGGCCAGGCGAGTCGAGGATCTGCGCCGGTATTTGCTCGAGACGGGCGCGCTGCGTTCTCCCGCGACGGCCTCACCTGTGCCGCAGGAGTCCGCGGCCGAACACCGTCAACGGCTGCGTGACGCGCAACGGTTCTACCCCGTCGGATCGGTGAGCTGGCACAATCTCCAGCGCCAACTCGATGCCTTAGACCGTCGATAAGCGACGCGCGCGGTTGGTCATTCTAACGGCATGCCGTGCCGCGCGGTGTTTTCGCAGATGGTCTTGGGAATGAGCAGCTGCAGCAAGTAATCCGGCCCGCCGGCTTTCGTGCCGAGTCCCGACAACTTATAGCCGCCAAACGGCTGCCGTCCCACAATCGCGCCGGTGATGGGCCGATTAAAATACAAATTCCCGGCCTCAAACTCATCCGCCGCCAATTGCAGATGCGCGGGCGAGCGCGAATACACCCCTCCCGTCAACGCATAGTCGGTGTCGTTGGCCAACGTCAGCGCGTCCTCGAACGTGTTCACCCGAAACACGCTTAAGACCGGTCCAAACAGTTCTTCTTGGGCCAAAAAACTGGTGCGCTCCACATCCATGAACACCGCGGGACCGACGAAATAGCCTTCGTGAGGCACGCGCGCCTGGGGATAGCGATAGCGGAGCGTGGCCAGCAACGCACCGCGCGTGATGGCCTCCGCGACGCGCTGCTGCGCGGGCGCATCAATCAGCGGCCCCAGATCACAAGTGGGCAGCACCGGATCCTGCACCAACAGATCGTCCATGGCCTCCACCAAACGCTCCACCACTCGGTCATAGATCGGACCCAGCACGATGAGGCGAGAAGCCGCAGAACATTTCTGGCCTTGATAACCGAACGCCGAGACCAGAATGCCCTTCACCGCCGCATCCACATCGGCATCGTCGTCAAGAATCATCGCGTTCTTGCCGCCCATTTCCGTGACCACATGTTTCACGAATCGCTGGCCGCGCGGCACCTGTGCGGCCGCTGCCAGAATCGACAAACCCACGGCTCTGGATCCGGTAAACATGATCACGCGCACCGCCGGATGCCGCACGAGCCCGGCCCCGATGGTTTCACCGACACCCGGCAGATACTGCACCACCTCCGGCGGAACTCCGGCCTCGTGCAACAACCGCACCAAATGATACGCGAGGACCGGAGACTGCTCCGCGGGCTTGATGATCACCGCATTGCCCGTCGCCAGCGCCGCCGAGGCCATCCCGGCCAAAATCGCCAACGGAAAATTCCACGGGGCGATGACCGCGCACACGCCCCGCGCCACATAGCGGTACTGATTCGACTCGCCCGGACGCTGCAGCAGTGGTTTGCCAGCCGCCAAGTCTTCCATACAGGCGCTGTAGTAGTCCAAATATTCGATCGCCTCCACCACATCCGCGTCGGCTTCGCGCCAGGGCTTTCCGGTTTCGAGGATTTCCAGCGCAGTGAGCCGGCTGCGCTCCCGGCGAATCAGTTGGGCGGTCTTGCGCAGGAGTGCGACGCGAGCCGCGACTGCGGTGCGCTGCCAAGTCCGCTGGGTTCGCTCGGCGGTCTGCACGGCGCGTTCCAGATCCTGGAGGCCCGCGCTAGCGACGGTGCCGATGAGCTGCTGCGGATGCGCCGGGTTGATTGAACGCAACGTGTCTGAGGCGGCAGCTTCCCGGCCGTCGATCAACAGTGGAAAGGATGTCCCCAGTTCTCGCTGCGCCAGATCAATGGCGCGCGCGAGCTGCTCGCGCTGGGCGGCGTGGGAAAAATCTGCGAAGGGTTCACTCTGGAAGTTCATCGAGGCGAAATCGGGGACGCTAAGAGCGTGTCCATCGTCGCGTGATCCCATAAATCTTGCCGGAGAAACGAGTCATTGGCCGTATTTTCCAACAGGCGCCGGACCAAGTACGCCATGCCGGGAATGAAGGCTCCGACGGGCGCGTACACCCGCACCGGCGCGCCGTGTTTGAGCAGTGCGCTGGCGATGACATCGCCCATGCCATACAACACCTGATATTCGACGTGGTCCGCTGGCGTCCCGAGCGTCTGCGCCGCCGCCATCGCATGCGCGAGCGAGCGGAGATTATGCGAACCGATTTCAACACTCACATGCGGCACACTTCGCAGCAGGCGCTCGGTCAATTGCTCAAACGCGGCGTCGGTCTGCCGCTTCTCCATCCACACCGGCGCCGGCCACCCCCGCTGACGGCTCACCGCCACTTCATAATCCCAGTACGCCCCTTTGACTAATCGGACGGCGAGCCGCCGTTCATGCCGCGACAACCATGCCACCAGCTCGGTCACAACGGTTTCAGCATCGCACAGGTAGGCTTGAATGACAATGCCCAAGCGGATCCGCGAGCCGATCGCCGACGTCAGCACGCGTTTCGCCAGGGCCAGCGTCAACTCGCGGTATTCACATTGCTCCATATCCAGCGTGAGTGCCGCCCCCGCATCCGCGGCGTGCTCGGCTAATGGCAGCAACCGCTTCAGCGCTTGCTCGAGACTCAACTCAAAACTCAGCGGATCAAAATGCGAGGATAACCCGGAGGGCTTGACCGACAGATGCACCTGGGCGGAGCGCGAGGTTCCCGCCGCCTGCTGCAGCAGCTCCAGTAAACGATGATACTGCTGCACGTAGGCGTCGGCTTCGTGCTCACTGGTGACTTGTTCGCCCAACACGTCGAAGCTGACGCGCCGCCCTGATGCCGTGAGCCGCTGCCACACCTGCACCGCTTCTGCAGGCGTTGCGCCGGCGATGAACTGCCGCGCCACCTGCTCCACCAGCTGGTGCACGGCCAGCGCGACGGCCGGCGCGGTGATCAAACCCGGCCGCGCCAAGGACACGCCAATTTGCAGCGGCAGCGGCAGGCGCGCGCCGTCTGGCGGGAAATAATCGCGCAGATGCTGCACGATGGCCTGGGGCGTGCGCAGCGTCGGCAGACAATCGATAAACCGGAGGACGCGCGTCTTCACCTGGCGGTCGGACACGCACCACGCCACGACCTCTTTAGCCCAGCGATTCAGCTGGCTGAGGTGCCGATGCTCCTGATGCGCCAGCTCAAACAACTCGCGCCCGATGAGTTGCGTGCGCGCCTCAAGCTCACGATGCTTGGCAGCCGTCTCCATGCTCATTGATAGTCTATCGCATTCCTGGGTGCTGTCACAGCCTCATGCTATACTAGGTTTGCTCATTGAAGGAGGCGCGATGCCATCCGAAATCGTGCACGTGCGTGGCCACATCATTGATTCGCTCATCCTGCCGAAGATCCTCGACACCATCATGGATCATGAGGGGACGTTCGACATCCTCGACCTGGCTATCGGCAAGCAGAAAACCGATTCCTCCTTTGCGCGCTTGCGCATCAGCGCTGCGTCCAGCCCACAGCTGCAGGGCATCCTGCGGCAACTGGCGCGGTTGGGCGCGGTGCCGGAGCAATTGCAGGATGTGACGCTGGTGCGCGCATCACAACCTGGCGTGTTTCCGGCGAATTTTTATTCGACGACCAATTTGCCAACCGCCGTGCGATTCCGGGGACGGTGGCTGCCGGTCCAGCGGATTGAAATGGATTGCGGCATTGTGATCAACCCCACCCATTCGCGCGCCCTCTGCACTCCGATGATTCATATTCGAAAGGGCGACTGGGTCGTCTGTGGAACATCGGGGATCAAAATCACGCCGCTGGAGCGCTCGCGCGAGAAAGATATCTTCCAATTCATGACCAGCGCGGTCTCATCCGAAAAACCGAAAGCACGGCTCATCGCGGATGTGGCCGAGGCCATGCGCGCCATGCGACGCGCCAGAAAAAAGATTCTGGTGGTGGGCGGCCCGGCAATCATCCACACCGGCGGCGGGCCCTATGTGGAGCGGCTGATCAAGGCGGGATTCGTGCAGGCGCTGTTTGCCGGCAATGGCATGGCCACGCACGATATCGAGTCGGCGCTGATGGGCACGTCGCTTGGCGTCTACTTAGATCGCGGAGTCGCGGCTCGTGACGGCCACGATCACCACATGCGCGCGATCAACATCATTCGCGCCTGCGGCGGAATTCGGCAGGCGGTGCGACGGCGGATCTTGAAGAAGGGCGTCATGCATGCGTGCGTAACGCATCGCGTGCCGTTTGTGCTGGCCGGCTCGATCCGCGACGACGGGCCGCTGCCGGATGTCATCACCGATACGATGCGCGCGCAAGACCAAATGCGGCAACAGGTCCACGGGGTGGGCTTGGCGCTGATGATTTCCTCCACACTGCATGCGATTGCGACAGGCAACCTGCTGCCGGCCACGGTCAAAACGATTTGCGTCGATATCAATCCGGCGGTCGTCACGAAACTGTCGGACCGCGGCACGTTTCAGGGCATCGGGATCGTGTCCGACGCCGCATCGTTTCTGCGCGAACTCTGCACCGCCCTCAAGCTGACTCGCTAACCTCGCATGCCTGCACGTGCCGGTTCCGCTTCCCGCGTTCCCGCGTCCCCGGAACTGGTGATGTGTGCTCCCACGCACTACACCATCGCCTATGAAATTAATCCCTGGATGCATCTCAAGAGACCGGTGCGTCACGCGACGGCGATCCGCCAGTGGCAAACCCTGCATCGACTCTTGACGCAGCGACTTCGCCTTACCGTACATCTGATGGCGCCGCGGCCGAAAGTTCCGGATTTGGTCTTTACCGCAAACGCGGGGCTCATCGTGAAACGGCTGTGTATCCGCAGTAACTTCCGGTATCCGCAGCGGCAGCGGGAAGAACCGATCGTCGAGCGCTATTTCAAGCGCCGAGGCTATCGGATCGCCACCCTGCCCCGCCAGTTTAATTTCGAGGGCGAAGGGGATGCGCTCTTCGTGGGGCAAACACTCTTGCTGGGATTTCGGTTCCGGTCGGACGCCGCCGCGCATGAGCATCTGAGCCGCCTGCTGGGCTGTGAAGTGCTGCCGGTTGAACTCGTCGACCGGCGCTTCTATCATTTGGACACGTGTTTCTGTCCCCTCGATGCCCGCTCGGCCTTGTGGTATCCCCGCGCGTTTGATCGGTATGGCCGCGCCGTGATCGAACGCACCGTACCGACGCTGATCGCCGTGACGGAAGCGGATGCGAAACGATTTGCGTGTAATGCCATCGTCACCCGTCGCGCGCTGGTCACACACACGGGGATGTCGAAGCGGCTGCGCCATCAACTCCAACGGCACGGGTTGGCGGTCCACGAAACGGATCTCTCGGAGTTTTTGAAAGCCGGCGGGTCGGCGAAATGTTTGGTCTTGCAGCTCAACCGCTAAGCGTGGCCGGTGAGCAGCTGATTGATTTTGGCGGCGAGGATGAAGTCGTTTTCCGACAACCCGCCGATGGCGTGCGTGGACAGTTCGATGGTGAGCTTACGATAGCTAGTCAGGTGCAGATCCGGATGATGGTCATCGGCCTCGGCAATCGGAGCGATGCGCTGGATCAACGCCACCGCGTCCAAAAAATCTTTGCACTTCACGGTTGTGCGGATCATCTTGCCCTCGACCAATTCCCATCCGTCCACGTCCTGCAAGAGCTGCTTGGCCGCGCTGGCTGGCAATGGCTCCGCGCCGCCTTCGCACGGTTGGCATTTGCGCTGGGACAGCGGCCGATTCTCCGTCATGACGACCGCTTGACGTTCATCACTTGATACGGAACAGTCGTGCGCGGCAGATTCAGCATAAACTTCTCGCCCTTTTTCTTGCCGAGCAAGCTTTTTCCCAACGGTGAGTCGATCGACAGTTTCCCGGTTTGGGGATCCGCCTCTTCGGGCCCGACGAGGACATACGCAAATTTTTCTTTGGTCGTCAGGTCTTTGAGCGCGACTTCGGTGCCGAGGCGGGCTTCCCCGATAAATTCCGCCACGCCCTCAATCAGCCGCACATGCATGAGTTTGCCTTCCAAATCCGACAGCCGCATGCTCACATGCGCTAACCGCTCGCGTGCCGCGTGATACTCGGCATTCTCGCGCAGGTCACCCATGGCGGCGGCCTGATTCACTTCCTCAAGGAGTCCCAAGCGCTGCTTTTGCAGCGTCTTAAACTCTTCCTGAATTTTCTTTAAGCCTTCTTTGGTGAGATAGGTCTCGCCCATTCGCATTCTCCGTCGCTGAACCCAGCTTAGCGTGCCCGCGCGTACCTGTCAATCGGCATACACCATTCCTCTATGTTACAATGACGCGGATGGAGAGCACACTACGACATCCTGCTTCCTCGCGATGGGCCTGGCCGTGCCTGGCGTTGCTGTTCCTCATCCTCCTCCTGCGCTTCCCCGTCAACTTTCTCCGGCATCCGCCGTACCTGATGGATTACGAGGTCTATCGCGCGACCGCCGTTCGCGTCCTCCAAGGGCACGGCGCTGAACTCTACGCGCCCACCTACTCCTCCCAAGCGCTGTTTAAATATGCCCCGGTGTGGGCGCTCTTCCTCGCGCCGCTGGGATGGCTGCCGGACCAAGCCGGGGCCGTGATCTGGTCCGTCTTGAGCGTTGCGGCGTTTGTCCTGACGTTCTGGATGGCCGCCGCGTTGTGTCGCCGGGAAGGCGTGTCGACGCCGGCGGCGCTGCCGCTTGTGGTCGCGTTGCTGCTGGCTCGCATGCTCATTGAAGAATTCATGAACGGCCAGATGGATACGTGGCTGGGACTGTTGCTGGCCGGCACGCTGCTGGGCATTCGGGCCGAGCGTCCTCGCCTCGCGTCGCTGATCTTGGCATTGGCGATCTCGCTCAAACTGCCGGCGCTGCTTCTGCTTTGTTATGCCGCGATGCGTCGTCGATGGCGACTGGTCGGCGACACCTTCCTGTGGCTGATCGGCGTCAATGTGGCGGCAGCGGTCGTCGTGCTGCCCGCGCGGCCATGGGAGTTGTTTGGCGCGTGGCTCCACACCCTGCATGCCAGCGGCATCGATCGCGCGTTTGAAATCGGCTCGCAATCATTGTTGGCGTTGCTCTCGCGCTTTCTCACTCAGGACCCGTATCATCTGAATGTCCTGACGTTGTCTCGATCGACGGTGGTCGGGCTGACGGCCGGCCTCCAAACCGCGCTCATCTTCTTGCTAGCACTGCCAGCCGGCGCACGCCCGAACACGCGGCGGTGGTTGATCGACGGCGCGCTGGTCGTGACGATGGCCGCGGTCTTCTCGCCCACGTGTTGGCTGGAGACGTACACGCTGCTCGCGCTGCCGCTCTATGTCGCGTTGGCGCTGGCATCCACACAGCCGCGCCGCACGCTTGGAGATGGGAGAGGGGTGGGTTTGTTGCTGGCGCTCCTGGCGCTGAGCGCGCTGATGCAAAAACGCGTCTGGTGGTGGATGGGGATCCGAACCATCGCCGGCGAGGAATACACGTTTCTTGTGGCGATGATCGCCCCATGGCTGGCCCTCGCACTCCTAGCTCTGCTCTTTCGCGTCCGTCACCGCGCCAGCGAATCGACGCGGCTCCGCTCGTAAAAAAAACGGGACGGTTCTATTGATGCGAGTTACGCAATAGAACCGTCCCTTTTATTGCAACGTTAATCGTTATTTCGTGTATTTCGGCTTTTCGTGCTTGTGCGGCGATGCGGCCGGCGCTGCTGACGACGCGCCGGAGGTGGTCCCAGCCGACTCAATCGTGTCGGAAAACGTCGTTGAGGCCTCGGAACCGGTTGGCGCCATCACGAGACAGTTGTCATAGGAATCGGATACCGGAAATCCGTTGAAACCCGGGACCCAAAACGTCGCCACATCCACCACCCCGGATCCTGCCCGCAAGATCGTGCATCCGGCTCCCTTGCCGATACCCATGAGCGTGCCGACCAAGGCGGGGCCGTTCTTAGTTTCGTTGACGACGTTCACGATCAAATCCACAAAACACGTCGCGACATTCAGCAGGCCGCGGCCCAACATTCCCACGAATTTCCGTCCGTACTCCGGGGATTCCGCCGCCACATGCACGGCCGTACGCGCCGCCCAGGCATTGGTCGTGCCGCAGACCATGACAAGCGCTACAACCAATATCCCTTTTTTCATGCGTCACCCCTCCAGTTCAATGTGCAATGGTGTGTGCTGTGGTCAGTGTAACGCTGCGCTTGGGGCTTGTCAACGGACGGCTGTGCGTTCGCGCCGATGTACCCGAGCCGCGCACACGACCCAAGTCACCAATCCACCGACTAACAGCGCCGGAACGGCAATCAACGTGGCGATGCTGAAGACATACGCCCTCCACGTCGCACTTTGCGCGGCGGCTTGGCCTGGCGCCAGCAACGCCTCCTGGCAAAACGGACACGCCAGCACAGACGGCACGGCCCACACGAAAAATCCGCCGATGAGCAACATTTTTCGCATCGCGTTCATGCCGGTTGCCACCAATAGAGCAGCCAATAGACGACCACGCCGGTCACGCACACATACAACCACAGCGGCAGCGTCAGATGCGCCCATCGCCGATGTTCTGCGATTCGCTGCCGCACGGCTAAGAAGAGCGTCCGCAGCACCAACGGCACAATCACGATGGCCAGAATCGTATGGGAGATGAGGATGGCGAAGTACACCGGTCGCATCCACCCCTGACCTCGAAAGTGCATGGAACCGACCCGCACATGGTAGATCACATAACTCAGAAAAAAGAGAGTGGAGGTCACAAAGGCCGCCACCATGCATCGCGCATGGAGATGAAGACGGTGAGCCCGCACGAATCCAAAACCGATCAGCAACAACACGGCGCTGGTGGCATTGAGGATCGCGTTCACCGTCGGCCAGATGGCCACCGTCATCCGGCGTTACTCTCCGGAGGCCGCCAGCTGCCGCAAATCGCGGATCAGCTGCGCCATTTGCGCGGTGTCGCTGGCATCATAATAGCCACGGATATCGCCGCGGCGATCCACCAACGCCAATCGGACGCTGTGCGTCACCGGCTCCGCCTGCGACTCCCCATCCCCCATGGCCAGATGAAACCCCTCCCGGCACACGCGTGTGATTTCCGCGCGAGCCCCGGTCACAAATGACCACCGTTGCATCGGCCACCGTTGTTGCGCCGCATACTCGGCTAAGACGCGCGGCGTGTCCCGCTCCGGATCCACGCTAAAGGACACCAGCCGAACATCGGGATGCTGAATCATCTGCGCGAGCGTGCGCATGCGTTCGTGCATCATTGGACACTGGCCGCTGCAGTGCGTAAACACAAAATCGGCGACCCACACGCGGCCGCGCAGATCGCGATCGGAGAACGGCTGGTCGCGCTGATCCACCAGCGCAAAGACCGGGACGCGGCCGAGCACCGGCAAGGACGACGCCGCCTTCGACGCTGAGACCTCCTTGAACATGACGCTACCAAGCGCTAACGCCACCGCGCCACTGATCGCCAGCCACCACGGCCCGAAACGTCGCATGCGATCACACCGGCACTTTATCGAGCACCATCAGCGTCATGAGCATGGGCAAATATCCCAGCGAAGCATAGAACAACCGTTGGGTAACCGTGTCGGAACGCGTGCGGGCGGCGGCAATCGTCGCGCGCACAAACCACAACCCGACCAGGAGCGCGCCCACAAAATACCACCGCCCCGCCGCGCCGATGATCGTGGGCAATAAACTGGTAGGCAACAGCGCAAACCCGTAGACGAGCATTTGCCGCGCGGTGGCCAGGCCATCGGGATCCCCCAGCGGCAACATCCGAAATCCCGCGTTGGCATACTCGGCGCGGTGGACCCAGGCCAACGCCAAGAAGTGCGGCAACTGCCAGAGAAACAAAATCCCAAACAACACCCACGCCTCAACACTCAGCGAACCCCGCGCAGCCACCCAGCCAATCACCGGTGGCAGCGCTCCGGGCACCGCCCCCACCAAGGTACACAACGAACTCAGGCGTTTCAGCGGCGTATACACCCCGACATAACTGACCACCGTGGCCACCGCCAGCCATCCCGCGAGACTGTTCACGCGCCACCCCAGACAGCCAATCCCGAGACTCACCGCGCCGATGCCAACCGCAGCCGCTTCTCGCGGCGTCATGCGGCCATCCGGCAAGGGGCGATGGCGCGTGCGTTCCATGTGGGCGTCGGCCTCGCGCTCCCACCATTGATTCAACGCGTTGCTGCCGGCTCCCACCAAAAATGCCCCAATCAGCGTCCAGCTCAAGCGCGCATAATCAATCGATCTGGGCGAGCCCATGAGAAATCCGGTCAGCGTGGCAAACACGGCCAGAATCACGAGCCGGCACTTTGTCAGAATCACATAATCCCGCCAGTGCTGCTTCAGCGTCCAGGAGACGGGAACTGCGGCGACGCTCATGCCGGCACGCCTTTCACTTTCACCGCGACACCGGAACGAAGACGCGAGCCTGGATCGCTGACCCGGAATACCAACGACGTCAACACGACGGCGGCCGCCAAAATCGCGGCTCCCAACACTACATGGAGCGTCGCCACCAGCGGCTGCTGATGCGTCCGCACAACCGTCAATCCTAAGAGAATTTGCAGCGTCACCGCTCCAAACATCGAGATGGCCAGCCGAAATAATGAGGGATCCCGCCGGGGCTTGCGGAACAAGCGCCAGACAATCCGCGTCGCCATGA
>OBEQ012306407.1_pt1 | contig 14161 bp, 16 predicted proteins | sample 1670901 | NCBI WGS metagenome assembly OBEQ01 (sample SAMEA104232315, study PRJEB22302) | groundwater metagenome | biome: forest; feature: aquifer; material: groundwater | place: USA | collected 2011-08-07 | depth 5.4 m
CAATATTATGGCATCGTAGAGGTTATTTTTTGATTCGACCCTTCTCTGGCCGGATTCTCCGTCAAGAAGATAGTCGGCGGCAAAGCCCTCTTGTTCAAGTCCACGCTTCAGGGATTGGGCCAGTTTCTCGTTATCTTCAATGATTAAAACCTTCATATGTATGGAGTATAAGTATAACTAATGACAACGAAATGACAATAATCTTAAGAAAAATAAATTTAAATGCACCAAACATAATCTCCGGTCCGTATTTATATCAGTTGACTTAAAATTAACGACGGAGATACCTTGGAGCAAGCCGAATTTCAAAAACTAATGAAGAAAGCGATTGATAATACCATCAGCGCAAAAGATGCCCAAAGATTAAGAGAGGCTTTAGCGCCAAAGTTTATTGATAATAAATATAACAGCAAGGAGGAGCGGCTAATTATTTCTGCCTATGCTCTATTTAACGATCCGACCAGAAGAAAAGCATATATCGATAAGGTACTGGCGCAATGGCGAATTGATTCTCTAGCTAGAGTATAATGTCCTACGGGGCATTTTTTATTTTATCACCTTTAATCCGGCGTGTTTCTCTGTGTCTTTATGTGTAACCGCTAAATAGCCGACAAAGCCGATTATAATGATAAATAGAACAAGGCTAACCAATCCGGTGCCCCATGCAAGTCCGCCTCGAGCATGAGATACCCCCATCCAGTCGGCGAATGAAGCTCCTAAAGGCCGGGTAAGAATATATGCCAGCCAGAAAGCCAGGACTGCATTAGTAGATTGATACCGATGTTCCTCTGCTAAGACTCCCTTAATGACATAATGGCCAATGGCTGGAATTGCTATCAAGACGGCGAACAGATAGCCCGAGGACAAATAACCTAAATGAAGAGTTATCGCAGTCATGTCTCCTGTGGCAGTGCCGAGGGCAAAGGTAGTTAATACCGTAGCCCAGTAAAACAGCTCCCGCCTAGAAGTATAGATGCTGTGAATAGATAAAGTTTTCTCGCTTAAGTACCAGACTAAGAAGATGGCCGCTAATGTTACCGTAAAGAATACGGTTGATACCAGATATGGAATACCAAACTGGATATGCAAGACATCAGCCGCCATGGTACCGAATACGCTAACCATAACAACGGCAAACCAATATATCCATGGAATGTATCGCCGTACCGCAAACTGCAATAGTAGCGAAGCCGCTAATATAATGCCGGCAACAGCCACCACAATTACAGGATTGAATAGATGAACTAAAAAATCAGAGGTTGTTTCGCCCATTCCGGTAGTTAAGACTTTGATAATCCAAAAATACAATGTAACCTCGGGGACTTTTACTCCTAAGTTTAAGCGATTTGTAATCATCTATCTGGATAGTAATGATCGGCCAGCTTTTTATATTGAGCCGATGACATTACTTTTTCTAAAATAAAGGCATAAATAATCCAACCGACAATAACCGCAATCAAAATACTGGCAATAATATCTGTCGGGTGATGTATCCCTACGTATACCCTGGAAACAGCCACTCCCAAGGTTAAGACCCATAGAACCGAGGCCCAGCGCCGGCTAAAAGGAAGGACTATCATCGCTACTGCCGCGCTTAATATGGTGTGATCAGACGGAAAGCCGTTATCGGGAATATGGGGTACTAGAGGAATAAAATGACCTACTACAAACGGCCTGGGGTCATAGTATAAATATCCGGCTATTTTAAGACCTATGTACATTATCGGCAAGGCGATAAGACCGTAGACCGCCATTTTCTTTTGAACATCTCGCGGTTGTTTGAAGAAAAAAATAGCGGCTATACCCAGAATGAGCAGATACAGGTATTTCGCGCCAAGAATAAATATGTGATCAAATAAGTTTATGTTCATTTTAGATTTTTGAGCTCATTATCTGGGCCAATTTTTCTACTTCAGCCGAACCGGGGCCCATAACAACAGTATAGATTGAGCCCTTGATAAAGTTAATGGCCGTTCTGCCGTCAGGCATAGTTCCTTCCTGGCCGGTACCTCCCTTAATATCAAACGGCTTTATATCCGAACCATAATTAGGAAGTGAGCTTGAATTGCTATTACTTAGAATCAACACCATAACTAAATTACCGTTTAGGGAATTGTGTACGCTCTGTTTAACTTTAAAATAAAGATTAGGCGGCATAAATCTGCCGCTATCCGGTTGTTGCTGATCAACTCCTAAATATCCGGCCGCAGCAATATCTTTTACGGTAATGGCAGGGACAGGACTAGAAGCTGGCGTAGGCGTTAAAGTAGGAATAACGGCAATCTCCGAATTTTTCTGTATCGCATTATTAGATAACATAGATCTGTAATTCAATAGGAACATGCCGACAACTGTGGCAAAAATTATAACGACTAAAAATGATATGGCTATATATCGTGACATACTCTATAGGATATAATGTTTCAGATTATCCAGCAACAAAAACATTTTTGGGCTGATTTATGTCTTACATATGAATAAACGGTCCAGTCGCTTGAGAGTCAATATGAGAGAAGTAATTATAACGAGATTATGGGGGCGACACTTAGGGCTTACCGGGGATGGTAAAATTTTTACTTTAAGTGTGGTTATTGACAAATGCAACCCAGTTGCATTAAGATGAGGATATGCATAACTCAAAACAACTCATTAACGAATTAAGGGTTAAAAGCCATAGGATCACAAAAATAAGAGAAGCCATCCTAAATCTATTGGCAAAAGCAAAAGAGCCTCTATCTTCTGTAGATATACAGGCCCTTCTTGAGAACAATAGGATACCGGCCAATAAAACAACTGTATATCGGGAGTTATACTTCTTACAAAGCCAAGAGATGATTAGGGAGCTTAAATTCAGTGATGCCGCAAAATACTACGAGATAATGCCGGAAGATCATCACCATCACGTTGTATGTGTAAAATGCGATAAAGTTGAGCATGTAGTGCTAGAAAAAGACCTAGATTTACAAGAAAAGGCAATCGCGAAGAATAAAAAATTTAAAATACTAAACCATACCCTTGAGTTTTATGGCATTTGTAGAAGTTGCCAGTAAATTATGAAAATAGCATTCGTCGGAAAAGGAGGTTCAGGCAAAACTACTTTAAGTGCCTTATTCAGTCGCTATTTAGCTTCCCAGCAACTGCCAGTCTTAGCTATTGATGCAGATATAAATCAGCATCTGGCCATGGCTTTAGGTCTAAGCCAAAAAGAGGCTGAATTGATTCCTCCATTAGGATTGCAGATAGACTATATAAAAGATTATTTGAGGGGAGATAACCCGAGAATTTCGTCTGTTGCTTCTATGGTTAAAACCACTCCCCCCGGTAAAGGCTCTCGGCTTATTACCATATCAGAAGATAATCCCATCTATTCTCATTTTAGACGCAAGATCGGTGACGTTAATTTTTTGGCAACAGGTCCATTCAGCGAAGAAGATCTGGGAGTAAAATGTTACCACTCTAAAGTCGGGGCAGTGGAGCTATTGCTTAACCATATGCTTGATAAAGAAAATGAGTACGTCATAGTGGACATGACTGCCGGTTCTGACTCGTTTGCTTCAGGAATGTTTACAAAATTTGACATGACCTTCTTGGTTAGTGAGCCGACATTAAAAGGTTTAACCGTATATCAGCAATACAAAGATTATGCCAAAAATCACGACGTCAAAATCGGTGTCATCGGTAATAAAGTTGAGAATAGTAGCGACTTAGAATTTTTAAGAAATAAGGTTGGTGATGATTTGGTAACAGTTCTCACTAAATCAGATTATGTCAAAGATTTAGAGAAAGGAAACTTCAAGCCAATAGAACAATTAGAAAATTTAAATGTCGACTCGCTAAAAGTAATGAAACAAATAGTAGACGAGACCAAGAAAGACTGGCAAAAGTTTTATGCCCAGACGGTTGAGTTTCATATCAAGAATGCCAAGAGTTGGGCTAATGCAGCTATTGGCGAAGATTTAACAAAACAAGTAGATCCAGGTTTTACATTAAAAACTTAAATACCCAATATATTCCTCTTTATGCTCAGCTTCTAGTTGAGTACCGAATCAATTAAAAGCTGGGCGTAAACCAGCAATATCTTAGGAGAACAAATCATGTCATTAAATGTCAGTACCGAGCTTGCTACAAAGGCTCAAAATGAGCCGATAAGCGATACAGAGTTTATATCCGTCATCAAAGACTCTCTGCCTAACGCTTGGCAGATAGTTGAGAGTCTAGTCCAGCGAAAGAAATCTGGTGAAGTTGGTGTCGTACAACACGCACCTCGTTCCATGGAGGATAACGATCGTGGTCAACTTCTAAGAATGATGGCCAGCGATTCTATGCGCGGAGCATTACAAAGACATTTCGGATTAGTGTTCGCTTTTCAGAATTGTCATGCCACCGCCGCATTTTTTCCAAGTGAGACCGAAGAACATCGACAATGGACATCTATAAACTCCCAGATACTGAATCAATCTCCAGAGTTAAGAGATTGCTAGCTGCCAATAAGCAAAGACCCCTTTCAAGGGGTCTTTTTGTTAGTTGCAAGAACATTTTGCTTCTGTCTGCTTACACTCGGAGCACTTTGGAAGTAGGTGCTCGCAGCCACACTTGTGCTTTTGATCGTGGGCGTTAAGTTCAGCACTACATGTCATGCACTTGAACCCATCTACAGGATGATTACAATTTTGGCACTGCCTTTTTTCTTTATTCATAGGTTAGGAAAATATGAATTATCTACACACTAGGCAGATCGACCCTCTACCTACACTATTTCGATATTATATCACAAATGAGACATTATCCAGCTTAAGTAAAAATAACAATTTATCTAACTACATAGCTTTAAACAGTCTTTTTAATGAGACGATGCGGAATACGCTCAGGGCTTATCGGAGATGGTAGAACGTTTCAACTTAACCTTGTATCTCCTGACCATATTCGCTACTTTTAAGTATAGACCAAAAAATTCATCACTAATTACACGCCACCGATACTTTTTAAGGGCGTATAAGTATTCCCAAGTTCTTTTAAGTAAACTCGGATCGCAAATCGCAAAAAATGTATTTTCTGGTAGACCGATAAATTTATAGATGTGAATATAAAGAGAAATAGGTTCCTTGTCATCTTCGAAATGATACGCTGTATAGCCAGGAAAGATGTCACTATTTTTAGGATTAACTTTTGTACCAATGGAGTGTTTTTTATCGCCAACCAGGAACGTGCAATTAACTACATCGTTTATAGAGTAGTCGTCTAATTTTATGGTGACCCCCGTACCATTTCCCCAGATGTCTTGATTAATGAGGTCGGCCAATCTTAATGCCGATATTTGAAAAAGTTTAACAGGACTTTTTAGATTATATATTGCTGGAAATTTATATTTAGGTCGAATATTCTCACTGTTCAAAGTATCTTTATAATTTACAGTACCGTCCTGATGATACGTAATCTCAATGGAATACATCGGTTTCTGCTGGTAATTAGTCTCTACAATTCTACCTTCGGCTAAATCTAGTGTTACATTTGGAACAAAATGAAGACCCTTGAAAGGGATGACGAATTTGAATGAGAAGAATTTATTATTTTTGTCGTAGAACCTTATGACCCTCAGAAATGGTAAGCTTCTGCCATCGCCAGTTGCTATGTAATAGTCAGTTTTGTCATCTTTATTTGGTTTCATTTTTTCTGATTTTGAAATTAGAAAATTTTTATCTTATATCCACGTTAGTCCATTCCATATCAATCGGGTCGCTTCCTTTGTGATAAACATTACTTTTTCTATAGTACGTTATATACTTATAGGGAAACTTTTTTAGGCCTTTAAATTTTGTAAAAAACTGGGGTCTATAGCTAAACTCATCGCCCCTCATATCTATATATTCAATCCATTCGTAGGGAATCACCCCAACTGGATATATCAGGAGAGCCTGCTGTTGATCCTCTGATTCCTTGGACAATGAAAGAAATCCGCCAGAATGCTGATATGCTGACTTAGGCATTTCAGCAAAGAACTCAACTCCATCAAAACGCAATGCCTTTAGTTCGGCCTTTAAATATGTATACCCATCTTGGTCTAATTTATTATTATTGGGATAGTGCGTTTCGTATTTCTTAGAATTAACCAACTCAACATCTCTATTAATGCCTTGTGCTATCTTACTAAGCAATACATCCACGCTTTTTCTAATCTGTTCTTTATGAGACAGGCGATCACGAAGATCAAGTTTTTTGGATAGAAAATAAACATGATAGGCGATAAAACCCCCTACTATAATGCCAATAATTCCAACGAGATTATTTGATATCCAAGCCATGCTTATTGGAGTTAACTAATTTTTTTAATTCATCTTCAGACTGAACGCCCCTTATTCTACCAGATAGAAAACCCAATTGATATGCCACTCCGTCACTCATTAAGCGCCAATTCGTATCAGAAAGGGTCTCATTGATTAACTTCTTAAGTTTCATTCGGCTATCGTACTCAGAACAATCAGTCTTAGTATCTTGGACAGTAAATCCAACAACCACTCCTTTGGTAAATTCCGGCTTATCAAAAGCTAGCCTGATATAGCCAATTTTCTCAAGAGCCGGGATAAGAAGTTTTTCTACTTCGGCAATAGGAATCTTCTTTATTTTAGCTACTGAATCATATAACTCTTTATTTTCCTCATGATCTTTCATCATTTCTGTAACATGCTTTAATTTTTCAGCTCCCTCGATATATTTCACTCCCTCCTCATCGGACAGACAGTATTCCTTCCGGTCAGCTTCAAAAGTGGGATCAATGGCTTCCTCTTTATTTTTATCCAAATCCCAAGTATCAGTTTCCTGATGACCACAACCGGGGCAAGCGTATTCAGTCTTTATTATATTGCCCTCCCGGGTCATCTTTGATTCTAGACCGGCCCTGCATTTCGGGCAGGGATTCTTTCTTGGTACCCACTCCTGCCCGTTCTCCCAATAGGACCGGCGTTTACTACACCTGGGACATTCGAACATGAAAAGAATCTCTTCTTTATCATGAAGGTTGGTATGCAAATCCCGAGATATGCAATTTACCGGAGAACTACAGCCCAGGCAGCGGACGCCCCGGGGTATTTGAGAATCTGCCACCCGCTGATCCTTTGCCCGGTCCCGCTCCATCCATCGGTTTATCGTTTCTGATTTCTCTCTATATCTTTCACCCTTCTTGAAATATAGGCCCAAAGTAACGACAAGACCCTTGGCGGGACTATCCTTGTGTTTTTCTTCCAGGGATTCTCCGTCTTTCAAACCTTCCCATCTACGACAATATTCAATCGTCATCCGATCATACAGCTCGCTATAATATACGTCGTCTTTTAGATGCTTATATGGGGTGATAGTTTCCATGGCCACTATCCTACAACTGAGACTGGCTCAAGGCAAGAGTGATAAAATAAGCGGACTCTTATAGTATATCCGAGTATTCTGGATAATTTTCCTTAATCAAATTTTTCCAGCTTGCGGTTTCATTACTGCCACCTATATCATTCTTATGATAAACAGCTAGAACATTAACGGTGCTAGTATTTTTATGTACAGCAATAATGCAACGGTTTCCCGAAGAGTGTCGAGAGTCTTGAGTACCGTGAACACGAAATTCCGTCTTACAGATTCGTATGCCTCCCTGGTCAGTGATAGTTTCCGCAATATTAGTTGCTCCAATAAGAGTATCTATGCGCTTAAACTCTTCATGTATGGCAGTCCATGTTATATCCCATGCTCCTTTATACTTTTTCTTAAACTTAGAGATAAAATGTCGCTCGGCGTATTTTTCAATGATGACGGCATAATTAATAGACATGTTCCGGATCCTCCTGCGTAATTAGCTCATATGGGATTACCTCATCTGGAGCACAGAGTTTATATGGGAGTTGTTCATGAGTAAAGCCAACAATTTCTGGAGTTCTTTTATCCTTCCACTTTAGGGCAATTTTATTTATCAGTTCTATTTCATTATCTTCTAGCAAATCAAGTTTTTGATGGACAGCTCCTTCTCCGATAGAAACAAGCATGGCTTGCCCTATGTGATCAATCGTCACCTTACCACTTTCCTCTAGCTCGTCGAGTGCCCTAAAATAAGGATCGGGTACCGGCCCATAAGTTCTATGCAGATATTGCATACTGCTCATACTCTCCATGTGCTCATAGTACCAAGCAAAGTCCGCCAAGTAGAGAAGCTTGGCTAATTTTGTTTTAGGCACCTTACCATCTTCAGACAAAGAAGTTTGAAGGTATGCCAAAATCATTTGCTTATATTTTTCATATTGGGGCTCCGTGGTATTTGAAAGCTCCTCTATAGAGATACCGTAGAGCTCGCATAGCTTCTCTGCTTCTGGCAGAGTCATCTCGCGAGACCCTCTCTCCACTGCCATATATGACTGTCTTGAAAGACCAAGCTTTTCAGCAATTACCAACTGCGAAAGACCCCTTTTTGTACGAAGGGCCTTAATAAATGAGGCGTATTTAGTGCTCATAGACACATAGTAGCACTAAGATGTATATAATGCAAACATTTAATGTTGATAAATTTGACATCTATTTTTTAAAGGAATATAATGCTTTTATATCAATATCGTCGACCTAGTCGAATCGACGTAACAAAAAATAATATAAATTATATGGCAAAGAAACATCATGTTCACTTCACCGCCCTTGAGAAGGTCAAGGAGCCGGTAGTTGTTAACTTTAAAACTAATCAGGGAAAAGAGATAAAGTTCCCCGCTCATAAGAAAGTTTTAGAGGAGGTTCAGGTCGAATTTATGGCAAAAGGTAAAAAGAAGTAGGCATCATATCGAGAAATAAAGAATAAGTAAACATCTCAATTATAAAACTGCGCATTGCGCAGTTTTATAATAATGGCTGTTATGCCTTTGGATACTTGCTTAGGAATCTTCTACAATTTTTATCTCTTCAGTTGTGAGATCATAGAGTTTGTAAACCTCGTCATTAATTTTATGGTCAATTTTTTCTATTTCAGATCTTAGTTTAAGCCATTTTTCTGAATTTTCGGATAATTTGGCGAATTGTTCTTCGAGTAAAATGATTTCTTTAGCATGGTCAGTAATTATAGAAACTTGTTCTTTCTTTATTCTGCTAGTCTCGGGAAAGCAAAATGAATTTAAAAATTCTGGTGTTAACCTGTAAGCATCCCCACTTAGGGCTGTGCTGGTATTGGAAATAAAAAACCAGAATATCTTTGAATTTAAGATACCTAAATAAAATAGGGGGTCGTATTTTTTAAACTCTTCTTTAAATACAACGCTATGAATCGCTGGTCCGTGAAAATAAACCCCATCTTTATCGTATCCTATTCTAATACGGACTAACATATCAGGAATCATTATTTTTGATTGTTTATATTCTCCTAAACTTCTGGCTGCGGAATATTTATAAAAATTAGAATCATCTAATTTCACCTTTCTCTTTAATAAGTCCTGCTTAACTTCAATTAAATACTTGTATATTAATGGATATGAAATTTTTAATCTGTCTATCTTGATTAAAGATACGCCTTCTTCGTTAGGTTCATACGGAAAAAGGAGGAGTTTTTTAGCCCTTATTTTCTTATATCTTTTGATATCTTCTCCAAAAACAAATGGCACCAATAGGCCTTGTTCTAAGTCTAAGTTATGATTCAGTTTTTCTGAAAAAACAGTAAATACTTCTCCCTTGTCTTCTACTAAATCAAACAGAAATATTTCATCATTTCCAGTAGAAGAACCCTTAAAAATTTTACTTGTTATGTCTTCAAATTTATCTTTTTTCGATTTGATTTTATTTATAATCTCTTGGGTAAGGTTATCGCTGAAATTCCAGGGATTAGCTTCCAATACATCAATATTCTTTGAATCGAAAGAAATGTTCTGTAAATTCTTAAAATTTTCGCCCAATGCAAATTTTTTGTAAAGAAATTTCTTATTTTCAGATTTATTTATAAAAAGTAGGCATGTATATGTAGTAGCACCTTCGAATATTTGATTCGTTGTAAAATCTACTATTTCCTTTACTGCTCTATTCTTATATAGAAAATGCCTTATTTTACTACCGGTTTCTCCTTGGAAAAATTTATGGGGCAAAATATAACCCAGGCTCCCCTCGTTCTTCAGCAAGGAGTAACCCTTTTCTAAGAATAAAATATAAATATCATAATTTTTTTCAGGAGATTGATATGTTTCATTGAAATAATTAACTTCTTCTTTGTTTAATGACTGCATTCGAATATATGGCGGATTACCGATAACCGCATCAAAACCGCCGTTTTTAAAAACTTCTGGAAATTGTTCTGGCCAATTAAATGATTTTTGGTCTCTGAAATTAAGACCAAAGTACTTTTTTAGTTCTTCGTCAGTGCCAGAGATAAGAGAATTCCCACATTTAATATTCTTAGCCAATGATGGGAGTAGGATCTTTTCTTCAACGGCATTAATAAGTAGGTTTAAACGAGCAATTTCAACTGCCTGCTGGTCAAGATCCACTCCGTAGATATTTTCAGTAATAATCTGTAATTTTTTATGGGTAGGCGAATTACGATAACCTAGTTCATGATATCTTTGATAGACAGCATCAACTGCTTTAATAAGAAACGAGCCTGAGCCACAAGCCGGATCAACAATTTTAATCTGCATCAGATTATCAATAGTAGTACATTTATCAAGTACCGGTTTAACGGCATTTTTTATTATATAATCAACGATAAATTCAGGTGTATAGTAGATGCCATGCTCTTTTCTTTTTTTAGCATCGCTTCCAACCTTACTGCCTTTCTTTAATTGTTCTAACTTGTAACCAAGATAGTTTTCATAAACCGCCCCAAGAATATCAGCGGGGATTATTTTAAAATCGTATTCATAATACCCGGATTTGCCATATAAAATATCAATGACCTTTTTAGTTTCATTGTCATGTTCTTCCCATTTTTCAAAAGCATGCTCATCAAAAAGATTTGAATTATATTGAGCATCAAGCTCTCTAAATTTCTTAGATAGTGAAGAATACAGGGGAGGACGACTTTTTTCATACTTGCCAGCATCCCATTCCCGGACTGTATTTTTGAGTATATGTGGTTCAATATTTCTGTCCTCAAGAACTCTTATAAATACTAGCCTATTTAATAATTTCTGAACGCCTTCATCGAGTAGATCATCGGCCACACTTTCATTCCAACGCTTTAAGCCACTGGTCAAAAGTTTACGACATTCGGTTAAATCTTTATAAAGAGCGTCTGTAACCGATACTCTCTTTAGAGCCTTGCCCCATGCTTCGGCTTCTTTGTCTATTTCTTCTTTGAAGATAGAGTCCTTTGACAGAAGCTGTAATCTCTCAAATTGATCAATAAAATTTTCGTAGGAGATCTCAAAGAATTTACTATGAGCAAGTTCTTCGGACTGAAAATCAGCATTAAAAACTTTTATATTCTCGAAATCAGTCAATACTGCCCAAGTTACACCTTTGTTCCAGGCATACTTGATTGCCTGCCGAGCCCACTTAGGGTCATTTATATCAGCCTTGAACGCCTTTGCTTCAAGATAAAATTTGGGACGGCCATTAACATAAAAGCCGTAGTCAACTCGATCACCTGATATATGTTCTTCCGCGGAGACCTCTTTTTTATCCTCGGTATCCCAGCCAAGTGCAGCGAAAAGGGGTAGTATAAAATCCTTTTTGGTTTCTTCCTCGGTGTACTTTTTAGCCTGCCCCAAACGCAAAACTTCCTGATACTTTTCGACAAGTTTCTTTATTGTATCTTTTGCCTTATCCTGAGTCATATTTAAGCCTAATTTTCTCACTATTTACCCCTAAAATCAATGATCACTCTATCGCAATCTAGGACTAGACTAACTTACTAGTAAAGCAAAATGGCCCCGAATTAGGCCATTAGCTTAGTCGCCAATCCGTGAAGGCATACCAGAAGTTATCTAGCAGGTTTAGGGATATAGATATTATCTTTTTTGAGATTCAAGATTTCTAATTTCTTGTTCGGCCCTCTTAATATGTTCACTAGCTGATTCTACCTCGCGGGCCGCGGATGTATCACCGTTATCTCGATTAAGCCTATCTTCGGCATTTTTGAAGTCCCGTTCATATCGTTCCTTCTCCTGCAACTTATATTGTATCTGTTGTTCAATTTGTTGTAATTCTTGTGTAGTTTTTGTCATAATTTAATTAATAATTTATTCGAAGTCTTGGTGGCGATTCGACCACACATCGCTGACCGCTATCTTACTTAAGATTAGCCATGGCTTCATTAAATCTCTTCAATTCTTGTTCTGCTACTTTGGCAGCTTCGTCGAACTGACGAATTAAGTCCTGCAAGATGGTTGTTTCTTCGGGTGTTAAATTATCATTGCCAGCATTCTTTACTCTGATAAAATTACTCTCCATAGTAGAAAGTACTTCTTTTTTGATAATGAAGACCTTCTCCATAGCCGGAGGAAACTTTTTCAGCGTTGAAGCGAAAGACGTAACCTTGCCTCTACGTTTAGAGTCTTCTATCTTGGTCGCATCCATTTCCAGTTGATCCAGGTGTCTGCCTAATGTTTCAATTAATATTATATTAGCGCCTACTTGATCTATCTCGCTTTTTAGCCAGCTGTCTATTTTCTCATAATCCTTTTTTGTTTCTAGCTCTCTGATTACAACCATATCTTTCTTAAAATCTAGCTGACCCTCAGACGCCGCCATCAGCGCAGTAAAAGTATTTTTTATATTTTCCAACTGACCTGATACCTCTGGGGGCAGAACTGTTTTCCCTGAAGAACTTAGTAAGCTTGAAATTCCTTTTAATAACCCAAAAACAATGATTCCGACAATCCCTGCAACAGCTTCTGAGCTAGGTCCTTTGTTGTCATTTGCCATAGTATGTGTTTAATCAGCTCCTTTTGATAAATTACATTCTGCACAAGCAAGCTGCCCGTTTGCGACTGTTGTAGGACCGCCCTTTGAATACGGGATTTTATGATCAATGTGCCAGTCATCATCCCAACCTAATTTTTTATTAGTACATTTTATCTTGAGCTGGCAAATACCCTTATCACGCCTAAAGATAGCAAGTCTTTGTTCGTAGCTAAACTCCCTCGTCTTATCAAGGGGTAAAATCTCAGGATATATAGCAAAAAAGTCTCGTGATAATATTTTGTGCCTATACTCTAAGGATTCAACTGCGTCAGTTGAATGGCTTGTAAAATTTTGGTAAGCAACCATCTCTGGATCTCTTTCGTCTTCGGGTTTCTCTAGGTCTGATGATCTTTTGTTCTCAAAATTTAAAAACCATGAACTAAATTTCTCGGCATAATCAGATGCAGCATACTTCTCTAGAAGCATAGAGGCTAAAAAGTATAGGGAGACGACATTAAAACGCTTAAGCTCGGGAGTTTTTTCAGAGAATGCCTTGCTTAGGAAATTTAGAACACGGTTAATTTTTTTAGCTTCGGCTGATTCTTTATCAAACTCCTGATTATCTGAATACATTTTTTCAAGATCAGAATTTTTAATATTTCGTGGCTCGCCACTCATTTCCAAGAGCATACATTGAGCAGCTACTTGATCAAATTCAAACCTTTTGTTCTCAAATCCACACTTTTTAAAAAATTCATGGCCTGATAAGTCTCTAATAAAATGCTTCATCTGACCCGGAAGGGCATTGCGTTTTTCTGCTGCTTTAAGAGTTGAGCCATTTTGTAATCGAAGAAACATTTCCTCAACTTCATCTTGCATGGCATCCTCTAGTACAACAATATCTAAAGCGTATGAGTCGAATCTGTCTTTCAAATCTTCTGGTAGATCGCCATACGAAAGATTAGCAATCTCAATACTACCGATAGGATCTGCGTCTTTGGCAATTTTATATTCTCCCTTTCTGAACTCCCAAATAGTCCTTAATCTCTGCTGGCCATCAACAACTTCCCAGTCATAGGGACTATCTTTTAATGCACGCAAATAAAACTTAGGTATATCTAAATCTCGTAGGATTGTATCTATTAGCAGCTGCTTCTGTTTTTTACTCCATACCGGACTTCGTTGATATTCTGGTTTAGGATCGGTTTTTTCTTCTCTCCTTACAACGCTTGATATTGGTTTTGAGTCGGAGTAGCGTTTCATAGTTTTGTATTTTTGCGAAAGTTTATGGGTTTTGCAAAAATACAAAACCCGCCAC
>OBEQ012219544.1_pt1 | contig 14160 bp, 11 predicted proteins | sample 1670901 | NCBI WGS metagenome assembly OBEQ01 (sample SAMEA104232315, study PRJEB22302) | groundwater metagenome | biome: forest; feature: aquifer; material: groundwater | place: USA | collected 2011-08-07 | depth 5.4 m
GCAGCCATAATGACGCCAATGTCCTCGTCCTCGGGGCCGAGACGTTGTCCGCGTCCAAAGCCAAGCGCATTCTGACGACGTGGTTTCGCACGCCGTTTGAAGCCGGCGGCCGCCACGAACGCCGCGTCAAACAAATCACCGCCATCGAGAAACGCTTGTGCCACACGAAATAACCAAGAAGCTCCTTCAAAATGAGAACTCAAGAGATGCGCGGAACCAGCGTTCTTACTGAAAGATACACACAAGAATTATTGTTCCCCCTTGAACAGATTCAACCCAACAAGGGCGATACTTCCTCCACGTTCCTTGATAACATGCGGTTGCCCGTGCATAGATGGTTCAGGTATAGTGCGGGTTTTTCTGCCCAGTGGGTCGAGCAAGCGATAGAAGCTCATCGAAACGGTTCAGAAACCACCGTCCTCGATCCTTTTGCTGGTTCAGGGACGACCCTCTTATCTGCTGAGAGTGCTGGCGTTTATTGCTACGGCATTGAAACTCATCCGTTTGTTGCCAGGATCGCTAGAGCAAAATTGCTCTATCGTTCCAATCCATCGAGCTACATTACGTTCGCAACAACTGTACGCAAAAACGCTGCATATATACGTGGAAATCTCGATTCATACCCGCCGCTGATTCGTAAATGTTTTACCGACGAATCGCTCAAGAATCTTGATCGATTTCGTCAGTCCTGGGAGAAATGCCGGAACAACTCCCCCGCCTCCGAACTCACTTGGCTGACTTTGGTTTCCATCCTTCGGACAACCTCGCACGTCGGCACCGCTCCCTGGCAGTACATCCTTCCGAACAAGAAGAAAGCAGGTGTCCTTGAGCCATTCCGGGCTTTTGACCTCATGGCGCAGACAATGGGAAGTGACATGAGGATAACGCAGCGACTGGTCAGCGGCCCCCCCGCTTCTCTCATTCAGTCTGACGCGAGAAGCTGTCACGGGCTTCCAGATGGCTGCGTAGACTTGGTTATCACTTCTCCGCCATACGCCAATAATTACGACTATGCTGATGCTACCCGTCTTGAAATGTCGTTTATGGGCGAGGTCAAAGGCTGGGGCGACCTCCAAGATGCAGTGAGACGGCACCTCGTCCGCTCCTGCTCCCAACATCTCCCCAATGGTTCAATACAACTCGATCAAATCGTATCAGCCGAAGAACTGGCTCCGATAAGGGCTGATATCACTAATGTCTGTGCAAGGCTTTCTGATGAACGGCACCGACACGGTGGCAAGAAGACGTACCACTTGATGGTTGCCTGTTATTTCTTCGATATGGCAAAGGTCTGGGCTTCCCTGAGGCGAGTCTGTAAACCAGGGTCTCTCGTCTGTTTCGTGATCGGAGACTCCGCACCGTACGGCATCTACGTTCCCGTTATCGAATGGTTCGGGAGGTTGGCTGTTGCTGCCGGCTTTCATTCTTACGAGTTCGAGAAGACCCGCGACAGGAACACTAAATGGAAAAATCGCAAGCATCGTGTCCCTCTGTGCGAGGGTCGCCTGTGGGTGAAGGGTTAAATTAATGGCGCAGTCCTTCTCACACAAATGGGGTCAGAGCATCGGTGACCTTATTGAGAGCACCATCCTTGAGTTGCTTCAAGCTGTTGCTGACGAGTTCAAGCTCTATCTGGACTATAAGAAAGCCCGCAAGGCACGTTCTGGAAAGAAAGTCGCCTGGAAAGATCGCTACGGTAACACCCACGACCTTGATTACGTCCTTGAGCGTGGTGGAACCGAGACGGCGGTTGGCGTTCCAGCAGCGTTCGTCGAGATCGCGTGGAGGAGGTACACAAAGCACTCCAGAAACAAAGCTCAGGAAATTGAAGGAGCCATCCTGCCCCTGGCTGACACGTACAGTCACCTGCACCCGTTTCTTGGCATCGTGCTGGCTGGTGTCTTCACGAAGGGTTCAATTGACCAACTCCGATCAAGAGGTTTCAGTCCGGTTTACTTTCCGTACGAAAGCGTGCTCAAGGCATTTTCCATCGTCGGCATTGATGCTTCCTTCGACGAGGATACTCCTGAAAGCGAGTTTCGAAGAAAAGTTGCCCAACTCCGCCGCCTGTCCACGACGCAACTTGCACGGGTCAAGTCCAAGCTGCTCCAAGCGGAGAAGGCTCAAATCGACCGCTTCTTTCAGGAGTTACGACGATCTCTTTCAAGACGGGTCGTCGGTATTACTGTCAGCGTTCTGCATGGTGCCCCCAGAGAAGTCCCCTCAGTTCAAGATGCCATCACGTATATCGAACGCTACCGCGTTGATGGTGCAAACCAGCCAATCCTCAAGTATGAGTTGCACGTCCGTTACAACAACGGCGATACTATCCACGCCGTCTTCGACGGTAAGAAGGAAGCTGTTAACTTCTTAAAAACCTTCAGTTGATTGATGAATCAACGATGAGTGCAAGCTCACAAGCCGTGATTTATGTCCGTATCAGCAGCGAGGAGCAGAAGGAGGAACACCAAATTCCAATTGACCAAATACACTCTGATCGCCAATATCCAATAACCAAACCAGCGATTTGGGTATTGGAATTTGGATATTGGTTATTATTTGGAGCTTGGGATTTGGTTATTGGTTATTCCGACATCGCAACGGAGCTATTTCCCATATGACACAACGATTGAAAGATGTGGATCCCGACATTGCCGAGGCCATCGGCGCCGAATTGCGGCGCCAGCACGAGCATTTGGAGCTGATTGCCTCGGAAAACTTCACGAGTCTGGCCGTGTTGGAAGCCCAGGGCTCGGTGCTGACCAATAAATATGCCGAGGGCTATCCCAAGGCCCGCTGGTACGGCGGCTGCGAATTTGTCGACGTCGTGGAGCAAACGGCGATTGACCGCGTGAAAGCGCTCTTCGGCGCAGAGCATGCCAACGTTCAGCCGCACTCCGGCACGCAGGCCAATATCGCGGTGCTCTCTGCCGTGCTGCAGCCCGGCGATAAAATTTTGGCGATGAATCTGGCGATGGGCGGGCACCTCTCGCACGGGCATCCCAAGAATTTTTCCGGAAAATATTTCACGATCATTCCGTATGGCGTGAGCAAGGCGACCGAGCAGATCGACTACGCGGAAATCGAATCACTCGCCAAGGAGCACAAGCCCAAGCTCGTGCTGGCGGGCTACTCGGCGTATTCGCGCGTGCTGGATTTTGCGAAATTTCGCGCGATCTGCGATCAAGTCGGCGCGATCCTCATGGTGGACATGGCGCACTTTGCCGGGCTCGTCGCGGCGGGCGTGTACCCGAATCCCACGCCGCACGCCGAATTCGTGACCTCGACGACCCATAAGACCTTGCGCGGGCCTCGCGGCGGGGGGATTTTATGCCGCCAGCCATACGCCAAGGCCATCGATTCGGCCGTGTTTCCGGGCACCCAAGGCGGGCCGCTCATGCATGTCATCGCGGCCAAGGCTGTGTGTTTCAAAGAAGCGGCGACTCCGGAATTCAAAACCTACGCGCAGCAAATTATCAACAACGCCCGGGCGCTGGCCGACGGCCTGGCCAAGCGCGGGTATCGGATCGTCTCCGGTGGCACCGATAATCATCTGATGTTGGTAGACGTGACGCCCAAAGGGCTCACCGGCAAAGACGCGCAGGAGACGCTGGATCAGGCGCGCATCACCGTCAATAAAAACGCGATTCCGTTTGATCCGCAGCCGCCGGCTAAAGCCAGCGGGATCCGGTTGGGCACCCCGGCGGTCACGACGCGGGGCATGAAAGAACCCCACATGCAGCGGATCGCCGAGCTCATCGATGAGGCGCTGACGCACCGCGCCGATACCAACGCGCTAGCGCGTGTCCGGGCCGGCGTCGAAGAACTGGTCGAACAATTTCCCCTCTATCCCGAGCTGCGAGACGCGCAGTCCCCAGCCCTCAAGCATTGAAGGATGAAATGTCCCTTCTGCGGCCATCCCGAAGATAAAGTGGTGGATTCGCGGACCACGACCGACGGCAGCGCGATCCGGCGCCGGCGCGAATGCCTCTCCTGCGAGAAGCGGTTCACCACCTACGAGCACGTCGAAGAACAACCGCTGATGGTCATCAAGAAAGACGGCCGCCGCGAGCCGTTTGACCGCAGCAAGCTCATCACCGGATTGGTCAAGGCGTGCGAGAAGCGCCCGGTGAGCATGGAGCAGATCGAGCATCTCGTCGATGAAATCGAGCGCGATCTGTCGCGCCGCTTCGAACGGGAAGCGCCCTCCACGGAAATCGGCGAGCGCGTGATGCGCCGCCTTCATGACATTGATCCGGTCGCGTACGTCCGCTTTGCCTCGGTGTACCGCGAATTCAAAGACGCCGAGCAGTTCATGCGCGAGCTCAACGAGCTCATCGCCAAGAAGGCGAAATAACGGCCCACCGCCGCGCAGGCGGTTGTCTTTCTCCTGATCGGCACGTATACTAAGCGTATCTTGTTCTCCTTCCTTCCACGGTGTACGCGTTGTTGTCCAAGTCGTCGTGTCTATTGAGGTCAACATTCTCCATGCGTAACTCTCGTATTACTCCCATGCTCGTTGTGGTGAGCCTGTGGCTCTCGGGTGGTCTTGTCGTCGAAGCCGCCGCGCCGATCGCCATTTCCGCCGTGCCGGTGGTCGTCAAGCACAAGTATTCCATTCTCACCAAGCGTGAAGCGGATTACATTCTCGCCTGCCAATATCTCAACGCCGGCAATCCCGGGTATGGCGCCATCAATAATATCTATGGCGCGCCCACGTGGGTGGTGCCGCGGGAAAACGCGCTGGCGATTCTCGGGTTGATTGAGGCCAGCGTGCAGCTGGGCACGCCTCTCTATCACAGCCGCGCGCAACTCGCGGCGGATTATCTCGTCAGCGTGCAAGATCCCACCGACGGGGCCTGGGCCGACCAGTATAGTTACGCCACGCCGGTGGTGTTGTCCAAATCGCCCACGCAAACCACGGAAGTCATGATCGCGTTGTATCATCTGGGTTATCAGCCCAGTCGCTATAACGCGATGAAACGGGGCGCGCAATATCTGCTGGCGTGCCAGGATCCGTTGAATAAATTAGGCAACAACGATGGGTTGCTCGGCGGCGGGAAAGATCCAGCCGGCCAGTGGTATCACGACCGCTGGACATCGGACAATTCGTTTGCGTATCAGGCGTTTCGCGCCGCCGAGGCGTGGGCGCTGGCGCAAGGCGACACGGCGTTTGCCGCGCAATGCGACACCGCCGCCCAGCAGATCATCGGCGGCATCGACTTGAACTTACACATCCACAACTCCGGCGCGGCAGATGACAAGTTGTGGTGGCGGACGATGAATCAATTTAGCGGGATCGTCAATCCCTCGTTCCATGATTGGATCACGTACGCGCCACAGATGCTGGATGTGCCAGCAGCGGGCGTGGGCGATCCCGTCGTCGGCACGTGGATTCACACGACGCTGCAGAAATCAGATGGCGCGGTGGTGTGGGACGACGCGTCGTTTAATCAACGCAAGTCCCCGGGGTTTTCGTTCCAGGCCTCGCTGGCATGGCTGGATCTTGGGCAAAACGCGTTTGCCGCGGCGGCCAAGTCATGGGCGCAGCACAGCGGATTATGGCAAGTTACGCCCGATCCGAATGGGATTGTCGGCGGGTGGATCGATTGGGTGGAGCCGACTAGCCAAGCCAACTGGTGGGAACGATTCATTGATACGTCGTTCTACGCGATCGCCGTTTTTTCAGGCGGCTACGATTTTCGCATCGCTACGACCTTCGGCGTCTCGACACCCAACACGCCCGCCATCGTCGACTTAGACGGCGACGGGCGCAAGGATCTGGTCGTCACGCACCGATCCTATAACCAAACCAGCGCGATGACCGCCACCGGCATGCCGCTGCCGGGATGGTCCAACCCCACGTGCGGCACGATGGCCAGCGGTCCGTCGTATGCGCCGCCGGCGGTGGCCGACATCGACCAAGATGGATTCCCGGAAGTGGTCATCGGGCTTGGAGGGACGGTGTGCGTGCTCGAGCATACGGGACAGCCGAAGTGGACCACGATGCTGCCCGGCGCAGGGTTCACGACCGTCACCATCAGCAATCTTGATGGCGTGGGTAAACCGGAAATCATCGTCGGCGGCGGGCCCGTGTTTGTGTTGGATGCCAACGGGACGATTCTTCCCGGATGGCCGCAGTACAGCACCAACGCCAACGGGTTTGTGGCCGTCGCGGATCTGGACGGAGATGGATCGCAAGATCTCGTGTTCGCCTCGGGCTCGCAAATCTACGCCGTGAATCGGTTCGGCGTGCCGCTGCCCGGCTGGCCGGTGTCGACTTCCGGCACGGCGGAGTCGCCGGCAATCGGCGATATCGACGGGGATGGGTTCTTGGATGTGGTCACGTCGAGTTTGTTTGGATGGGTCTACGTGTGGAATCGTCTCGGCCAACCGCTGCCCGGCTGGCCGCTACTCGTCGTGCCCACTACGCCGCTGGGGAATGGCCCGGTGATCCTTACCAACGTCGATAGTGATCCGCAGCCCGAAATCGCCTTGGGCACCGCCAGCAACGGCATCCCACCCAATAATTCGAATCTCTTTATTTACGACGGCAACGGCTCGCCGATTGCACAAGTCGGGTTAGGCGCCTTTGATCCGGGGGATTCGCCCATCGCTGGCAATCTCGATACGACGGATGCCACCGAGGAAGTTTTTGCTACCAATAATGGCGGCACGTCCGTGATCTGGCCGCCTCGAACCGGCTGGCCCAAGGTCGTGCTGCCCGGCGCCACCACCGGCGCGGCGCTCGGTGATGCCAACGGAGACGGATTGTTGGAATTGGTGGTGCCGTCGGTGGGTAGTCTCTCGGTGTTTCTGACCGATGCCCCGTCCAGCGCAGCACCGCAGCACTGGGCCACGCAGCGCGGGGACAACGCCCGCACGGGCGTCTATCGGCCCTAGGTCGAGCCCTTGACATTCTCGTCGCTGATCAGGCACGCTTGAAGTAAGCTTGAAGTAAGAACGGTCTCCCAGAAACTGCATCACCGTGAAACGCAAACCCGTCGCAAGGCGGGGACGCAAAGCCACGACCCCACACCCAGCACGGAGGTGCTGGGCGCTCACAGCGGAATAGTGAGCGCTGGGTGTGGGGGGTTGGGCTGCCGGGCTATTGCCGGCAGCTCTTTTTATTTGGGTGGGAGGACTAGGCGATGCCTAAGATGTTGATCGTGGATGACGAGCCGGATATTTGCGGGTGCCTGCAGGATTTCTTCTCGGCGAAGGGTTTTGATGTCCGGACCGCGTTTTCCGGCGGGCAGGCGATGGAAGCGTTGGTGGGAGAGGGCCGCCCGGACGTGGTGTTGCTGGATTTGCGCCTGCCGGATGCGTGGGGGATCGACATCCTCAAACGCGTCAAGCGCCTGTATCCGGCCACCAAAGTCATCATCGTCAGCTCGATGGATCAGCCCGAGTCGCAACAAGAGGCGCGGACCTACGGCGCCATCGGGTACGTGACGAAGCCGTTCGATTTTTCAGATACCACGTGGGCCCCAGTGCTCTCGAAGAGTGGTTGAGTAGCCCTTTCGACTCCACACCTGAAAGCGATTGCATGATATGGATAAGTGGACAGTAACCAGAATTGGATGGCTGGGGGTGCTGGTTGTCTTCCTCGGGACGATTCAGGACGCCTCTGGACGTCGCGTAGGTGTGAACTCCCATGCGACCCCAGCTGCCCTCGGGCAACGCGATAGACAGGTCCCCTTACGCTTTGAACCCAACCATGGCCAGACTGAATCCTCGGTGAAGTTTCTAGCGCGGGGCGCAGGCTACACACTATTCCTACGCTCCACCGATGCGGTGCTAAACCTTGCTCCAGCCGCGGATCTTTCCAAGGGGATCGGGAAGACTTCAGGAGATCCAAAAACACTGCGGCTCCAATTCCAGGGAGTCAACCCAGAAGCCATTCTCGAGGGACGCTCCCGTCTTGCGGGGAACACCCACTACTTGGTCGGCCGTGATCCCGCGCGGTGGCATACCAACGTCCCGGCGTACGCACAGGTTCACTACCTCCAGGTCTATCCAGGCATTGACCTCACCTTCTACGGCAATCAGCAGCAACTCGAATTCGATTTCGTGGTGCACCCTCACGCGGACTCTGCGAAGATTCAGTTGGGATTCGACGGGTTTGATATCCTCCGCCTCGAGGAGACCGGTGACCTTGTTGGGAGTGACGGTACCCGCGAAGTTCGCTTCCACAAGCCTGTCATCTATCAAAAGATCGGCGGCGTGAAGCGACCCATCGGAGGAGCCTACGACTATCGAAGCGAGCGCGATGTGCGCTTTCGCCTGGCTTCGTATGATCCCCGGTATCCGGTCATCATCGACCCTGTTGTCACAATAGCCGGGCCGATCAGGTCAGCCCTCATCCCCCACGGGCCCTCCCTGTCTTTTTCGACCTACCTTGGGGGGCTCGGCAGCGACCTTGGCTACGATGTAACTGTGGATCAATTCGGATCTGTGTATGTGACGGGCACCACGGATTCGTCCAGCTTTCCAACGGCTAACGCCGTGCAGCCCACATTCGGTGGCGGCCAGTCTGATGCCTTCATCACGAAGTTTAGCTCTAACGGTCTACTGGTGTACTCGACCTATCTTGGGGGGTCCTCCTTCGACTCAGGTCTGGGGATTGCGGTCGATGGCTCAGGGAACGCATATGTGACCGGCTCGACAAATTCTGCAGACTTTCCCAGCGTCAACCCATTCCAAAGCAGCTACTCGGGGGGAATCTGCGAGAACATCTTGGGATACACCGTTAGCTGCACCGACGCCTTTGTAGCGAAACTCTCGCCGGACGGCTCCAGCCTGATCTACGCCACTTACCTCGGTGGCCAGGAGCCCCTGTTAGGATCTGCCGAAGAAGGGGGCCGGGATATCACGGTTGACGGTGCTGGTCAGGCGTACGTCACTGGGGTGGCAGCGTCCTATCTGTTTCCAGTGACCGGAGGGGCCTTCCAAACGATCAAAGGTGGTGCCAGCAATGATGTGTTTGTGACGAAGTTGGCACCGAATGGCGCCTCGCTGGTGTATTCGACCTTTTTAGGAGGGGCGTCTAGCAATTACGGTGAAGGGATTGCGGTGGATACGGCAGGCCACGCCTATGTCACGGGTTGGACGAAGTCCACCAATTTTCCCACCACCACTAACGCGTTCCAACCCACATATGCAGGAAACTACTCAGACGCCTTCGTGGCCAAACTCAACCCCAATGGCACTGGGTTGGTCTATTCCAGCTATCTCGGGGGCGGTCAGGGAAGCGTCGTGGCGCAGGATAAGGGCTTCGCGATTGCGATCGATGACGCAGGGAACGCGTACGTGACGGGAGCCACCAGTTCCAGTGATTTCCCAACCACCACGACCAGTTTTCAACCGAGCTTTGCGGGAAACGGTGATGCGTTCATAGTCAAGGTCACGCCCGACGGCTCTGCTCTCGTTTACTCCACGTTTCTCGGAAGCCCAGGCACGGACTTCGGGTTTGGGATTGCGGTGGACGCCTGTGGCCAAGTCGTTGTCACCGGCTCAACGGATTCACCGTCGTTTCCACTCAAGATGTCACTGCAACCCACATTGAACGGGACCTTGGATGCATTTGTGACCAAGGTGACGGCCAAAGGCTCGAAACTGATCTATTCCAGTTTACTTGGTGGCAGCAACCAAGAGTTAGGCTACAGTATTGCTCTTGATATGTTCGGCCATGCGTTCGTGATTGGGCAAACCTCCTCGTCAAATTTTCCGACCAAGAATCCGTTCCAAGCTGTGTTTGGAGGCGGTTATCAAGACACATTTGTCGCCAGAATTGATCATGACACCATTTGCTACCCCTAGAGTGGCTGGGTGGGGCGTTTCTCGAGGTAGCTTTTCAGGCGGGCCTTCGCGCGCAGCGTCTGCAAGTAAGTGTTGATGTGGTCCTGCTGTTTGCGCTCCAGGACGGTCGTACGGTAGGTGTCGCGGTCCTTCGCAAATTGCGCCTCATCAAACGGCAGGCGTTCTTCGACCAGCCCCAGCACGGCTCCCGTTGACGTGCGCAAGACATCCGAGAGCTCCCCTGGATTCAGCCGAAACAGCGCCGCCGGGACGCTCGTTGATCCAGGCACTCCCGCAATCGAACCCTGCTTGGTAAACGGCTCCGGCCGCGTCGCGTGTAGGCCCAAGAGCGCGCACACATCCTCAAACGATTTGCCCATCTGCCGCAGCGCCTCCACTTCCTCATGCACCTGTTTGGCATGCGCCAGCGCGGCTTCCCGGCTGTGCTGATCGATCAACTGCTGGCGCAAATCCGCCCGCACCTCCTCAAACGTCGGCACGCGCGAGGGAATTTCGGTAGTCGGCTTGAGCAGGAAGACGCCCGTGGTCTCGCGTAACAACCCGGTGGTTTGATTTAGCCCGACCTCAAACGCGTCGTTGATCATGCTGGCCGTCAGACCATTCGGCAGATTGGCTTCCCGTGCCTCAATCGGCCCGATGGTGCGGATGGAGAGTTTGCGCGCGGCGGCGATGTCCTCAAGCGGATGTTTGGCGTCGAGGTCGTCTTGCAGGTCGAGGGCGAACTCAGTCAAACGCTTGCGGGCGGCGTCCTCGCGCACTCGCGTGCGGATGTCCTCGGCCACCTCGGCTTGCGGCTTCACCGCGCCCTGCGGAGTTGTGAATTCCTCGGGATGGTCGTGATAGTACGCGGCGATCGCCTCCTCACTGGCGGGCGGCACCACGGCGAGCGCATCCGCTAATGAAAGGCCCAGATACGCCAGGATGCGCTTGGCCGGAATGCGCAGATTTTCTTGGCGGCTGATATAGAAGGCCCGGAGTTCGTCGTCGGTGACCAGGCGTTCTACTTGTGATCGGAACCCGACGCCATCCAGGAGAATCAGCGCCGCGCGCATCCGCTCGTACTCCTTGGCATACGAGGCTCGCGTGTCCTCATCGCGCACCGACACCTGGCTCTTGAGCGACTCCAAGAGCCGCTCCAGGCGCAAATCATCTCGTACGCGCGTTTCAAATTGTTGGGGGTTTTGGTTCGTCGCTTGGACAAACCGATAATAGAGGTCTTGGGAGAAGACGCCGTTGCGTTGAAATGTGGATTGCTGCCGGATGAACCGGGCTAGCTCGTCGTCAGGGATGCGGATGTGCCGGCGGGCGTCCTCGCGCAGCAGCAGGCGGTCCCACGTCTGTTCGCGGAGCATCGGCTCGAACATGTCTAAGCTCACGCTCTTGCCCAGCTGTTCTTGCAAGTAGCGGCTGAGCGTTTGATACTCGGCTTGAAATTCCTCCCAGGGGACTTGATGCCCGAAGATTTCCCCGGCGGATCCGCCCGGTCCCGCCCCCGCGTTGCGGCCCGTGGCGTGGAAGAAGATGACCAGGGGGATGATGAGGGTCGCCGCCAAGAGGCCCATGATCCAGCGGATGCGTTGCTGCACGTGTTTGGAGGCCAACAAGCGTTTGAACATGGCGGGGGTATCGTAGCGTAAAAAGGGACGGTTCTCAATTTTAAAAAAGACGCCTCCTCCCGCGCGTCATCTGCGCGGCGTTGACACCCCTACGGCGCTTCGCTACAATCAATCATTCTACGGGAGTACGGCACTTCGTCGGATGCTCCACGGACCCTCTCCCAGCGACTTGTGAAACAGCCGATTCGACGTCCACGCAAGCGTTGGATCATCAACTTAAGGCACGCGGATTCATGGCACCCGCAAGAGCAAAACCACGTCGCGCCAGCGCGACAAAGAAACGCTCCGGCGCGAGCTCGAAGACCACTAGCGGCCACCGCGTGTCGTTGCGCGTCGCGCCCGTTGCCCCCAAATTAAAGTTGGGGCTTCCCAAGGGCAGCTTGCAGGACGCGACGGTGCGGCTCTTCGAGCGCGCGGGGTTTAAAGTGGTCATCAGTGCCCGCTCCTACGCCCCCTCGATCGACGATCCGGAGATTGACCCCATGTTGTTGCGGGCGCAGGAAATGTCCCGCTACGTAGAGCAGGGCATCCTGGACTGCGGCATCACCGGCAACGACTGGATTCTCGAGAACAATTCCACCGTCGAGCGCGTCACCGAACTCGTCTATTCCAAGCAGACGTCCAAGCCCGTCCGCTGGGTGTTGGCGGTCCCCAATGAATCCCCCATTCGCCGCTTCGAGGATTTGCAGCGCAAGCGCATCGCTACCGAACTCGTCCACGTGACGCGCGCCTTTTTGCTGCGGCGCGGCATTCAGGCGGAAGTGGAATTTTCCTGGGGCGCGACCGAGGCCAAAGCCCGGGTCGGGCTCGTGGATGCGGTGGTGGAGCTGACCGAAACCGGCCAGACGCTGATCGCCAACGGGCTGCGCATCGTCGACACGATTTGCACCTCGACCACGCAGTTCATCGCCAATCGCGCCGCCTGGCAGGATCCCTGGAAACGCCGCAAGATCGAGAATATTCGAACGTTGTTGCTGGGCGCGGTGGAGGCGGAAGGGAAAGTGGGCCTCAAATTGAACGTGCCGGAGCGCAAATTGAAAGCGCTCATCGCGGTCTTGCCGGCCATGAAGCGGCCGACGATTTCCAAGCTCTGGTCGACGAATCAAGCGGATCCGTGGTGGGCGGTGGAAGTGGTCATCGCGGAGTACCAGGTCAAAGCCCTGGTGCCGCGGCTCAAAGAAGTCGGGGCCACCGACATCATCGAATATCCGCTGAATAAAGTGATTGCTTGACGCAGCAGGAGTGGGTGGCGAACGTCACAAAGGGTGGAGCATGCCCAGCGGAAAGAAGCGCAAGCGGCAGAAGATCCGCACGCACAAGCGCAAAAAACTGCGCAAGCGTCTGCGCCATAAGAAGCACTAAATTCCTCGAGAAGGGGACGGTTTTCTTTTTCCCTCGCGTCAAACTGGTAGGGAAAAAGTAGAACCGTCCCCGTATCGGCATGACACGATCTGCGGGAACTTTCAACGTCGTCCTCGCAGGGATGGTGGGTGTGTTACTCGCAGGCGGCTGTGCCCACATCCCTCTCCGAGCGACCTCAGCGTCGAAGGGTGCCTCGGCCTACGCGCTGTACATGCGCGGGTTGATGCTGGAGCGCTCCTCGCATTTGTCTGATGCGTTGGATATGTATCAGCAGGCGCTGGAGCATGATTACACCTCGCCGTTGCTGCATGTGCGCATTGGGGCCACCCACGTCAAACTCGGCCAGCCCGAGCAGGCGCTCAAGAGTTTCCAGCATGCGCTCAGTTTGGATCCGAACCAGCCGGATGCCTTGCGATGGATGGGGATGTTGTACACCTCCCAAGGCCAGCTGGATGAGGCGATCCAGATTTACGAACGCCTGATCACCGACCAGCCGAAAGACCGTTTTTTGCTCAGCACGCTGGCGGATCTCTACGTCTTGCAAGGCCAGCTGCCCAAGGGCATCGGGCTCTATCAGCAGCTCATTGAGGACCAAGGGCCATCCGAGCAGCTGGAGTTCAACCTCGGCGTCTTGTACGGCCGGTTGGGACAATATCCCGACGCGGTGACCCATCTTAAAAAAGCCAGCGAGCTAGATCCATCCTCGGTAGACATCCGCGTGGCCTTAGGGCTCACCTATGAGCTGGAGCAAAACCTCGACCACGCGGCCCAGCAATACGATGCGGCCATCAAGCTGGATCAGCTGAATCCGCGGTTGTACCATCACGCCGCACGGGTCGCCAGCAATCGAGGGCGAGCGGAGGAGGCGGTCCAGTATTATCAGACGGCGTTGGATTTAGTCCCCAGCGATCTGGAGGCCGCAGCGGGCCTGGTGCGGATCTGGCTGGATCAACGCAAGTTTGACGATGCGCAGGCCTTGGTGGCCTCGACGCTGAAGACCGTCGGGCCAAAAACAGAATTGTTCGTGATTTTAGGATTGATCTACCGCGAAGCCGACGCTCCGGTGGAAGCGCTGCGGATGTTTGATCAGGCGGTGGCGATGGATGCCGTCTCCGTCCAGGCGCATTTCTATCGGGGGGCGCAGCTGGAGCGCCTGCATCATGTCGATGAAGCCCGGACCGCGCTGCGGCGCGTGCTCGAGCTGGATCCGAACCACGCCGACGCCATGAATTATCTCGGCTACATGGACGCTGAGGCCGGCGTGAATCTGGACGAGGCCAAGCGCCTCATCGAACGCGCCTTGAGCATCGAGCCGGACAACGGCGCCTATCTGGACAGCTTGGGCTGGGTGTATTATCAA
>OBEQ011255332.1_pt1 | contig 14159 bp, 11 predicted proteins | sample 1670901 | NCBI WGS metagenome assembly OBEQ01 (sample SAMEA104232315, study PRJEB22302) | groundwater metagenome | biome: forest; feature: aquifer; material: groundwater | place: USA | collected 2011-08-07 | depth 5.4 m
ATGTTGAAACCGTTCCAGTGACAGGAGGTCGCGGCCGACGTGATGGTAATGCCGCGTTCTTGTTCCTGCTCCATCCAGTCCATGGTGGCGGTGCCGTGATGGACTTCACCGATCTTGTGACTCCGACCGGTGTAAAACAAAATGCGTTCGGTCACGGTGGTCTTGCCCGCATCGATGTGCGCCATAATGCCGATGTTGCGCAGCTTTTGGAGCACCTGTGCTTCTTTGATGTCGAGCTCGCCGGACATGACCACTCCTTAAAGTAACGAAAAATAAAATGTAGAACGAATTGCGCGAAAAAAACTACCAGCGAAAATGGGCAAACGCCTTATTGGCTTCGGCCATACGGTGGGTCTCTTCCTTCTTGCGCACAGCGCCGCCCCGTTTATCAACGGCTTCCGAAATTTCGGCGGCCAATTTTTCGGCCATGGACCGTTCGTTACGGTCCCGCGAGGCACTCACGAGCCAGCGCAAACCTAAAGTGACGCGCCGCTCGGAGCGCACTTCGATCGGCACCTGGTAGTTCGCACCACCCACACGCCGCGAGCGGACTTCAACGATTGGTTTAATATTTTCGAGACCGGTCCGAAAAATTTTGAGCGGATCGTCTTTTTTCTGGGCCGCGATGATGTCGAACGCACCGTACACCACACGTTCCGCCACCGACTTCTTGCCGCGGGTGAGAACACGATTGATTAGACGCGTGACTAACTTGTCTTGGTATTTGTGATCTTTGGCGACGTCGCGTTGTAGTGACGCCCGTTTTTTGCGTGGCATACCATGCACTCCTGTTTACTTGGGTTTCTTGGCACCGTACTTGGACCGACTGCGGCGACGTTTTTCGACGCCGGAGGTGTCGAGGGATCCGCGGACAATGTGATACCGCACACCAGGAAGATCTTTCACACGACCGCCGCGGATTGAAACCACCGAGTGCTCTTGCAAATTGTGACCTTCACCGGGAATGTACGCCGTCACTTCGATGCCGTTGGTCAGACGCACGCGGGCGACTTTGCGCAAGGCCGAGTTCGGTTTTTTTGGTGTCGTCGTATAGACACGCACACACACGCCGCGGCGTTGCGGACAATTCATGAGCGCGGGAGAGGCGCTGCGATACCGCACCGGTTCGCGACCTTTTCTAATCAACTGGTTGACCGTTGGCATATGTTCACCGACTCCATTCAAAAAAAGTTAACCTGCCGTTGCTGCAGGGGCGGGCTTGCTATCAAAGCACCTCTGGAATGTCAATCTCTTTGGGTTGATTCCCCGCCGCTTGCGGCGGATCCATTTATTGCCGCGTGAAAAATAAATTGCGCGTCCCCCTCACCCAACCCTCTCCCCAATGGGAGAGGGAGGTGGATACCCCGCCGGGCGGGGTGCATTCATCCGACAACCTCCTGATGACCGAGAAAATCGTCGTTCTCGCTGCTCGAATGATAACTGCCCTCTTCCGTGGCGGCGTCGGTCAACACTTTTACGCTGCGATACATGGGCAATCCGGTACCGGCCGGAACCAACCGACCCATGATGACGTTTTCTTTCAGACCGCGCAGATGATCGACACGACCCGAGGTTGCGGCTTCGGTTAACACACGCGTTGTTTCCTGGAATGAAGCGGCCGAAATGAAGCTTTCGGTGGTGAGCGATGCCTTCGTGATGCCGAGCAACAGCGGTTCGGCCGAGGCCGGCTCGCCGCCGCTCTTTTTGACCTTCTCGTTGGCCGCGTCGAAAATATTCTTCTCGACCTGTTCATCGGCCAGGAACATCGTGTCGCCCGGTTCGGTCACGCGCACGCGGCGCAGCATTTGGCGGACGATCACTTCGATGTGCTTGTCGTTGATCTTCACACCTTGCAACCGATACACTTCCTGCACTTCATCGACCAAATATTTCGCGAGTTCTTTAATACCGAGCACCTTCAAAATATCGTGCGGATTGCTGGAGCCGTCCATGAGGGCTTCGCCGGCGCGCATGCGATCGCCATCGTGCACGGTGACGTGCTTGCCCTTCGGGATGAGATATTCCATGGCCTCGCCGACTTCGGGCGTGACCAAAACTTTCCGCTTCCCTTTGGTGTCTTTGCCGAAACTGACGATACCGTCGACCTCGCTGATGATCGCGCATTCCTTCGGTTTGCGGACCTCGAAGAGTTCGGCGACGCGCGGCAACCCGCCCGTAATATCTTTTGTCTTCGTCGTTTCGCGCGGCATTTTCGCGATGACATCGCCGGCCTTCATGACTTCGCCGTCGGTCGCCATAATGTGCGCACCGACTGGCAAGAGGTACCGTGCCTCGCCTTGCGTGTGCGGCAGAATCAAGACCTTGCCTTTGGCGCCGATCAGGCTGATGCGCGGACGCATGTTCTGATCTTTCGACGCACTCACCACGCGTTGCGACATGCCGGTGACTTCATCGACCTGTTCGGTCATGGTGAGACCTTCAGTCAAATCGCCGAATTCAATCGTGCCCTCGACTTCAGTGAGGATGGGCACCGTGTACGGGTCCCATTCCGCAATGAGCTGGCCGGCCTTCACCGCCTGGCCGTCGGTCACGACGAGGTACGCACCGTAATTAATCTTGTAGCGTTCGCGCTCGCGGCCCGTGTCGTCGCTAATCACGACTTCGCCGTTCCGATTCATGACGACCGCGCGACCCTCTTTGTTCTTCACAATATTGAGGGCATGAAATTTCACGTGGCCGGAAACACGCCCTTCCAGCGTGGATTGTTCCACGCGACGACTCGCGGTACCACCGATGTGGAAGGTCCGCATGGTCAGCTGGGTGCCGGGTTCACCGATCGACTGCGCGGCAATGACGCCGACCGCCTCGCCGATGCAGACCAACAACCCGCGCGCGAGGTCGCGTCCGTAACATTTGGCGCACACGCCGTAATTGGTTTGACAGGTCAGCACGGACCGAATTTCCACACTCTCGATGCCCGCTTCTTCGATCTTGCGCACCAGATCTTCGTTGAGTTCGGTGTTGGCGGCAACGAGCACTTCGTCGGTGAGTGGATCGTGAATATCCATGAGCGTGACGCGACCGAGCAACCGATCGGCCAACGGTTCGATGATTTCGCCGCCTTCGACCAAAGCGGAGAGCGTGATGCCGTCGAGCGTGCCGCAATCGATGGTGCTGATCGTGGCGTCTTGCGCGACATCGACCAAACGCCGCGTGAGATACCCGGAGTTCGCGGTTTTCAGCGCGGTATCGGCCAAGCCTTTGCGCGCACCGTGGGTGGAAATAAAATATTGCAACACGTTCAGCCCTTCGCGGAAATTCGCGACGATGGGCGTTTCGATAATTTCACCGGACGGTTTCGCCATGAGTCCGCGCATGCCGGAGAGCTGCCGCATCTGTTGCACGGAACCACGCGCGCCGGAGTCGGCCATGATGAAAATGGAATTGAAACTCATCTGTTCTTTGACTTGACCCTCGCGGTTCGTGACTTTTTCCACGCGAATGTCGTGCATCATTTCGGCGGAGAGACGTTCCGTGGTCTCGGCCCAAATATCGACGACCTTGTTGTATTTTTCACCCGCGGTGATGAGCCCTTCGGCGTACTGATCTTCGACCGTGCGCACTTCCGCGAGCGCGGCGTCGACCATGGCGGGTTTTTTCGCCGGGATGACGAGATCGTCGATGCAGATGGAAATGCCGGCCTGCGTGGCGAAACGGAATCCCATGGTGCGCAAGCGATCGGCCAACAGCACCGTCTCTTTTTCGCCGCACGAACGATAACAATGGTCGATGAGTTCGGCGATCGCCTTTTTATCGAGGACCTTATTCATGTAACGGAAATGCAATTTCTCGGGCAGGATTTCGCCGAGCAACGCGCGACCCACCGTGGTGGTCACGCGTTCGTTGGTGCGAGGAACCCGCACCGTAATACTCGCCTGCAGATGCACTTCGCCTTGATCGTACGCCGACACGACCTCGCCGACATCGCTAAACAAACGCCCTTCGCCCTTCGCAAAGGCGCGTTCGCGCGTCATGTAGTAGAGCCCCAGCACCATATCTTGCGTGGGACTGATGATCGGTTTGCCGTTGGCGGGCGAGAGAATGTTGTTGGTCGACATCATGAGGACGCGCGTTTCCACCTGCGCCTCGACCGACAGCGGGACGTGCACGGCCATCTGATCGCCGTCGAAGTCGGCGTTGTACGCCACGCAGACCAGCGGGTGCAATTGAATCGCCTTGCCTTCAATCAGGATTGGTTCGAAGGCCTGAATGCCGAGGCGATGCAGCGTGGGCGCGCGATTGAGCATGACCGGATGTTCGCGAATAACTTCGTCGAGCGCATCCCAGACTTCCGGTGTTTCGCGTTCGACCAATCGTTTGGCACTCTTGATGGTCGAGGCCAGTCCCCGCATTTCGAGTTTGTGATAGATAAACGGTTTGAACAATTCGAGCGCCATTTTTTTCGGCAGACCGCATTGATGCAATCGCAATTCCGGACCGACGACAATGACGGAACGACCGGAGTAATCGACACGCTTGCCGAGCAAGTTCTGACGGAACCGACCTTGCTTACCTTTCAACATGTCGGAGAGCGAACGGAGCGGACGGCGATTTGGGCCCGTAAAGGCGCGACCGCGGCGACCGTTGTCGAAGAGCGCATCGACGGCTTCTTGCAACATGCGCTTCTCGTTGCGAATAATAATTTCCGGCGCGTTGAGTTCCATGAGACGCTTCAACCGATTGTTGCGGTTGATGACGCGGCGATAGAGATCGTTCAAGTCGGACGTCGCAAAGCGACCGCCTTCGAGCGGAACCAGCGGACGCAAATCGGGTGGCAACACGGGAATGATTTCGACCATCATCCATTCCGGATGATTGCCGGCCTCGCGCAGATTTTCGATGAGCTTCAAACGCTTCGTGAGTTTTTTGCGGGTCGCTTCCGATTTTGTTTTTGCCAAGTCTTTGCGGACTTTCTTGCCGTACTCTTCCAAATCGAGTTTCAACAACATGTCGCGCACGACCTCGCCGCCGGTGCCGGTCTTGAAGGTCGGGCCACAGCGCTCGAGGGTGCGTTGATATTTTTCTTCGGTGATGATTTCGCCCGCCTCCAGATCCGACGCGCCGGGATCGGTCACGATGTAGGCCTCGCAATACAACACTTTTTCGAGTTCCTTGAGCGAGATGTCGAGCAGCAAACCCAACCGCGACGGGAGACTTTTCAGAAACCAGATATGCGCGACCGGCGTGGCCAACGTGATGTGGCCCATGCGTTCACGCCGCACTTTGGATTGAATGACTTCGACGCCGCACTTTTCGCAGACGATTCCGCGATGCTTCATGCGCTTGTACTTGCCGCAATTACATTCGTAGTCTTTCACCGGCCCGAAAATTTTGGCGCAAAACAATCCGTCGCGTTCCGGCTTGAACGTGCGGTAGTTAATGGTCTCGGGTTTCTTCACTTCGCCGAACGACCACTCCTTGATTTTTTCGGAGGAGGCCAATTTGATGCGAATCCCCTCGAAGGAAATCGGATCTTTCGGTTTTTCAAAGAAGCTATAAATGTCTGCGGCCATGTAACCTCCGGTTGTATTTTTACGCGCCTGCTTCCATGAGTTCGGTGTCTAAACACAACGCCTGCAATTCCTTGATCAAGACCTTGAAGGATTCCGGCAGGCCCGGTTCGAGCACGCAATCACCCTTCACGATCGATTCGTACATCCGCGTGCGGCCGACGACGTCGTCGGATTTCACGGTGAGAAATTCCTGCAACGCGTACGCGGCGCCGTACGCTTCCATGGCCCAGACTTCCATCTCGCCGAGTCGCTGACCACCGAACTGCGCCTTGCCACCCAACGGTTGCTGCGTAACGAGCGAGTAGGGGCCAATCGACCGGGCGTGGATTTTGTCTTCGACCAGGTGATGCAGTTTCATGATGTAGAGAATACCGACCGTGACCGGTTGCATGAACGGTTCACCACTGCGACCGTCGAACAAAATGGTCTGACCACTTTGCGGCAGTCCCGCGATCTTCAACATCGATTTGATTTCCTCTTCGTTCGCACCGTCGAACACGGGCGAATCCATGGGCACGCCTTCACGCAACACACCGGCGAGTTGCTTGACGTCGTCCTCGCTGGCCTTGTCGAGCCACGTGGTCATGGCGGGCGAGTTGTAAATCTCCTTGATGCGTTTCACGAGCGCGTCTTTGGAATAGTTGGTGTTCATGATGTCGTTGATCTGCTGACCCAACTGATCCGCAGCCCAACCCAAGTGCGTTTCCAAGATTTGGCCGATGTTCATACGAGACGGCACGCCCAACGGATTGAGCACGACATCGACGGGGCGACCGTTCGCCATATACGGCATGTCTTCGTCCGGCATGATGCGCGAGATGACACCTTTGTTACCGTGACGACCGGCCATCTTGTCGCCGACTTGCAGTTTGCGTTTGATCGCGACGTAGACCTTCACCATTTTGATCACGCCCGGCGGCAGTTCGTCGCCCTTCTTCAGTTTGGTGAGTTTTTGTTCGTACATCATCTTCACCAGATCTTCCTGCTCTTCGAGTTCTTCAAAATGTTCCGCGAGTTGTTCTTCGATTTCTTCGCCACCGCTCACGGTGATTTCACGCCACTTCGGAAACGGCAAGGTCGCCAACACGGCTTCGGTAATCGATTTGCCTTTGGCGAGTAGCGTGCGTTCTTCCTGTTCGTCAACGACGCGCGAGGACGACGTGCGGCCCACGAGCAACGCCTTGATTTTTTTGCCCACCGCTTCGTGCAGTGCCGTAACTTCCGCTTGCAGATCGGCGCGAATGCGAATCGTTTCTTCGTCCTGGATTTCTTTGCTGCGTTCATCCAGATCGAGCCCTTCCCGCGAAAAGACTTGCGCGTGAATGACCGTGCCCGTGACACCGGGCGGAACCCGCAACGACGTGTCTTTCACGTCGCCCGCCTTTTCACCGAAGATCGCGCGGAGCAATTTTTCTTCCGGTGATAATTGTGTTTCACCCTTCGGCGTAATTTTGCCGACCAGGATATTGCTTGGGTTGACTTCCGCACCAATGCGCACAATCCCGCTGTCATCGAGATCGCGCAGGGCCTCTTCGCCGACATTCGGGATGTCGCGCGTGATATCTTCTTTGCCGAGTTTGGTATCGCGGGAGACGCATTCGAATTCCTCGATGTGAATCGAGGTGAAGACATCTTCTTTCACCAGACGTTCCGAGACGAGAATCGAGTCTTCGAAATTGTAACCACCCCACGGCATAAACGCGACCAACACGTTTTGACCGAGACCCAATTCGCCCAACCGCGTGGAGGGACCGTCGGCCATGATATCGCCGGCCTTCACGCGATCGCCCACCGCCACGATCGGGCGCTGATTCAGGCAGGTGTTCTGATTCGAGCGTTGATATTTCAGCAACGGATAGAGATCGACATCGCTGCCGCCTTTTTTGCCTTTGCTGTCGGCGCGCACGACGATGCGCGTGGCATCGACTTCGCTCACCACGCCATCGCGTTTGGTCGCAACGGTCACACCCGAATCGCGCGCGACGATGCGCTCGATGCCGGTGCCCACCAGCGGCGCCCGCGTCTTCACGAGTGGCACGGCCTGGCGCTGCATGTTGGAACCCATGAGCGCGCGGTTCGCGTCGTCGTGCTCGAGGAACGGAATGAGCGAGGCCGCCACCGACACCAACTGATTCGGCGCGACGTCCATGAGTTTGACTTCGCTCTTTTGTCCCATGACGAATTCACCGGCGCGACGACATTGCACGATGTCCGAGGTGAATTCTTTTTTCTCGTTTAACGGCGCGTTCGCCTGCGCGATGAGTTGATCGCCTTCATCGAGCGCGGAGCAATACACGATTTCATCTTGGACTTTTCCGTTGTGCACCTTGCGATACGGTGTCTCGATGAATCCGAATTCGTTGACCTGCGCGTAACTCGAGAGCGACGCAATCAGACCAATGTTCGGACCTTCCGGCGTTTCAATCGGACAGATACGACCGTAGTGCGTGGTGTGCACGTCGCGCACCTCGAACCCGGCGCGATCACGCGTGAGTCCACCCGGTCCGAGGGCCGAGAGACGACGCTTGTGCGTGACTTCGGAGAGCGGATTCGTCTGATCCATAAACTGCGAGAGCTGCGACGATCCGAAAAATTCTTTAATGACCGCCATGACCGGTTTTGGATTAATCAGGTCGTGCGGCATGAGCGTTTCGATTTCTTGCAAACTCATGCGCTCGCGAATTGCGCGTTCCATGCGGACCAAACCGACGCGGAACTGATTTTCCAATAATTCACCGACCGAGCGCACGCGCCGATTCCCCAAGTGATCGATGTCGTCGACCTGACCGTCGCCATCTTTCAGACCGACCAAATACTTCACGACCGCGACGATGTCTTCCTTGCGCAGCGTGCCCACTTCGAGCGGGACATCGAAACCAAACCGATGATTGAGTTTGAGACGACCGACGCGCGATAAATCGTAGCGTTCCGGATTGAAAAATAAATTTTGGAACAAGGTCTGCGCCGACTCCGGCGTGAGCGGATCGCCCGGGCGCAAGCGGCGATAGACCTCTAGAATGGCCTCTTCCGGTGATTGGACTTTGTCGGCGATGAGCGTGTTGCGAATGTACGGGCCCACGTTCAAGTCGTCGATGTAGAGCAGCGGCACCGACATAATTTTGCGCGTGCGAATCTCTTCCCATTTTTCGTCGGTGAGGACTTCGTTCACCGCCAACACCACTTCGCCGGTTTGCGGATCGACGATGTCCTTCGCGGCCGCGCGACCAAAAATCTCCTCGGCCTCGACCGGAATTTCCTTGATCTTCGCCTTGGCCATTTTTTCGAGGGCGACGCGGGAAAATTTCTTCCCCTTCTTGACTAAGACCTCGTCGGTTTTCGGATCGCGGATTTCGCGGCTGGCCTTTTGATACGCCAACACATCCGGCACAAAATTTTTCCAGATCTTGCGACCGTCGTAGGAAATAATTTCGGTTTTGTAAAAGGTCGTCAGGATTTCTTCGGCGGTCATACCCAGCGCGCGCAACAAAATGGTGGCTGGCAATTTGCGACGCCGATCGATACGCACATGCACTAAATCTTTCGCGTCGAATTCGAAATCGAGCCACGAACCACGATACGGAATCACACGCGCAAAATAGAGCAGACGGCCCGAGGCGCTGGTCTTGCCTTTGTCGTGTTCGAAGAAAATGCCGGGACTGCGGTGCAACTGACTCACGACGACGCGTTCAGTGCCGTTCACGATGAACGTGCCGTTCTCGGTCATGAGCGGAATTTCGCCAAAATAGACTTCCTGTTCTTTCACGTCGCGAATCGCGGTCACGCCGCTTTCCTGATCGACGTCCCACACGATCAGTCGCACCACCACGCGCGTCGGCGCGGCGAAGGTCATACCGCGACTGCGGCATTCGTCGACGTCATATTTCGGGGCCTCGAGGCTGTAGCTCACAAATTCGAGTGACGCCGTCTGATTAAAATCCTTGATCGGAAATACCCCACGGAACACGCCGTGCAATCCCGTTTCACCGCGCTGATCGCCCGCCTTCCCCTGCTGCAGAAAATTCACAAAGGAGCGCCGCGGCAACTCAATCAGGTTGGGAATATCGATGGGGCTGTGCAGCCTTGAAAAATTGCGACGCATATGACGGAACGCAGCACTCGTGGCCATGACATCTCCTTGGTTAAGGGAGGAGATAGGAGATAGGCGTTAGGAGATAGAACATTGATCACGACACGGATCAATTCTATCTCCCTATTTCCTACCTCCTATCTCCTAATTCCTAATTCCTCGCTTGTTACTTAATTTCCGCCTTCGCACCGGCGGCGACGATTTTGGGGGGCTCGCGTCGCCCCCTCCACGGGCAAAAGCCCGTGGAGCCTCCCCCTCAGCGGCGCACGTGCGCCTATCAAGGCAATTACTTAATTTCCGCCTTGGCGCCTGCGGCTTCCAAGATTTTTTTGATCTTGTCGGCTTCGGCGTTCTGGGGGGCTCACGTCGCCCCCTCCACCGGCAAAGCCGGATGGAGCCTCCCCCTCAGCGGCGCACGTGCGCCTATCAAGGCAATTACTTAATTTCCGCCTTGGCGCCTGCGGCTTCCAAGATTTTTTTGATCTTGTCGGCTTCTTCTTTGGTGACGCCTTCCTTCACGACCTTCGGGGCGGCTTCGACGAGATCTTTGGCTTCTTTGAGGCCCAAACCGGTAACAGTGCGGACTTCCTTGATCACGCCAATTTTGTTGGCGCCGGCTTCCGACAAGATGACGTTAAATTCCGTCTGCTCTTCGGCAGCTTCGGCGGCGGCACCACCCGCAGCGGCCACGGCCATCGGCGCGGCGGCGGAGACGCCAAATGTGGTTTCCAAGGTCTTCACGAGTTCCGAGACCTCGAGCAGTGTCATGCCTTTCAAGGCGGTGACGATCTGTTCGGTACTCACTGCGGCGGTTGCTGACATACTGCCTCCTAAGATACGCCCCAAGCCAGCGCTGATGCAGACAACCTGCAATCATGCCGTCGTGGGCGGGAAGACGTTTCCCAATTATGCGCGTCGATTTAACACGGGGACTCTGTCCCCGCACCCCTGACATCCCGGGGATCGCTGGACTGGCAAAGCCAGATCCAACTCCCCAGGACTTGAACTGCATTATTTTTTATCCCCGATCGCCTTGATGACCGTGACCAACCCGCGCGAAACGCCAGCGAGTGCGGTGACCAAACCACGGGCGGTGCCATTCATGACACCTAACAATTGCGCCATGAGGATTTCGCGCGACGGCAATTTCGCGAGCGCTTGCAACTGTGCAAAACTCACGATCTTGCCTTCAACCGCACCACCTTTGATTTTGAACAATTCATTCTCGCCTGAAAACTCGACCAAAACCTTGGCGAGTGGCACGGGATCGGTGGTGGAGGTGGCCAGCGCGGTCGGACCGACGAAGAGCGCGGAAATATCCGGACCGCTGACTTCGGTGAGCGCGCGTTTGGCGAGGCGATTTTTAATGACGCGCAAACCGCCATCGGCCGCGCGAATCTTGGCGCGCAGCGTGGTCATTTGGGCCACGGTGAGGCCGCGATACTCTGCGACAATCGCCGCCTTCGCGCCGGTAAGGCGTCGCCCAATTTCCTGCATCTCGACTGCTTTTTCCTGACGTTGCATAAACACGCTCCTTAGCCGCAAAAAATTAGACGGCCTCTCCGATGTTGATGGAAATTCCCGGTCCCATGGTGGTGGATACGGAAACGCTGCGGACATATTGCCCCTTGGCGGTCGGCGGCTTGGCCTTCATGACCGCATCGAAGAGCGACTGAAAATTTTCCGCGAGTTTCGTCTTGCCAAAGGATTTTTTTCCGATCGGGGCGTGCACAATCGCGCCCTTTTCGACGCGATATTCCACGCGCCCCGCCTTGAGTTCGCGCACGGCCTTCGTGACGTCGGCGGTGACGGTGCCCAATTTCGGATTCGGCATGAGACCGCGCGGTCCCAAAATTTTACCGACCTTACTCACGTTGAGCATTTGATCGGGTGAGGCGACGGCCTTGTCGAAATCGAGCCAACCTTTGGTAATTTTTTCGACGAGATCTTCCGCACCCACAAAATCCGCGCCTGCTGCCAACGCCTCTTTGGCTTTTTCGCCGACGGCGAAGACCAAGACGCGCACATTTTTTCCCAAACCGTGTGGCAGGGAAATGCTGCCGCGGACCATTTGATCGGATTTACGCGGATCGATGCCCAGACGAATCGCGACATCGACGGCTTCGTCGAATTTGGCCGGCGCCATTTGATCGATGAGCGTAAACGCCTCGTCGGTGGAATAATTTTTGTCTGGATTCACGAGCGCACTGTTTGCCTTGAAACGCTTTCCCATGTGACCTCCTGGCCGTGCAATCGACTATTTTTAGTCTCCGGCGGCATTATCGACGGGGACGCTGTCCCCGCACCCCTGACATCGTGGGGATCACTGAACTGGCAAAGCCAGATTCAGCTCCCCAGATTCGCACGCTGATTACCCAACGACCTCAATACCCATGCTGCGCGCCGTTCCGGCCACTTGCCGCATAGCCGCTTCAATGGTGCCGCAATTCAGATCGGGCATTTTCATTTTGGCAATTTCTTGCACCTGTTGTTTGGTGACCTTGCCAACTTTCTCTTTGTTGGGCGTGCCGGAACCTTTTTCCACCTTCGCTTCTTTCTTCAAAAGCACCGCCACCGGAGGCGTCTTCAGAATGAAGGTGAAGGAGCGATCGGTGTAGACCGTAATCAACACAGGAATGGTAAGCCCCGGCGTGGCCTTGGTGCGCTCGTTGAACTGTTTGCAAAACTCCATGATGTTCACGCCGTGCTGACCCAATGCGGGCCCCACCGGAGGTGCCGGATTCGCCGCGCCACCCGGACATTGCAGCTTGATCGTCGTCTGAATTTTTTTCTTCGATGGTGCCATGGCTCGCTTCTCCTAAGTTTTCTCGACCTGAGTAAATTCCAATTCGATCGGGGTCGCACGGCCAAAGATACTGACCATGACGCGCAACTTGCCTTTTTCGGCGTTGACGTCGTCGACCAGACCGGTGAACGTGGAAAATGGACCGCTGGTCACGCGAACCGTTTCGCCCTTTTCGAACAAAATTTTCGGTTTGGGGCGCAGTGTGCCTTCTTCGATCTGCTGCGTAATGCGCCGCACTTCGCCTTCTGGAACAATGGGTGGATTCATGCCGCTGCCGACGAAGCCAGTAATTTTTGGCGTATCTTTCACCAGATGCCACGTCTGTTCGTTGAGTTCCATCTTCACCAAGATGTACCCTGGGAAAAAGCGGCGCGACGACGTCTTCTTCACGCCGTTCTTCATTTCCACGACGGTTTCCGACGGCACTAATATTTCGCCGAATCGATCAACCAGTTTCGATTTGCGCACGCGTTCTTCCAGCGACAATTTCGCCTTCTGCTCGAACCCGGAATATGTGTGCACCACGTACCAATGTTGTGACATGATCTCTGTCCTTCTGTCCTTATGTCCTTACGTTCTATATGTCATCCCGGCATAGGGACATAAGGACGTAGGGACGTTGGACAATTCAGTACAACAAGTCGACACACCAAATCGATCTGAGGGGCTTGCGTCGCCCCCTCCACCGGCTAAGCCGGATGGAGCCTCCCCCTCAGCGCCGCACGTGCGGCTGCAAATGCCTAATACAACAAATCGACACACCAACCCCAAACAACATCGAAGAATGACATAACGACGGCGCAGAAGCTGATGACGACCGCAATGACGCCAGCGGACATGACGGTTTCTTTGCGCGTGGGCCAGGCGACTTTCGACAGTTCCAGCGCGGCCTCGTTCATAAACACATTAATGACGTCGGTGCGGCGTAACATGGCAAACACCGCAATCGCCGCGAACAAACCGATCAATTCCGGCGGCGTCATGGCCCACGCGGGATACGACCACCCGGCCAGATCCCACACCAGTTCACCAATTTTTCCCACGATGATGTACGCAATGACCGATGCGAGGACATAACCGAAAGAAACGTACCGTTGGTATGTTGTGTTCATAAGTAGTTAAGTTCCTGCAGGGGAGACAGGAATCGCCCCGTCATCGAACGGGGACTCTGTCCCCGCGCCCCTCACTTCGCGGGGATCGCCGGACTGGCAAAGCCAGATCCAGCTCCCCGACACTCATCGATTCCTGCAGGGGAGACAGGAATCGAACCTGCAACCCTCGGTTTTGGAGACCGATGCTCTGCCAATTGAGCTACTCCCCTAAAATTTCGCGGCGGCGAAATTTCCCGATGAACGAACTACGTGAACGAAACTGTTGCCGCGAAATTCGTTCTTCGTAATTCGATCACGTTCTTCGGGTATTATTTCGTCTCCTTGTGGGACGTGTGCTTCCGACAGGTCGGGCAGAATTTCTTCTTGACCAACTTATCTGGGGTGCGCGTCTTGTTTTTCGTCACCGAGTAGTTGCGATTTTTGCAGTCTTCGCACGATAGTTGAATAATGGTTCTCATTGTTTTTGTCCTTATGTCCTTATGTCTTTATGTCTTTATGTCCGTATGTCCTTGCGTCCTTATGTCTGTGACGTAGGGACGTAAGAACGTAGGGACGTGGGACAAAAAAAAACTACGCCAAAATTTCGGGGACCACACCCGCGCCCACGGTGCGACCGCCTC
>OBEQ011385536.1_pt1 | contig 14159 bp, 12 predicted proteins | sample 1670901 | NCBI WGS metagenome assembly OBEQ01 (sample SAMEA104232315, study PRJEB22302) | groundwater metagenome | biome: forest; feature: aquifer; material: groundwater | place: USA | collected 2011-08-07 | depth 5.4 m
AAGAGGTAATTCTCGCAATCGCTGCGCTAATTTAATCGAGGCAGAATCTCCTGCCCTCCCCCCAGAAGAAGTTTCTTTTCCAATATGAATCTTTCCGCCTAAAAACGTACCTGAAGTCAGCACCACAGCGCGAGCTTTAAACTTCAAACCAGATTCCGTTACCACGCCCCGCACTTCTTCATTTTCAACGATTAAATCTCCGGCCATTTGCTGAAAGATTTGCAGATTGGGCGTATTTTCTAAACGACTTCGAATCGCTTGCCGATAAAGCATTCGATCTGCTTGCGCCCGAGTCGCTTGAACTGCGGGGCCTTTACTGGCATTCAGCCGTCGAAACTGAATTCCTGCTTGATCTGTCGCCCGAGCCATTAAACCACCTAGCGCGTCGATCTCTTTGACCAGATGCCCTTTCCCAATCCCTCCAATGGCAGGGTTACAGGACATCTGTCCCAAAGTTTCAATGTTTTGAGTAAGCAGTAAAGTTTTGGCCCCTCGACGCGCAGAAGCCGCAGCGGCTTCGGTTCCTGCATGGCCACCGCCGATAACAATCACATCAAAATACGAGTCAGAATCTGTCATGACGTTTTTAAGTTTGTTAAAAAGAAGAGAGTATACCCATTCAAAATCATTTTGCGGCAATTTTGAAGCCTGTCCTAAAGGTCTCGTCTGGCGAAGACTTCAATCGCCGAGCCTGCCACGATCCCTCGTTGATAGGCATGAAAGCCCGCAAAAGCGATCATTGCAGCATTATCCGTACATAAATCCGAGCGAGGGAAAAAAACGTCTGGGATGGTTTGCTGAAGCTGTGCTCTCAAATGGTGATTTGCACTCACGCCTCCTGCAACCACTAAACGAGTTAATTTTCTGGCCTGCAAAGCCCGTTTGCATTTGATGCAAAGCGTTTCCACCACCGCACTTTCAAAACTCGCTGCAATATCAGCTTGGTCCTGTGTCATTTTTTCTGTGCTGTTCCAGGCATTCAAAGCCGCTGTTTTTAAGCCTGAAAAACTGAAATCGAGCCCTGGCTTTTGTGTCAAGGGTCGAGGAAAAGCAAAACGTTTTGGATTGCCTTTTTCAGCCAATCGAGCAATTTCGGGCCCTCCCGGATAAGGCAGACCCATTAATTTAGCGGTTTTATCAAAGGCTTCTCCCGCTGCATCATCCAAGGTATCGCCCAATAATTCATATTCTCCAAAATTTTTAACCGCATAGAGCTGGGTATGTCCTCCTGAAGCCAAAAGAGCAACAAAGGGAAATTCAGGTGCGGGGGTCTCGAGGAGAGGCGCCAATAGATGGCCTTCCATGTGATGCACAGGGATCGCAGGAATTTCAAGCGCCAGGGCTAAAGATTGCGCGATAGCCGCCCCGACCATCAGCGCTCCAACCAACCCAGGACCCTGGGTAAAGGCAATGGCGTCCAAATCGCGAAGACTGAGATGAGTCTCTTCTAAAAGGCCTTGGATCAAAGGTAAGGTTTTCTGAATATGGTCACGAGAAGCCAGCTCTGGCACCACTCCCCCATACTTTCGATGGAGCTCGATTTGACTATGAATGCGATGATTCAGCAGCCCTTTCTGATCATCAAACAAGGCCACTGCAGTTTCATCACAAGACGTCTCAATTCCTAAAATAAGCATGTTGAAAATGATTCAATTCTTTTTGAGTTTGGCAGGAACTTACCGTAGACTCGCGCCCCTGTCATTTTTTATTGGCTTTTAAGGGGGTGAAATTTTTATGCCAAGCATCCGAGTAAAGGATACCGAACCCTTCGACTCTGCTCTACGTCGATTCAAACGAGTCTGCGAAAAGGCAGGGGTGATTTCTGAAATTCGTCGTCGCGAATTTTATGAAAAGCCCACGGCCGAACGTAAGCGTCGAAAAGCGGCTGCCGTCAAACGCCTCAAAAAGCGTTTGGGAGGCCCGTCACGAAAAGCGCATTAAAAAGGGGTATGTTGCCATGACATCTGAAGTTTCAGTTCTGAAAAGCAGAATTATTGAAGACATGAAATCTGCGATGCGTGCTCAAGAGAAAATCCTCCTGGGAACCATCCGTTTGTTACTCGCAGGCATCAAGCAGCGAGAAGTGGATGAACGAATTATGCTTTCTGACGCTGATATTTTGGATGTCATCACTAAAATGATTAAGCAACGTAAAGATTCTGTGACTCAATATACTGCTGGAGGTCGCCAAGACCTGGCAGATGCAGAGTCTCAAGAGATAAAAGTTCTTCAAGCTTACTTACCCACGCCACTTTCTGAAGCTGAAATCAAGAGTCTGATTGACGAAATCCTCAAGCGAACGGGGGCGTCCAGCATCAAAGATATGGGCAAGGTTATGGCGGAACTGCGTGAAAAAGTTCAAGGTCGTGCTGATATGAGTGCATTGGGGGCTTTGCTCAAACAAAGACTGTCTTGATGTCTCGAAAAATTCCGGAAGATTTTATTCAAATTCTGTTGTCTCGCGTGGATATCGTCGAGATCGTTTCTGCTCGAGTCAAACTTCGGAAGCAAGGGGCGAATCACATGGGATGCTGCCCTTTTCATGCCGAAAAAACCGCGTCTTTTAGTGTTAGTCAAACGAAGCAGTTCTATTATTGTTTTGGATGTGGAGCGAGCGGGAATGCCATTGGCTTTCTGATGAATTTCGACAAGCTTGAGTTTGTTGAAGCGGTGGAAGAATTGGCTCGTTTTTCTGGCCTTGAGATTCCGAGAGTTCAGGAACTGCATTCTCCTTCAACCCCGCCACAAAAAACCGAAAAAGTGCTAGAAGTCCTGCAAAAATCTGCTGAATTTTATCAACGACAACTACGAACTCATCCTGCTCGAGAAGCCGCAGTGGATTATTTAAAAAATCGAGGCGTCACTGGGCTCATCGCTCAGCAATTCAGCCTGGGTTATGCTCCTGAAGGCTGGTCAAATCTCCTGGATTTTTTAGGGGGGACAATTGAAAAAAATCAATTATTGATGGAAGCGGGACTTTTAATCCAAAACGAAAGCGGAAAATATTATGATCGTTTTCGACATCGAGTGATTTTCCCCATTCGAAATCGTAAAGGCCTGGTGATTGGATTCGGAGCCCGATCGATTCTGCCTGAAGATCAACCGAAATATTTAAATTCTCCTGAAACGGTAGTTTTTCATAAAGGGTCGGAACTGTACGGTCTCTATGAACTTCGGCAGCATCGCGGATTGCCCGAAAAAATTCTCATCACCGAAGGCTACATGGACGTGATCGCCCTAGCACAGTTTGAACTCTGGTTTACTGTGGCCACGTTAGGAACCGCCACCAGCAAAACGCATGTTGAAACCCTATTGAAACAATCTCGTCATCTCATTTTTTGTTTTGATGGAGTTCGAGCAGGACGAGAAGCCGCTTGGCGAGCATTGCAAGTCTGCCTTCCCTTTATGACAGGAGATTACAAAATAGAGTTTTTATTTCTACCCCCAGAGCATGACCCTGATAGTTTTGTTCGAAGTCTAGGTCGAGAAGCGTTTGAGCAAGCCTTAAATCAAGCCTCTCCTTTGTCCGAAACTTTATTAAGCCACCTTGAAGCTGAATATTCTCTTAACGATATTGAGTCTAAGGCTCAGTTCGTGCGTGCCCTAATGCCCTATCTTGCAAAGCTACCTAAGGGCCCTTACCAAGATTTACTGATGCATGCCGTGGCCGATAAAGTTCAGATGGAAAAAGGCCAAATTGCGTATCTTCTAGAAAAAGAAAAATCCCTCTCAAATCCTGATCCAGTCAATGAAAAATCTCGAATTCCAAAAAGAAAAAATCAAGCTCGACTTAATTTAGTGGAATATGTCATCAGCTGGATGATTCAATCCCCTGACTTGTTGGAAAAAATTCAGATTCCAGACCTTTCCCATCATTCCGCAGCCGCGGATCTTCTCTCGGACTTGCTCGCTTATTTTCGTCTACATTCCAATCGAACTTTGGGACAAATCTTAGCCGAACCGCGCTTTGCCCTTCATGCCGATTATTTAAGCACTTTAGCCACTTTTCAACACGGCGTTTCTCCCGACCAAGCTTTTTTGGAGCTCGAAGATTGCTTAAAAAAAATTAGTAAAGAACGAGAAGAAAAACAGCTCGAGCTACTCATTGAGAAGTCTAAAGCCCAGCCCTTAAGCCCGGAAGAAAAGCAAAAAATTTCCGAATTCTTGAGAAAATAAGACGATTTTTAAAATAAATTACGCAAAAATGGTAATGATTATCTATAATGCTTTTACAAGAATAATAAGATGGACATCGATAAATGCTGACGATAAGATCGAAAACATTTTTCATCAAATTTATCAGTGTCTTTGGGGAGCGTGCTTAAATGGATAATACACCTCAACTTCACCCTTCTAGCGAATTGGGAGGCAATCCTCCTCCTTTGGCGCCCAAGGATGAAATTTCGGATTCTCGTACTCAAATTGCGCAGTTGATCACTCTGGCAAAAAGCCAAGGTTATCTGACTCATCGGGAGATTAATGACAGCCTTTTAAATGTGATTGTCGACCCTGATCAGCTGGAAGAATTGCATTTAAGATTGAAAGAAGGCGGAATTGAAGTCCTGGAAAATGCGCCTGATACCGATCTTCTGCAGATGAAAGATGACGCCTGCGACGAAAGCGATAACGAAGATGTCGAGGAAGCGGTTGCTTCAACGGTAGAAGTTCCTGGGGAGACTGGCACGACGAGTGACCCTGTGCGAATCTACATGAAAAACATGAGTAAGCATCAACTCCTCACTCGACAAGGCGAAATCACCATCGCCATGCGAATCGAAGAGGGTGTCAAAATGGTGCTTGAGGCCATTTCGGATTATCCCGCTATCGTCGAAAAATACGTCGCTTCTTTCCGGTCCTATGAACAAGAAGAATACAAGCTCAGTGACATCATCATGGGTTTTGTGGATGAAACTAGCGAAGATCCTGCGGCGCTAGCCATTGAGGAAGTTCCTTTGGTAGAGGACGGCGAAAATACTAATTCAGAAGAAGAAGTTGCAGCCCCCCCCGTTGAAGAAGAAGATACTGCTGAAACGGCGGTGGATCTCGGTCCCGATCCAGAACTTGTCAAACAATATTTCCAAGAGCTTGAAGCGCTGTATTTTCAAACGGCCTCAATCGAGCGAGAACACGGTCGAGATGACCCTCGATCTGTTCAGTCCCGACAAGAGATGTCCCGCGCTTTTCTACGCTCCAAGATGGGCGGGGCTCAATTCAATCGAATCACGACCAAACTCCGCCAAATGCTCGAGTCTGTCCGTGAACAAGAACGGGAAATCATGCGAATCTGTGTGGATCTTTGCAAAGTGCCACGAAAAGTATTTATTGAAAAATTTGTAGGTCATGAAACCGATTTAACCTGGGTTGATGAAGCCTTAGCGCCCTCCTTTAAAGAAGTTCCAACTTATCGTAGCGAAATTCTCTCAGCTCAGAAGAAAATGCTTCGACTCTTCAATGAATACGGACTTTCCGTCCCCGAGCTTAAAGAAGTCAGCCGCCGAATTGCCATTGGGGAAGCCAAAGCACGTCGAGCGAAGAAAGAAATGATTGAAGCGAACTTACGATTAGTGATTTCCATCGCCAAAAAGTATACCAATCGAGGACTGCAGTTCCTGGATTTAATTCAAGAAGGCAACATCGGTTTGATGAAGGCTGTCGATAAATTTGAGTATCGTCGAGGCTATAAATTCTCGACTTATGCGACCTGGTGGATTCGCCAAGCCATTACTCGATCCATTGCCGATCAAGCTCGCACGATTCGAATTCCTGTGCATATGATTGAAACGATTAACAAGCTGAATCGAATTTCTCGACAAATCTTGCAAGAAACGGGTCGGGAGGCCACGCCAGAAGAGTTGAGCAAGCATATGGAAATGCCAGAAGAAAAAATCAGAAAAGTCTTAAAAACTGCCAAAGAACCCGTGTCCATGCATGCCCCCATGGGTGAAGAAGAAGACACTTGCATGGCGGATTTTATTCCGGACCCCATCTTCAACGCCCCTGTTGAAGCGGCCAGTCAGGAAAGTTTACGAGAAGCCACCGATTCCATCCTTAAAACTTTGACTGAGCGCGAGGCCAAAGTTCTGCGTATGCGATTTGGCATCAATATGAATACTGATCACACCTTAGAAGAAGTAGGCAAACAATTTGATGTGACTCGGGAACGTATTCGTCAAATTGAAGCGAAGGCCTTGAGAAAACTCCGTCATCCCAGTCGAGCTGAAATGCTGAAAACCTTCTTGGAAGAAGGAGATTTTGACATCCATTCGACGAGTGCGGGAGCTTCCGAAACAGGCGGAACTTCAGACGATTAATTTTGCCGAGGAATATTTTTTGAGACGACTCTCCTTTCTGGATCGAATACTAAGAGAAATTAACTCGGGCTTGGACTCCGTCTGCGTTTCGTCTCCTTCTCCTTCAAATCGAAGCAATCCTTCGAAAAAAATACAGTCTGAGGATTCACTCTCCCTCAAAGAAAAAAAGCACGTTTCAGGACTCATGCGAGTCGATCATAGTGGAGAGATCTGTGCTCAAGCTTTATATCGAGGTCAAGCTTTTTTAGCTAAAAAGCCTGAAACTCAAGCGGCGTTGTTGCAAGCAGCAATGGAAGAGCAAGACCATCTTACTTGGTGTCAGGAACGCTTAAATGAGCTTGCTTCTCGACCTTCTTATTTAAACGGCTTCTGGTATACCGCTTCTTTCTTCATTGGTTTGCTTGTGTCTGCTTGCGGTGACGAATGGAGTAATGGGTTTGTCGTTGAAACGGAGCATCAAGTTGAACGACATCTCGAGGCGCATCTTGCTCAATTACCCATTCAAGATGAACGATCTCGAGCAATCTTGGAACAAATGAAACAGGAGGAAATGGAACATGCTGCTTTGGCAAAAGAGCGAGGTTCAAACGCTTTACCTTTTTTTATTAAAGCCTTGATGTTTCTGCAATCTCAAGCCTTAACACGTACGGCTTATTGGGTATAGCGATCAAAAAATTCGCTGGTTATAATCAAACTAAACAAGGAAAACCAATAGCATGAAAAAATCGCGGAATGTTTTTTTAATTGGTCCGATGGGTGTGGGTAAAAGCACTATTGGACGTCTTCTTGCTGACCTTCTGAAATTGGAATTTTATGACACCGATCAAGAAATTGCTGAACGTTGCGGAACCAGCATCGACTGGATCTTTGATATTGAAGGAGAAGAAGGCTTTCGAGAAAGAGAACGGAAGATTATTCATGAATTAACGGAACTATCAGGGATTGTTCTCGCCACTGGAGGAGGCTCTGTGATTTTACCGGCTAATCGCGAACGCTTGGCCGCTCGAGGAACCGTGGTTTATTTAAAGGCCTCGATTAATCAGCAGATGGAACGGACGGCCAAAGATAAGACTCGGCCTTTGCTGCAAGTTGAAGATCGCTTAGGTCGACTGGAAGAATTAGCAGAAGAACGAGATCCTCTGTATAAAAGTTTAGCGGAAATTACAGTCGAAACCGGAGATGGTTCGGTTCGGACCATTGCCACAGAAATTGTTCGTCAACTGGAATTGATGTGAAACCAGGCGCGAATCGATGCTAAAGAATGATCGATTCTTAAAAGCTTTGCGACGAGAGGCCCTCGATGTTCCACCCGTTTGGGTGATGCGGCAGGCCGGACGTTACCTCCCTGAATATCGAAACTTAAGAGCTCAAGCAAAAAATTTCATGGATTTCTGCCGCTCTCCAGAGCTTTGTACTCGAGCCGCTTTGCAGCCCATTGACCGATTCGATCTGGATGCCGCTATCGTTTTCTCTGATATTTTGACGATTCCTGATGCTATGAATTGCAAAGTTCGATTTTTAGAAGGGGAAGGACCTCAAATTTTAAATCCCATTCGAAATGCTCATGATGTCGCTCAACTCAAAAAAACCTCGTTACTCAAAGACTTACACTACGTCATGGAAGCCATTGCCCAGACAAAAAAAGCCCTGCAAGCCCGAGTCCCTTTGATTGGCTTTGCGGGCAGTCCTTGGACTCTGGCTTGTTATATGATCGAAGGAGGAAGCAGCAAAACTTTCGAGTGTGTCCGAGGGATGATGTACCAGAATCCAGGCTTGCTAAAATCCTTATTGGAACTTTTAAGCCAACATTTACTGGAATATCTCCAAGCTCAAATTGTAGCAGGTGCCGATGTCATCATGATTTTTGACACTTGGGGCGGATTACTTTCCCGGGACACTTATCAGCAATTTTCCCTGCACTACATGCAAAAAATACTCGAAAAATTGCCCTCTCATATTCCAAGCATCCTTTTCACGAAAGGCGGCGGAGCATGGCTGGAACTCATGGCTGAGACAGGTTGTACGGCTTTAGGAATTGATTGGCATACCGACCTGGCTGATGCTTATGTCCGAGTTGGGTCGAAGGTCGCTTTGCAGGGCAATTTGGATCCTGCCGTGCTATACGGACCTCCTGCCACCATTCAGGCAGAAGTACACAAAATTTTAATCTCTATGAAAGGAAAGCCCGGACATATCTTTAATTTAGGCCATGGCATTAGCCCAGGAATCAGCCCAGAGGCGGTGATTGAGATGCTGCGTAGTGTGAGATGGGTATAGGCCGCGTTTTATTTTAAAAAATCAGCCAGTTCAATCGTTTTGGCGAAAAAGTTGCTATCAAAAACAGAGTCATGGACCTCGCCGACGTGAAGCAGGACAGGGATGATGGAAGTATTTTTGGGAAGCGAGCAGCGGGAGATCTTCTCTTTGACTTCCTCGACAACATCATTTTTTAAAGTATTTCGAGAAAATTTGATTTCACAGGCATACAGAACGCCGAGTTTGGTTTGAATGAGATAATCGATTTGGCAGCCGCGGTTTCTTACCGTTTGGCGTTGAAAGTATGGGCCTTCGCAAAGGACATCTTCAGGAGAAATTCCCAATAATTGTTTCAACGTAGCGCGGTTATTCAGAATTAGGTTTTCGACCTGGAGCCCCATAATGCTGGTCCAACCGGGCAGGGACGAAAGCGCTTGGCTCTCAAATTGGCCTTTTTCTATTTTCGGTAAAACGGGCAGGAGGTATCGGATATAAAATCGAAGATAATTGTCCGAAAGTCGATATTGACTGAGCTTGGAAAGCTTCCCTGAATGAAGATTCCAGGTAAAGTCTCGGGTAATAAAGCCAGAGCATTCCAATTCTTCTAAGAAATCTGTGAGTATTCCACCGCTTTTCTTCTCTAGTTTTGCGAGTAGTTCTTCGCGTTGTAATTGTCCCTCGCATAGGGCTTCTACTAATTCTTGGTAAATATGGCTGTCACGCTCTAACAGAGATGAAAAGACATAGTCGTAGTCGTTAAAAAGTAATCCGCTTGGGCTGAAGCAAAGGCGTTTGATGTTCTCATCGGTTGATTGATCAAGTCGGATTTCTTCTAAATATTTTGGAACCCCTCCAGTAACAGAGAGAATTTTTAGCTTGTCATAATCTGAAATCAGAGCGCCTTTGGATTCCCAAAATTGATTGCAATCGGGAAGAGTGAGTTCGCCCAATTTTAATTTGAGAGAAATTCTTCCATAAAATCCTCGATGAGAAATAAGATTTTCTTTGATCCAAATAGAAACAGATCCACATAGGACCAAGACCAAATTTGAATTTTTTTTGAATTCCATATCCCACGCATTTTTTAGTTTTCCCAAAAATAGGGGGTCTTTGTCGCTCATCCAGGAAATCTCATCGAATAAGATGACTACTTTTCCTGTCCGGGTTTCTTGAGCTAAGTGGAAAAATGCTTTTGACCAATCTGAGATTGCTAGGGACATCTTTTCTAAAGCGGGAAATTGAATCTTTAGGCGAGCTAAAAATTCATTGAGTTGATCTTGCGCGGTCATATTTTTTTCTGGGTATAAACCAGCAAAAGAATAAAACTTGCTTTTACGTCCAAACTCTTCAATGAGCCGACTTTTTCCAATCCGTCTTCGGCCGTAGATGACCACAAGACTGGCGGAAGCTTTGGATTGAAGGCCGTAAAGCAAGGCAAGTTCTGCCTGCCTGCCAATAAATCGATCTGTGTTGAATGGCATTTTTAGCGACCTTTTGGTGAAATACACGGCGGGCAACATCGTAGCCAGAAAATGACATTTGTCAATTTGTGGCTATTTTTTATTGAGTCACAGCAGATGTTTATGGCCTCATACACGCGAGATTAAAACTCAATTAGGCGAAATTTCTAGGAAGCTCAGTCACTTAGACACCAAAATAGATTCTCATTACCTTGCTTTAAACGGGCTTTTACAGGCTCACTTTGAAGATAGTGTAAAACGAAATCTGATTGGCACGAGCAGAAGTTTAGCCTTGTCGTTGGAAACCTTGCCCTTTAATGAGGCCAATTGTGCCCATCAACTTGGAAATGTCCTGACCATGGCAGAGACCGATGCCTGCGGGACCGCCATGACGGGAATCCCTTTATCTGCAGGACTCGGTACCGCATTACGTTCACGTGGAACCCTCAGTCATTCCATGGCTTTACTCCCTGCTTTAGCCAGTCATCTGGGGACGCACTGCCCTGAGCATTTAGCGCATCCCCTTCTCTGGGCACGCTGCGTTCAATTGTTTTTATCCGCTCAAGTTATGAGCCCCAGCGAGATCACAAGCCCCACTTTGGAAGCGGGTCTTCAGGCTCTTCAAGCACAGGGTCTCGCTATCCGAAATGCTTTTCATAATTTAAGTAGCATGCCTGCCTTCAATCGCGCAAAAGCGCTTTACCTTGAAGCTGGACAAGCTTGGCGGGGAGCTCTCATCGCACAACAAGCTTGGGTGGACGAAAGCCTGCTGATCGCGATCAGAACTGCAACGGGTTTACAGGCCCCTTCTGGAAACATAGACAGCGCTTTTTATTCCACATTCAACTCGGACAAAACCGATTTTTCTAGATTTTTTGGGGAAAGTTGCAGTGGTCACATGTTCTTAAGAAAGGGAGATCACCCAGGGCATTTCGGAGCGACGCTCAGTGACTTTTTTAAAGATTACCGACGTCGAAGAGAGGGAAGTGCGTATACCGGCGTCTTGTTTAGAGAACGAGCGACTCCAGGTCGTTATGCCGCTTATGCGATGAATCAAGAAGATTTATTAAAAAGCCTAGTGCAATTGGGCTGTCTCTTGCCCTATGACGAAATGCGAGATTTAACGGGAGGGATGCATCAATTAGCCAATACCGCTGAGGGCAATTGGCCAGCACATGAAGCCTGGGAGATCACTTTTCGATTCTCCAATTGGTTTGCAGGACTCAGTTTAAGCTTTCCGGCGAAGTCCTCAGATCGGGGAGGCAGAGGCGGTCGTGGCGTAGATTATGGTAATCGACATCTGTTGATCGATTGTTCTGGACAAGCCTGGAAGGCACTTAATCATCCCCAAATCACTTTAGCCTTAAGAGGAAGACTCCCCAGTTGTGAAAGATTTATTGATTTTCTCATGGGTCTGTATCTCTATGCCCTAGGCAGAAAAATAGAAGAACCTTCCATAAAAAAAACGATGATGGATTCCCTTTTCAAAACCATGCATGTTGCTTGTTTTGGAGCAGGCAGTTTCCTTGTGGATCAAACCCAAGCTTTATATCATGCGGCGGTGGTTTTAAATACGTTAAGCGGGATAGCCCGTTGGCGTTTAGGGCTAGAATCTGAACCCTTGCTCAATGGAACACTTCACAATTTAACGCTTTTGACCCAGGTCTTTTTTGATTACCGAGTTGCCGGAGGTGCCTTGCCCGGACTCCCCAATTTAAATCAACGGTTCGCCGCTGAATTTTCTCGAATTGCAGATTCTCTTGATCCCAATTTTAATGCTTTGAGAGAAATTCATGTTTGTCCGATCCTTGTAGAAACCCTCAATGCTTTGGAATTATTCCGATCAGAAAAACCCTTCTTGCGAGCCCGCTATCGTGCCCTCGTTCAAGCAGCTGAAGTTCATGCCGATCCGCACTTTATTCACAGCTTGGAAACAGAATTGGATGAAGCCATTTCTGTTCGCTCGCGGCCTCGGATCGAAACCGCTGTCGCTCAAGGCGTGATACCGACCCATCAGCGCATGGCTGAAGCGATTGCACAGCAAAATGAAGTCGCTTTTGATGCCTTAAAAAATTATGCCCAACGCTTTAATGGCTATTGTTTAGTCAGCCTGGCCATCTATTATTTGCGGTGCTACCAGAATGATTCGGGTAAAGCAGGAATCTTATCTCGGATGGTTCAAGAACTCATTGAGCATGGAACTCCTTTGAATCGCGGACTTGCGGTTTCTTATCCTGCTCCCAACACCGGTCCCTTCGATACAGCCAAAAAGAGTCCTTATGTACTGGCTCTGACTTGGGCCATACGTTACCAATTTTGGGACATCGCAAATCGAATTTTAGCGAAAATGGCACAGACTGCTGCCAACAGCGGAGAAGCTTTTAATCGAGCGTCTCTCCTTAATAGCTGTGTCCCTGTTTTACTTGAACATGGCGCGTTTTCAGAAGCCTATCGCCCTGAAATCATCGCGGTGAGCGAGGGCCTAAGGGCTTTAGGCGCTCAACTTTCTCTTGTGAATCAGTTTGATCGGGCCGTGATTCGCAGAACTCGGGTGGCTCATACGCGTGATCGTTTCGGCCTACGGGCTGCTTTTGGGATTGCTTTATTGGTTTTTTATTATGAATCCTTTGGAAATAATAGGAAGGATGCTTTCTTCCTGAGTGTCCTTTCTCTTTTCTTGACTGGCATTTACTCGTTCATTAGTTCCGTCTCTTCTAGCGGCCCGATGAGCAAGGATAAGTTTATGACCTGTCATGGCATGCATGGTCTACTTTATGGAGGGGTTTTTGGTATCCTGTCGTCCAATCCTTCTCCTCTGCTGGCCACTCCTCTTTACGCTCTCGCGGGAGGATTATTGAGCGTTGGTTATGCTGCAGCACTTTCAGATTTCGCCGATAACTGCACTAAAGATGAGCCTCAGCCCGCAGCCCCTCGTTAAACGCATCCATGCAAACCTGAATGACTTTTTCTCGCGAATAGGGTTTTGACGATTTTTCGTTTAAAGCACGGCGAAGATCTGTCATTGCCTGGTTCGGATATCCGCAAGGATTAATCTGCTGAAAAGGAGAGAGATCCATGTCCACATTCAGCGCCGCGCCATGATACGTACATCCACGAGTCACTCGGAGTCCAATCGAAGCGATTTTTTGATCGCCTAAATAAATCCCTGGTCTACCTGCAATTCGTTGTCCGACAAGGTCATAGTGTTCAAGAATCTTCACCATCCAAGCTTCTAAATGATGAACCCAAGACCGAATGCTTAATTTTCGGCGCCTCAAATCAATCAACGTATAAATCATCAATTGACCTGGGCCGTGATAGGTAATTTGACCTCCTCGATCGGTAGCCACCACCGGGATTGCTTTAGCTTCCAACAGATGAGAAAGATCAGCAAACTTCCCATAGGTAAACACAGAAGGATGTTCACAAAACCAGATTTCATCCTTGGTCTTTGTGCGCCGATCTTTCGTGAATTGTTTCATGGCTTGTTGCATGAGCGAATAATCTTGAAGACCTAAATCTTTGAAGATTAAATCATCCATAAGATATCTTTATTTGAGCTTAAAATTTGATAAACCCGGTCTAATTCTTCTTGACTGGAGGCCGTGAACAATGCGGTCACCGAATAATATTTGCCCTGATGAGATAAGCGACTCGTGTATTCAATAGGAGAAGGCTCTTTCAGTTCTTTTTCCAAAGTGCTTCGAATAAAAGACTCAATAGGCGAATCCACTTTTGCTAAAGCTTTAATGGGAAATAGGCAGGGGAAGTTTAGGCTCATTCAACATTCACGTTTATCTTTTCAATGATGGAATTATATACTGCTCGCCATTCAAGGCACTGGAATTTTGACAAACAGTTTTGCTTCTCAGAGGAAAGCTTTTGAATCAAGTCATAGCAAATGCTTATGGCGAGATGAAAAAGGTTTTCTCTGGAACAAAAATGGCAGTCAAAAACCAGTAACTTGGGTGACGAGCAGTATATACCCATCGCCTTTCAAGGGACTGGGTTATCGCAAACTATTTTTAGTCCGATAAAATCTTTCTCGATTGAGTCATAGCCAATGCCTATGGCGATTGAGAGAAAGTTTTAGCGGGCGAAAAAGAGGAAGCGAGAATCCAGTGTCTTGGAG
>OBEQ011541709.1_pt1 | contig 14159 bp, 13 predicted proteins | sample 1670901 | NCBI WGS metagenome assembly OBEQ01 (sample SAMEA104232315, study PRJEB22302) | groundwater metagenome | biome: forest; feature: aquifer; material: groundwater | place: USA | collected 2011-08-07 | depth 5.4 m
AAGATGTTCGCTTTCGGCAGTGGTCGTTCTCGAAACGAGGTAGTGATTAAAACGCTTGCCGAAGCATTTGAACGACACTTGAGTGATGCTGTGGTAGTGGATAAAATTGCTTCAGCAAAAGATTTGGATGCGTCATGGATCGATCCTCGCATAGCGACTCCATTTCTTTCTCAGCAGTTTAAGCGTTTTAAGAACATTGCACCATTCAGTCCTGAGTTAGAGTGCCAGTGGATTCGAGGTAGACGTCTACGGAACGGGGAACTGACATATGTATTGGTTGACCATGTCTACTACCCGCTCTTTGTGGAAAAGATTGGAAGAAGATTGTTCTATGAGGCGAATTCTACCGGCACTGCCGCACATGTCAATTCTAACAAAGCAATCGAAAATGCTTTGTTAGAATTGATTGAGCGGGATGCCTTTGCTGTTATGTGGTATACTCGACGAAATGTTACTTCACTTCCGACGGGGGATCTCCCTAGAGAAATTCAGGAAAGGATGACTTTCTGGGAGTCACAAGGTCGGCAGGTCAAGATTCTTAATATCACCCTTGATAGCGTGCCTGTCGTACTCGTCCTGATTAAAAGTTCTTCGTATCCGTGCCTTGTTAGTGGAGCCGCCGCCGCCTTTACTTACGAACAGGCAGTCAATAAGGCATTCGATGAAGCAGAGTTCATGCTTCTTTCATGGATGAAGACGAAACAAGTAGTCATTAGTCATCCACGAAAAGTTCGTTCCCCTGACGACCATGGGGTTCTGTACTTCTCCATTCGTCACCACAAGCGTTTAGCATGGTTACTCAATGCACCAGAAAAGAAGATAGTCGATCAAGGCGTGTATGCCTCTATTGTGGAAAAATTCGATCCAATAGTAGTTCTTATGGGGAAAGAGCCAAAATCGGGCTTGCAAGTTATCCGTGTTTTATCGGAAAAGTTGCTACCGATGAACTTCGGGTATGCAACTGAACATCCTGGACATAACCGTATAAAAGAGATAGGATTAGAGTGGACAGAGAGATTTCCGGCGTTTCCACATTTCTTTTCGTAAAGGGCAAGTGTTGAGAAAGGAGGGAAAAATGAGTCCAAAGAAAGTTAGCGTTCGAGTGTACCCTTACAGCCCAAGTAGTATCAAAGCAGGTACACAGTGCAGTCAGTCCAGTAATGGCTGTGGCGGCAGTGGTCATAGCGGAGGTAAGTGATCCGCAAAGTCCAGGACGTTCCTTGTCTTCATTGTCCCTTTTGCTACACTGGAGCAGAAGGGACAATTTTTATAGAATAATATTATGACAGAACTTATTTTTCGTTATGCAAAATTTTATGATTACATGCTTTCTCGTCTTAGAGGAGAAGAATTTCCTTTGAGCAATGAAGCCGATGGGCAAGCGTTTAACACTCGAATCACAGAATATTGGCAGAAATACAATAATGTCACATTTAAATATTATAAAAAATATAACCTTACACTTCCCGATTTTTGGCTTGCTTATCCAGTGCATTCTAAAAAGAATTTGATTCCATTTTCGGATCCTCTGACGCTTATCATTAAGGATGATTTGGACGATGTTGTTTCCACAATTGTTCATGAAATTTGTCATGTTTTTTTTGATTTTTATGGAAATATAGAAACCTGTGATAAACTTTGGAATCAAATTAAAAAAACGTTTCCAAATGAAGATCAGGGGACGCAGGAACATATTCCGGTTATTATCCTTGCACGGGCCGGTCTGAGGCATATTATGGGTCCAGAAAAAGCAGAATTTTTATTGGCTCGTGAAAAAGAATATGAAGGTCTTGCTCGATCTTGGGAAATTATCGATGGTCAAAAAACATTATCTGAGGATCCAATTGAGGCGATATTTAATCTTAAGATTGTTTAAGAGTTTTTAGCCCAATTTTTTCATCAAAAATCAAAGTTTTTCCTCATTTTTTGGTATGTTAGGGTGTTTTGTGGTATAATGGGGGTATAGCGAGAGTTTGACTTCGGTCGACTCTCTCCTTGATCTGGAACACCGCATCCAGATTGAGCAACCTTTACAACAACGCGGTCAGGGCTTGGAGGCGACAATGTCGAAGATTAGTTTGTTTGGTGTTGTCTTGGCGCTGACCCTCAACCCTAGACGTTTCTGACCTGCTGATTCAAGGACTAAGCAGACCAACTGCTTCCGCTGAAGCTTTGTTGCTTTGGCGGTTTTTCTTTATTTATTAAGTTGTAATAGACATTACTCTTGTGTGAATTCTAGTATTTAAAAACCGGCACAGTGCCATCGCTGTACCGGTGTCGGAGAATACAGTTTCACTACTTGGGTTCTCCGTTGTCATCGACTTCAGTCCCTTCCGGAGGTGGCTCTCCGGGCGGATATGGATCTCCAGGCATTTATCTACTTCTCCTTTCTGTTCCGAACAAGGTGCCTCATTAGGGAGGACAATCATCATTGGTTGTCCTATTTTACGCTTTTAAAGCCCCTATGGGTTTAAGCATTTGGAACAGGGATGCTTTAATGACCTGTTGAAATTCTAGGATATAAAAATAAGTTTGTCAAATTAACAAACTATTGACGATTATATAATATTATGATATCAAGTGAATAGTACTCTTTCAGATTAGGAAATGAGGTCGTCATGCATAAAGAAGATGAGCAGAACATAGATGAGTTATTTTTGTTGAGGCGGCCATCAAGAGGATGTACTGAACATTCCTCAAAACCTTCCGACAAACCGGAAGAACCCAAGCCAGAGACAACCACTGAGCAGGGTTGAACATACTCAAGTCGGATTAACTCTGGGCGGGGCAATTATCGATGATTGCCCCTCATTTCTTTTTAATAAATAAAAACCTTATAATTAGTTTAATGTATAAAGAATCAACTCTCGATAATGGTTTAAAGATTTTAACGTACGAGGATACTTCAATTCCTGTTATTGATATCAAGTTAGTTTTTAAAGCTGGGTCTCGGTATGAAAAAAGTCACGAGAAAGGTTATGCTCATATTCTTGAGCATATGCTTATGAAAGGAACGGTTAAGCGACCAACTCCGGTTCTGATTGCTAAGGAAATTGATAATAAAGGCGGATACACTAATGCATATACCAGCAGAGAATCGCTTTCAATAGTATTACAGGCTGCGGATAATTATTCGGAGGAATTATTTGAATTATTATCCGACATGCTCTTTAATTCTTTAATAGACTCGTCGATTCTTGAGAATGAAAAAAAGGTCATTATTGAAGAACTTAAGAGAGCGAACGATGACACAGAGTCTTTCTTCTGGCGATTCACCTATGAAAAACTATTTAACGGACATCCTTTAGCGTCAAATATTCTCGGTGATCCAGAATCTATTATGACTGCAAGTACTGACGAACTCAAGGAATATAAAAATAAGTTTCTTGTTCCAAGTAATTCTGCTCTGATAGTATCCGGCAATATAGACCATGATAGAGTTCTCATGTTGGCGAAGAAATATTTTAAGGAATGGTCCGGGGTTGGGGGTATTATTTCACCTGTCGAATTTGAGCCCATCACAAGGGAACCGTATTTTTGTACCAGAGATATAAAACAAACTTTTTTAGGCTACAGTTTTTATACGGTTCCTGTTTCTAAAATTAAAGAATCTGTAGCATTAGAATTGGTGCAGAATTTTCTTAATTTTGGTGGCTCGTCAGTACTTAAAGAAGAACTTCGTCATAAACGGGGATTAATATATTCAGTTGCCTTACGAAATGCAACGTTTAGTGACGCTGGACTCTTTAGTATAAAAACTTCTACGAGCAAACCCAAAGAAACTATAGACGCCATTGAAAATATAATACGTAATTTAAAGAACTTATTTACAAAAGATTTCCTAGAGGGAGTAAAAACACGACATATTGGAGCCTTTAAACTTCGTATTACTAATCCCTATAATCAAAACTCTTTTTTATCAAGCGGATTTTTGGATTTAGGCAAACTTATTACTCCCGAAGAGTATATAACCGAAATTAATAGTATTTCATATGAAGATATACTTAATATCATTGATACTTATTTACGACCCGAAAAAGCACTAATAACCGCTGTTGGACCAGAAGATTTTACAGGCTAAAAAAGTCAATCCATATTATATAATATAATTTAATTTTGTAAAGTTGGCAGTTGATAACAATTATGGTATAGAAAAGATGTAGTTCCAGCTGGGCCATGGTGGTCTCGCTGTTTGACAATTAGCTCGCCTTCGCTGAAAGCTTCGGCGAGGCATGGGAGGCAGTCATGAGAAACACGATCGTCGCATTATTGGCGGTCTTCGTGACCGCCTGCCATGGGAATCCAAATTCGCCGACTCCAACTCCTACCCCGACTCCAACACCCACACCAACCCCGACACCGGGGACTCTGCAGATTACGACTTCTTCGTTACCGTCACTGGTCGCGGAAGTGTTGTATCAGTGGCTCCTGACGGCCAGTGATGGTCAGGAACCCTACCGCTGGTCGGCGGACATGGTTCCATTGGGCCTGTCTATTAGTGAAGTGGGCTTTATCAGCGGTACACCCGTTGATTGTAATCAGAAAACACTCATGGCTCGTGTGACCGACAGCACTGGGAAGAGCGCAAGCCGGCAGTTTACCCTGGTTTGTAACTATGAGCCGGTGCCGACACCAAAGCACTATCTCAAAGATGCAAATGGTCAAAACACCCACATGTGGGTGAGGCTGTTGGCTGAGCCGATACCAGCACGGGGTTCTATAATCACTCTCGGTTCGGGCGCTTGTCCAAATAGCTGTTTCCACAACTTGTCCCTGGAATATGGGCTTGACCCCTTGCGGAATCCGGCTACCGGGGCAGGATTCAATATTGGGTTCAGCCAGGACGGCCAAGCCATTTCTGTTCGGCTCACTGGTGGGGGCGTTCTAAATAACAACTCTGCCCAGACGGATTCGGGGATGATCTGGGCATTCTCCGAGAGGCCGAAGTATCTGGTGATTGATGGTTCTTTTAGAGGAGATGTCAACGGATCTTATGGGACATTTCCGGGCGAGTCGGGGATTGTCAAGGTTCTTGTGGATTACAAGTAACACTTTCGTCTAAAGGCGATGGCGGCTCTCGGGCCGCTTTTTTTTGTTGATAAGTTTTTTCATTTAAATTGCCGAAGAGGTATAATTTACATCAATGAACGGGAATATAAAATATCTGATAGTCGGCGTGGTCGTCGTGCTTGTTTTAGTGTTCGGCCTGGGAGGATTTCTATTTTTAAAATACAGGACCACCAGTAACGCCTTCACGGGCAATCTTTCTGATATTAAAGGCAATTCCATTTTTGTTGCCGGTCTTTTTTATACGGATAAAAAAAGTTACCTGCCCGAAGGCAAACCAACAGACGTTGAAGTTGTTATAACTTCAGCCACTAAATTCAAAAGAATTGTCCTGCATATTCCCGGCGAAGAAGAACTCAAAAAAACCGGAGGCAAGTTTATGGTTGACGATTTAAAGAAGGACGTCAGCGTTTCTAATTTTGAAACATTTAAAAAAGACGCCAAAGATTCTTCGCCGATCAGTCTTGAAGCCGTTTCATCTAAAAATATATGGGGCAAGAATAAGTTTGAGGCTAAAGAAATAACTTATCGTTTGGCCGTATATCCATAATGATTAAAAAAGTCTTTTTAATTTTTGTTCTGGCTCTTGGATCTTTGTTTTTGGCTGTGGTTATAAATGTTAAGGCCGCGCCTTGGGGGACGGAAGGAGTTCCAAACCAACCGTCTGGGGGAACAGTCTGTGACCACCATGCCAGTAGCGGCAGTTGTCCGCTATATGTTGCTCCAGCTAGTAGCGGCGGTCAAGCTTGGCAAGGCCACTTTTCCGCAAATTTTGTGGGCACAGCCGGTTTTGTCGGTCCCGGCACGGTCACCGTAACAGGTTGTTTGTCTGAAAACACAACTTTATATTCTGCAGGTTCCTCCTGTTGGACTATTTATAATAAAAATTTAAGCAACTCTTCCGATACCTTTAGCGATAGCAACCAATTTAATATCGGGACCGACTCTGTTCCGAAATTTAAATATTGGCTTGTTAATATATATGGCGATGAATCTTATGCCTATAATATCCAGTATTCGGTTGACAGCCGATTAGTAAAGATTATTGATTACAGCGCGCCGGACGGGACAACTTTTAATACCGGTCAGCAGTTTAGAATCAAATGGGATACCGAAAATGTTGATGTTGGTTCTGGGGCTCAAATATCGTGGGTCGGACCTATTGCTGGGGGTAATGGTTCAGAAGGTGTAACTATAAATGCACCTGGTAGCAAAACTTTTACCGCTGGCTCAAGTCCAGGAAAAGCGACAGTTACTCTTAAAGATGTCTGCGGTCCTTCGGCTGATGGGCGTATTTGCTTGGATCCGAGATATATTGACATCACGGTTGTTGCCGCTCAGCCGCCCACCGGGACAATCGTTATCACATCGAAGGATTCAGTGGGGAGTCCGCTTAATTCGACTTGGAGTCTTTCCGGAGCAAAAAGTTATCCCAGTGAAACGGGTAGTTTTATAACTCATACCAACGCGCCGACGGGCACTTATGCAATCAGCCCTAATCCTGTTAATTGTTACAGCGGACCCGTAGTTTCGCCCGGTTCTTCTCAAACGCTGGGCGGCGGTCAGACGGTTACGTTCGCTCTGGTTTATACATATAGTTGCGGTGGACCGCCACCCAGCGGATCGCCAACGTGCGCGGCTTCGCCGGCGACGGTGATAAAAAATAGTAGTACAACAATTACGGCTGATGGCGGAGACGGAATTTATTCCTGGTCGGGCGGGGGATCGCCGGCGACCGGGGCGGGGAGCAGTTTTGTAACAAGCTGGCCAAGCGCCAACACGTATACAGTTACGGTTACGAGTGGCGGTAAAACCGGAACATGTTCGGTTGCCGTCACAGACACCCCCACGCCAGTTTATCCGACCCCAACCTGCTCTGTTTCCTCGACTAATGTTAAAGTCGGAGACATTGTAACTTTAACCGGCGCCAGTGGCGATGGTTCTAATTATTCTTGGTACGAAGGAGTAACATCTTTGGGTGTAGGTCAGACTATGCCCAATAGTTGGTCAAGTCCCGGAACAAAAAATGTTGAAGTTCGGAGTGCCGGAAAAACCGGAAACTGTCTGGCAATTACGGTTAATCCGCCAGCCGGGGTAATGGATAAATATGACCCGACAGGTTTTCTTGATGGTGCCGATTGTAGCAGTATCGGCGGTTGGACATGGGATCAAGATACGCCCAATGATTCAATTACTTTCGAAATATATGACGGGAGTACGCTGATTAATTCGGGTACAACGACTGGTTATCGGCCTGATGTGAATGCGGCGTTACCGGGCAATGTTTCGGGTAATCACGGTTTTACCGTCAGTACACCAGCATCGGTCAAAGACGGATTAGCTCATGGTATTCGTGCCTTTGGCCGAGATAAAGTCGGTAAATCTAAAGAGTTATCGGGCAGTCCCAAGAGTGTCACTTGTACTGTTTCAACCGAGGCGCCAAAAGGTACAGTGCAGATTAATTCCAATAATCAAAGCGCGGCCCATTATGACACGGCTCCCAATGGCACTACTTCAGGCTGGAACGGTAACCGCACGATTTCCAATGCCGCTGTCGGCAATTGGTGTGTCGCGCCCGATCCGGTGCCTGGTTATAGTGTTAGTCCCAATGCTTGCCAGTCATTAACTGCAAATAACGGCGTTACTTTCACGATTACATATAGTGTTGTTTCCATGCCACTACCGGGTAGTGGAAGTTCTATTTCTGATTCTTGTACGGTGACGGTGGCAACACCTCCACCCACGCCAACTCCGACGCCAACACCCTCACCCAATGCTCCGTCAAGTGTTATTCAAACCGATCCTAATTATTGTACATCCGGACCGGGTGGATTTATCACTTGGTCGTATTCGGATCCATCGGGCAGTCCGCAAACGGCTTATCAAATCCAAATTACAAATACCGGCAGTTTCAACAGCCCCATGTATGACAGCGGCAAATTAAATTCCAGTTCCAAAGTTTTTGCGATTCCAAATGGTGTGTTGCAGTTTAATACCACATACAAAGCTCGGGTGAGGACCTGGAATAGTTTTGATGTGGTATCAGGTTGGTCCAGTTCGACAAATAGTTGGAAAACACCGCCCTATGCCTATCCCCAGACTTCATTTACCTGGTCGCCAAGTAAGCCTGCCCAAAATATTCCGACCCAGTTTACGGACGCAACAGTATTTGGCGGGGGGAATTCAAACAGTCGGCAATGGAGTTGGGTTTTTGGCGACGGGGCGACGTCGACCCAGCAAAGCCCGAATCATACCTATACCGTCATCGGTAATTATCAAGTAACCGAAATCGCGACCGACGCCGCGAATCAGAGTTGTGGTTTTAGTCACACGTTCAACATCCAAAAACCAATTCCGATTATTAAAGAAGTGGCACCAAAATAATTTATCTAAGTTTGGTATAATACATTAACCATGATTACCGGAAAAAAACATTTTGCGATATATTTAGCAGTAGTTGTATTGATTGGTGTGACATTTGGAGTACTTCCATTTCTATATAAGAATCAACCAACAACACCTATACAACCGACTGTCAGACCAACTATTATACCGAAAGCAGCGGTTAAAAAAATATTACCGCTTGTGTTAGGTACTGTTCAGAAAGTTGTTGGCTCAACGGTTTATTTTACGAATGCGGGTAACGTTAAAACAGTAGCGTTAACTCCTTCCGGTACTGTTGTGAAACAGATACAAAATAAAAAAGGTCCAGCTACATTTATTCCCATTAAGATAAGTGACATGAAAGCAGGGAATATGATTGTTGTATCGTACGATAGTGTTTCTCGATCAGGATTGGAATATATGGCAAGTAAAATCGAAGTAATAAGTAGTAAATAAAAATTTCATGGTTAATCTGAAACTAAAAATCATTATTGCTTTCATCGGAATGATTGGTGGCGGGTTATTTTTTGGAATTAATAATACCGTGGCTCTTACTGGTCCTGTCGATGTTTTTCTTTCAGCGAGTCCAAATCCGCTTGATTATAATACCCAATCATATTTAAGCTGGACTTCAAGCAACTCTGAATATTGTGTCCTGTATGTAAACGGTTCCGATACCGGTTGGCGGGGACTTTCTCAGTCAGGTGTTCCTACGGGTAATCTTACAACGGTAAACACCTATACCGTTGATTGCATCAATAGTGGCGGTGGGTATGGGACCTATTCTGTTGTAATCAATTTTAAAGCTCCAGCACCTGTTTGTTCCGGTACGCACTATAACTGTTCTTCCGGCACCGCCATTAATGGCAGTGAATCCAGTACTGCCTATAGCTGGTTGTGTCGCAACAGTGATGGTGTTGACGCTTCTTGTTCGGAAGCAAAATCTATTCCCGCACCTGTCTGTTCAGGTACTCATTATAATTGTTCGTCTGGTACTCCTATTAATGGCAGTGAGTCTAGTACTGCTTACTCGTGGTTGTGTCGTAATTCCGCGGGTATTGATGCTTCTTGTTCGGAAGCCAAACCGGCGACCGGAACCATCCAAATAACCAACAGTAATACTGCCTTTTCCTATTGTGTTAAAAAAGATGGCGCGCAAATATTTTGCGATACTCGTTCGATGTCTTTTCCGGGTTATGACTCCGGTAGTTCATATTCAGTTACGCCGAGTGAACAGACCGGTTATACTTGGACAGTTAGCCCTGCGGGCGGTCAAACTTTGAGTCCAAGCGGAACGGTACCATTCAGTATTACTTACAGTCCAATACCGCCAACGGCAAAAATAACATGCAGTCCCGGCAATATTGCTTATGGTGGTTCGGCTAATATAAGTTGGACGTCAACCAATGCCAAATCGTGCACAGTGAGTCCGACGGGTTGGACGGGGACTTCAAATGAAGGAACATCGACGGGCTCGCTTTATTCTTCACGTACATATTCCATTACTTGCACTGGCAATTAGTCGGGGATGGTGTAATTTTTCAAAACGCCGCGTTTTTGACGAACACGGCGTTTTGCGTTAGAATTTGAACGCGATGGCAAATTCTCACCCGTTACCGGTTCATACAATTCGGATCAAGTTATTGAAATCGCTTCTTGCAATGATTGAAAATTCCGTGAAAGGCGGTAATAATTATTTATTTCGTAATTTATTCGTCGATGCAGACGGTAAAGAAATAGATATTCTCGAAAATGGAGGTAATTCTTGCGCAACATTTGTTTCTTGGATTCTCTACCTTTGTAATTCAACGTTGGAGTATACACATAAGCCACGCTGGATTCAATTTACTCATGCCACTGTTTATTCTACAGAGAAAGATTTACTGACGAATGGCTGGATAGAAACCACAGAATTAAAACCTGGAGCAGTTGTGATTTGGGAAAAAAGAAACGGAACCATGCTTGAAGATAGTAATATTCCAAAAGAGCACATAGGTTTTTATATTGGTAATGATGAAGGAATCAGAAATGACTCAAAAAAGACCGGTTTCCCGTCGCGGCATCATATTACCTATAACAATACTCGTCAGATAGAAAAGATTTTCTGGCATCCGGAATTGGATAACGGATAAAACGATGGAGGATATAAAAATCGATGTACCACTCTGTAATCAGTTTGATTCTGGACATGATCCGGCGTGGGTACGTCGGATCTGTGCGATTTGTTCGCTATGGATGCTTTTAAAATTGCATGATTTTAAGTTTGATGTGCCGGTAATGGAACTTGTTCAACAAGGATTGAACAATAATGGATATATGGAGAATATTGGTTGGCGACATCGGGGGATTGTTGAGCTCGCGGCGACGCACGGGTTATCATTACAGTTTGCGGAAAAGTTTTTTTATACGTCCGAAGAAAAACAAATCGGCGCGGGGATTATCTCTGAAAATCTGCGCAATAATCAGCCGGTTATCGTATCTATTTTTCATCATTTGAATCCCGCCAAGGGCGGACACATGGTCGTCGTCCATGGCCTCCAGCAATTTCAAGGTCAGGCAATCGGCTATTATATCCAAGACCCCGACCTCTCATTTCGCGGGCACAATTATTTCCTCACCCGTGACGAATTCCTCGCCGGCTGGCGCGGGGGATTGATCTATCGATAAAGTTTACTTTGAGTGTGATTTGTGCTATATTTTTCCTACGAAATTATTTATTGGGGGCGTAGCTTAGCTGGATAAAGCGTCTCCCTGTAGCAATGCAGCTTTCCGTCGAAAGGCGGATTGAAAAACTCCGGGATAACGGTGAAGGCTAAATCTTTATAAGATATGCGAACACCGTGGGAACTCATCTCTAGTAGATGAGAGCGCCGTAGAGACTAGATACCGGAGTCCCTAAAGATTTTGTCTATGGGAATGATATAGTCCACCTCAGTACGAAAGTTCTGAATCAGTGCACGGAGAAGATCGCGGGTTCGAGTCCCGTCGCTCCCGCCCAATAAAAAATATTTGGTTATACATGAAGCGTCCAATGTTTTTAATTCTTAGTATGTTCATTGTCGCGGTTGTCGCGCTGGGTTTTTTGGTGCGGGCGTTTGATCCGTTTACGGCATCGCGGGGGATTAAAGCGTTATTTTTTGCGGGGATTTTTGTTGCGATTATCAGCGCTTCGACGTTGATTATCTATGCCACGGCGGTAATATGGCATCAGGGTTTTAAGTATTTTGTGGCTCGTTTTTTTGGGGCGGAAACCCCATATTTTAAATCTACATTTTTGAGCAGTATTTTGATCGGAGTTCTGGCGACAGCACTGCTTGTTTGGTACAGATTAAATAGATTTTAAAAATTTAAAATTAAAAAATTTAAAGATATGTCTCAAGAAATTATTGTTTCTCGCGATGAGGAAAACAAACTTCGAGCTGAACTCGAAACTCGGCACGATCCGGAAGCGGAGCGGATGAAGCGGTTTTTGGCGATGCCGGATTTGTCCCGCACATCAGACAGTCCGATTCACGAAATGGTCCAGCGTATTTTGGCGATACCCGATTACAACAATTTTGATGTGATTCAAGTTCCGGAGGTTGTGCGAGCGGATATGAGTTTTGATTTGTTTGATTTCCCGAAAGACCATCCGGCGCGTTTGAAATCCGATACCTATTATGTTAACGATAGCAATATTCTGCGCACGCATACGACGGTGATGTGGAATTATTATCTTGCTCAAGAAGATATAAAAAAACGAATGGCGACAGGTGAACCAGTAGGCTGTTTCTCGTTCGGGAAGGTTTATCGCAAAGACGAAATTGATCGCAATCACATGAATGTCTTTCATCAAATGGACGGCTGGTACCTGACACCTAAAGATCAGCAAGTGATCGGTATTCCTGAACTTGAAAAAGTTTTGGCTGATATCGCGAAAGCGGTTTTCGGTTCGGATATACAATACCGATTTAATCCGGATACGTTTCCCTATACGGAACCATCGCGAGAAATGGAAATTGAGATTGGATCGCGCTGGATCGAAATTTTAGGTTCAGGCGTAGTCAAAGGCAAAGTGCTTGAAAATCATGGCATTGACTCATCAAAGTGGAACGGTTGGGCGTTTGGTTTCGGTCTGGAACGTCTCGCGATTATCAGTATGGATTTGCCGGATATTCGCTTACTCTGGTCGCAGGATGAACGAGTTAAGAAACAGCTCATACTGGGAAACAAATTCAAAGAAGTTTCGAAGTATCCGCCGATTACCCGGGATATATCATTTATCGTCAGTAAGAGTTTCATCCCCAATAATTACTTTGATCTCATTCGTGATATTGGTGGTGATTTAGTGGAACAAGTCGAACTGCTGGATAAATACGAGAACGTCGAAAAGTTTGGCGCCGACAAAATGAGCTACACCTATCGCATTGTGTATCGCTCTACCGACCGGACTCTCGAAACGACCGAAGTGGAACCGCTTCAGCAAGAGGTCTACGACCGGACAAAAAAGGAATTCAGGGCTGAAGTTCGCTAAAGACCTGGATGGAATAACCCAGATAGTGAAATATTAGACTTTTTGGTTCAGTAAGTTCTGTAATTGAGGAAACAAAATAGTAGCATGACCTTTGCCGTATACAATAAAGAGACTTTTGCCCTCATTCCAAACACTTTGAATCTTGTTTAATATGTAGTCATTGCGAACCTCTGTACGCGCCGCGACAATGATATTTATTTTTGAATCCGTTTTTCTCGGATCAGTGATGTGGTTAAGAAATTTACCGTCTTCAAGATTCTGGTCCCCAAATAATATTTTGTGCTGTTCAATTAGCCAGGCATTATCCGGGATGAATCCATAAATATCACTAAAGTTTGCTTCTCGCTCGAGTGTGTCTTTGGTTGCCTCCCGGAAAGTCTTATTCGGATTGGTTCGTCTAAACCAAGCGCCTAAATACTGCGCGATAAATGTATATGCGACTTCGTGCGAATCAAATTTCTGACATAACGATTGCCTCTGTTGTGTCGAATCTGGTTCAGGACAGATTGCAAGAATGTTTGATTGTCTTGCAAGCCACTGTACAGCGCCGCCTTCTCCATCCAGTTTTATTACATCATTATAGTCAGGTGGAACTTTATTAATGGTACGCTCGGTAAAAACAATTCGGTTTTCTTTAGTTACGTCTAGGAATTCAGCCCAGAATTTTTGTAGTTGAATAAATTGTGAATCGGATGGGTCATTAGAATGGTTGGCGCCAAAAAAATAAAGAGATTGGTTGTTTTCGTTTGGGCCAATTTTCAGTACCGGATTTTCTTGATGATTGTTGAGCATGAATATGTATTTAGGTTAGCATAAAAATAGGAAAATAAAATTAGGTGCACGGAACGTGTGCCACTCGACACTATTGCCAACAAAAGTCCTTCTATAAAGTGCTTTATCTCGAGATGATGTCTACGGTTCGGCCTCATTTAACCCATACTAAATCAACTACGCTGTTCCGACAACTTTGGTTAAATAAGTGTTGTTAAAATATCAAAATTAATCATTATATGCATAAGTTCAGAAACATATGAGACTCTTCATTGAGTCCATATATGCGTATTTTCAACAAATTTCGTGGTACAAAAGGTTTTGTTTCGACGTGGCAGAGAATGATACGCTTTCGGTATATGATTACCGAACAAGCAAAACAAAGAACAAGGATATTAGCATTCTGGGAGAAGCATGGCCTAGA
>OBEQ012097574.1_pt1 | contig 14156 bp, 9 predicted proteins | sample 1670901 | NCBI WGS metagenome assembly OBEQ01 (sample SAMEA104232315, study PRJEB22302) | groundwater metagenome | biome: forest; feature: aquifer; material: groundwater | place: USA | collected 2011-08-07 | depth 5.4 m
ATTCCACAACCACCTTCAAATCGGAAAGGTCCTCCCAAAGCAAGACGGAAGGCAAATCGAACGAAAGATAGTTTCCGCGTTTCGCATTCGAAAACTCACCTTTCACATCAACGGCTCCAAGATATTCCCAGCGTCCATGGTGGTAGGTACGGACCAACACACGATCATGCGCCTTGCTTCCAAAATCTCCGCGGCCCGCAAGTGAGAGCTCAAGCGATGCCGATAGCAAAGGTTTTGTCGCAAATGCGTCTCCCAAACCAAAGCCGTCAAAACTCATGATGTGACACGAAAGTCCTTGGGTGGTGCAAGACGCAACGGTGTATGGGTCGTCTGACATAGGTGTCACGTCGGGCGGAGTACTGGTGCTGGCCTCTTCAACCGAACTTGGTGTACTTGTGTTTACCATGCCCGTGTTGAGAGTATCCACAGGCAAAGTGCTCGATGATATGTTTTCTGGAGAGACGGCGGGAACATCTTGTGCGAGTACAGATCGTACACCAAAAAAACGAGTGATCTTTTTTAACAATGTTCCATCCAATGATCCTTGCACTTTGTCAGTTTCGGTCGAAGGGGGTGGCGCTATGGGTGCATCTATTTGCGGCACAAACGGGTTGGGAAGAGCCGGCGCAACACCAGCGGCGTCCGGCGTGACCTGCGAGGAAGAAGTCCCCCCGTTGACCGACTGCAGCGAAGGTGAACTGATAATCTCACCACTTGATACGGGCGAGATGGGTGCTGACACGAAAGGTTCTACTGTGCCAGCATCTGGAGAGGCAGTCCCGTGATCAACAATGTTTTCCACGCTAGAGGTGTCAGTATTTGTCGCGTCACTTGAGGGGTCGCCAAAAGATACGTATGCGGAATTACTACGATCGAAATCGGAAAGGCCCGCATCTCCAGAAAGATCTTGACCGAGTGCTGCTGTTTCGTTGTTCCATCCGTCCGCTGTTACCACGGAAGGAAAAACATAAACATTCACCTCCTTCTCCGCGAGCACGAATTGAGAGACGAGCCACACAAATATAAATGCGAGAAAAATCACACTCACAACACGTGTGCGCAACGAAAATGCACCTACGATCTTAAACAAATATTTTTGAAAGTGTCGGTACATACAAACAAACGCCACACCCTCCAAGTGTGAGCTAGCTATCCGTAAATTTTACCAAGAAAAGTCATAAAAATGGCTTTGTATAAAGCTCAAATGTCTTAAAACCACCCCAAAACGATGGCTCAACCAAAGTCTCTCTAGGAATCTTGTTAAGTTGTCCACAGTCTATATGTTTGCGCGCGCGTCCTTATATTCAAAAGTTGACGAATGAGCGATTTTTATGTAAATTCAACGATAGATTTTCCTTACTGGAGTAATAAGCATGGACAGAGAAGCTGCGCGTTTAACGTACGTACGAAGCATGGATATGCTCGACGATCGAGTCTATTCTGCACACAGCACAGTAGCCGGGGCAACACAGATTCACGGTGATCAGTTCGACCGACTCATGCGTACGATGAACGGGATACGACGTGAAGCTACTCTTGCAAAAAATGCGTATCTCGCTGTTGCTCCCGACAGGTCAACTGCGGTTGCTATTGAGGTCGGGAGACTTGAATTAAAAATACAAGATCTTGAAAGAGAAATTGCTCTTGTGTCCAGACAAAAACTTGTTAGGGTCGTCGTGAGCGAGGCAGTAGGCTCCGGCACACCCTCCTCGTCTGGATCAAGAGATGATCCTCCGACATACCTGGAGATACTTATCAACTCGGGTCAGCTCTAGAGAGCACGTTTTCAGAATGACAGTCTTTGACTGTCATTTTTCATTACTCTTGGACAACATTTTAAACTCCACGATATGAAAAAGCATAGAATAGTTGGCCACCAAATATCATCGCCATGGCATTTCCCTTCAAGCGAAGGTTTTCCTTTTGAAAGGTCTCTCGCAAGATCAATTGGCTTGGTCCCCATTCCTATGGGGCAATTGATCGAGAGTGACGGCGGCGCCCGCCGGAAGGCGCCGACCGTGTGCCTTTCAAAAGGAGAAACCCGAGCGACTTACATAAGAAGTTTACGCACGTCTTCTATCTCCTTTGAAAGCAATTCCTCAGAAAGATCAATAGCTTCGTTGAGATTGACCATCACCTCGCGGTCTTGCGCAGAAGGATTGGGCTTCTGAAAGAGTTGCCCTGCCTGCTCCCCTATCTCCTCGCGCAACGCACCAAAAATACTGCTTAAATTATCGCGCAATTCGTCGGCTTCACGTTTTGCAATATACTTTTCATGCCGAAAAGCGCTGCGTTCATACCACAAATACCCGATCAAAAATGCAATAAGTGCAATCAATATGATGTCCCCGATTAACCTCCAATCAGTTGGGACAGGCTCACCGGAGTCGGCAGTCTTTGCTGAAGCAGAAGGTAATTCTCCGGCAATTTTAAAACTTGCTTCTGCTTCGGTCTTATTCCCCGCTTTGTCGAGCGCAGTTACTTTGACCTTGTGGTCTCCCGGTGATTGTCCGGTGAGCGAATACGTTCCCCCTAAAACACTCCCGAGAGTTGCTTTGATAGGATTGCCGTCGTCAACAACGATTTCATAATGATCGAGTCCGGATGGTGTATCTGTCGCTGAAAAATTCAATGCTACATCAGTAGATGATGCGTCTGTGACCGCATCAAGAGTAAATTTTTCTGGCGGCGTAATGTCCACCATAATCTTTCGATGTGCTGTCGGACCTAAGCCGGCGTCATTTTTATAACGTAAGTGAAAATACATCACACCGTCGGTCAGTTTGTCAAATTCCTTTTCACTGATCGCAGGATCGTAGTTTGTCGTGGGAATCGTTTTCTCTTTTGTATCAAGAGAAAGACGTACCACGGTCACGTCGGGAGGAAGATCCCATGTGAATTTTGCTTTTGCCGCATTGTAATAGGTAGTGTCGTTCGCGTGTGAGGGAGAGCTAATCTCTGGCGCATCAGGAAGAGCTCCAGACTCGGCGGTAGGAGATGGCGGGGGTGGGGGCGGAGTGGGATCATTGACGTTTGCGGAAAGGTCGTACGAGGCGCCATTTTTTGCGCCAACGATATCGGTTCCCTTACCGTCAGCTGCGAGGACCGATGCTGCAGTGAATGACACGTCAGCTTTCCCTTCCTTGAGCGCTTTAAATGTCACCGCAAGAAGCGTTTTCTTGCCGGTAAGCGGAGTTGTATTTCCTCCCTCAAAACTCACCGTGCCCTTGGTGTTGTCGGAAGACGGTTCGACGGCCCAAAGTGAAAAAGCTGAGCTGCTTTTTGAAACATTGGTGGCAGAGAGAAGTGCGGGATCAAAACTGATCGTGGCGTTTGCAGAATTAAAACCGGCCGACGAATCGACCATCACTGAAACAGTGAATGTTTTTCCGACCGCATACGAGCCACTTGCGGGCGTTATCGAGAGTGTTGCACCGCCTGCAGCTTGTGCAAATGTGAATGAGGGAACCACAAAGAACAATGTTGCCCCGAGGAGATATTTATAAACTCGTATTGGTATAAAAGATGGCAACATAAGTGACTGCACAACATATTCAAAGAAGCTCTCCCTCGAGCGCGAGTGCATTAACTCGGCGAGTCTACCTTCTCAACATGCATACGCATCTTGTTCGATGAATGACCCTTGAGTGGGAGATGGAGCACCAGTACTCCGTCTTTGACCTTTGCCTGTGCAGCGGTGGCGTCAACCTCCTGCGGCAAAATTATTTGGCGGAAAAACTTTCCCCACGCGCATTCCTCAAGCGTAAAGTCTTCATGACCCGCAACGCGTCCCTGCTTGATGATCGCGGCACTCTCATCGGGCTGCGCCATCCCAGCGAGATCTGCCGGGCGCACCGACACTCCCTGGATGGTGATTACATCGTTATCACCCTCAATCGAAACGTCGAGGTTTTTTATCTCTGTCCCAGGCACTTGCGCATAGATGACGATCTCCATGTCGCTTTGCTGAACGTCAACAGGCAGTTGTGTCACTCCCGCAGGAGCTTCGGACTTTTGAGAATGCACCGGTTCCGCAGTGTGATCATCGGTCACGCCGACGCCTTTTCCTTTTAGTTTTTGCAAGAACGAACTCATAAAATAAAGTACTATTAATTGGTAATGTTTCTCTATCTCTCCCTCTCTGATAGACAAACGCTTCACCTCGACCCCACACACGCTTGTTCACGCAAGCGTTCAATCACATTCATTATACGCTCCTTGTGAGGGGTGGCGCAATGCACGCACGCGATTGCTGTGGAGAACCTGTTAAGAACTCATGAAGCGAACACACGCCTCATACTTTAGAACGCAAATCGCGCGAAGCAAAGATAATGATCGGTGTTTGTTTGAATGATCCCACTGTCATTCAGCACGAGGTCATTCGTGTAAAATATGTAATCACTACGTTTCTCGTTCGGTCTTGTTGGCAGATCAGGAAGCGCGTTTGTCATCGCATATTTTTCAAAAAACTCCCCATAGAGCGTTTTCGCATGCGCCGTATTCATGTCGCCGCAAAGCAGGAGCGGTGCACGCATATACGGTTCAAGCGATCTTTCCATTTCACTTATATAACTTTTTCCCAAAGGAGTGTCGTAAGAGGTACCGAGAAATTTGAGCGGCAACGTATGCAGATTCATTACCCGAAGGTCGTCGAACTGAGCGAACTGAAATCCTTTATCGTCATGGTGGGCGGGTTTGTTATCGGGTAAATATAACGGAAATGATGGGTACGGAAAAAGGACCGACTTCTGCTGCTGTGGTTTTTTCTTGGACAATATTGCATTCCCAAGGCGATACAGTTCATCAACATGAGAGCGGCTCACATCGACCTCAAAGCATTCATAGTCACCGAGCGCACGTGAAATCTCCCGCGCGACCGATCGTTCGCTATTACTATGATTTTCCTGAATGCACACCACGTCCGCATCAAGCGTCTTCAAAGGCGAAGGATGAAATTTTCGATGTAATTCCATTGTTTCACGGCGGAAGTGTTTGAAAGTGCATACTAAAAACTTTCACTTTTGGGATGCAATTCGGGATGCGACAAGAGCGAGATGTCCGCGAGGACGTACTTGGAGTACGTTCTCCGGACTCTTGATTGAAGTCGCGCCCGAAGTGCGCCCAAAATGGAAGTTTTTAGCCGGTCCAGTTAGCGAGCATGATCGAAAAGTCCGTCAGATTAACCACCCCATCCTGATTAATATCCGCCGTAGCATCCGACCCCTTCCAGTTAAACAACAAAATGGAAAAATCGACGAGATTCACCTTGCCATCACGGTTGAGATCAGCGCGATTCTTAAAGTCAGGATTGGGGTTCTCTCCCACACCAATATAAAGTACCGGACTAAAAATACTCTGATCTTTTGCCGTAACAATCGACTGCGCTTTGACCTCATATGTCCCTTTCGTAAGCCCCTTTGTAGAGAGTGTCATCTTCCATGAACCGTTGCCGTTCGCCGTTGTTGAGGCTGTTATAATAGTTCCTTCCGCATTTCCGAGCTTGTTCATGACACCCAGTACTTGCTTCAGCGGTATCGCAAACCCAGAAATTTCCACATCGTTACCAATCGGAATCGTTGTTGTCGCGGTCGTGATCGTCGGAGAGAGATATATCGGTGCGATGATATTATTGGTGCCTCCGATCAGGTAGATCGTTGAGCTATATGTTGAACTTCTGTTTCCTCCTCCGTCTCGAACGTAGACGCCCCAGGTGTATGTCCCACGTTCTAGTTGTGAAAAAATATCGCTGAACGTCCCAAGTACAGACAACTGTTCCTCTTTCACGATCTTGCCGTCCTGTGTTACGACCAACGTACCCTGAGGTACGGTTTGTCCTTCAAGGGTCACATCCCCACCTTTCAAAAAAGTTCCACCCCCTCCCCCTGGGCCCGGTGGCCCTTGCGGTGTTGGCGGTGTCGGAGGCGGAGGAGGCGGCTGTGGAGATGATGACGCGCTCGGAACAACACCAATCTGAAAATTAATAAGGTAGTCCGTCGTATTTGGTATGCCGCTGAGCGTTTGGCATCGCACATAAAAACTATAAATGGTGTCTGTCGCAACGGATTCCTGGCGATAATGCAATGTATTGCTATTTGCAGCAGTAAAATCGAAACCCGCCATAAGCAAATAAGGCACATTGGTCGTGGTCGCATAACGACATGTCGCGGGAATGTCAGTATTCAGCGAAAGCCATACGAATGTGGTGGCTCCGGGCAAAAGTCCCGTTGGTAAACCGTTTGAGCGTATGACATCAACAATAGGGATCCCGGCCGTCACTTGCGTTGGCATCACCATTGCGATAAGGGTACTACCCCCATCGACAGCTGCGTTTGAAGCATCCGTTGTTTGGAGGCGGATGTGATAAGAGAAAGAAGCGCTCGGTGAAACAATGAACTGATCGCCAGTTGCTCCAACAGTCGCATTACTTCCAATCTTTACTTGTACCGTTGTACCACCCAAAATATCCATACCGACTCCCGATGCAAGTGTGATGGTAATTGACCCTGATGCTCCAGAAGTGACCGATACGCCATCATCGATCGCCGACGGTGCTGCGGCGAGCGAGCGGTCGACAAATGGTGCAGGGAAAACTGCGGTCGCAAGATCAACGTCGGTAAAATCAAGCGCCGCGGGAATGTCAAAAAGAAAGGCGCCGGTTTGCTCGGGGGTTATGACGATATGTCCTCCGGGAGGTATGGTGTTGGGGACAGTGAACGTGATCGTATGCGTCGTTGACGTCGCCCCGGGGGTCGAATCAGAAATAGTATCACTCACGGACGACAGAGTGCCCGCCGCGGCAAAATGCGGAGAGAGCAGAAGAGCAAAAAATACCAAAAAAAACCTGTATCTTCGCAAATACGCTAAACTCATCAGCTTATTATACTATAAGATTAGAGCTCTTGATGAGGTACTTATGCGCATGTAAGGCCTTCTTTTACAGACGCGTTGGAGTGTTGCCACTACCCATCGTATTTGCCGTGCGCTCGCGTTCCTCTTCACGCTTTACGTCAAAATAGAAGTTGAGGAATATCATAAGCAACAAAAAAGCTGTTACTCCCCCCAACACATACAGGGTCAAACGTTTATTCGCATCAATTTCACGTTGATATTGTTCGCCGAGGGCTTGCTCGCGTTTTATAAGATCCTGCTCACGTGTGGTGAGCTCTATGTTCTTTTGTTCAAGCTCTGTCGCAAGCACATTATATTCATTTGGCTGGACCGCGGCGGAGAGCGAAGCGACACTCGCGAGATTTTGATACGCACTCACCGCCAATTTTTTGAGCGAAAGATCGTGCACAGAAAGCTGGCTCACCAGCACAATTGCCGCGATAATAGCCGCGTACTGAAAGCTTGTTTTCCGCTTGGATTCGTGGAGCCAGACTACCATATAGCTCTCATAGTAAGATTACTTAGGCACACATGCAAGCGCATTGATCTTAATCAGGGTTGCCTTGTACACATAACCTGTCCCACTTGAAGTATCACCAACCCCAAGAATATCGTTGCGATATTTTACCTGAAATTTTTTGACCCAATTAAGTGTCATCGGTCCAAAGTAGCCAGTGACCGGGAGTTTTGCGCCCATCTCAGTATTAAGAAATTGCTGGAGTTTTTTGACTTCTTCAACATTGTTTTTCTTTCCATATTTTAGATAATCATGAAGAAAAACGACACAAGAAGGTGACGGCGGGATAAGCACCGTTACGGTTGTCGTTGCGACACCAAGCACTTCACCCCCAACCTTTTGAGTAGTGGTCGCCTTTGGATAGATACATGCTCCGTTATCGTGATTTGCAATCGAAGAATAGTTCGAGGCTTTTTTATCCATGCATCCGTACAAAACACTTGGGCCTCCTCCGCCACCTCCTCCCCCACCACCGCCACCTCCCGATGGAGCCGGAGAAGGAGCGGGTGCTGGTGCCGGAGCCGGTGGTGCAGGCGGAGGCACCGGTGCACTCCAGGTAAATGCAAGGTCTTTTTGTACGGCACCTCCTGAAACAAATCCGGTATGGGTTTGCTGTAACACTCCTTCCGTTTCTGTGCCACCGCTTACCGTGCTTGATTCGACAGTAAAGTGGATTGCTCCTGTCCCCTCACTTATTACAAGCTGCTGCTTTGTTGGGTTGTCGTATCCATAGATACCCGTCTCATTCACCATAACTTGTCCTGCGAGTGTGGTTCCATAATATGCGCGAATGACTGTGCCCACTGGTGCGGCAGTCCCGTTAATCGTCACCGCCCCGTAAAACGACATCGGAAAAGCAGGCAATGCGGCAAATGCACTAAGCGGGGTGAGAAATAAAAGTATTGTAAGTAGTTTTTTCATATGCGTTTATTTGGTCAGCGTCTGTGAGTCGGTGGGAAGATTCTTCACAAGGTAGTCGTTGTTCCAGTCGGCAGTTATAGCAGTGTGTGGCAATGACGACTCGTCAGACCAGACAAATGTTGCTGCAGTAGCTGCTGCATTAAATGAATCCGTTGCGGGGACGAAACCAAGACCGCTGTTTGCAATGTTGGTTGAAACACTTGCACCCGAGACGAGGCTGCCGGAGATAAGTGCTTTCATGACATAGGTCTTAGAACCACTGACCTCCTGATCAGCAGTAGAGGCACACGTAACAGTAGTCGCCAAAAGAGGGCACGTAGTATTAGCGAGAGCAGTGGATTGGTTCGCAGCGTCATATAAATTGAATGTATTAACAGTGAATGCACCTGATGATGTCGCAATATTGAATTTGATCTTTCTCCAAGCCACTGTTCCACCCGCATCAGCCACCAAGGTGAACTGATAGACCGTCTGCGTTCCTGCATTGAGGACGGTGGTCGGAAGAGCTACGTTCGTGATGGTCGGCTTGGTCTTGTAGGCATACATACTGTTCCCCACAAGATTCACATATGTGCGAATTTTAGTTCCATTTGAGTTCATTGCCTCGTATGATCCGAGGGTTATGCCTACTTTAGCGCTGGTTGATGCCGCACCTGTACCGATAGAACCGAGATTTGCATAGACATCGACCACCTTCGTTCCGTTGTTAGGAACTGCAATCGAAAGGCCGGTTGCAGTTGCATACATGCCGATGAGTGGCTGATGCTTGAGTTCAGTGGCTCCATCTTTAAATACAAGTTCTATTATTGCCCCAGCATCTTTCACTGAAGCAACTTTTGCGGTTAATTCATCAACTGTAAAGGTGTCATTAGATGAAATAAACTTGAATGATGCGACCTTTGGCATTGTATTTCCAACAACAATAGTTGAAACAGGGGTTGAAGCATCAACTTGTGCAACGAGTGCCCCCACAGCAATAGAAATAGTTTGCCCTAACACTGCCCCAGATGACACGACCTGGAGAGAACCTTGTGATTGTCCGCCTACAGTCAGATTTGTCTGCACGGTATCCCCTGAGCCCAGTGTGCTTGGCAGTGTAGCGTATACAGCAATATTCATTGTGGAGTTCGATGCGAGAGGCTCAGCAATCGAATAAATAAGCGTACTACTGCCAACAGCTTTCACTGTTGTGGTTTTACTTCCATAAACAATATAGATATTCGCAAGTGTGCCGGGTGACACTAAGCCACCGAGACCAAGCGTGAGCGTGTCCAAGTTTACTCCCTCACCACTGCCAGTCGTAAGTCGATATTCTCCGATCTTGTAGGCAGTCTGAGGAACAGTGACAGTCTGGTTGGCATAAGCAGAATATTTTCCAAGTGCGATCGATCCCGGAACAAAAACAGGAAGTTCGGAATCATCAGTTGGAGCCACACATCCGGTTTCGCTCGGGTAGTCGAATAAGCCGTCCGTGTCGTTGTCGATGCCATCGGAGCACTGCGGTACTGTCCCTTGCTGGAAACCGCCCAATGTTGAGGGCACCTTGATATAGATCGCATAACCCTTTGTCTCGCGGAAATCATTTAAGGTGTTGATCTCCGTGTTGTTCGCAACATCAGGTGATCGTACTACATACTTCCAGGGATCAACGAGGCGCACTGCATTCGGCTCTCCCGGAAATGTCGCATTAGTGAGGTCAACAACAGAGTCATAGTTGCTCGTGGCACCAAGGAGCGAACTTAAGATGCGATCGGGATTATTCGTGTCGGTCGTGTCGGGTCCTTGAATTTGCGCGTAACTCGGATTTGCCACTCCGAAAGAATACCAGCCAGCACTCGTGAAGTTTCTGGTGAAAAGTCGCTCATTGGGAGCGGTATTCGCTTTGTAGTTGAGTGTAAGCACCTGCGATGTCGCAGTTTTGTTGTTGATGAAATAGCCATAGAGCGGGGTAAATTCGCTCTGGCCGAGCTCTGCCATGGTTGCCCAACCGGAAGCGTGTGCCGGGTCAAGGGTATAGATTGCAAAGTTCGAGAGCGTTTCGGGGGCGGAGAACGTATGCGATTCGAGAATGCGCGGAGTGGAAATAATATTCCAGCCAGGTGCTAATATAATCGTCTGGCTGTATGTATTTGGTATAACACGAACGAGGCGTGTCACTTCTAGTGCATGATTTCCGGCTGCATCAGCAACATCGTAAGTAACCGCATACACGCCAAGAACTGCGGTGTTTACCGAGCTGCTCGCAACAATATGTGCCGTGATGTTTCCGTCGACATTATCTACTGCAGTCGCCCCCATATCAACATAACTACTCCCCTTCATCACATATGTAGTGCTTGAGCCCAGAAGAGTAATCAAGGGCGATGTGGTATCCGGAGGCGGGAAGAGTGAAAGCATGGCATTCCCCGCATTGATCCTTTTTCCCGTAGCAACCATGGCAGAAAGTGCGGGAAGCGTATCTCCAGTCTGTAGTATCGTGTCGCGTACCTGTGTATATGTGAATGCCGGTTTTATACCCCAAATAAGCGCGGCAAGACCCACCACATGTGGAGTGGCCATTGATGTCCCACTATAGTATTCGTATTGATCGGGAGGTATGGTGCTGCGAATGTTGACCCCCGGAGCACCGACATCGACCGAGTTTGTTCCGTAATTCGAAAAATATGCAAGGTTGTCATTCTGGTCTGTGGCTGCGACAGAAATGATGTTATCGAGGTCGTAATCTGATGGGTAATAATGCCCACTCGTGGCGGTGTCGTCATTGTTCGTTGCGGTATTCCCTGCGGCAGCAACAAATATTCCTCCGGCAGCTCTGAATCTGTTGATCGCGTCGTATTCAGTTTGCGAAAAAGTTCCTCCGGTAAAACTTGCATTGATCACTTTTGCACCATTTTGGATCGCAAAGTCGATAGCCTTTACTTCGGTGGAGACATTAAGCCCAAAACGGATCGCCATGATCTTTGCATTTGGTGCTACACCAACGACACCGAGGTTGTTGTTACGCACCGCAGCAATAGTACCGGCAATATGTGTTCCATGCGAAGAACCCGACGAAGGTAGTGGGTCCTTGTCGTGCTGTTCAAAGTCGTAACCATGGAGGCATCCGCCGAGCACGGCACCGGTCTCGCTTTTACAGTTCGTCCCGTCCCACATGCTGGCAGCGAGGTCCGGGTGAGTATAGAAAACACCGTCGTCGATGATCGCCACAATGATCGGCGTTGCTGTCGCGAGATCGCTTATCGCCCACGCCTCGGGCATGTCGATATCCGCATCCGGAGTACCGCTTGATGGGATGTTTGGAATAATTTGACCTGTATTGTCGAGACCCCAAAGTAGCCCGCGATCGGTATCATTCGTATTGATCGTTGCGGGATAACGAACGTAATTTGGTTCGGCATACTCAACGTCATCAGATGTTTGTAATAGAGCGACCTTTTCTTCGACAGTGGAGCTGTCGGTGATCGCAAGTACGGAAATATTTTGTTCCTGATCGAGCTCTGTTTTCTTTTCAAGTGACTGTTCTTCCGCAAACTGTGTCTCTGCGAGTTGTCCCGAGGAAGTTTCCAGATCGATCGCATCTTCTTTGTATTTCACTATGATCTCACCCGGTACATACTCCCCACTTTCTTCTGATATAACCGATGGAGCAATATCATTTTCGAAAGCGAATACACTACTTCCGGAAGAAAAAAGCAGAGCAAAAATAGTGAGAGAGGAAAGTGCCAAACGAACGCTATGGGGTATGTTTGACATAAAAAGTATTAAGAGAGACTCCCTCAAAAGTGCTTATACACTACAACAAAGTTTTGAGATAAGCAAGTCCTTTGGGTATTTTGCGCCAGTGCGATAGGACTTGCAGAAATGAGTGAAATTCGAGGCAACGAGATGAGCGTGTTCGAGAGGGCGTATCACTTACAGTGACAGTATACCTTTTGTATTTTTCTGAAAAAACCTCAAAAGGTTTTACGCTGTGGCTCCCACAAAGCCGGGTTCCCAATAGCCACAGCTCACCTCGTACGTTCTCCGAACCGCTCGGCGAAGTCAACGAAGAAGTTCGCCATTTGCGGAAGTCCTATCGAGCGCAGCGGAAACCGACAGCGATACCGGTGAATGAGGGTGCGCTTGCGGCATTTATGGCCACCGTACCAGCTTTATCGGTCATGTTCCAAAATCCGCCGCGAAACATTCCCATAACGCCGACGCGGTTAAGTGAAAGAGTGTCTCCGTGGAATATTTCCGATGTACTTGTTGAGGTTTTTATTGCAACGCCGTCGATATCTACCTCGCTCACATATCCCTCGTCGGGAAGCGTGCGCGCAGCATACGAACCGTCGACAACATTTGCATCAATCCACTCCCAGACATTACCCACCATGTCATATACTCCGAACGATGAGACGCATGCTTCGTGCGTACCAGTTTTTTCTGAATGGCTCGCCCCGATACGCCCAAGCACACAGCCTTTTCCACTCTCGTCGGCCTCGTCTGGAGTCCCAAGGGCCGCTCTATACCACTCGGAATTGCTCGGCAGATGCTTACCCACGCGTGCACAAAGCTCCACTGATTGTGACTCGGGAACATTTGTCCACGGATAGGCATTCTGTACCGAAACTGGAGTACAAAGCTTTTGAGAAAGATTGTTTGTCGTATCAAACTGATTTCCAGGATCTGAGACGGGGCAGAGTTTCCCCGCTGACGCCTCATAGCGATCAATACAAAACCCACCGTTCGGATCAGAAACATACACCATATCATCGGGGCAACGCGCTTCTTTCGTGCTCCCCCCTACCCCAGCCAAGAGATTGTTGCCGGGCGGTCTGAATGTATCGCTCGCTTTTACCAAAAAAACAGCAAGGAGCATTGCACCCACAGTGACAAGTGCACCCTTCCAAAATCTCCCCGACTTCCTTCTTCGTGGAGTTCGCGGCGAATCGAACGATGATCGCGAATTTCGAGGGGGTATCCTTGTTGGTTTTAAAACGACATTTCCCACACTATTATTTTATCACGCCTAGAGACTTTCAGAGTGCTTGTACGTAACTTATTTTTTAAAAACTTTCACAATTTGGATGCAATTTCGCATTTTACGCCCGAGCGATGTCGGAGGGGCTGTATGAGCTATACTGCTCCCCTACTCGTTCGGAGTGCAAAATGCGAAGTGCGCCAAATTTGGAAGTTTTACATTAGGATGAAGAAGAGGGCGATAAGTCCCAATATAACAGCCACCAACAGCGCTATAACCACTACCGAGAGCCGCGAGAGTCCCTGTGTATTCTGTGCAACCGAGCGCGATGAGCGCACCCCCGCAAGCTGTCGACGAATGTACATGCGTAACAGTATATAGACAAAGACGACAAGGAAAAGTAGTCCGCCGAAGAACGGCATCAGAATATTCATCGGTAAGATCCAGAACTGTATGACACGGGAGATGGTCTGTGTACCATTCACACCCTCAACAGCCAGCGCAACCGTCGCCTCGTAGCGACCGATCTGTATGTCATCCGGCTTCCAGTCGATCACAAACTCACGCGTCGCTTTCGGAAACACTCCGGCAGAGCTGTCGTTGACGGGGAGCGTGGAGACCTTTTTACCGAACATATTAGTTATGTCGATGAAACCCCGTGGACGAGAGAGTATATTGCCGCGGTTCTCCAGTTTTATCGTGAAATTCGCCACTGAAGAGTTATATATCGTTTTACTCGAGAAAAATTCGCGTATCTGCGTATCTTCGATCACCTCACCCGCGACACGAAAGTTAAGAATAGAGCCAACTTCAAAACCTATTGCCGAACCATTTTTGATGTCAGTGGGAGATTTGTCCGCAAGGAAA